>Ga0265295_1003896_pt1 | contig 20893 bp, 19 predicted proteins | sample Munlansysbiofilm_FD_192503 | JGI IMG/M metagenome (GOLD analysis project Ga0265295, IMG submission 192503) | Leachate microbial communities from a municipal landfill in Southern Ontario, Canada - Methane capture system biofilm | ecosystem: Engineered > Solid waste > Landfill > Unclassified ... | reverse complement strand
TTAATATAACCATAGCATAAGGAGGAATATATCCTTTTTTCTTCCAACCAACAACAGTATCATAAGGAATTTTTGAATAATCAGCAAAATCTTTTTTCTTAAAATTATTCTTTGTTAATAGGGTTTCGAATATTGTATTAGTAATTTCCATGTGAACTCCTTTGTTATTTGAAAGTTTAACATTTTTATTTAAATATGTCAAAATGACAACTATGAATAATTAGTTATTATTCTTTAAAGAGTGTTTATCAACAGTGCTAAATTTTGAGATTAAAATAAATATAGGTTATTTTATAAATTGAAATATTACATTATTTTGATTTATAATTTTTATCTTAGAATATAATATTTATATTTAGGATGAAAACATCTTGCTTAGGCGTTAACTGAATAAAAAAGTGTCTACTACTTTGGGGTCATTCCATGTTAATTCATAATTTATAATCTTAAAAAATCAAAATGAATATAGTTAGAAATTGTAATTTCAGGTGTCTCATGCCCCATCATCATAGATAATTGTAGTATAGCATATGGGTAATCTAATTTGTTTTTTAACAGTTCTTTTAGTTGATATGTTGCAAAAGAGTGTCTAAGAGAGTGGAAAGTAGAATATCTTGAAGTTATGTTCTTTATATGATTTGTTAGTTCAACAATTATATCTTCACTTGCAATTTTTGAGTAAATTTTATTATTTGCAACTTCTAAAAATAAAAAATTTGATTTCTTGCTTATACTTTTTCTTAAATCTATAAACTCTGATACTATTTTGTAGTGAATAGGATTATTAATAAATACTTCTACTCTTCTTTTTGAGCTTCGTGTTTTAAGTTTTAAATTGATTTTAGATAATCCTTTGTAATTTACATCAATTACTAACTTATTGTCAAATAAAGACACATCTTCAAGAAGTCTAGTTCTTAATTCATTTTTTCTAAGACCAGTGTAGTAAGCTAAAAGCAATGTAGCTTTTTTTTGTAGAACTTCAAATTTTTTAATCTTACCTAATCTTTGTATATCTTTATTTTTAATAAAGTCTTTATCTATTTCCTCTAAAATTAGATCTATTTCTTTATCAAAAACAAGAGATTTTGGATAAAAGAAACTTTCTATTGGGAACTCAAAACCTAATTTATTATCAAAATTAAAAAAATGCCTAATCCTGTTTCTTATTTTTATTTTTGAACTTTTTTTATAAATATTGGCTTCAAGTCTATTTAAAATATTTTGAAACTCAAAATATTGGATATCTGCAAGATTTTCAACCATTGAAAAAAGATGCTTATTTATTAAATATAAATATCCTTGAAAAGAAGATAGTCTTAACTCATTTTTTTCTAATTTCTCAATTAAGTGTATTACATACAAAAGTTGTAGTTTATTGTGTAAATATGGCTCTTTTTTAAGAAAGTTATTTAGCTCATCTTTAGCTTTGCATATCTCTAATTTTGTTGCAATTTTAGCTTTTAATAGCAATGAAAGGTTTTCAAAATCTTTTAATAAGTAACTATTTGAATTTAAAATTTCTGATTTTAATACATTAGCTTTATTTTGAACTATATCTAATTTTGATTTTTCAGATTTTAATAGAGTTTCATCAATTTTACCTGGAAATAAATTATCTATTTCTGCTAAAGATAAATAAACAGAGCTCACATTTCTATTTGTTATGGATGCTTCAATGCTAGAACTATTAAATATATAATAATTTTGTCTTGCAAGATTAATTGCATTAAGTGAAATAAAGATATTTTCTTGGATGATTTTTTTTGATTTTTTTTCTAAATCTTTTATTTTTTTGAAAAATTGCTCTTCTTTGTCCAATATTATATTACATTGTAATGCAATAATTTCTCTATCACTTTTTATTTTATAGAGGATTCTAGAGATTTCTTCATCAAATATATAAATTTTATAAAACATATCATATTTTGAAGATGTATCAATATTGAATAAATTTTCATAGATTATTAAAACTGCTTTATTTTCATTTATACATATAATATCATCAAACTGAATCTTTGCTAGTTGTCTAAAAGAAAAAACAGGATTATGTAAAAATCTAAGATAAGTATATACATTTTGAATAATATTTTTATTTGATACTAGCTCTGAAGTTAAACTATTTTTAAATTCAACAAACTTATCTAAAATAGTAAAATCACTTAATAAAAATGATTTAGGGTTTGGATTAATTGAAACTAATTTTAGATTCTTTGGAAAAAATCCACTTGAGCTTTTATGAATCAAATTGTGTTTTTTTAACTGTAAAAAACATTTGTAATATAGGTTGTCTTTTTTGACATCATTAATCTTATCAAGATTATTGTGTTTTATAAAAATGGTATAAAACTTGGTATTTAATTTAATTTTTTTTGCAACTACTTCAATCTCTTCAAAATTCTTTTCAATTGTACTTATAAGTATTTTTCTAAATTCAGAGTCTATAGATACTTTATTTTTTAATTTATTTTTAAACTCAATAAAAACTGCTGATTTTATTTCTTCATTATTTTGCATTTTCTCTCTAGATTTAATTATAGGTTGTTTTAAATTTTATAATTTTCCAAGCTATTTGAAACTTTAAACTTCCATTTTATATTCTTTAGGGTGAAAGATACTTTAAAAAATAAATTTCAATTTTTTAATGGTAGAACAGGTAGAATAAAATAGAACAAGTTAATTATGTATAGAGGAGTATTGTTGGTTTTTATTATTTTATTTTTAATCTCATTTTCACTTACATATTTTATAAAAAATTATATGATAAAAAAATCATTGGTTGCCAGTATAAATGAACGAAGTTCTCATACAGTTCCAACACCTCATGGCGGTGGAATAGCTATTGCACTTACTTGGTTTATTGGTCTATTTTATTTATATTTTATAGGTGAAATCTCATCAAATCTTTTTTATGCTCTACTCTTTGGTGCAGTTATTTCAATAGTTAGTTTTTTTGATGATATTTACGAATTAAGCCCAAAAATAAGACTTATAGCTCAATCTATTGTTGCTATTGGAGGATTATATTTTTTAGGCGGATTTGAGACTTTGACTTTTGGTATTTTTGATATACAAAATCCTATTTTTACAAATATCTTTGCATTTTTTATGATAATTTGGTTTATAAATCTTTATAACTTTTTAGATGGAATAAATGGTTATGCAGGAAGTGAAGCTGTTTTTTTAGCTCTTGCAGGATTTATTTTATTTAGTGGAAATCATTTTTTAGTTTTAGCTGTTGCTGTTTTAGGGTTTTTATTTTGGAATTGGAATAAAGCTAAGATATTTATGGGAGATGTTGGAAGTACACTTCTAGGATATAACATAGCAATTTTTACTATATATTATGCAAATATTGAGCCAACAAATTTTTGGATATGGATTATTTTATTTAGTGTTTATTGGTTTGATGCAACTTTGACTTTAATACGAAGAAAATTAAATAAAGAGAAACTCTCTCTTGCCCATAAAAAACATGGATATCAAAGACTGACTCAATCTGGTTGGAGTCACTATAAAGTTACAAATTACTCTATAGGATTAAATATGATTTTATTTTGTATAGTTTATTTTGTATCAAATATTTTTGTGGATTTTATACTTGCTTTGATAGTTTTAGTTTTAAGTATGAAATTTGTAGATAGTAAGAAAGCTTTTGCATAATCTTCATATCAATATATAAAAGAGGACATTTCAATGAAAATAGAAGTTATTTCAAAAAAAAATAAAACTCAAAATGATAATTCTATTGAAAGAAGTTTTGATAAAGTTTTGAGATATGGCTTTTCTGAAAAAAGTAATATGTCGAGTGTTGCAAAAATTGCACTTAATGCTTCTGTATCAAAACAATATAGAACAAAAAATATTAATAATTCAATAAGTAATAGTGATATAGTTGATTTTAGAGAAATTAATCACAAAATTATAAATAAGCTAGAAAAATCTAATTTATTGATAAATTTACCAAAAGGTGCTAGAGTAGTTGGATAAAATAATTCATTCATAATTGCAGGTTCAGATAATTATAGAAAAACTACTTTTCCTTTAATTATAAAATTAGAATATAAATTCTAAGTATCAAGTAACAAGAATATTTACTATTTTCAAAAATCACATTAATCATATTTTATTAATTGTTTACAAGTTTATAATATTAAGTATAAAAGTCTGTTTTAAGCAATTATCACATTCTATACAAGAATGTGATATATTTTTAAGTATATTTAATTTATAATAACCATTATAAATAGGCAGTTTTTAAGCTATTTTATAAAATGTAAAAATTTTTATAATTTGAATTTTCTTACAAAAAAGGGTTTTTATGCAACTAAAATATAAAAAAGAGACTCTAAGTACATCTTTGCATAGATGGAGTTTAGATTTTAATGAGAATTTAGAACTAGATAATAAAGATGGTAAAACTATTGAAAATTATATGAATGTTGTAAATAAACTAATTGAGTATGTATCTACTAATAAAAACATTGATGAACAAAATTTTGAAGATATAGACGATAAATTTATAAGGAGATATTTTTATTATAGAGATGAAGAGCATATTAAGAAAACTGGTAAAAATTTAAAATCTTCAACAAAACAAAATGATAAAAAAGTATTGATCATATTTTTTAACTACATAGAGGAAGAAAATCAAAATAAATTTGAATTTCAAATCAAGTGGAAAAAAATAAAATTCCCAATAGAAAATAAAGAGATAGATTATCTAAAGCCAGAGCTTATAACACAATTTTTACAATACATAAGTAAGCAACAAAAAACTGAGAAATCAGAATTCTCTTATACTTTATCTTTTTGTTTTAAATTAGCTTTATATGGGGGTGTAAGAGCTAGTGAAATATGTAATTTAAGCTTAAGTAATTTTGGAAAACCTTATATTTCAAAAGAATCGAAAATAAAATTAATCCCACTTACAATAAGAGGAAAAGCAAGAACCCTTTATACAAATCCCATTCCATATGATTATATTAAAAATGAATTGAACTTTTTTTTAAAAATTAAATCTTCAAAAGATAAGTTATTCCATTCAAAAACTGGCTTACCTTTAGATAGAGTAAAGCTTTATAGATACTTTGAAGAAATTTCAAATAAATTACTTTTAGGAAAAAAAGGAATTCATATAATTAGAAGAACATTTGCAACTAATTTATCAGAAGCTGGAGTAGATTTAATACATATTCAAAATTTAATGAGACACAAAGATATTAAAACAACGACGATATATACTGCCAGAAGTCAAAGCAGAATGGAGGAAGCGGTTTCAAGATTGTAGTAATATTCAAGATTGTCCACATGGTTTAAATCTATTATATGAATTTTCATATTTAAATATTGTTCTAGATGTAAAAGATTTTGGATTAAGTTTGATGAAAAAAAGTACCATAAACCTAGACCAATTAAGTCTCAACTAGCCATCCACTTTGAAGGATGGCTTGATGATAGTTTAAATTTATGATAGATTGGGAGTTATCTAATGCTGACACAGAATTTTGAACACTACCCACTACCATTTTATATCATTTGATTTTTTCAATGATTCTTCAAGACTTCCGAATTTACCTTTTCCTGTAGGCCTATCCCAAGCCATTCCATCTAAAACATATACATCATATCTAATCCCTGATGGCCAAGCTTCATACCAATTATTCTTTTGTTTTTCCAATCTTTTATAAAATTCATTTTCTGTTTCTATCTCACAGTTAATTTTATCTGATTTCATTCTTAAGTAGTACTCTTCATAGCTCTCTTCATGATAACCTTGAGTTAAAATAAAAGGTTTTCCCCACCATTCATCAAGTTCTATTTTTTCTCTATCTTGATGAGCTGTGCTCCAAAAATCATCAGGTAAAATTGGATCTATTGCTATTCCTTCAACAATATTTTTTTGATTTTTATAATAGTGCTCTTCTTTGAATTTTACAGTAGATTTATTTTTTGAATAGATTTGGTTTTGCATCATTTTCATCAACCCAGATGTTGTAATAATCTGTGATTGAGTATTAGATTGTGAATCATCAGTTTTTAAAACACTTTTTATAGATCTATAGTCTTTGTATCCATAAGCTTTTGCTAATGCATTTTGAGCATGTCCTAGTTTTTCAAAATTTTGTGATTTTTTAAGTTCTTTAGCTTGTTGCTTAAACTCATATATTGAAGGTAATTGTTGTAAGTTTTTAGTATTCATATAAATCTCCTAATAATATATTTGACTTTTATAAAAACTACTTGTTCTCATTAGTAGATAAAGTCAATATACAAACAGGTGACTTTACAATATTTTACATCAGTTTTGCCAAACCATTAAGGCGAGAACTGGTGGAGTTCTGATTTCCATCGATATTTTACATTAATATTTTTGATAATAAGCTTTCAAAAAATGCGTTCATTTAAAAAATGTCAAATATACTTATAAAAATAGTACAAACAGAGGATACTTAAAAATAAAAAAGTCATAGATAGAGGTATAAAAGGTTACTTAACATAAATAATTTTAATATAAGCACTTGAGCTAGATTTGTTGCTATTTATCTTTTATGTTAGGGGACATAAAAGGAGGTTAACTAACTCAAGCAGATTAATTATAATGTTTTAATCTTAGAATTGAATTATTTATATATGGATTTGAGTTACCCTCAATTTTTTTTGTTATTAAATAAAAATACATTTTTCAAATATTTTTATCTAATAGACACTTTAGTCACCTAAAAATCATACTTTTTCTGATAAAATGCAAAATTATATTTTAATATGGAGATTTTAAATGAATAAAAATGAATTTATTGATGCAGTTGCAGAAAAAAGTGGTTTAACAAAAAAAGACTCAAAAGCTGCAGTTGATGCTGTATTAGAAACTCTTACAGAAGCTTTAGTTAAAAAAGATTCAGTTGCATTTGTTGGATTTGGAACATTCTTAGTAGGACAAAGAGCTGCTAGAGTTGCACAAGTTCCAGGAACTGGAAAAACTGTAAATGTACCTGCAACAACTGTTGCTAAATTTAAAGTTGGAAAAGCTTTAAAAGAAGCTGTTGCTAGTTCTAAGTAATTAGATAATTCAAATCTATTTTTAACCACTTCAGAAATGAAGTGGTTTTTTGTGTAAACCCTACTCTTAAAAATCAATTTTAAAATAAAAAATAAACTATACATAACCCTTGTTTTTAAATATCATTTTTGGTAAAATTCACTTATTAGCCTGAAAAGGAACACTGAAAATTGAGTTTTGACTTGAACAGTGCTGTTTTTCAGGAGTGATTTATATTTTATATCTTTCATAAACTTTCAACCATTTAAATTCTAAATATTTAACTGATTAAACTAACAGTATTTATAATATTATTATGCCACTTATGGCATAATAATCAAAAGGATTTGATATGACTAGATTAGAATTAATACAAAAAATTGAGAATAGAAAAAAGCAAATTAATATAAATATAGAAAATCTTGCAAAATTGAGTCATTTAGGTATTAGAACTGTAAATAGATTTTTTGCAGGTGAAGATGTAAAACTTAGTACTATAGAGAGAATTACAAACTTACTTGGTCTTGATTTTGCAGGAAATGAAGTAGTACCACTAAAAGAGTTAGAAAAACAAAGAGCAAAAGAAAAAGCTCTATTCATGGCTTCTTTAGTTCAAAGCACATCTGCTTTAGAAGTTCAAGGACTTGAAACAGACTCTTTAAATAAAATAATTGATAAATTTGAAAAAGAGTTTTTACAAGGACAATATAAAAATAGATTATGGGTTGCATAGATGATTGATAGCACAAAAAGAATTGTTGATGCAACACCACTTAATGATATATCTGGATTAAAACTTCCTAAAAATAAATCTTATACATTAAAAGAGATCTATGTAAAAGAAGCTGAAAATATTGCAGATGCAACAATTAAGTATTTATCTGCAATTCCAACAAAAAAAGAAGCTCCTTTTACTTATGATTGGTTTTTAAAACTTCATTCTGAGATGTTTGGAAATGTTTGGGATTGGGCAGGAAAACCAAGACAAATTGAATTATCAATTGGAATAAAAGCATATCTTGTTCCAATGGAATTAAAAAAATTAAGTGATGATTTTTTATTTTGGGATAAAAGCAGATCTTTTGATGTTTATGAAATAGCTGCTAGATTACATCATAGAGCAGTTCAAATCCATCCTTTTCAAAATGGAAATGGTAGATGGAGTAGAATGTTAGCAAATATTTACCTTAGACAAAAAGGTTTAATGCCCGTAAAATGGTAAGAAGATTTACTTGCAAGTGAAAATCCAAAAAGAAGTAAATATATTCAAGCTTTAAAAAAAGCTGATAATAGAGATTATACTGATTTAATTGAAATGCATAAAATTACATATTAATTTTTATAAAATTAAAACCTTGCAAAAATCAAATATCACCTGTATAATTCAATATCTAAAATTAACACAAAGGATGAACTATGAAAATTAACTTTTTAAGAATATTAGCATTTATAAATATTTCTTTAATTCTTATAATTGCTATATATTTAGAAGGATTAAAAAATACTCTTTTCGCTCTATTGTTTGTAGCAACAATAGTTGCATTTATAAACTTTAAAAAAGAGGATTATAGAGTAAAAAGATTTGTAAATAATTTCTTTTAATTAAACAGACTAATCCCTAGGGTTAGTTTATTTTTATCCCTAGTGGATTAGCTCTTAATGAGAACATATTTTTAGACAATAAAAAATCCTTCACAGTTAAGTGAATAACTAATTTAACAATAAATTATTTGTAGATTAGTTTGCTAAGAGATTAGCAAGATTTTTTATTTTTTGTATCTTTCATTTTTAAGTATTCGCTATGTCCTATTGTATATAAAACTCCAAAAAGAACAACGGAACCTAATAATATAAACATTTCAATCATCTTTATCCTTTCTTTGAATACTTCCTATTGCTATAATAATTATAGCAAAAATAAATGAAATAAACAATTACAATTACTACTCCATAAAGCCATCAAGAGGTGGAATAAACCTAATATCAGTTGTTCCACTATACTCAAACAATTGCGAACCTGAATAATATTTTATGCTGAATTTTGCAAGTTCATGTTCATACTCTTTTAAATACTGTTTTGCCGAAGTTATTTGTCTTGGAGTTTCACAAGGATAATTTATAGTTTCAAGCAGTTGCATTAATTTCATTCTTTGAATATTTTCAGTACTTGCATTATGAGTTATAAAAAATTCTATTATTGATCTAATTAATGCACTCCCCTTCCCTTTTATACTAATTAGTTCATTAAATCTTTTATTGTAGTTTATTGACATTGTTTTATTAAAATACTCTGCATATAGCGATGATAATACAATAACATACGATTGCTCTTTTGAACTATATTTCATTTCTTGAATAATATTGTAACTAGATGTAATACCTGATCCATTTGAATCACTTCTAACAATAACAACGTCTTTTATATACTCTATTGCTTCTTGTATATTTTTTTGTGTTTTACCACTCCACTCAAGTCCCAGTTTTTGAGCAATTTCATAAATACTAAAATATATAGCGATTGTACCTTTATAAACAACTGATCTTATATTATGTATCATAATACAATCTAGTATCATTTTATGATATTGTGTAAGTAACCTATTTCTAATTTCAACAGTTCCAAAAGCTGTTTCTCTTTTTAATACATTTTTATTTGCAACAAACTCCTTAGCTAATGCACTATTGTGAGATATTTTATCTACAGGCATAAAAGGACTAACCCTTAAGTCCATAATAGTTGATGTTGAATCATTAATTTTTTGTTTTGTATCAAAAAGACTATATTGAATTTGACTTTCATTTGGTAAAAAGCCTGTTTTATCTCTTATAGTTTTTTTCTTAATAGTTTTTGGTTTACTTTCATTTTTTTCTATTGACATTTTAAGTTCCTTGAAAAATTATTACTCTTGTAATTCATATTACAGCTCGTCTACTTCATCATCAAAACTATTATACGAATATATAGGTTGTTTTTTCTTGCTTTCTTGTGTCTTCTCTTGATATGAGATAATCTCAACTTTTATATCAAACAGCTTTACTATATAATCTTTTTTATCATTTGAAAAATGATTTGTTTTATCTATAACAACTCTTCTGCTTCTTGAATCATTTTCAATTTTTTCAATTATATAGTGCATTCTACAAGCATCAATAAAAGCACTTGCTCCTCTGGCACTTGTCTTATTTGTACCACTAGCCTTAGAGTGATGATGAATTAAAATAATCGTTTTATTTTCATCAACACACCATTTATTAAGTAAACTCATAAAAAATCTTGCATCAGCATTTGAGTTCTCATCTGCTCCAAAAAATGCAATAAGGGGATCTAGTACAATTAAAGAGTAGTCTTTTAATTGTTGTTTCATTAGTTCAAATTTAGTATTTACATTAAGGCTTTTATCTATAAAATGAAATACCTGCGATTCTTTACCAATTACAGTTATTCTTTCATTGATAGTTAGATTATTATGTACCTTACATAAGCTATTTGCCCTCTTTTTTGAAACTCCTATTTCATCTTCACTTAACCATAAAAATGCCCTATTCTCTTTATAGTTTGCTATATATTGCAATGCTATATAAAGAGATAAATAGCTTTTACCACTTCCTCCTGCTGCACTTATTATATTTATTTCATTCTCTTGAATTGGTAAAATATCTTCTAAAAGAAAATTAGGTGTTTTTTCTTGTATTTTAGAAAAATCTAAAAAGTTAAATAGCTCTTGTCTTTTAAAATCTTTACTTCTTTTAATTAAATCTTCTAGCTCATTTAACTTATCAATACTATTTGACTCTGAACTAGCTATTTTTTTTAATTGATTTTGTAAATAAAGTTTATAACTATTTTCTAATAAACTGTTATAAATTGGCTCTATATTTGTTAATGGATTTGTAGTTAAAATGTTTATTAAAATCTGTTCATAAGAATTATCTAATTTTGATATAATCAACTCTTCATTAATTGGTAAAGAATTCTTATATAACTCTTGCATTACAGTAAATATATTTTTATATTTTTGGTTTGAAAATATATTATCCTTTACATCTTTAATAGTATTTTGTTCAAATAGAATAGTAGAAAGAATTGCTCTTTCCATACTATCTATTAAATTTAAATCCATTTTATCTAGCATATGAACTCTTCTTTATAAAATTTTTGAAATGATTTCTTTAATATATTTTTCTATACTTTTAGAATCATCTAAATTAAATTTCTTAATATCAATTTCTATTTTAAGCTTGTTTTTTTTGCTTTGTATATCTACACCCTCTATTTTTTGCAGTTCAAAAGGATAAACCTTATTTATTACTCCATCACTTTTGATAGGTTTTTCTGCATCTTCATTATCTTCTTTATTTAATAACATATCTTTAATTTCTTTATATGTTAAGTCATTATCTATTAATCTCAAAATCAATTCATGATGTTCACTTGGTTCACATTTTAAAATTGCATTCAAAATTGCTGTATTTTTTAATTTATTTTCTTGAATTAAAGTTTGACACTCTTCATTAAAATTACTTAAATTAATAATGTCAGCAATTGTTGTTTTTGATTTACCACTTAATAATGCAATATCTCTATAAGTTTTATTATGTTCTTCATTTAACTTTCTAAATGCAATTGCTTCTTCAATTAATGATAAATCTTCTCTTTGTAAATTTTCAATTAATGATAACTCTCTTAATTTTTCATCTGTAATGTTATAAAGAAGATTTGCATCTATATACTCAATACCTGCAAGTTGATGAGCTCTTAATCTTCTTTCACCTGCTATTAATATTAATTCATCATTTATTTGTGCAACTGTAATTGCCTGAATTAATCCATTTTGTTTTATTGATTCAGCTAACTCTTTTAATTTTTCTTCATCAAAGTATTTTCTAGGTTGAAATGGATTAACTTTTATTTCAGATACCTTTAATTTGCTTTCTTTAACATTCGCTTGTGCAATGTTTTTACTAGACTGTGCTGCTGCTGCTAATTTTATTTGTTCTAATTTTGATAATGTTTTATTTTTATTACTCATATTTCTCCTCTTTTCTTTGTCCGTTCTACGGACAAACTTATTTTTATTGTTTCATTGCTTCTATTTCTAAAATTTTTGTAACTATCTCATTTGTTAAAAGCATATAAGCTTTAGTTGAATCGTGTTTAAAATCAGTAAATATCATTGCACCCAATCCTAATTGTGATTCCCCTACTTTCTCATAATGAGATATTTGAGTATCAAAAACCTTTGCTGTATTATTTGTTATTTGCATTAAGTTTTGATTATCTTGTTCAATAATAGCTTTGTGTAAAGATGAAGTTCCTATATCTCCAACTATTCCACCCAATACAAATAAATCTTTATTTTTTCTCATTCTATAACTTCTACTAATTGCTTTAATTGGTGCAAAAACATCAGGAACTCCAATTGAAGAATAGGGCTCTGGTTTAAGTGAGATAATAAAGTAATCACTTGCCATCAAACAAGTTCTTAAAATTGTATCAGTTCTTGGTGGAGTGTCTATCATGATAAAATCATAATCACTTTTTATAAAAGATAAAATGTATTCTAAGCTATCCTCAGTATTAGCTAAATCATCTAAGTATCTTATCTTATCAATCATTTTTGGATCATTCGGTAAAATATCTAGTTTTCCAATAATTTCTTGTCTTTCTATATTAACAATAGAATCTCTAATATTTTTTTCAAACTCAATATCAGATAAATCCTCTTTTATATTTAACATAAGTTGGATAGTATTATTCTCAACTAAATCATATTGATTTTGAAAAATCCCAAATCCTTTTGTTGCATTACCTTGTGGATCAGCATCAATTAATAAAACCTTATAGCCATAAAAAGCTAAAGTTGCACTAATGTTTTGAGTATTTGTTGTTTTTAATACTCCACCTTTGTGATTACCAATTGAAATAACAATACATCCAGGAGCTAGTTCTTTTTTTGCTTCTATTAATTCTAGTGTATCTTTTAAACAACTTGGTATATAGTATTTTTTTGTTGATTGGAAATGTGGTAATTTTCCTTCATCTAAAAGTTGCTTTATTTTTGTTTCAGATATACCTGCAAACTCACTATATTTTTGTTTACTTAAATATTCTACAGAAGATATATTTTCTATTGACATTTTCTACCTTTATATTCTGTCCGTACAACGGACAATCTTTTAATGATTTTATCATATTTTTTTTAAAATCACTCAAAAAATAGATTTATTTTATATAAAATTACTATATTTTTAAGAGATTTTGATTTATTTTTTTTGAAATAGCTTAGATTTGATAAAATACCAAATTAATTATTCAAAATAGAGATATATCTTTTACACCCAAAGTACATAGATAAATTTTTATTCATTGAATTTTAAATTTTACATCAATTATTCAGAATTGAAAGAAAAGATATTAAAAAATTAAAGACAATTAGAATATAAATGTTAAATCAATACACCCAAAATACATTATAGTACACCTAAAGTACATTATTTACACCCAAAGTACACTAAATGTAAAGTTCTTACACCCAAAGTACATTATGATTTTTTTATATTTTTACACCCAAAGTACATTATGATTAAATGCTAATTTAAAAATCTTTTTAATTTATGTATTCAGTATTTGCCTTATAAATCAAACTTAAAGAAATTATTTATAAAATTTATCACCCAAAGTACATCATTTACACCCAAAACTCATTTTTATTACACCCAAAGTACATAAAAACATAAAAACAATACACCCATATAACATTATTTTACACCCAAAGTTCACTAGTTCTAAAGACTATTAAAGACTTATAAAGAAGTCTTTTTATTATGACTCTTTTTTAGAGTCAATAAAAAGCCAATACAAAAAAGATATAAAATATTTAAATTGTTATTATTAAAGGTAGTTCAAAGTTTAAACAAAGCATAATTAAAACTCAATTTTTAAATGGGAATTAAGATTTTGAATCAAGAAGAGATAGAACTAAAGATTCTAAGAAGTGTAGATAAAGTCACAAGCCAAAGAACAATAGCAGATGAGATAGGCTATAGCTTGGGAAAAGTGAATTATGTACTTAAAAACTTAATTGATAAAGGTCTTATAAAAACTCAAAGATTTGTAAACTCAGAAAATAAAATCCAATATAAATATCTACTTACTCCAAAAGGTATAAAAGAGAAAATAGAGATTACAGAGAAGTTTATTGCTATAAAAAAAGCTGAGTATGATGAGCTTCAAAAAGAGCTTGAAGTTTTGCAAGGTTTAGGGGAGAATTAAAATGACAAATATAATATTATGTGGTGGAAGTGGAACAAGACTATGGCCAATTAGTCGTACTCTTATGCCAAAACAGTTTGTAAAGCTCTTCGATGATAAATCTCTTTTTCAATTAACAGTTGAGAGAAATAGTAAACTGTGTAAATCTTCTTTTATAGTTTCAAACTCTGAACAATATTTTTTAGCTTTAGATCAATTAGAAGAATTAAATAAAGAGAATAATAGATATCTACTTGAGCCAATAGGAAGAAATACAGCTCCAGCAATAGCACTTGCTTGTATGCAACTTGATTATGATGAAATAGTTCTTGTAACTCCTAGTGACCATCTAATCAAAGATGAAAAAGAGTATGAAAAAGTATTAAATAAAGCAAAAGAGTTTGCATCTGAAAATAAACTTGTAACTTTTGGAATAACTCCAACATTTGCTGAAACTGGATTTGGATATATTGAAACTGTAAATGAGTTTGATGTAAAAGCTTTTCATGAAAAACCAAATTATGAAACAGCAACTTTATATTTAAAAGCTGGAAACTATTATTGGAACTCTGGAATGTTCTGTTTTAAAGCAGGAGTATTTCTTGATGAACTTAAAACTTACTCACCTGATATATATAATACTTCAAAAATAGCTTTTGAAAATGCAAATAATACAAACAATCTAATTAGAATAAAACATGAAGATATGGCAAATATTCCTGAGGATAGTATAGATTATGCTGTTATGGAAAAATCAAATATCGTTAAAGTAATTCCTTCAAATATCTCTTGGAGTGATGTTGGAAGCTTTGATTCACTATATGAAGAACTTCCTAAGGATGAAAATAATAATACAATAAATGAAAACCATATAGCAATTGACTCTAAAAATAATTTAGTATATGGTGTTGAGCGAAAAATAGCAACTGTTGATATAGAAGATTTAATTATAATAGATTCTGGCGATGCATTACTAATTTCTAAAAAAGGCTCTAGTCAAAAGGTTAAAAAAGTAGTTGAAAAATTAAAAGAATCAAACTCACAACTTCATAATATTCACCTAACAGGATATAGACCATGGGGAAGCTATACAGTTCTAGAAGAATCAAATGGATATAAGATAAAAAGAATAGAAGTAAACCCAGGGAAAAGACTAAGTTTACAAAAACACTTTCATAGAAATGAACACTGGATAGTTGTAAGTGGAACAGCAACAGTAACAGTAGGAGATGAAACAAGATATGTAAGACCAAATGAAAGTACTTATATAAAAATGGGAGAACTTCATAGATTAGAAAATGAAGGTAAAATTCCAGTAGTTTTAATAGAAGCACAAGTGGGTGAGTACACTGGAGAAGATGATATTGTAAGAGTTGAAGATGATTTTAATAAGGATTGCATATGAATAAAGATAAATATATATTGATTACAGGAGGAGCTGGATATATAGGTTCTCATACTCTAATTGAATTAAATAAAGCAGGTTATAATTTTGTAGTATATGATAATTTATCAAATTCATCGAAAGAGAGTATTAAAAGAGTAGAAAAGATTATAAATAAATCTATTTTTTTTGAAGAAGGTGATATAAGAGATAAAGAAATTCTTATAGAAGTATTTAAAAAATATTGTATAGATTCTGTTATACATTTTGCTGGATTAAAAGCAGTTGGAGAATCAGTAGAACAACCTCTTAAATATTATGATAATAATGTAGTTGGAACTATAAAACTTCTTGAAGTTATGAAAAAAATTGGTTGTAAAAAATTAGTTTTTTCAAGTTCTGCAACAGTCTATGGAAATCCTATTTCAAATCCTATAAAAGAGAATTTCCCAATAGGTGGAACTACAAATCCATACGGAACTAGCAAATATATGATAGAAAAGATTTTAGAAGATTTATATATTGGTGATAATAGTTTTAAAATAGTAATTCTAAGATATTTCAATCCTGTTGGAGCTCATGAGAGTGGAACAATAGGTGAAGATCCAAGTGGAATTCCAAATAATTTAATGCCATATATTTCTCAAGTTGCAGTTGGTAAGAGGGAATTTCTGAGTGTTTTTGGTGGAGATTATGATACAGCAGATGGAACAGGGGTAAGAGATTATATTCATGTAGTTGATTTGGCTTTTGGTCATGTAAAAGCAATAGATTATCTAAATTCTAAAGATACGATGAAACCTTTAAGTGTGAATTTAGGTACAGGCAAAGGTTATAGTGTACTGGATATGCTAAAAGCTTTTGAAAAAGCTTGTGGAAAAAAAATTTCGTATAAAATAGTAGATAGAAGGTTAGGTGATATCTCAACTTGCTTTGCGGATCCAAGTTTTGCAAAAGAGATTTTAGGTTGGGAAGCTAAAAAAAGTATTGATGATATGTGCTTTGATAGTTGGAATTGGCAAAAGAATAATCCAAATGGATATAAGGACGATTATTGATTGTTATATTAAAAAGTTTTTTTAGATTTTTCAAAGATTTGATTAAAAGTAAACAGTTATTATATGTATTAGCAAAAAATGATTTTAAAGAACAGTTTTTAGGTTCTTATTTAGGTATATTTTGGGCTATTCTTAGACCAGTATTATTTATGATCATTGTTTGGTTCATTTTTTCTATAGGTTTTAAAGGACATTTAGATAATTCTGAAATACCTTTTGTACTTTATTTGATGTGTGGATATATACCTTGGTTCTTTTTTTCTGAAGCTATAAGTGGAGGGATGAATTCTGTTGTATCAAATAAATACTTAGTAAAAAAAGTAAATTTTAGAGTGAGTATTTTACCAATAGTAAAGATATTATCTGCTTTATTTCTTCATATAATATTTTTGTTTATCTTAATAGTAATATTACTTTTGTATGGCTACAGTCCTACTATATATTGGCTTCAATTACCTTTCTATACTTTTATGATGTTTATTTTAGTTTTGGGTATAAGTTGGTTTACATCGGCATTAAGAGTTTTTATGAAAGATATTTCTCAAATAATAGGTGTAATATTACAATTAGGTTTTTGGGTTACTCCTATTTTTTGGTCTATAAAAATGGTACCAGAAAAATATATGTTTGTATTAAATTTTAATCCAATGGTATATATAGTTGAGGGATATAGAAATAGTTTTTTATATAATAAATGGTTCTGGGAATCAACAGAATATTTAGTTTATTTCTTACCAATAACTCTATTTCTTTTACTATCTGGAGTTATTGTGTTTAGAAGACTTAGACCACATTTTGGAGATGTATTATAATGAATAAATCAACAGTAGTAAAAGTACAAAATATTTCTAAAACATATAAATTATATGCTAAACCAATTGATAGAGTAAAAGAGTCATTAAATCCATTTAAAAAGAAATATCATAAAGAATTTTATGCACTAAATGATATTTCTTTTGAACTTAAGCGTGGAGAAGCATTAGGTATTATAGGAAAAAATGGAAATGGTAAATCTACTCTTTTAAAGATAATATCAGGAGTTTTAACTCCTACAAAAGGACATGTTAATACAAAAGGGAAAATTTCTGCTATATTAGAACTTACATCAAATTTGAAGCCAGAGCTAACAGGGCTAGAAAATATAGAATTTAATCTAAAAATAAGTGGCTTTACGCAAAGTGAACTAAAAGAAAAAATAAAAGAGATAGAAGAGTTTGCAGAAATTGGTGAATTTATCAAACAACCAGTAAAAACATATAGTAGTGGTATGAAATCAAGACTTGGTTTTGGAATAGCAACTTCTAGTGAACCAGATATTCTTATTCTTGATGAAGTGTTAGCAGTGGGGGATTTTAACTTTCAGCAGAAATGTTTAGCGAAAGTAAATGCCATGAGAGAAAATATTTCTATGATTTTTGTATCTCACTCTATGAACAGTGTAAGGCTTTTTTGTGACAATGTATTAGTGCTAGAAAAAGGTAAAAAGGCGTTTTATGGCAAAGCAGAAGATGGTATCAAATATTATCTTGAAGAGGAAGAAAAAAAGAAACAAGAGTTACAAAAAAAAGAGGTAACAAAAACTATAAAACCTTTTTATGGAGATATCTTTGAGAATCAAAATAAAATAGATAATGTAAACATTTGTTTTGATAAAGATAGCTATAGTTTGGGTGAAAAAGTAAAAATCGAAATTGAATTTGAATTAAAGACTAAAGTAAAAAATTTAATTATTGGAATTCCTTTTTGGGATGAAAAAGAGAACTATATAACAACAATTAATTCTGATCATAATGATATCTTTGAGAAGAATAAAAACATTGCTGATACTATTAAAATAGGAAAAAACTTAATAGAAGTTGAATTTGTTTGTAGTTTTAACTTTTCGAACTATATGTGTGTATTGGCAATTACAGATGGTTCAGAATATTTATATAGGAAAATTTTTAATGCATTTAATGTAAAATTTAAAGAAAGAGTATTTGGATTTGTAACCCTGCCAAGTAAATGGGAATCGAAAGACTTTTTTCAATTTTCTTCTATAGCAATAGAGACAACGTCCTTTTGTAATAGAGAATGTTCTTTTTGTCCTCAAAGTATCACAAAGAGAGAAAAACAAATAAATTTATCTGAAGAAAAATTAGAAAAAATTTACAAAGAATTGAAAGCCTTAAGTTATGAAGGGGAAATATTTTTACACTTATTTAATGAACCTCTTTTAGATAAAAAAATATTTAATATCATTGAAAATTTGAGAAGAAATTGTCCTTTGTCAAAAATTATAATTTCATCAAATGGTGATTATTTAACAAATGAAAAAATGATTAAGTTGATTGATGCTGGTATAACAAACTTATTAGTAACTCAATATGATGGTAGAAAAACTGATAAAATAGCAGATATAGAAAATTTTTTATTTGATAACTCTAAATCAAGTTTTTTAACAGTTAGAGTACAGAATACATTTACAAACAATAGAGGTGGTGCAATAAAAAATATTTCAAAAGAATTGAAAAGTACGACATGTTATAGGCCATTAGATATGCTCGTTGTTAATTATAAAGGCGAAGTAGTATTGTGCTGTAATGATTATTATGGGAAAGAAGTATTTGGAGATATAGCAAATAATTCACTATTAGAAATTTGGAATGCTGATAAATTAAATAGATATAGGAAAGAATTAGTGAAAGGTAATAGAAGAGTTTGTGATTTATGTGAAAAATGTACAGATGATGTTGATCCAAGTAATAGAATTAAAGACTTTGATAATATTTTAAAAGCTTATTTATCATGAATAATTTATTAAATATAGAATTTAGACAAGAACTTTTAAGAACAGATATTGTTCCAAGAAAACTAAATGAAGTATCTCAAAAATACAAAGAAATGTTTTTAGAAGATGTAGAAAATAATGTTATAAAAACAGAAATTGTTGTGAAATGTCAATGTGGCAGTGAAAATCTTGAAGAACTAACTAGGATTGACAGATTTGGTTTACCATTTGGTAGTTTGATTTGTCAAGATTGTGGTCTTGTGATAACTAGCCCTAGGATATCTCAAGAATCATTACCTTATTATTATGATAAATATTATCATTCTTTAAATTATGGTAAGGAACATTTAGAAAAACAAACCGCACTTTTTGCAGATGGACAAGGGAAAAAGATATTTACTATATTAAAAGATTTTTTACCTAAAAAAGAAAGAATCACAGTTCTAGAAATAGGTGCTGGTACTGGAAATGTACTTTATGAATTTAAAGAAGAAGAAAAAAAAGAAAATATTGATGTAGAGGAATTAGGTACAGAATATAGCAAAGATTGTATAGATAAATGTAAGGAAAAAAATATAAATATAATTTTTGGGAATATTCAAACAGTGGTTGAACTAGATAAAAAATTTGATGTGATTATTTTGAGTCATGTTTTTGAACATTTTATAGATTTAAATAAAGAGTTAGAAGATTTAAAAAAACTCATGACGGATGAAACATTGCTTTATATCGAGGTGCCAGGAATACTTGTAAATCATAAAAAAAGCTATTACGATTTTTCTTTTTTAGGTTATTTAGTTCATGCTCATATGTATAATTTTACGATGGATAGTTTGACTAATATTTTAATAAGAAATGGATTTAATGCTATATATAAAAATGAAGAAATTGAATGTATTTTTAAAAAATCTAATTCTATTAACTATAAAAAAATCAATTCATTTGAAAAAATAATTAACTATTTAGATTTTTTATGTTCGAATGAAGTTTACTTTTTAGAAAAATATAAAAATGAATTAGCTTGTAAAAATAAAATTTTAAGGTTATCAGAACAAGTAGAGAATAGAAATAAGAAACTTGAGAAATATGAATCAATGATAGAAAATAGAGATAAAGATATTCAAAAGTTATCAGAACAAGTAGAGAATAGAAATAAGAAACTTGAGAAATATGAATCAATGATAGAAAATAGAGATAAAGATATTCAAAAGTTATCAGAACAAGTAGAGAATAGAAATAAGAAACTTGAGAAATATGAATCATTGATAGAAAATAGAGATAAAGATATTCAAAAGTTATCAGAACAAGTAGAGAATAGAAATAAGAAACTTGAGAAATATGAATCATTGATAGAAAATAGAGATAAAGATATTCAAAAGTTATCAGAACA
>Ga0265295_1003895_pt1 | contig 20893 bp, 20 predicted proteins | sample Munlansysbiofilm_FD_192503 | JGI IMG/M metagenome (GOLD analysis project Ga0265295, IMG submission 192503) | Leachate microbial communities from a municipal landfill in Southern Ontario, Canada - Methane capture system biofilm | ecosystem: Engineered > Solid waste > Landfill > Unclassified ... | reverse complement strand
GAAACGACATACATATAAACACCTTCTTCTACAATGATACACTCCCATTGTAGAGATATCGAAGATGTTTTACAAAGGATTTAACCAAGATTATAAATAGCTCTTCTAATTATAATAAATATCAAAAAAATAGCCCTAAACAGAGCTATTTCGATGTGCTGGTATACCAATTAACTTGCTGTAAGGCGGTGCATCTTTAACGACAACTGCCCCTGCAGCAACAATGCTATGTTCCCCAATATGAATCGGACCAATTAAGGTTGCATTTGCATAGACAATGACATGATTACCAAGTTTTGGATGGCGATCAACTTTTTCAAATGTGTTCGCACCTAAGGTCACACCATGATATAAAATACAGTTATCACCAATCACAGCTGTTTCACCAATGACTGTTCCCATACCATGATCTATAAAAACGCCATGACCGATTTTTGCTGCTGGATGAATGTCAATACCTGTGATGCGTCTTGTGCGATAACTGATATATCGTGCAAGATTTTTAAATCCTTTGTTCCAGAGTTTATGTGCTCTTCTATGTCGTCTTAATGCGATCACTCCTGGATATGTAAAGTAAATCATAAAGCAGTTAGATGCTGCTGGATCAAATTGTTTGACCGCTCTTACATCTTCAACAGTACATTTCATCATAGGTCATAAAGTGGTGTGGAAAGATATCTTTCACCGGTATCACACACGATGAAGACAATGCGTTTTCCACGCGCTTCCTTTCTTTGAGCAATTTTGATTGCTGCATATAAAATCGCGCCTGTTGAAATACCTGCAAAGACACCTTCTTCTTTAGCAAGTAATCTCGCATAATGAAATGCTTCTTCATTAGGTACTTGGACAATCTCATCAATAATAGCTTGATTTAGAATCTTTGGTATAAAGCCTGCACCGATGCCCTGAATGGTATGCGGTCCTGGTAAACCACCAGAAAGCACTGGAGAATCTTTAGGTTCCACGGCAATGATGCGTATCTGTTTAACTTGATCTTTTAAAACTTCACCAACCCCAGTAATCGTTCCACCCGTACCAACCCCAGCAATGAAATAATCAAGTTGATGATCTGTATCTGCTAAGATTTCTAGTGCTGTAGTTTTACGATGGATTTCTGGATTAGCAAGATTTTCAAATTGCATAGGTATCAAGACATGCTGATCTTCTTTTTGAAGGTCATATGCTTTTTGAATAGAACCCTTCATACCTAAAGATTTATCAGTTAAGATCACATTTGCGCCTAATGCTTTAACGATTTGAACGCGTTCTTTTGAAACAGATTCAGGCATAATTAACGTTAATTTATACCCTTTTGCTGCACAGATATAAGCTAAACCGATACCGGTATTACCTGATGTAGGTTCAACAAAATGGGTTTGATCAGTGATGGTATAATGTTCTTCCAATGCTTGGATTAAAGCATATGCTAAACGATCTTTAACGCTTGATAGCGGATTATGATTTTCGAGTTTTGCGACAAGCTCAACATCGAGATTGAACAATTTTTCTAAACGATGAAGTCTGAGCAATGGTGTTTTACCAATGAGCTCAGTATAATTTTGATAGATTTTCATGGATAACAACTCCCTTAGCACCCTCATTATACTCAATTACATCCCAAATTGCTTAAATGACGATAAAAGATAACGCTTACGTGTAAAGATTAGGGGATAAAGATATAAAAAGACTTGGCAAATAAAAAATATATGCTATAATGCATGAGGTGATAAAAAATGGAAATCATGCGATTTACACTCGGCAATTTAAGAAGTAATTGCTATGTGTTCTCAGAAGATAAGAAAGCACTCATCATTGATCCTGGTTATGAAAGTGATGAAGTTATCAAATATATTAAGAAAAATGAATTCGAAGTTGAAGCCATTTATGTAACACATGGACATCCAGATCATGTCGGTGGTGTGAAACAGATGAAAGAAGCTTTTAATTGTACCGTCTACGCTCCTGCTAAAGATCGTATCTGGATGGGGAAAAGCAGTTATAACCAAATCGGTTATGTGATTCCTGTTGATGTTTGGGTGCATGAAGGTGATACTTTTGAAGCCATCACACATCTATTTAAAGTTTATGAAACACCAGGTCATTCAGAAGGATGTACGGTATTATATGCAAACCAAGTCTTATTCTCAGGTGATACACTTTTCTATCAAAGTATTGGTAGAACAGATATCCCCTTATCTGATCCTCAAGTGATTTATCAATCGATCAAACGCATTTACGAATTATTTGATGAAGATACACTGGTTTATCCAGGTCATGGAAGAACAACCGATATCGGTCACGAAAAGAAATTCAATCCCTTTGTACGTGCTTAACAGGAGTTATATGACTTCTGTTTTTTTTGTGTTATAATTTTTTTAGTGAGTGAGGTATATGAGTATGATCCATTTTAGAAATGATTACAATGATTTAGCGCATCCCAAATTACTTGAATCCATGATGACCTATCAAAAGGAAGCCCATTTAGGTTATGGTATGGATTTTCATTGTGAAAAAGCAAGACAAAAAATTCAAGAGCGTATTGAAAAACCTGTTTTTATTCATTTTATGTCAGGTGGCACATCAACCAATAAAATTGTGATATCACATCTTTTAAAACCATACGAAGCAGTCATTTCAGCTGATACAGGTCATATTGAAGTTCATGAGACGGGTGCGATTGAATCGACGGGTCATAAGATCATTACGGTACCAAACAAAGAGGGTAAATTAACACCCTATGATATTGAAAGAACATATGCAGCTTTTACTGATGAGCATATGGTTAAACCGAAGCTGGTTTATCTATCCAATGCAACTGAAACTGGTCATATCTATGCCAAACACGAGTTAAAAGCGATCTATGAAACGTGTCAAAAACTTGGCTTATATCTTTTTGTAGATGGTGCTAGACTTGGTGTCGCGTTAACTGCTGATGGTCAAGACTTAACATTAAATGATATGGTTGAGTTCAGCGACATCTTTTATATTGGTGGCACAAAAAATGGTGCCCTATTAGGGGAAGCTGTTGTGACCAAGCATGCATACTTTGATGATTACTTTAGATACAGCATGAAACAAAGCGGAGGCTTACTCGCCAAAGGTTTTCTTGTGGGTATGCAGTTTGAAAGATTATTTGAAGATGATTTATTTTTTGAGATTGCGCGCCATGCGAATCATATGTCAAAATATTTAATTAAACGTTTGAAGGAATTAAATCTGCCGTTTAATGAAACGCCAACGAATCAACAATTTATCACACTTCCACATGATGTGATCAAACGCTTAAGTCTATCTTACACATTTGAAACATGGAAAACCTTTGAACATTCAAAAATGATTCGTTTAGTAACAACTTACCGTACGACAAAAGAAGAAATCGATCAATTAATTAGTGATCTTAAATAAATATAAAACGCCTTTGTTAGGCGTTTTTTTATCGTTATTTGTATTCAAGAATGACAAGTGTTTCACATTCTGTTGTTTGTGGGAACATCCGAATAGGATACACTTTTTTAATGTTATATTTTTCATGTAATCTTTTTAAATCTCTTGCTAACGTTTTTAAATCACATGAGAGATAAAAGATTTGTTGATAGTCTTTTTCAAGCATGTGATCCACGAGTTCTGGCATTAAACCATTTCTTGGCGGGTCAACGATTAGAATATCTCCATCTTCTTCTTGTATCTTCTTTTCTACCTGGCCAGAGATGATTTTAACATGTTTTAAATGCTTTTCTTCTCTCACTTTTTCTGCCATTTGACACGCATCAATATTCGATTCAATCATGATGACTTCTTTTGCTTGATCGCTAAGATAATAACCAATACTTCCAACACCGCTATAAGCATCGATGACTTTCTTATTTTTTATCATGTGTTTTTTGATCATTTCATAAACTATGTTGATAACTGGAACGTTAATTTGAAAGAATGACTGATCCGTTACCGGAAATGAAAAAGTACCTACTTTTTCATGAATCACTGATTGACCATACATCAAAAATGATTTACTTCCTAAAATCCTTTTGTCCATATCTTTGATGTTTAAGGTGATGCCAATGACACCCTTGATTTCTTTTAAGACATCGATCATCTGTTTCAACCCGCGAAATGATTTTTTTGTTGAAATCAGTGTGACAAGTGCCTCACCTTCAAGATTTGTACGTATGGCGATTTGTTTAAACGTGGTGTAATCGATCAAGACTTTCGCTTGATTCAATATATGAATGATATGATTGGTCAAGGAATCTGATAAAACAAAGTGGTCAATGGGGTATAGCCCTCTACCATCTTCATGATACAATCCCAAGCTGAGCTGATCACGATTCATCACATGAAATACCGCTTTATTTCTATAATTAAAGAATTGGTGATCTGTCACGATATGTTCAATTGTTACATCTAAATCAGCAATTTTCTTAAGCGTATCAGATGTTAATTTCGTTTGCCATAAAAGCTGCAATTCATCAGACATATGGATTAAGTCCATACTTCCTAAATGTTCATCTTCATGATGCCTGCGATCGTTACTTCGTTCAATCAATGATACGATAACTCCTTCAGCAAAATGCTTCTTTAATTTGGTGATTTTAATATCAGCAACCTCATCAGTGATCATACCTTTAACAAAAATAACAAATTCTTCATGTTTAACAATACCTTGTCCTAAATAATCAACATCAATCGCTTTTCCTGTGATTCTACTACCAACAGTTAACATCGTCTTCCTCCTTGAAATAGTAGGCTAGCCCACCTTGTGAGGTCTCTTTGTATGATTGATGCATATCAAGACCTGTTTGATACATCGTTTGAACAACCATGTCAAACGATATTTTTCGTGAATCTGTTAGAAAATATGCTAACCCGCAGGCATCAATCGCACGAAGTGCAGCCACTGCGTTTCTTTCTATACATGGAATTTGAACATATCCATTGACTGGATCACATGTTAAACCTAAATGATGTTCCATGGCAATCTCTGCAGCATATTCAATTTGATCCATCGATAAGTTAAACAGTGTCGCATGCGCTGCAGCTGCCATCGAACATGCACTTCCTATTTCTGCTTGACAACCAGCCACTGCACCAGAAATCGATGCGTTATGTTTGATGATGTTACCGATGAGTCCCGCAACAGCAAGCCCATTGATGATACGTTCTTTTGTGATCACATCATGTCTTTCATGCATATAATATATCACAGATGGTAAAACACCACATGCACCACATGTGGGTGCAGTGACAATGATACCACCACTTGCATTTTCCTCAGATACTGCAAATGCATAGCTAGCGACTAATTTATTTTCAACAAGTTCAGGAACATCGGTTGCTTTAATTCGACTATAAAGTTCTGGTGCTTTTCGTTTCATTTTTAAAGGTCCAGGCAAAACACCATGTGTTGCTATCCCTCTGACGATAGCTGCTTTCATGGTTTCCCAAATCTCTTCAAGAAAAACTTTGATTTCTTCTCCTTCAACTTCGTAGACATAGTCATGAAGTGTCATGTTCTTACTTTTACAATACTTTTTGATCTGTTTAAATGTTTGATGCGGATAGATGTGTTCCTCAGTATCAGTTTCACCTACAAACACAATTCTACCTCCACCTGTGCTATTGACTTCTTTTTCAATCATCAATTGATCATTACAAAAGCCTTTAATAATCAAACTGTTAGGATGTCTTGATAAGTCCAAAGACGTCAAAAAAGTCACGGGAATGTCTCCCAATGACTCTTTAATCGCTTCCTCAGTTAAGTGTCCTTTACCAGTGAGCGCAAGTGAATTAAAAAGTGATATTTCAAAACGATCACACGCTTCACACATGTCTTTTACGGTTTTTACTGCCTTTGCAGGTCCCATCGTGTGTGAGCTTGAGGGTCCATGACCCACTTGATAAAGTTGTTTGATTGAAAGCATAGGTGTTTCTCGCAATTTCTAGTTTTTAAACTTATTTTTTAGATAGTTAACATAGTAATAAGGATTGAAAGATTCTTGTGTTGCTATTAACATCAATTCTTTAGGTGTTTTGCTTGAAGCAAACGTGTGAATCTTATCCTTTAACCATGCATTAATGATTTCAATGTTATTGTTTTCTAGAGCTTCTTCAATATTGATTTCTTTATTCATAGCTTGATAAATTTGTGCAGCATATGCTGAACCTAAAGCATACGTTGGAAAATATCCAAATGCTCCGCCTGACCAATGAATATCCTGTAGAACGCCTTCTTTATCTGTCTTTGGACGAACACCAACATATTCATACATGAGACGATTCCACTTTTTAGGTAGATCTTTGACCTTGATTTTCCCTGAAATAAGTCCCTTTTCAAGTTCATAGCGTACCATGATATGTAGAGCGTAAGTTAGTTCATCCGCTTCAGTTCTGATGAGTGAGCGTTCAGCACGATTGATGTAACGATGGAATTCTTCTAAAGTGATATTTTTTAATTGTTTGGGGAAGAGTTCGACTAATTTCGCATAGTGTGCTTTCCAAAATGACATGGAACGTCCAAGCATGTTTTCATACATACGTGATTGTGACTCATGAATACCTAAGCTTGTTCCCCCATGTAAAAATGTATCATCGTATTTTGGATCATTTTGTAATTCATAAATACCATGTCCCATTTCATGAATGGTAGAAAAAATAGCTGATGCAAAATTCTTTTCATAATAATGTGTCGTAATGCGTGTATCTGCTGAGCTTACACCTGATGTAAATGGGTGTGCACTTTCTTTGAGAAGACCACGTTTACGATCGTATTTGAAAACATCGAGTAAATACTCTGAGAATTTTATTTGTTGTTCTCTTGGGAAAATACTCTTTGTCAGTTTGCTTGAAAACTTTTGTTTCTTCGCTGTGACTTCTTTTACAAATGGAACGAGTTCATCTTTCAATGTGTTAAAAAATTGATCGTATTCTTTTACGGTAAACCCTTCTTCAAAATCATCAAGTAAAATATCATAACCCTTGAGTTCTGGTGTTTCTAAATATTTCACTTGTTTTTTCTTGAATTCAACAATTTTTTCTAAAGTTGGTGCATACATGTCGAAATTATTTTCGTTTTTAGCCTTTGCCCATAGGTGTGATGCTTGAGAAGTTAAGACTTGATGTGCAATCAATTCATCTTTTGGAACGAATTTAATTAATCTTAAATCTTTATAGACACGTCTAATTTCCACTTTAAAATCGGTATCTTCAATCTCATCTAAATGTGCATAAAGATAATCGATAGCATCCATATATTCTTTTGCTGATTCAATTTGATACATTTCTTCTGCCATCACTTCAAATTGTTTTGTGCGATACGCAATGGATTCTTCTGGAGCTTCTGTTTCTTGGTCCCAGCTCATGAGCCAACCAAAATAACGGTATGCAATAATCTTTTTGCGATACGCTTCATAAATCTTTATATAATTTTCCATAAATTTACCTCTTTCTTTCATTTTTATTATAGCATGTCAAACGTTTCATTTCATGAATTCACATAATATCTCACAAGAATACAAGCGTTGCGATACTAAAATAGATCACAAGAGCAAAAAGATCATTAACTGTTGTCATCAATGGACCAGATGCAGCTGATGGATCTTGATCAAATTTATTTAAAATAATGGGTATTAATGCTCCCATAAAAGATGAAACAAACATGGAGGCAGACATTGCAAAGAAGACGACTAAACCCATGCGATAAGGAAGAATGTCACCTTGCGCAGGGAAAAGCGTTAAGAATAATGTGACAAAAATAAAGGCAGCTATACCTAGTAAAACACTGTTAAGTAGACCGATCAGCACTTCCTTAAACAAGTGATCTTTAGGTATATGTTTACCATCAAACTCATTTTTATTGATGCCTAAAATAGTAACAGCTAAAGCTTGTGTACCGATATTACCAGCCATACCTAAGATGAGTGGTTGGAAAAAAACAATGATGGTTACGGCTTGCAAAGTTCCTTCAAAAATCGATAAGAAACTTGCCATTAATAGATTTAAAACAACAGCAATCATCAACCAGGGTAGTCTTTGTTTTGTACGTTCAAAAGCGCTTGATGATGATTCATAATCACTTAATAAGGCCATTTTCTGATAATCGTCTTCACTGGCTTCAATGATTTCATCAAAGACGTCATCCGCTGTAACTATACCTAAAATATGATCATCCGAATCTAGAACTGGAATAACATTTCTATCGTAGTCAACAACGGTTTGAATCGCTTTTTCAATCGTTTCATCATCATAAACAAACTGAAAATCATCAATCATAATCTTCTCTAAAACTTGATTACTTCTTGCCATAATAAGATCTTTTAAATCGATGAGACCTACAATTCTTTTTTCATCATCGACCACAAATAATGTATCGATGTAATCTGTTTCTTTAGAATCTTTAATGACGTGATCCGTTGCTTCTTTAATCGTGTTACTTAATGAAATTGAGATGTAATCTGTAGACATAATGGAGGCAGCAACATCTTCATCATAGGTTAATAATAACGATATGGTCTTTGCTTTTACCTTTGATAATAAACTCATGATTTGAGGTCTATTTTCCTCATCGATATCTTCAATAAATTCTTTTAAATCATCAGATTCCATGTTGCGAAATAATGTTTTTTGCTTAGCTTCTGATAATCGAGAGATCAAATCGAGTTGATCTTCAACGTCAAGTTCAACAAACATATCTGTCATTTTATCTAGTCCGATAAGATTTAAGAGTCGCTTCTTTTCTAGATCATCAAGCAAAGGATAATACAGTGCTAAATCATACGCAAAAAGAGGTTTCAGCTGCTTTTTAAGTTGTTCATCACTATGTTTAAAATTAATTTTCTTAATCATAATAGACCTCCTAAAATAAGCGTTGCTAAACCAAAATAAATAAGTTGTGCAGTTAAATCGATCAGTGTTGTAATAAACGGACCTGATGCGACCGCAGGATCAAGTTTAAAGGTATGTAAGGCAAGTGGAATTAATATCGCTAATATTGGGGCAACAATCACTGTTAGCCATAAAGATAAACCTACAACAAGTCCGATTAACAAAGGATCTGTTGTAAGTGACGTATTAATTAACGCAAAAATATTGGTCATCACAAAAGCGATGAGTCCAATGATAAAACCATTCATAATACCTGTTAAGATTTCTTTTGCTGAGTTTTTTATAATCCCTTTTTCATGTGTAGATAACATCTGAAGTGTAACAGCTAGCGTCTGTGTAGCAACATTACCTGCAGATCCTAAAATGAGCGGTTGAAAGACGATCAATATAGCAACAGCAGTTAACACATGCTCAAACTGTCTTGTAATTAAAGCAATTGGAAGTGAAACTATGAGTAAGGTAATTAACCATGGTATGCGATGCATGGCTGTTTTTAATGGACCAGAATCCTCTTCAGTTTCTGGTAAAGCAGCTAACTTTTCAAAGTCTTCTTGAGCTTCTTCTTGATAAACATCAAGCGCATCATCCAAAGTAACCATACCCAATAATTTGCCATATTCATCAACAACTGGCATCTCGTATATCCCATAGTTTCTGATGGCTTGAACGGTTTTATTGATAGGATCCGTATCGATAGAGACCGGGTATTCCATAATCAGTTCTTTCACTTCTAAAGGTGTTTTTGCTTTAAGTAAATCTCTTAATGCAACTGCGCCTAAATAGATGTTCTTTTCATCAGCAACAAAGATTGTGTTGATAGATTCAACTTGATCAGCTTCTTTGATGACTTTCTTAGTCGCTTTCTTGACATCTAAATCTGGTTCAACAACAATAAAAAGGGTCGTCATTACTGAACCTGTTTCATCTTCATCATATTGCATTAACTCTTTAATTTCTGAATCATCTGATAATTTATCAAGAAGCTCTTCTTTTTCCTCTTTATCGAGCTCAATGATGATATCAGCAGCATCATCTGGTTCCATCATTTCAACAAGTTCTACTTGTTTTTCGAGATCAAATTCAGTTAAGATTTCTGCTGCATCTTCTGCTTCAAGATACGAGACAAGTTCAGCTAACTTTTCATTAGGTAATAAGCTAAATACTTTATTTTTCTCTTGATCAGTCAGTTCTACAAAAAGTTCAGCTAAGTCATGGGCATGAATATCATCTAAAAATTCTTTTAAGATGTGTTCATCATTCAGTTGAATCATTTCTTTTAACATAGCCTCACCCCTCTTTACTCAAAGAATAATGATGATTATTTAATCATTTATCCTCAACTATTTTACCAAATAACATACCTGCCGTTTTTAACGTCAATACGATGTCATCTTGTTTATTTCTTATTTTTATCAAACCATTAAATTCATCTTTTTCAAGCACTTGGTAACAATCATGAAGTTTCATATTGTTTTGATTAAGATAGACTAAAAGATCTTTATGATCATTGACTCTCAATAGTTCAAACGATTGGTTTACTTTAACTTCACAAAGTGAAAATGCGGTTGAATCTCCAATTTTCCCACGAAAATCAGGTATGGGATTACCATGTTGACAATATTTAGGCTCACCTAAAAAAGTATATAATTTTTCAAGTACTTCACGGCTTGTAGCATGTTCTAACATTTCAGCATCTTCATGGACGTTTTCCCATGAAAATCCTAATTTTTCAGTCAAAAAGACTTCCCATATACGATGTGCTCTCACCATACGGATTGCAACATCTTTTCCTTTTCTAGTTAATGAAATCCCTTTATATGGGATAAAAGAAACTAAACCTTTCTTTTCGAGCTTTTTAATCATTTCATTTACGCTTTGATCAGTAAATCCAAAACGATCAGCAATCTCATTAGATTTAATGAGCGGTTGTTTTTTCTCAGCTGTCAGTTCATAGATCGTTTTTATATAATCTTCTTCTGCGCGATTCATCACAATAAAACCTCCCTAACCTAAAGCAACATCTAAAACCATCATAACAATGAAGCCAACCATGACGCCTAAAGTTGCAAAATGGGCACCTTTGGGTGTTTGTTTCTGTTGTGCTTCAGGAATTAATTCTTCAACAACAACATAAATCATTGCGCCAGCAGCAAACGCTAGTGCATAAGGTAATATCACGGAGACATACGTTACTAAAATAGCTCCTAATATGGCAGATATAGGTTCTACAAGACCTGAGGCTTGACCTAAAATAAATGCCTTCGTACGGCTGACTCCTTCTTGTCTTAAAGGAATTGATACAGCGGCACCTTCTGGAAAATTTTGAATCCCAATACCAATCGCTAGTCCGATAGCTGATAGTGTTGCTGCTGTCACATCACCTGTGATGTATTGAATGGCACCAAAGGCAACACCAACAGCTAATCCTTCAGGAATATTATGTAATGTAATTGAAAACACAAGCAAAATATTTCTTTTAAGTTTCGTAGGCAAACCTTCTTTATCATGATTAAACCCAAAGTGAACGTGAGGTACTGTCTTATCTGCGATATATAAGAATATACCGCCTAAAGCAAAACCAATTGCAACAACAAGCCATGAAATCACACCTTGTTCGTTTGCCATATCAATGGCTGGTGCAAGCAAACTCCAAAAGCTCGCTGCAATCATGACACCTGATGCAAATCCTAACATTAAATTAAACACATTTCTTTGAATATTTTTGAAAAAGAAGACAAGGGCAGCACCAATCGCAGTCATACCCCATGTAAAAGCTGTTCCAATCAATGCTTGAACCCAAACTTCTAACCCCATAAACCATGTCAGCATAGATCATTCTCCTATTCTTTTTTTAAGGCTTACCTTAATTTCATTTTAAGTATAGCACTATTTCTTTTAGGTGTCAAGAAAAAAAGAAGGAAACATTAAGCTTCCTTCTCTTCATATTGAAGTTGATAAAGATTGTAATATAAACCGCCCATTTTGAGAAGTTCTTGATGGCTTCCCTCTTCCTTTATTTCACCTTTTTGCATAACGATGATTTTATCAGCATGCTGAATGGTTGAAAGTCTGTGTGCAACGATGAGCATGGTTGAAATGTTCATCATCTTTTCTAATGATTCCTGGATGAGTCCTTCAGTTTCACTATCAATGTTTGCTGTTGCTTCATCTAAAATCATTAAACTGGGTTTATAGACGAGTGCTCTGGCAAAGCTAATTAATTGTCTTTGTCCAGCAGAGAAGTTATTACCTCTTTCTAAAACGATATGATCATAACCATCGGGTAAGCGATCAATAAAAGTATTCGCTCCGACATATTCAGATGCATGAATCACTTCATCTTTAGTAATCGCTTCATCTCTTAACGTGATATTTTCCATAATAGAACCGGAAAATAGGAAGACATCCTGTAGCATTTGACCAATATGTCGTCTTAATGATGCACGTGTAATCTTTTTAATATCGATACCATCAATTAAAATCTGTCCTTTTTGAATATCGTAGTTTCTAACAATTAAGGATAGTATCGTTGTTTTTCCAGAACCTGTAGCACCAACAAAGGCTACTGTATCTCCTTGTTTTACCTTAAATGATACGTCTTTTAGAACCCATTCATCAGGTAAATAGGAAAACCAAACATTTTTGAACTCAATTTTTCCACTAAATGATGTGATATCCATTGCATCTTTTTCATCTGTGATATCTGGTTTAGTATCTAGAACATCAAAGACTTTTTCAGCTGAAGCGAATGCATTTTGTAGTGTGTTAAACTGTTCAGCTAATTGTTGGATAGGTTCGAAGAAATCACCAACATACGCATAGTAGGAATACAAAATACCTGCACTAATAATACCTAACATGACCTCTTGATAGCCGATGTATAAGACTAAAAGTGATCCAACCATAGCAAACATATAGACAATCGGTCTGTAAATACCAAAGACTAAGATTTCTTGAAGATAACTGTTTCTAAGCTTCATGCTATGATCTTTAAACTCTAAACGTTTTTTCTCTTCTTGATTAAAGATTTGTGTCACTTTCATACCTGATAAGTTTTCTGATAGAAAAGCATTAACTTCTGATACATTTTGTCTGACCTTGCGGTAAGATGCGCGTGAATACTTTCTAAAGATGACTGTCGCAAGAAAAACAAGTGGAACGACCATAATGACAAACAATGAAATCTTCCAGTTGATCACGAAAATAACAATTAAAATAGCGATCAGATATAAAATGTTTTTGACAAGATTTACACCCACATTGGTGTACATTTCACTGATGGTATTCGTATCGTTGATGACGCGTGTGACGAGTTTACCTACAGGAACTTGGTTGATTTGACCAATACTCAAATTTTCAATGTGATTGAAAACTTGATCTCTTAGGGTAACAACCGTCTTTTGTCCAACCTTTTGAAGCATAATCCCTTGTACATATGAAATAAAATGTGCAACAGATAAAATAACAATAAAGAATATCGACAAGAAAATAATAAATTGAATCTTTTCGCTTTGTGATAAAGCATCATTAGAAACTGTATCAACTGTCAAACCAATTAAAAGTGGTGGAAGTAGTTGAACACCTAAAGAGATAATCATCATGATAACAATCCAAATAAATTCTTTCTTATAAGGTTTAGCATATCCTAATAATCTTCTTAGAACCTCTTTATCACTACGTTCACGGGTGTTATCTTTAAAGTCCTTCATGGATGATGTCACCTCCTTGAACGATGGTTTCAAGTGTTTGTCTTTTCACCATATCTTGATAAAGTGGTGAGGTTTTGAGAAGTTCGTGATGCGATCCAATCGCAACCACTTCACCTTGATCAAGTAAAATAATTTTATCCATCCGTTTAACTGTAGAAATGCGGTGCGCAATAAAGATGGTTGTTTTCCCTTTTCTAATCTGATGAAGATTTTTAATGATGGCTTCTTCAGTTTTTGTATCAACCGCAGATACTGAGTCATCTAAGATGAGAATTTCAGGATTTTTTGTTAAAGCTCTTGCGATTGAAATACGTTGTTTTTGACCACCTGAAACGGTGACGCCACGTTCACCTAAAATGGTATTAAATCCTTCTTTAAAATCGATAATGTTTTCATAAACATCTGCTAATTTTGCAGATTCGATAACATCATCTTCTTTCGGTTGTTCGATAGAAAAACCGATATTGTTTGTAATCGTATCTGAAAATAAGAAATTATCTTGTGGAACATAACCCATGGTATGTCTAACTGAATGGATCGATAAATCCATAAGGTCGTGACCATCTAAATAAATCATATTTTTTTCAAGATTATAGATGCGTAAAAAGAGATCAACCAAACTTGATTTACCACTACCTGTACGACCTAAAATACCTACCATTTCACCTCTTTTAATCTCAAATGAAACATCCTTGAGTACAGGTGAATCACCATCGGGATATGTAAAGGTTAAGTTGGTCACCTTAAGTGATCCTCTGAGATTTGAAATATCTTTTGCATCAGGTAAATCGTTGACATCCAGTGGATGATTTAAGAATTTTTCAATACGATCAGCTGAAGCTTTCGCTTGGCTTTGAATATTGACAAATTGCGATAAAGCCATCGTTGGCCAAATCAATGTAAAGAAGTAACCGAGATACTCTGTGAGTTGCCCGGATGTTAATCCGACTTCTTCATGACGAATAACTAGGAGTGAACCCAAAACAATAATAACTAAAATCACTAAGTTAATCGCTGTGCTAATCGCAATATTAACGATAATGATAAACTTCATGAAACCAATATTTTTATCATATAAATCTAAATTTCGGTTTCTAAACAACATGGCTTCCTTAAGTTCTCTCACGAAAGCTTTAATGACAGTAATCCCTGAAAAGTTTTCTTGTGTGAAGTCAGATAACTTTTCAACCGATTCTTGTCTTTCTTTAAAACGTTTTGTGATTCTTTTACGGATGATGACTAAGGCAATGGTTAATCCCACCATAGGGATTGTCGCATATATCGTTAGATTTAAATTTAAGTTAGCCATACGATATAAAGCGAATCCACCTAACATCAAACCATCGATCAACATTAAGATACCAGGACCAAACGACATACGAACAGCTTCTAAATCATTGATAAAGTAGGTCATCAAACCTCCTACTTTTTCTTGACTATAAAAGCTTTGCGAAAGTTTGGTAGCATGATTGAACATCACATTTCTTAGTTCAAATTCAATACGACGTGATGCACCAAAAATGGTATAACGCCATATAAAACGGCCAAGTGTAATCCCAGCCGCAATCAAACCGATTGTTATTATCGATTGTTCAATCATTTGAGTATCTGGATCTGCTGTTTTTAATGTATCAATGATACCACCAACAAGTTTAGGGATATCTAGTTGGAACCAGTCAACAGCAATTAATACGGCTATACCTAAAAGAAAGTATAAGCCGTACTTCACGTAGTATTTTCTAAAGTTTTTACTCAGTAGCATAAAAATGTCCTCATAAGGCTTCTGCCTAAACATGGTAATAGGACGCATACTTTGCGTCCTATAACCTCAAACACAGTTTAAAGAAGTTATATATCTATTCTACTACAATTCTGACAACATCACCATCAGCTGATTCGACATTGACGATTTCACCCATGACACCTGAGTTAATCATTTGAAGTAATGCATCGATATCTATATCTGCATCCTGTAAGTTCACGTTAAATTTACCCGTTTTTAATAGCTTAGCAAATTCGACTGGAATTTGAATCTTAACGACGTCGCCATCATTAGAATCGATTAAAATCTTTAACATTCTAAATGGTGCTTTTTTACCTTCACCAAAGACGGGAACCGCTTGTGCTTCATTTGATTTATCGCCTTCAAGAGCTGTGAGCAATTTTTCAGCTTCATCAGCTTTGATGGTGCCTTTTGATAGCATATCTAAAATGATAAGTCTTTCTTGTTTAAGTTGATCTTTTGACATGTTCTTTCACCCTTTCCTTATTTTTTCTTTAACAGTTCAAGTGCATCTTGAACTGAAAGTTCGCCTTTTTCAATGCGTTCTAGAACGCTTGATTTATCTGTTCTCTTCACAGGTTCATCTTTTTCTTGATTTCTCAAGAATTGATCGTCATCCTCAGAAACAGAATATCCTAATCCTAAGATAACTTCATCCAACATTTTTTTAACTGTTGGATAACTGATATTTAATTCTTTTTCAATCTGTTTGATGTTTCCTCTATTTTTAATGAATATTTCAATAAAATAGAGTTTTTCAGTTTCTAAATAATTAAATTTGGATAATGTAAATGATCCTTCAATCGATGTATGACAATGATCACAATGTAGTTTTTCTACTCTTAATTCATGTTTACATACGGGACAAGTCGATAACACAGGGTTAACTTTTAAATTCTTTTCCATGGTAAATCCTCCTTATTATATGGTTTTAATGAGCACGCGCTCATGTGTGTGCGATTTAACATCAACTTTCACACCTTTAATTGAAATGAGCTCAATGAGTTCATTTGCTGTTAATTGAAACTGATCATTGATCACTTGATTACCTCTTCTACCAATGATCCACTTGATCAAGAAGATAGGTAGTGGTAAGAGTAAGATCACACTTAAGAAGATATTGACACCTCTTGATTCAGGAACGTGAATTCGCACTTTTACAAAAGATGCTCTTCTGGGTTTTCTCTCTTTTTGATTTTTATACAAGAGGTTATAAGCTTGCTTTGGATTTAATTCTTTTTGACTCGTTTGAGTTAGGACTTCATCTTTTGTCATTTTTCACTCACCTTCATTAATTTTTTTAATTGATACCTTAATTATATTGCTTTTTTTATAAATGTCAAGTATTTTTATGAAAAAAATTAAAAATATTAATTGCAGGCTTAATTTTTTCAAACCTCACTTTAATTTTTGCTCGTTTTGTCGTATAATAAAAATAGAAAAAGGAAAGAAGGTACTCATTTATGAATTCACTCGTTGAACGTTTCCTGCGCTACGTCAAAGTTGATACACAATCTTCACATGAGACGCATGCGCATCCCTCAACAGAAAAACAAAAGAATTTATCACGCATGCTTGTTACTGAATTGAAAGCGTTAGGTCTTGACGCATTCATGGATGATTTTGGTTATACATATGCTAAAATCGAAAAAAATGTAGAAGGTGCACCCGCCATTGGATTAATTGCTCACGTGGATACTTCACCTGATGCGCCAGGAGAACATGTAAATCCACGCATTATCGAAAAGTACGATGGTTCAAATATTCAGTTAAACGCAGATCTATCCATGTCACCTGCACACTATCCAAGTTTATCTCGCGTTATTGGTGATGATATTATTGTGACTGATGGCAATACATTGTTAGGCGCTGATGATAAATGCGGCGTCGCAGAAATCATGGAAGTTGCTACTTATTTTACAAAACATCCTGATGTTAAACATGGAGACATCTATATTTGCTTTACACCTGATGAAGAAATCGGTGAAGGTGCAGATCATTTTAACTACGATTGGTTTAAAGCTGATTTTGCATATACCGCTGATGGTGATGAAGTGGGAGGCATTGAGTATGAAAACTTTAATGCTGCTTCTGCTGATGTTTATTTTGTAGGTAAATCGATCCATCCTGGTTCAGCAAAAAATAAAATGATCAATGCACTTCATCTTGCCATGGAATTTCACAACATGTTGCCTACATTCAAAAATCCAGCTTATACAGAAGGCTATGAAGGATTTAATCATTTAACAGGTTTAAAGGGTGAAGTTGAACACGCGCACGCACATTACATTATAAGAAACCATGATATGGCAAAATTCAACGAACAAAAAGATGAGTTTAAGCAAATTAAAGATTATCTAAACCAAGCTTATGGTTATCAAGCCGTTGATCTTGTGATTAAAGATTCCTACTTCAATATGTATGAAATCATTAAAACAAGAATGGACATCATTGATCTTGCTAAAAAGGCAGTTGAAAATGTCGGTATCACACCATTCTTTAAAGCCATTCGTGGAGGTACTGATGGCGCTAGATTAACTTATGAAGGTTTATTGTGTCCTAATATCGGTACAGGTGGTTATCAATTCCATGGACGTATGGAGTTTGCATCGATCAACCAAATGGAAAAAGCTGTCGAAATCTTTATTGAAATCATTAAAATAGCAGCAAACAAGTAAAAAAGAGTTGATAACAATCAACTCAATACAAAGAGCACTTCGGTGTTCTTTTTTATTCTTTTAAGGAAGTACTTTTTATTTTTTGATGAAACATTTGGGCTATCATAAAACAAAAGATGATCCAAGGTATCAGTGATCCTAATGCAAATACCATGCCTAAGGTACCAAAAGATGAGGGTATAGACATTAAAACAGCTGATATTAAACCTAATACGCCAACTCTTTTCTTAACATCTTTTGCGAGTAATAAAGCAATACTATAAATATATAAAGCGATAGCATTTAAAATGTAATAACTAATAAACGCAGTTCCGATGTAACCTGCTAAGAGTAATTCGCCATTGGCAAGCAGTCTTTCTTTTTCTAAAGCGGAAGCTAGTGAAAATCCTTGGCTTAAAAAAAGAAATTCAAATGCTGGATTGGATGCATAGTAACTTGCGATACCGATTGCACCAACCAAGAGTGCTAACAAAGCCATCAAGGGTTTATAAGACATTAAATAAAGGGTGATTGAAAAGTAAACCATGATTAAAAGTGCGTTATTAAGTAAATAGAGTAGATCCAAACTTAACAGTCCTAAAAATGGTTTAGCTTCAAAAAGTTCAAACATCCCGATAACAGTATCAGGTGGAGGTGCCAATACATAAATGATAACCTGTAAAAAGATAATGCCAATCATGCCGTAAATCATGTATTTTGCTGTTGCATAAACATGAGCTTTCTTGATATCTGTGATCGTCATAGTTGCCCCCTTTTATTCTATTTACTCTTATCATACGTTAAATCGTTAAAAATGTTAAGCCAAATAAAGAAAAATCATGACGTTTTCACATCATGATTGATAGTATAAACTGATTAAAGGTGCAATGATAATACCTAAATAAAACATAAACTTGGAATAAGTTGTCAGTGAACTAAATGGTTTTTTTAATAGCCATTCAGTTTTTAAGATCACAGTATAATCTAAGATGAGAACACCTAATGAAAGCAGACTAAATAATATTTTAGTCACGAGTAAACCATCAAATGAAGCCATCGTGTAAGACATGATATTGAAGAGTATATATAAAATGATGCCTAAACTTAAATAAAGATATTTTAAGACTGCCATGTTGACTTCTGCAGTTTTTCATAGTTGTTGATTGAATACATCAGTTTAACTGCAGCCTCCAATCCCTGGTTCGCTGCTTTTTGCCATAACTCTTTTGCTTTTTCTTCATCTTTAGGTACGATAGAGCCTTCAAAATGAATCATGCCTAAATTGTACTGTGCGATAGCGAGATTAGCCTCAGCTGCTTTTTCATACCAAAATAATGCTTTTTGCATATCTTGATCAACACCATCACCTTTTTGATACATCACAGCTAAATTGTACTGTGCATTTGGATGATCGAGTTTAGCTGCTTGTTCCAAAAGCTTAGCGATGGTAACAAAATCTTTTTTCTCTTGTTTCATTAAAATCATTGCTAAATGATAAAGAGCATTTTTGTTTTTCTTGATAGCTGCTCTTTCATACCAGTGGATCGCTTGTTCAATATTTTGTGGTACACCTTTTGCATTTTGATAATAAAGTCCAACATAATATTCAGATTCTGTATGATTTTGTTTGGCAGCAACCATAAACCATTCAAAAGCTTTTAAAGGGTATTTGGGTTCTTTTTCATGATAATACATCGCAAGCGTATATGCTGCTAAGACGTATTGTTGATTAGCTGCTTTTTCTAAATAGAAGACAGCAACTTTAAATCTTTCTTCTTCGAGTGCATTAATACCTAAAGCGTATTGTGCATAGGGATGATCTTGCTTGGCAGCAAGTTCATAGTAGTGAGTTGCTTTACTCACATCACTGTCCTCATGACCAATTGTTTCATAAATCATACCTAACATATATTGTGAATCGCTATACCCTAATTCTGATGCTCTTAAAAACCATGTGATGGCTTGAAAGATATAACGTTGTACAGAAAAACCATAATAGTAATAGGTCCCTAAAATATGCATACTTACAGGATCTTTATTTTCTGCTTCTGTTAATAAAATGGGATAATTCTTTGAAAAATAATCTTTAGCAACAACTTCATCTTTTTCAACACCCATTCCTGTGTGATACATTAATCCAAGCGCATAACCACATTTATAAGAACCTAAGCGGCTCCCTTTTTCATAATGTTCTTTCGCTTTCCCAAAATCGATGGATATACCATCACCTAATCCATAAAAACGGCCTAAAAAATAATGGGCATCTGCATGTCCTAAAGCAACCGCTTGACTGAAATGTTCAATGGCTACCATGATATTTTTCTTTGGGGTATTTAAGATGTAATTGGTTAAACCTGCTTTGTAATGTGTTTGTGCATTCATATGATCAACTCCATGTTTTATCTTACCATATTATGATGGATACACGAAGGATGAAGCATAGAAAAATCCACAGCAAACTGTGGATTTTAGTCATTTTATTTTAAACCTTCAAAATTCTTCTTTATAGCAGCTGTTGTCTGTGTATACATCTTTCTCCACGAAATTAAGATTCCAATGCCTAAGAAAAGGATGCTGATGCCTAAGTCACTGGTGAAAGCTCTTCTGAATTCTTCCACTTCAAGCGCTTCACTAAATGTGAAATTTTCAGCAAGTGCAATCGTGTAATATAAACCATAATTCATACCAAGTACAATGATTAATGAAATGACTGACACATAGATAGGAACCCATGATTTACGTGCTGCTTTACCATATTTATAACCATAGAATGAACCAAGTGGGATTAACGCATATAGAATAGCTAACATGTACTGAAAGACAACAATTGAAATCACAGTGGGTATCGCACCAGCAATAGCACC
>Ga0265295_1003894_pt1 | contig 20905 bp, 17 predicted proteins | sample Munlansysbiofilm_FD_192503 | JGI IMG/M metagenome (GOLD analysis project Ga0265295, IMG submission 192503) | Leachate microbial communities from a municipal landfill in Southern Ontario, Canada - Methane capture system biofilm | ecosystem: Engineered > Solid waste > Landfill > Unclassified ... | reverse complement strand
ATCAGCCGGAAATGGACCATGCCGATTCGGGATTGGAAGGCCGCGTTGACCAGATTCAGCATCCAATTCGAAGACAGGATGCTCAACCTCTAACACTGCCGTTTACACAAAATTCAGTACACCCTCGGCGAATCGTAGATACAATCACCCACGAAATCTAGCTTATATCGCTACCGTGGAATGAACCCGAAGGGTTGCCTGCCGCACAATACCGACAGGCACCCCTCCAACCTCCTCACAGTTCGCAGTGTCCCGCAGCCTCTCTCCGTTCGTCCGCTCTCAGACTACCAATTCCAGCTAATCACCACTATCACTCGCTTACGGCAATCTGGATGGAACGATACCCAGATAGCTCGCTATTTTAATGCCCAAGGGATGCTGACTGTTCGTGGTCAGGTATTTTTGGGTAAGCACGTTTGGTCGATGATGAGGAGGTATGAGGAGAGGTTGGCGAGAGTTGGCGATATGTGCGGTGTATGACAGTAAAGATTCTTGATTAATGGGATAATCTGGGGGTATGGGTGTGGGAAAATAATCTCTTTGAGCGAGGCTAGTAATGAGTGAGAAAGAACTCGTTGGAGTGAAAGGCTGGTTATTGTTTCTAGTTTTAAACATGGGTGTATTTAGTGTTATTGTGTCTTTTGCATCATTTGGTCAATTTAGCCTCGCAGAGCTCATAAATCCTGATTTAAAACTTGTTTTTACATGGCAAAGTTTTAAAAACTGGTCCCGTTTTTTAATCATAATAGCTACTTGTTTGGGAATATTTAGCGCTTATAAGCTTTATTATAAACACGAAAAGTCAAGTGTTGAGTTAGCTATATTTACTTTGTGGGTCGCTGGTCCTGTTTGCACTATTCTAATTATGCTTCTGGGTTATAAATTAGTAAATGGATATAAACCAGGAGTTGCGCTGAAAGGTTTAATATCAAGCATTACTGCTGCAATATGCTGGACATTGTATCTAAACAAATCTGTTCGTGTAAAAAATACATACTATAATGACCAAATAATAAATAAAAGCCAATATGGTGACGATAATATACATAATGATCCGATAAACGAAGGCTATTTAAAAACAATTAACAATATGTCACACAACACGCCAGAGAAACAGCTTGATATACCTTTTCAGACACACAAAAAAGATACAGTGAAGCAAAGCGAGCCAATTATGAGTAATAATGAACATTACAAAGAGATTAACGAAGACGAGCTATACTTACAAGCTACACAAGAAGTAGACGATAGTAATCAGGATAAGGCGCTGTGGGCTAAATGTATGGCTCTGTGTGAAGGTGATGAGGGTAAAGCTAAGTATAAGTATATTAAGGAGAGAGTTGATAGGTTGCGTGAACTGAAGATGAAGGAGATTGAGGAAGAGGCTGTACAACAAAATATTTTATTTGAAAAAAATAAATTTAAAAGACAAGCACTGAAAATACTTCAATCACCAGATGAATTATCAACGTTATTAGAGTCAAAACATAAAAAATTTGTAAAGAGCAAAGCAGGAAAATACTATATTTTTTCAGAAGGAGCACTTGTAAGCACATATAGTGAAGATGAGCTCGTTGAATTCATAGAAAGGTTATTAGAATGATACTTCTTTAATACCCGTGTCATATCAATGAATTCAGTATTATCTAAATCGCAAGAATCTGCTAGCCAAAACTGGTCTGGTAAACAACCTTCACTTTTATTGAGAGATCGGAAAAGCATATCTTCTATCACTTCTAGCTCTTGTAAGCTATCATCGAAGTTTTCAATAAGTAAAATTTTATAATAATCAGCATACTTATTTAACTTTCCGGAAGGACCAGTAAATTTAGAAATATCAAATATAAAATATTTTTAATTTGATTATATTTTCATGATAATATCTTTACTAATGAACAAATAAATAAGATTCAAATATGAATAACTATTATGATGACTGGTCAGATTCATTCGATGATGCTGGCTCTTCATACTGGGAAAGCTACCTAGGAGGACCTGACGATGGCTTTTTTGAAAGTTTAAATCAATCTGATCGACACAACGATTCAAATCAAGAATATGACGAATATGGCAGATTGCTATCAATAAGACGTCGTGATGATGACGATGATGATGCTTATTATCATGAAAATAAGGATGAGGAAAATGAAATTGATGATAATGAATTATTTTTGTCTATAATAAATACATATATATCTGCACAACCATATTTATACAGTAAACCTAGTAGCTGTAATCCTAAATATTTTCACGTTAACGAATTATTTGAAAAAGCAAAAAAAAATATTTTGCCTGAAGATTTCACAGATTGGGGATTAAATAATCTTTATGGATGGTCGGTTGCTCATGTCGCAGCAGCATACGGGTCACTATCAGACAACTTTAATGATTGGAACTTAACATTAGAATCGGGAGGTGGAACTGGTAGATCTAGAAATCCTACAGTAGCTCATATTGCTGCAATATATAATAATTTGCCAAATAATTTTAATTTATGGGAATTAGCTGATGATTACGGAATTACTGTAGGGCACATTGCTGCCTACTTTAATCGCCTTCCCGATGGATTTTCAAATTGGAATCAAAAAGGTGAATTTTCTTCGATAAAACCAACCATTCTAGATGTTTTAAAGAAAACTAAAGAGAAAAGTTACAGCGAATTTATATTATCAGAGCAGAGAGTGCATCATTATTTAAATTTAGTAACAAATACAATATTATCTGACTTTAAACTATGGCATGCATGCCATAGTGATTACTGGTCAATCGCCCACCAAGCAGCGAAATTCAATACGTTACCAGATGGATTTAATGATTGGGGTATTCAATGTTACGACTGGAGCGTGGCTCATGAGGCTGCTAAAAGCCGTATCTTTTCAAGTGATTTTGTTTTTTTCAGATTATGCACAGCATCAGGCTGGACTGTTGCTCATGAAGCTGCGAGATATGGCAACCTTCCTTGTGATTTTAATCAATGGAGCATTGCTGATGAAGAGGGCTGGACTGTTGCTCATGAAGCTGCAAGATATGGGAACCTTCCTTGTGATTTTAATCAATGGGACATTGCTGATGAAGAGGGCTGGACTGTTGCTCATGAAGCTGCAAGAAGAAATAACCTTCCGAAAAACTTTACTCTTTGGAATCTAAAAAGCAACTATGTAAAATCAAATTTTAAATAATTTAACTATAAAAATAATACACGGAAATATAAATTTTTATGTGTGCAATGATACCTATCAGTGTTCGAGAGCTAATTAAAATTCATCAAAAAATTAAACAAAATGGTCACTGGGCAAATTATAATTTAGGCTGGACTGTAGCACATGAAGCTGCACGCAATATAAATCTTCCAATAAATTTTACAGACTTTGAGTTACATACAGCTACAGGATGGACAGTTGCTCATGAGTGCGCACTTGTATGCGATTTTTTTGATTTAGATAAATATAACGCTATAGTAGATAATTTTAAAATAAGCGTTATCAATACTAAAGAGATTTCTACTATTATCAAAAAAGAAGAATCGTTTATAGACTATTACTTTAGAATAAACATAGTTATTGATTTATTAAACATGAATGATTTGTTTGGCTTAGAGTTACTGTATGAAGATGTTGTCAATAACCGCATTTTTTCTAAAAAATTTGTTTTCATACACAAATATAATATTGTTGAAAACGTAGATGAGAGGTCTGATATTTTTTTAGAACTAATTAAAAATATTTATAAATCTGGATTCGTTGATAGCAATTTAAAAAAATACACATTAACAAGCAAATTTAATAAAAAATTTACATTACACTTACTTAGCAGGTATGTTAACACAACTACTATAAATAGTTTCAACGTAAATATTAAGTATATAACTTCGCTATCGAAAGATCTTGATCATATTTATGAAAACTCTAATTTTTACATATATAAGTTTTTTGCGGACTATGTTTTTTCATTAATTTTAAAAAAAATATTTATTAATGAATACGATGAGTATGTCGTCTTTCACTGCAATTCTTTAACTTTTAATTTTAATGAATTTCTAAATTTTACTAATTTTGAAAAGTATATTTTAAAGTGTACAAATAATTATAACAGGAAAGTTAAATATATTTATTCAGAAAATAAAAAAATCAAAATTATTCCAATTATAAAATCAAAAAAATTAATAAAAGAATTTTATAAAAACAAAACTTTGATTTTATGCATAGATTTCATCTCAAATTTTTCTGAATTGGATCACGTACAATATTTAATGTCTGGAAATCACTTCAAGTGTGTTCATGTTGTTTGTCTAAGTTTTGATATTTCTAAATTTACTGGTCCTTCCGGAAACTCTGTGGGTAACGTCAAACTGACCTCGGGTACAGATCGAGTCCACCGCAGAAAAAATAGATCGCCGTCTTGAAATGATCCTTGTTGCTGTATCCACACGCCTTTCGCTTAATGCTCATGAACTTGCTGTTCAATCCTTCGGCGACGCTGTAGGCATGGACAGCGCTCGCCCCGGTTATGGTCTAGCCAAATATCAACACTATTCTCGGCTACTTTCAGATCAACCTTTTCAACAAACCAAGGGATTTGATTCCAAGAATCTGCACGTAAAGTCTCGATATCTCACATCACCTTCCCCCGTGAGAAGACTCCTAACCAAGTCATTTACCCACAGTAATTCCGGAAGGACCAGAAATCGAAAGCAAAGAAATCGTCCACGATCCCTTGGAAGCTGTGCCACCACTTCCCTTTGGCCATTTGCACAACACATGGCTGTTATTTGTGAAACAACTCGAAGAAGAAGATGAACTGTGAAGCTTTTCTGCAAAATGGAAGACACGATGGGGTTCAGAAGAACACATTAAAGGTTATGTTGTTGTGAGAGCTGGGGCTATGGGCCTACATTTTCAGTCGTACTAATCATACAATACATACTTTCTGTAAATTTTAAAGCAAGTACTAATACAATTTATAGACAAAAAGCATGCACACATACACTCTGCCATGGAATATAGTTGTATTAATTTCGATGCTTACATCTCGCAAAATAGCGTCACTCATTGCTGAAAAAAATGAATTGGCTCTGCACACACTCATCTTCAACGCATAGCACATTGTTATCTTAGTTTGTATTACTGATTCTGACAGACTCTTTTTCTAAGAAAAAATTCCAATAAACATCAACGTAAAATGTTTTTTTAATACAATATCATTATAAAATTGTTAAATAAATAATAAATTTAATTTTTTTTAATACAACACAATAAAAAAATAGGGGCAAATATGTCGGTATATGAAAACTTACTGCGGTTATTACTGGATTACGAAAACGTACTTGAAGAAACGTTAGAAAAAAATGAACACATTGTAGAAGATGAAGTTCAACTATATTCTATATATTCTAGCTGTTTTTTATTCAAAACAAGCAAAAAAGAATGGAATTTGCAAATTATTGAAAGTATTGCAAATTTAAAAATTGATTACAAAAACAATATCAAGACATACGATAAAGATTTTTTAATTAGTATTCGATATTTGATACAAATATACAATCAAAAATTTTCAAGAATTGATATATTTGATCAAAACAAAGCAAACATGATGATTGACCCTTCTTATCCTGGACCTAACTATGAAAAAATCGATAAAAATATGCGTGATTTTGTTCATGAATCACTAAAATTAACAAAATTGCTAATTGAATCCTCGATAACATTTTCTGATAATAATAAAAAAGATCTAAATTTCAAACTAATAGATAATATTTTTGACGAAGATGTCATAGAGATAATCAACTTAACTTATGATGAAGTAGTTATTGACTACTCAAATTCCTGCTTTATAAGCGCAATTTCATTATGCGGAAAAATTATTGAAACTGTAGTGAGCGAACTTTACAAAAAAGTATTCTCTAAATATCCTGACGAAATCAAAAATGATCTCGGATTTGACAAACTAGTTAATCAACTTAAACAAAAAAAATACGACTTAAGCTTAATCAAACATCAAACAAAAGTAATATCTATGCACAGAAATAAAGCAGTTCATGGAAACATAACAACCCCAACTCAAGATGAAGCAAAAGGGGTTATACTACTTACAAGAGACGTTCTCAAGAAAATATCGAGTTTTGAAGTGGTTGGCTAATAACTTTGCGAGAGCAAGCGCGGGGAAATATTATGAAAATTTATACTAAAATGCAAATATATAAATAGCAACAGTTATATTTAACACATACACATTTTCTATTAATATTTTACAGTATCAAAAACATGATACCTTAAAATATTAATTTAATGAGAATACATGATCATATATTGAATCCTTCAAATTACTACTAACGAAAGTTAAAAGGCAAAAGTGCCTCCACAGTCTCGAATGGTGACGTTGAGGGATTCTTTGCATATAATTCAAGAAGGTCCAGTCGCTTCTCGGCGAGAGGAAAGGCCTCACGCAATTGTCTCATTTCTGAGCCGAAAACAGGCCAAGACACATCTATCAGCCCAAGGGATACACCTAAGCACATTCCTATGAATCGGACAGTCGAACCTTGGTTTGATTCGAACGCTAATTCCCAGACGGACTTTGCAACATCCTCCCACAATTGAAGCGCATGCTCCTTGGCCATTAAACAACGGTAAAACTGAATAAGAGGCCACGGGTGTCCATAGTCATAGCGCATTGACTTTGCCGCAAGAAGATATTCCGAAATCGTTCTCGCATCACCACATTGGACGAGATATCTCACCAGAAGGTGGTGCATGTACTTGTGCTGAACCTTTGTACTTGAAGCGAGCTCATCGATTGCTGAGCTTAACGGGCCGAGCACCGTCTCCACTAGCCTGACAACCTCCGTTCTGGGACATTCCGGATCATCCATTGCTGCAATGGCGAGGTATGTTCCGGTCTGTTCCTTGTCACGCCTGGCCGAGGCCCTATCTGAAAGCTTCTCGAAATCTATGAGCGCACTCTCGAACATCTCTCGGGCTTCAGCAAATTTGCCAACAAAAGCCAGATGTTGGCCAATCGTACTCTTGACCCTCCCTGCCAGTTGCAACCCGACGACTAGGGGCATCATCTCGCCCAAGTGTTTGAAAAGGGACTGCCCTACCCCGACACTGCGGAACGATTCTTCCAGTCGTGACAGATCTTGCCAGCGTCCCATGAAATGCGTGGCTTCTTCAAATTCAAAACGGTTGGTAGCCTGAACGGCCAAATGGAGGTCGGCCTTGCACACAAGCCTGGCATCTTCCTCTAAGAGGCTGTCACCAAGGGCCCGGATTGCTGAAATCAGTTCCCGGCACTCAGTCTGTCCCAGATGATTCTTGTTGGCCAGTAAAGCAACGTTCCACATGAGCTCTACAACCACAGGCAACACCGTTCCTGCCGGACGACATTGAGCCAGCCATGAACACTGACGGCCTAGAACCTGGAGATCCAAAGCCTTGCTTTCCAGATGATCAAAAAGGATGGACACATATTCGTCCCATTTTGAGGGATTGGCTGAGCAATGTATGGCCAATCTTCCAAGGACATATCCGCTGAGACTTCCGGGATGATTGCTCTCAGGCAGGCCGGTCAACCACTTCCAGTATTCGCCGTCCAGCAATTCCGGACGTGCATAGAAGTCACGAAGGTCGCGTAGTTTTCTGCCACTGCCAATGCTCTGAAGACATTCACCTGTAAGTCCACTCTTCTTCAGCCGCTCTCTGCTCTCTTGGGCCGGGCTTCCCCATGTGAACGCCAGTGCGTCCACATATCCGAGATATTCATGTCCGTCCTTGGATGCGAAACACATCGACAACCTAACCTTTCGGGAAGAGTCGATCCGCGCCCACTGACGCAGCATTTCTCTCTCCAGTGCTTTAAGATCCAGCTTGGCGTCGTACATCCCCCGATTTTCAATATGCACATGCAAATCGGTCAACAAGGCATCAGCGGCAATAGGCAGGAGTTGCCATACCCAGTGAATGACCTCACAAACCCCGTCCATCCACCTCTCGCCAATGGCCTCCGGAATGTCCGAGACGGATATGCCAAACACTCCGACCGGCCGGTCCAGTACCGCCTGAACGGCCTGATCCACGTCCTCGGGCAAGACTGAAATCGCATGAAACCCTTTCAAGGCGGGTAGATCACAGCCACGGGGCACCAGCAAACCCACGATCTTGCCGACCTGGGTGCCAGAAGCTCCAACTTCGAACTCGCAGCCTGACTCATCGATAACAAGATCCCAGGACGCACATGGGTCAAGTGTATGAATGGCGTGGGGCCTCTTGGAGGAAACCGAGGACAAAGGCTTTCCGGATTTCCGCAAGTTCTGGTTACGCTCCTGGCGTTTCATCCTATTTGCTTGGTACTCCAGAATCTTCGCCAACTTGCCGGACAAGAAGGGATATTTCTTTCGCAACTGATCATGCTGTTTTGCGACCTCTTTTTCGTCAAACGTTTTTCCGACAAATTGCTCAAAATCGTTAAGGGCATTGCGAATTTCGACCCCTTGTTTCTTGGCTCGAACTACATCCCTAGCAGGCACTTCAGGGAGAGCGTCAAGACTGGCTTCCAATTCCCCGACCTTATCCACGTTTACCCAGGAAACGAATTTCTCCAACTCTCGTAAGAGAGTCTTAGCCCCGAAGCGGACGTGCCTGACAATGTCGTCAGGTGATACGTCATCCCTTCTGGCCAGAACAGATCTGAGTAAGGCGCATCGTTCTTTCCCTCTCGCCCCTTGAGAAACACATTCTTCAAGTTCCTTGAGTAGTTCGCGAGAAGAAGATTGTGCACAATCGAGCATGTCCGGTGCCTCCTGTATACAGGGAAATTTCAAGCCTCCACGAATGCCGACGCGTCAAACGCGGAGAAGTATCTGACTTTGTGCCATTTAGGCGCTGTCAGACACAAGGGAAAAAGAACGCAAAAAAGAGCAGTGAAGAACACACAAAAGCATCTCAAAAAAACACGTTCCGACCTTATCTCTTTAAGATTTGAAATTTCAACCGCCATTCCCGTCCCCTCCTTATGACGACGAAAACTCACGCCAAAGGGAGGTCGAAAATGAATGGACTGTACTTCACTGAAGAATGCCTTTGGGACCATACGCTTCCTGCATACCTTCAGGATATCCTATTCTCATCCGACTCCTTCGGCGCGCGCTACTGCCAGCTTCGTGAAGAAGCAAAGTCAAACCTGCATGCTGACTTGGATAAGATCCGCTGCTACCTTGGGACGTATTTCCCCAGAAGCTTCTGTGAAAGCCACAATGTACACACGCTGCTGCTCGGGCTTGACCCGATCAGGCACGAATGGCTGAAGAAAACCGAACTGAACGTGCTTGACTTCGGCTCCGGTACCGGTGGCAATCTTTGCGGCCTCCTGCATGCCCTAACCGGCCTTGGAATTAGAGCACAGATCCGCGTTTACTCCATTGAAGGAAATACGGAGGCCCTTTCACGTCAGGCGGACCTTCTTGAGCACGTTCGGGAACACTCGGGAATTAGGATCGAACTTCACAGCATTCACAAAGTCTTCTCCAATGGACCATCGGCTTTTGCTAGTGAATTTCGCAACGTCATGGACGAACTTCCCCAAGAGTTCGATCTCATTATGGCGTGGAAGTCCCTTTCGGAACTCTTCATAGTCGATCAGACTTCAATCCACGGCAGCTATGGGCACTTTGTTGAAGCCTGCGCCCCTCGCCTCTCCAGCGACGGGGTCATTTCCATGCTGGACGTGACCATCAAATCCAGAGGAAGATGGCTGCCGACAGTGATGTCCCAGGAACTGAACCGTTACATGCTCCAGCATGACGACATCGAACTGATCATGCCTTTCGGCTGCGCACAGAAACAGGGGCCTTGCTCCCCGGCCGGGTGCTACCCGAAATTCAACTTCCCTGTCGTGCACAGGCAAAGTGCTCGTGACAGAACCAAATTTTCGTATTTCGCGATGGGGAGAAGCGACTTGGCGTCTTCGATTCGGGATATTATCCCAGATTCGATGCCCTGCCCTGAAGAATGCGGCAGAAAAGGTGCGCCTCACCCAGCACCGCTCTTGCGTTTCAATGAGATCCGCTGAAAAGCTCTGAATTGCTGGCTGGCACCCACGAGAGGCATGCATGAGCTTTTTTCCAGCCTCCGATGAAATACGCCAGATTTTCCTTGAAGAACAACAGACTCTATAAGGAGCGTCCATGAAAGCGACCACGTGGGAAAAAGTCACCCTCACCTTGCCCCAGTCGGGAGAAGTCCAGGCCGTTGCGCCGGTCATCATCTCAGCCAGCAGGTCGACAGACATTCCCGCCTTTCATTCCAAATGGTTCATGAATCGCTTGCGCGTCGGGCATGCGGCCTGGCGCAACCCGTTCAACCAGGCCGTGCAGTATGTTTCATTCCTGAGGACACGAGTGATCGTGTTCTGGACCAAGAACCCCGCCCCGCTATTCCCGTACCTTCAGGAGATCGAAGACAGGGGATTCAATTACTATTTCCAGTACACGATCAACGACTACGAAGCCGAAGGGTGGGAACCGAACGTACCATCCATCGAGCGCCGAATCGAAACTCTAGCCTGGTTGTCTGAACGCGTCGGACGGGATCGTGTCATATGGCGCTTTGATCCTTTGCTGCTGTCGGATACGGTGACAGAAGATGTTTTGGCCGAAAAAATTGAAAAGGTCGGAAACCTCGCACAACCGTATACCTCCAAAATGGTCTTCAGCTTCGCCGACATTTCCACCTACAGAAAGGTCCGCACCAACCTTGCCTCGGCAGGCATCAACTACCTGGAGTTCGATGCTGCATCCATGCATCGGATGGCGCATCGCATCGCAGATATGAATCGAAGTTGGGGTCTTGAACTGGCGACCTGCGCCGAAGCCGAAAGTTTCCAGGAACTGGGCATCGTCCATAACCGCTGCATTGACGGGGAACTCATGCTCAGCCTGTTCCCGGATGACGTGGAACTGCGTCGCTTCCTCAACCCTGCACGTGGCCAACTGTCACTGGGCATGCCTGGACTGGACTCGAAATGGCAGGAAAAAATCAAGGACGCAGGCCAGCGGAAGGAATGTGGTTGCATCGTTAGCAAGGACATCGGCGCATACAATACCTGCGGGCATCTCTGCACATACTGCTACGCCAACACGTCGGAGAGGGTGGTGATGAAGAATATCGCCCGTCAGACAACAGACGAGGCATGCATCGTGAGCGTCTGAATCAAAGTAAGGATGCAGAACAGCATGGAAACAGGGTGACGTCGTACTACTTAACCGTTAACTACAAAGAACAATCCATGAGAGAAGTATTGATAAATTTCCTGGAAACAGGATCCAACCCAAACACTGCAAGCAAATAGGCTACAATGAAGTGCTCTACACCATTGCGGGCAAGACGATGCCCGACACCCATTTTGTACAGAGAGCCATCATTGAACTCCCGTTTAGCATTCCAGTTCGAAAAAATCATTGGCGAAAACGTAGACAAGAATATGTTGCAAAACATCGAGTCGCGACTCATTTTGTGCTTCAATCCCCTGACAAACAACTCCCACTCTGTAGCGTTCACACCCGAATTCGACTCCCAGGGCAAACTCACCGAGATCGTCAGGATTATCGTCTCGCAACAATGAGAAGCACTGATCCGACGTCCGCAGAGGCAAGGATTTCATTCGAAGTGAATAACAGCAACGACTCACGCAACCAGGAGAAACATGTGACCTTCGCCATCTGCCAGAAATGCGGTGCGGAAAAGTTTGGGGCTGTAACCGTCTGTCAGGGCTGCGGATATTGTCCCATGAACGGTTCTGACAGGGATATCGCTCTGGCAATGCTTTTCAGCGACCGCTACATGGGCCTAGAAAGTCTTCAAGCCCTGGGCCGAGATATTGCCAAGGGGGTCGATGTGCAGGTCGAGTCAGAAGGTCTCGACATTATGACGCAAAAGATATCAAAGCATCTCGACATGTTTCGGCAGCGGGCAAAACCTAACAAAAAATGGTGGCAATTCTGGAAAATCCGAATTTCACGAACCACTTGAAATTCCAATCCCTCTTCGCAAGCGTCCTCCCCCAAACTCGTGTTCATGCAAACGGAGTTGATGCTGTCCAGAAACGGCCGAGGGACTGATTCGAGCACCGCAATCATCGACGAACCAGATCATGCAGTTCAAAATTTAGTGGAGGGAGATGTAAGCTGGCTAAAAACGTACCTAACGATTGTCGGGGCATGGGTTTAGTCAAGATCTGGTATACTACCAATCGAAGTGAGTCCGGGTTGCCTAGACCGAACAGGCGGCCGAAGGGAGAAGCGTTTAATGGAGCATCCGACAAGATCAAAAAAAAGACGGTGCTCGTTAGCGCTTTAAAAAATTCCGATTTCCTGTTTTTCATTTGACTCACAAGACGTGCATAATTACTTTATTATGAAAAATGACATAATTCCCCTTGATTAATCATCAATAAACCGTTGAAAGCGTGTTTTGAAAATAGATTCACAATGCAAAAATTCAAAATTTGTCTGCGATATATTCACTCTAAACATATAATTAAAAAATTATAGGATTTTATAATGACAATATATTATCAAAAAAATGGAGATATTGTTTGTATTGGGCATATTAACGGAACAACTATCATTGGAACTTTTGAAGAAGCAACCGGAGGGATTGTTGATGCATTTTTTGTCTCGTTAATCAGAGACGCCGAATCTAAGGAAAAGGCATTCTGTTTTAAGCCAGTTCTTTCTTGTACTGCCAAGCAGGTTATTTCTGCGCAGGCTTTGAGTTCAATGACCGAAAGCGGGGCAGTTCTCGGCGTCTATGAGCCAGCGCCGACAGTTCTGTCTGCCTACAAGAACTTTATAGACAATGAGCAGCTTGTGGGTAAAGTCATTTACGACCATCTGTACGAGTGCGGACCGAGCAAGGAGTTCGTTGACAAACTTATGGCTGACATGCCTAAGCCCAAGCCGCGGTACGAAGACGGGGTAATTAAGGGTTTATTTGGCCCTAAATTCAATGCAATGAAAATCTTTGAAGATAAAGAAAGCTAATAAATACGTGCAAATTTGAAAAATTTTTATAAATATCATTTTTTATATATGATAAAAAAACTATGTTGTCATACACAATAAATTATAAAGACAAATATTTTTATATATTTATGTTTTATAAATATTTAATTATCTATAAAAATATAAATATAACAAAACATTATATGTAAAAAATTTTATAAATATATTTTAATAATAAATTACTAATTATAAAACAAATACATAGATATGAACAAATTTGCAGAATTACTAACAACTCTTTTAGAATACGAATACTTATTAAAAAAAATTATTAGAAAATTCAAAGAATTTAACAATTATTGCGACATTACAGAAGTTACAAGCAATGAAGAATTTAATACAGCTGTTATTTCTATTATAGAAAATCTAAATAAAACATACTTTGAAAATATAAAAAATTACGAAACGAATATTTTAAAACATATTAGAGAGCTTATTAGTATATATGATAATAATTTTTACAGGGTAGGCAACATAGGATGGCTCTACGAGGCCCTTGAGTATCCTGGACCTAACCCGGATTTAAATACAGTTGAGCCTAAAATGAGAAATTTTGTACATCATTCTTTGGAAGAAATACAAAAAACCATTAGTCATATACACGAAATCAACACAAATGATTCTGATATTATTGAACTACGCTATGAATTCAAACAAGGAATTTTCGAAAAAGACATAACTGACATTATCAATTTAACATATGAAGAGGTCATAACTGATTACAAAAACAAATGTTACATAAGTGCTATATCTTTATGTGGTAAAATTATTGAAACAATATTATCAACTCTATACCAAAAATTATATTTTGAATCTCCAGAAAAAGAAAATTTGGGATATAATGCTTTATTGAATCGACTTAGAAAAAAAGGATACGATTTTAAAGGCATTGTTGAGCAACTTAATCTTATTGCAGTTCATCGAAATAAAGCTATTCACGGAGCTATCATTATTCCAACTAGTGACGAAACTCGCGGAATAATATCTCTAACAAAGGATGTAATCATTAAAACAGAAAGCATAGATCAAAATTAATAAACCTAAATTTGATCATGAAGCATAATTACTTAAATATTTATAAATTAGTGCCATGACTAGAACATCGGCTTTGTAAATTTCAATAAATGAATTTTGCTGATAATTTAGATCATATTCAGTTTCCCAAAATATCAGAATATAAAAGCTTACAATTATTTGTACAGCATCACAGCATGTATCTCTGAAATGCTCCTCACAATCATTATTCCGGATCATTTCGACTAACAATTTTTACGAGAACGTCCTTGGTAAACGAGATTACTCCTCTCGCTTCATCCCTTGTTGGAATTATAACAGAACCATGAATTGCTTTATTTCTGTGCTTTGCAATGACAGACATCTGATCCCTTAGCGCACCTAATTCGTAACTATTTTTTTTGAGTCTATTAATTATCGCATCAATACCAATTTTATCATCATCAGGACTTTTCCCAACAACTTCGAAATAAACAGAATGAAGAACTGTTTCTATAATCTTTCCGCAAAGACTTATCGCACTAATATAACAACAATTCTTATAGTCTGATAAAACTTCATCATATGTTATATTGATAATCTCTGCTATATCTTCTTTCAAAACTCCTTTCGGAAGAGAATAATTCAACTCTTCAACAATTTTTTGATTCTGAATATAGTAGTCTATAAGTAAATCAGTTTCTTTTAAACAACCGCTAACGAACTCTCTCATCACACTCTCTGCCTCAAATAAAGTAGGTCGATTCAAACCGTAATACACCTCAACTTCTGAAGGACACAGAAGTCCATAATCATCACACCTATAATACTTTTCATTATATAACTTTAATATACGTCGAAATGACTTTGCTATTTTTGCAGGACAATATGAATTTTTCTCTTCAAATATAATCGAAATATTAGTAATTAAGTATTTTATTTTATCATTCCAATCTTTATTACATGACTTATCAACAATCATAGAAATTGGATTGTGTCTATCATAAACATAAATAAGCAAACTTTCAAATTCTGAAAGTATTTTTAAAATATTTGTATTTGAAAACATATATAATGCTCCATTAAATTTCAAATTTAATATTACATAATTATAAAAATATTTAATAACACTATTTTAAGACATGATGTTAGCGATACATATATGGAAAAAGATCACATTTATTTTTTTGCACGATCAGCAAAATTTCATCTATGTTCATATTCCGCAAGACACATAAGAAATGCTCTCTTGAAAGCTCATCCCCATGAATCGGTGCTAAAGCACGTCGCACACTAGTCTCCGTTTCAAGTGGACAGCGGCCAATTGCTTGGAGTTGCGCCAAAGGGAGGAGGGCCATTGCTTGAATGGTGGGGCCGGACTCCTGGGACTGACATATGGCCAGTGACTCCAAAAGCAACCGACAGGCTTCATCCTTGTCGGGCGCGAGGAGACCGAGGTTGTATGTGATCAGTTGCCAAGGGTGCGTATGCTTTGCCTTTGTCCGCCACTCATCAGTAATGCGTTGCCAGAGGACGATATCCACACCGCGACCCTGGTCGACATGGACACGCACTAATGCGTGCGTCTGGTACGAGTCCATCGCCTTCACGTTCCACTGCCCTTCAAGCCACAATCCGGGGATTTGTCGCAGGCCCTCAATGGCATCATCAGCCTGTCCTGCCGATGATAAGGCAAAAACCTTGTAGATCGCATCCCTGCTCCGTTCGTTCTGGGACTGGGGCGAGTCGGCGCAGAAGCAGGCAATGGCAAGGTCCAGAAAACGCAGACACTCCTTAAGCAAAGCAGGGCCGCAGAAACCGAGGTTCTGTCCGAGCGTCCCGTAGTATTTCCCTAAGTGGGTATCTTCCCGGCACACACCTCGCGCTCGCAGACGTGCGAAGGCTCGTTCCATGTCCTTGACTTCGGGTCCCGCATATTCATCCTCCGGGATATTTTCGGAAAACACATAGCGGTTGTGACGGTCTCCGATAATGACCTGGACATAATGCAATGCCAGATGGCGGGCTGCGTCCTCGGACTCGCTAATCCTCGGACGCAGACCTTCCGCCAAAAGCCTCCAGCGCTTGAATTCCTCAAGCCGGCCACCATGGTTCGTCCTATCCATCTGCAAGACACAAAGCGCCCAACCAAGGGTGGCATCATCTCTCGACACTCTTTCGACAAATTCCAGAGGCAGGCATTCCAGAACCGCGTTCCCCAATTCAGGCTCATTCTGGCGGGTCGAATCGCACCAGATCTCCACATGCTGCACCAACTCCATGAGCGCAGCGTCGGATGCAAGCCCGGCAGCGACCCGGCAACGGTTCCGCCTGAGCCAGAAGGCCATCTCGCCACGAAAGGAACAGATCTCCCTGGCCAGCCCTTTCCCGGCATGCAGAGCGTTCTCGGCTTGGGCGATTTTACGCCCCAAACCCGGCTTATTGCAGGCAACTACTTCCAGGGCCTCGGACACACGGGACACAGGTACACATTCAACATCAGATGCGGGAGAATCATTATCCTCGGGATAGAGAAACAGCCTGTGGATGACTCTGGCGGAATTCAATTTTGACTGGACATAGTTGACGGGCAGCACCCGGCCGGAATCATCAAGCTGCCCTGTCGCCAGAAATTGCAAATCCCCCAGACCCTCATGGCAAGCTGCAGCGGCAAGATAGGCGGGAAGCCCCAGTGAAGGGCCGCAAATGACGGGGCCGATCACACTTGGACAAACAAGCCCGAAGCAGCACCCCTTCCCCCATTTTTGTCGGACAAGCCGATCGACAACCTCTAGCGCAGCAACGGAATCCGGAGCGAATGCTCCGTTACTGGCCGGGGCCACAAGAGACAGTCCCAGGCCGAGGCCGGCCATGAGTTCCCAGCTATATGAGGATCTCTCGTCGGCAACGGGCACGTAAAACCTCATCCATCGCGCCTGCTCAAGGGTTTCCAGGTCCGCACCCATGACGCCGGGAGCATTCTGGATCAACCATGGCCGTGCCCATTCCGGAGTGGATTCGGGATAAAAAAGGTGTGCCGCCACCAGGGTCTCGCGCAGCCATTTCTCCGGCATAGCAAACCGCAGCAGGGCCTCAAGCAGGTCTGGGTTGCACCTCCGTCCCCAAACGCCGGGATAAAGGGAAAGTGGCTGGAACTCGCACCCATTGCGCAAGTCAAAAATCAGGCAGTCCAGGTCGAGCCGCTTAATCTTGCGCATCGTCGTACCGCACAAGCAGAAGGATGGGCTCTCCGATTTCGAAATCCAGTTCGCTTTTCCCAGAGAATCTGGCGCTGAATATGCCCGTGGACGGATCGGACTCGACCACGCCTTCCTCCAGCCCCGTATCAGGCCTCCGCCACCAGGCAAACAGAAGCCCCTGGCTATATTCATCCGGGATGCGCACTCTGATGACAATCACCGAATCTTGGTGATCCGCTTCCAACAGATCAGCAAGAACACCGCGGCAGGGATTGGTGGATCCACCCACCGTCACAACGGTAAAGGGGATCTGCTCCCCTTCTCCGGCGGCCGCTTGGAGTATCAATTCGATGGGCATCTCTGCTTCTGCCAGCATGGCCAAGCCGTCTTCAGCTTCGGGCAGACGGATTCTCGAATCAAACGCGAGTACTTTTGACCTTACTGATGGGATGTCGGAAAATTCCTGTCGCACAGCATTGCGCTCGTGCCGTTCCACAAGTCGTCCCATGGCCTCCATGGCCATGAACGCTCCGACCTCAAGCTCAAGTTGCCGAAAATGCCAGAGAACCGAATCCTCATCCACCGGGTCATGCTCCGAGACTACGGCTTCCTTCAGGGGATTCAGGAGTTCCGGGCTGATTTGGCCAAAGCACAAATTGAGGTCAGCGCAATCCAGGGCATAGGTATTCCAGACTTCGGCGACCCCGTAACGCGGCCCAAGATCCACATCACCATCGTCGATCAGGGCTCTCTCATCGAAGAGTTGTGCGACACGTACGCCGGATACGTCCTCGAAAACATCCATTATCAGGACCATCGGCGGATTGACATGACGGAATCGCTCATCCCATCCTCCCTTGGAGGGGATGAGGCTCCAAACTTGACCGGGCTGGACCGCAGGTTTTTCCGGAGCTGGCCAATCCAGGGCCATCTGGGCCCCCAGCTCGGCCCAGGCCTCATAATTTTTCGGGTTTTCCTTTTTCATTGCACAAAACGGGCATCCTCTGCGATGTTCGGCTACGTTCCCCGCCTGCTCAGGCGAGATCAGCACGGCATACGGAGGGCAGGTCCGCTCTTGATATACGTTGCGCCAGGCCTCTTTTATCGAAACAGCTTTCGTCATGGATATCCTCTTCTCCTAGGAATAACGGGAACAATCGTCGTCCTTGCAGGAATCGAGAAGCAATTTCCCGAAAAACAGCAGCAGCCCTTCGTCGGCATCAGGGCTGGAAAACCCGTCAAGCAAGCTGAAAAATTCACGAATCAGGGCATCGAGCCTTGCCAGCGGAACATGAATTCCAGACGGCCCGGAATAGCCAAGCGCTTTGGCGACTTCTCTCTGTTTTAGCCTGCAATACCTGACAAGGCAGAACAGCAGCAGGAGGTCCTGTTGCTCTATTCTGCGCACCAGAACCTCGGACAGCTCTTTCAGGGCTTCCTCACTGTAAGGCCAATCACTCACGGTGCCATGCGTATTCAGGGTCTCATACTCTTCTTCGCATTTGGATATTTCCAAAGGCTGATTGACCTTCCCCGGCATCGGATAGACAAGATCGACATCATATCCATCCCGAATAAAGGAGCAAAACTCGCGAATCGGTATACGGGAAGCCGAACCCAGCACTCCGTCAACCTGATCTTTGAAAGACCTCGCCAAATCAAGGATCACATCCTTCGAATTGATTTCAGCGACATTGATGTTCGGAAAGAAGGGCTTCATCCCAAATGCGACAAGCTCAGAATACGACTCGAAATTTCTTGCCGACTCAGATATTGCTCCATAATGCGAATGAGTTCTTCTTGGCTGATAGCCAAATTCTTCACCAGCGGCATGAAGGACCTGTCTAACCCGTTGATACAATGGATCCCGATTCTTCTCTTTCATGAACAATGAGTACATGAATTTGATTTTTCGACGCAGAGCCTCCCAATCCTGTTGCGCGACAACCGCTTCGAGCGAAGCCAGATTTACTCCTTCCAGACCTTTGAGGAACTCCCAGAAGAGAGCTACCTGATCGGAGAGTTCATCGGGATCTCCCCCATCTGCAAGCCAATCAGGGCGTTTGTATTTTCTGAAGCAGCCTTCAAGACACCTCGAAAGGACTGGATAGCACTCCGGTCTGTCCAGCCACGCCTTGAAACCGATCTTCATTTGCAGCCCCCCTTGATGCAGGCCTCGGGAACCTTTCCCATATACCCCGGCTGCAATTTGAAGGTGCTGCTGACAGGCATGGTAAAGGCAAACCTTTCAACGAGAAAAGAATCCCTATCCATCACATGCCCACCCTGTAAAAGCTCGCAACCTGCCCGAATGTAACGTTGTACATTGTATCCCTTGCTGGAACACGGGCAAACGTGAAGCCCCAGGTTTGAAGAACGTCTCAAGACAAATAGCGGATGTGTTCCGCTCGGGAGCCCTGTTGCTGGAAAGCCGATGGTCTCAACTCGCCACCATGTGTTTTTCACCCCGGAAAACAGCATATTCGCATCCCAGAAGCGAACAGGAATTTTCGTCACGGTATCACCCAGAACACGCTCAGCTTCTTGCTTGCGTTTTTCCCATACAGCATCAATTTCATTAGCATTAGGCGTCATGTTCAGAACCTCAAAGCAATAAGTTCTGGAAAACAAAATTTGATAGGACTTTCAAAAAAAATGCACAAAAATATTAGCAATAAAAGATCCTCGCCGCACTATTATAAATAAATAGAAAATTCATTAAAATAATTCCAACACCATAACTGAAAAAATACAAATATTATCTTATACTAAAATCGCGTGATACGATAAAAAACATCAATATATCAATTTTCATGTAAAAAACGCTGATTGATTCGTGACCTTTACCTCATACGGTCTGATACTCCTCTTAGTCTAGGTAAAAATTACCTAATCACGCTGTGAAAAATCATAACATGAAGTAAATAGGGATTTAGAGCACGCAAGCGGTCAGTCACTTGGCACTGAGTAACTGACCGCTTTAATTTCAAGTCTCCGAGTTGATGGATTGCCCACACCCAGGCACCTTCAAAGGATCATCGGGATCATGGTCATCTATTTCCAAAGAATCAGATAACGCCTCGGGGCTTGTAATCGCCCCCGACACCATCGCCACCGCAAACAAACCAGCTATCCCGGCAATGCATCCACCCAGAAATGCCCACACTTTTCCACTTCTATCTTCCCTTGGCAAAATTTCATCAGTCATCGATGTTCTCCTTCACGATTTGAAGCACGGTAAGCGCAATTGCGATAAGTGATCCCCAGTTCATCATGATTTTCCCCTCTCTCGAATCTACTGCGTGCAGGGCGGCAGCAATTCCTGTAATTGATTTCAAATTGCTATTTCCCCATGACATTGCGATTAACAATCACCATACGCTCCCTCCCGGATTACAGTTATGACAATATGAGGAACTCCCATGCTCCTAGCCCATCAGGCTTCACGCCTGATGAGAATTGCGTTCTCAAGCAGAGTGAACATGGCGGGAGCCAGTTCGGGCATGGCGTTCACGACCACGCTTCGGCCCGGCAACAGCCCCATGATGGCCTGGCTCGTGATCCCGATGCCGTAGATCTCAAAGCCAGCCCTCAACCCCTGCTCGATTGCCTGGATGGCGCAGTCCACGGAATCCGGATCCCCGTCGGTGACTAT
>Ga0265295_1003893_pt1 | contig 20913 bp, 18 predicted proteins | sample Munlansysbiofilm_FD_192503 | JGI IMG/M metagenome (GOLD analysis project Ga0265295, IMG submission 192503) | Leachate microbial communities from a municipal landfill in Southern Ontario, Canada - Methane capture system biofilm | ecosystem: Engineered > Solid waste > Landfill > Unclassified ... | reverse complement strand
GTACCAAGTAAGTGCGGATAAAAAGAAAGTTATAAGTGAATTAAAAAAACATATCAATAAAGATACTACTATCTATCTAGCATCGGATGAGGATAGAGAAGGAGAGGCTATCTCTTGGCATTTAATTAGTGCACTTAAAGTAGAAAAAAATCCACTTAAAAGAATAGTTTTTCATGAAATTACAAAAGATGCATTATTGCACGCTATCGAAAACCCAAGAGATGTTGACCAAAATCTAGTAGATGCCCAACAAGCAAGAAGAATACTAGATAGAGCTGTAGGATACAAGCTTTCACCTCTTCTTTGGAAAAAAATAAGAAAAGGGTTAAGTGCTGGGAGAGTTCAAAGTGTAGCTGTTCGGATTATTGTAGATAGAGAAAGAGAGATAAGAGCTTTTGAATCTGTTGAATACTGGAAAGTAAAAGTTGAATTTATAAATCCATCATTACAAAGTGAAGTAATCAAACTTAATGGTAAAACGATAAAACTACCAAATGAACAATCTGCAAAAGAGGTTGAAGATTCTTTATTAAATGGGGATTTTATCCTTAGTAATATAGAAGAAAAAGATAGCACAAGAACTCCAAGTGCTCCTTTTACAACTTCCACACTTCAGCAAGAAGCAAGCAGAAAACTAGGATTTAGTGTAGCTCAAACTATGATGGTAGCTCAACAGCTATATGAAGGAAATGTTGAAAAAAACATCCCAAATCATACTGGCGGTTTGATTACATATATGAGAACAGACTCTGTCAATCTCTCAACTCTTGCAACTTCTATGGCAAAAGAGGTAATTATTGCTGAGTATGGAAATGAATTTGCACTAAAATCTCCAAGAGTTTATAAATCAACATCAAAAGGGGCACAAGAAGCACATGAAGCTATAAGACCTGTTGATTTGACACTAAAACCTTCTATGATAAAACCATATGTTGATCCAAAACAATTTAGACTTTATGAGCTTATTTGGAAAAGAACAATCGCTACGCAAATGGCAAATGCAAAAATTGCAAATACTACATATTTCATAGAAGCTGGTGCAAATAAAGAATATGAACTTCAATCAAAAGGTCAAAGAATTATATTTGCTGGATTTATGAAAGCATACACAGAAGGGAGTGATGACCCTCAAGCAGCACTTGATAATAGTGAAAAAATATTACCAAATATCAAACTCAATACAAAACTAGAAAAAGAAGCTATATTACTAGAACAACTCTTTACAAAACCACCTGCTAGATATACAGAAGCTAGTTTGGTTAAAAAGCTTGAAAGTGAAGGAATAGGGCGACCATCAACTTATGCTCCAACTATTTCAACTATCCAAACAAGAGAGTATGTAATAAAAACTGAAGATAAAAAACTAGCCCCTACTGATATTGGTGAGGTTGTAAATGACTTTTTGGTTGAGCATTTCCCACAAATTGTAGACCTTGGCTTTACAGCAAAAGCTGAAGAAGAATTTGACTTAATTGCTGAGGGTAAAATTGCTTGGACAGATGTGATGAGAGAGTTTTATACTAAATTTATCGCTACAATAGAAGACAAAGAAAAAACAGCCGAGCGAGTAAGTACCCCTGCAAAAGTTTTGGGGATAGACCCAAAATCTGGTAAAGAAGTGACTGCAAAAGTGGGGCGTTTTGGACCTTATGTACAAATTGGTGAAGCAACAGAAGAAGAAAAACCAAAATTTGTTTCTATCCCAAAAGGCAAAAGCGTAGATACAATTACACTTGAAGAAGCATTAGGACTTTTTGCCCTGCCAAGAGTTGTAGGAAATGACAGCGAGGGCAACGAAATCATAGCAAATATAGGAAGATTTGGACCTTACCTACAAGTAAATAAAAAGTTCGTCTCTATCAAAAAAGATGACCCATATACTATAGAGCTTGCTAGAGCCTTGGAAGTGATAAGTGAAGAAGCAAACAAAAAACAAAATGAAGTAATTCAAGAATTTACAAAAGAAGGCATTTCAATACTTGATGGAAGATATGGACCATATATCAAAAAAGGGAAGAAAAACTATAAAATCCCAAAAACAAAAGATGCCTCTACATTAAGCCTTGATGAGGTATTGGATATTATTGCAAAAACTGATAAGAAGTAGGGGAACCTACTTTCTTATAGAAGTAGCTGTAAGGAATATATAATCTTTTCCAGTAATGGTTACTCTAAACTTTTTTTGTTGTAAGTATTTTTTGCAAAAATAGACATCTTTATATAATAAAGTCATCTCACTAAAGCTATAATTTGGGGCTTTTGCTCCATATATCATCTCTCCATCAATCCATCTACAATTTGGGAAACCTAGTATTATTGCTCCATCAATTTCAAGATAATTTTGTATCAAAGACATAAAAATAACTTTGAAATTCAATCCACTACTTTGCAAAGTTCCTATAGTGATAATAAGATCAAATTTATCTAGATTGAGACTATCTAACTCATTTATATCGTGGTTATAAAAGATAAAATTTTCTTCTTCAAAACGCTTTTTAGCTACTTCAATAGCAGATGGACAAAAGTCAATTCCTACAAATTCTTTGTCACTTGTAGATGTAAGTTTTTTTATCACTTCAAACTCATCACCGCTATTTATCCCAAGATTTAATACCCTTTTTTTAGAAGATATATCAACATTTTTCAAAGCTTTTATATAATGAGCCAAAAAAGCTGGTTCTTCGTTTTTATTTATCTCAAAAAACTCTGATTTTGTTCCATATTTTTCTTTTTGTTCTAGTGTGCTTTTATGGAATGAGTCACTGATATCGAGTTTTTGGTAGCTTATAGTTATAGTATGGGAAGAATTAATTTTAGGAGTAAGCATTTTACAAAAAAGTATTTCACCCAAATCTGACCAACTTTTATATCCTCTATAGATATATTCTGTATTGTCTATTATTGTTTTTTCACCTGCATATGCACTATTTAAAATATCAGGATTAAGCACCTCAAAGCTTATAATAAACTCTGGTTTTTGGGTCGATAAAATATTTTGTAAATACTTTAAAATCTCTTGCATTGATTCATTTGTAAATTTCTTCATAGTGTAATTATATAGTATTAAACCTATTTTTTGATATAATCATACAATGAATACAAAAATAGCAATAATTTCCGATAGCCACGGGAAAAGGGAATATTTAAAACTAGTACTAGCTCATCTTAAAGAGGAAGGTATCCACTATCTTTTGCACGCTGGAGATATCTCTAAAGGTGATGATTTGGAGTTACTTCATAACTTTGGAGTACCTTATGTATGTGTATTTGGTAATAATGACAACCATTTATTATCTTTAAGTAGCCACTACAATATCAAACAAGAACCCACTTATTTTAAGATAGAAGACAGTACCTTTAAAATGATGCACTTGCCTTTTTATATGAGTCCTGATAGCGATGTGGTTGTGTCTGGGCATACTCATATTTTTGAGCATAGCTACAATGGCAAGACTCTTTATATAAATCCAGGTGAAATATGTGCTAGAGAAAAGCCAAGAATTGAGTTTGTAATACTTGAGATATCACAAAAAGAGTATAAAGTAGCATATAATTATTTTGAAGTATCATCAATGCTTTTACACAAAGAGGAATTTATATATGAAAGATAAAATATTTTTATGTGCTATATCAAATATAGAAAGTGGTACATGTGCTGAAGACTGTAAATTTTGTACACAAAGTGTCAAATACAAAGCCAACATCCAAAGATTCAAACAAAAAGATATGGCTACCATACTAGAAGAAGCACAAAGGGCAAAAGCCAACAAAGCTATAGGATTTTGTCTAGTAACAGCTGGTAAAGGGCTTGATGATAAAAGACTTGATTTTGTATCAAGGGCGGCGTATGAGGTCAAAAAACTAGGTTTGGGTCTTAAAATAATAGCTTGTAATGGAACTGCCACAAAAGAGCAACTATTAGAACTCAAAAAAGCAGGAGTAGATAACTATAACCATAATCTTGAGACTTCAAGAGAATTTTATAAAGAGATATGCACAACACACACTTGGGATGAGAGATATGAGACTTGTGAAAATGTAAAATCAGCAGGATTAGCTCTTGTATGTGGTGGTATATTTGGACTAGGGGAGAGTAGGGAAGATAGAATATCTATGCTAGAATCCATTGCATCACTAGAGCCTATGAATGTACCTATTAACTTCTTCCATCCAAATGAAGCATTGCCACTTGTAAACAACCCTTTATCTAAACTTGAGGCGTTTGAGCTTATCTCTCTTACAAGAAAAATGGTACCAAATGCTCATAAAGTAATGGTGGCAGGGGGAAGAGAACTTATGTTTGGGGATGATGAATATAAAATATTTGAATATGGGGCAAACTCTTTTGTAATAGGGGATTATCTCACGACCAAAGGCAAAAGCCCTCTACAAGATATCCAAAATCTTGAGAAATTAGGATTTAGTATATCAGAAGAGTGCGATAACAATAAAAGTTAGAGCCTATTTATACTTCACAACTACTTTTGTATCAGTATATGTAGCATCAAACTTTTTAATTGGCTCTTTAAGCTCTACAACTACCCGAAAGTAACCTTCACTTTTGTGGTTACCAATAGCTACTTGTTTGAAATATTTGTGATTTAAGTCCAATCTTTTGGTAAAGAAATTTACATCAGCACGAAAATCAAATACTATTTTTTTATCTTCTTCCAAATTTAACTTCTTAAATACTTTATATGGTGAACTGATTTCTATTCTATCATCATAGTATTTAACGCTTACAAATTTAAGTCCAGTTTTGATGTGTTGTGCTTCATCTTTAAGTTTTATATTTTCTACTAGTTTTTTGACTTCGGGAGTAGGTTTGACCAATGCTATAGTCTCTGCTGGTTTGGGCTCAACTTCTACTACTACAGTAGGTTCTGGTTGGATAATTGGTTCTTGTTTTGGTGTAGGTTTTGGTTGTGGTTTTTGTATTTTAGATTCAACTGCTTTTACGACAGGCTCAATTTTTGGTTCTTCTTTTGGAGGTAGAGGTTTGTTTTCTACTATTATATTATTTGTTTGTTGTATGGATTCATCTACATATACATTTTTGATATTTTCTAAGATATCAATTTCTGGCTTTGGTTCTTGTTCTTGAGCAAATCTTTCAAGAAGTCTATTCTTTTCTTCTTCAAATGCCTCAGTAGCCACAAATGGATTTTCTCTCGCCCAAACAAATGTAATCAAAACTAACAATAAAAATATTTTTTTCACTCTTTTGGCTCCAAATTTTTCAGTTCAAAGTACTCTTTTTGTAACCTTGCATTATCAGCTTGTAACCTTCTGATTTCATTTTGGAGATATTGTTCTTTGGATTTTAATGTATTATAAACACCCAAAGAATTATCCCCAAAAAAGATATCTGCAATATGTCTTGCTAAAAATATGGTAACAATTACCAAAAATATAGAAAAAAAAGTGAACTTCAACTTCTTACTAATAAAAAGCAAAGCTCTCTTTTTTATATTTTTGGAACTATTATTCATATTTATTATTTAAACAAATTCTTACCCAAATACTCACTAACACCAAGCTCACTTCCAATTTCTAGAAGTCTATTATACTTAGCATTTCTCTCACCTCTACTAGTAGCTCCTGTTTTGATTTGCCCAGTATTTAGTGCTACTGCAAAATCAGCGATAAAGCTATCTTCACTCTCACCACTTCTATGACTCATTACACAAGTATACCCACTTCTTTGAGCAAGTCTTACTGTTTGCATAGTTTCACTTACAGTTCCGATTTGGTTTGGTTTGATAAGGATTGAATTTGCAATACCTTTGCTTATACCTTCAGCCAAAATAGAAACATTAGTTACAAACAAGTCATCACCTACAAGTTGTACTTTGTTTCCTAGTTTTTCTGTAAGTATTTTCCACCCATCCCAGTCATCTTCACTCAAACCATCTTCAATAGAAACTATTGGATATTTTGCACAAAGATTTGCATAATACTCTACAAGCTCAGCACTTGTAAGCTCTTTATTTTCTGATTTTAGTACATATTTTCCAGCGTCATTGATAAGCTCACTTGCTGCTACATCAAGAGCGATTGCTATTTGCTCACCTGCTTTATAGCCTGCTTTTTCGATAGCTTGTACTATTACAGATATTGGCTCTTCGTTGTTTTTGAGATTTGGAGCAAATCCTCCCTCATCACCAACAGCAGTACTTTCACCCATAGAATCAATGATTTTTTTCAATGTATGATAAATCTCAGCTACCGCACGAAGTCCTTCATTAAAGTCTTCAAATCCAACAGGCATAATCATATATTCTTGGAAATCAACTGAATTATTTGCGTGTTCTCCACCGTTTATGATATTGAACATAGGTACAGGCATAGTCATAGCATTTGCACCACCTAAATATCTATAAAGTGGAGTTTTAAGACTAGTTGCAGCTGCACGAGCAACCGCCATAGATACACCTAGAACTGCGTTTGCACCAAGAGTAGCATAATTGTTTGTACCATCTAGTTCTTTCATTGTGCCATCTATGATAGATTGATTAAAAGGACTCATACCTATTAGCTCATCAGCAATTTTAGTATTTACATTTTCAACAGCTTTTAATACACCTTTTCCCAAATATCTATTATCACCATCACGAAGTTCTAAAGCCTCTCTTTTACCAGTACTAGCACCACTTGGCACTATAGCACTTCCAACACTACCATCACTTAATACTACAGTTGCTCTAACTGTTGGATTACCTCTACTATCTAATACTTCATTTGCATAAACATTATCTATATATATCAATTTAGTCTCCTAAAAATATTTTCTCTTATTTTACTATAATTTTCATTGAAAACTGCTTTAAAAGCAATAAGCTAAATTTTACTTGTTTACCGAAAGCCTTAATTCTTTATTAATTCTTGATATGGTTTGTTCTTTAATATCTAATTCTTTTGCTTTAATTCTAAAATACGAAAATATTTCTATAGTTTGTTCTAGGTACTCTTTTGCAACATTTTCTTTTATGGAGTGTTGTTTAGCTAGTTGTAAAATATCTTTTACTGTAAAATCATTTGTTTTGCCATTTAATGACAACTGATGATTTTTTGTATAGCCTGTCCCATTTGAATATGTAATGTCATAAGCAGGACTTAATCTCCAGTTACCATTTTTATCCATCGTAAATGCAAAGTTTTTTGCATGGTCATCTTGATTTCTTCCAATTATATTGAAAATCATCCTTTTAAACTGCTCATTTACAGCTTGTTGGCTTCCTGTTAGATATCTTGTAAGCCTTAGAAGTTCATCATAAGAATAGTGCATTGGAATATTAAAGTTTGTATGAGTAATACCAGATACTGAGTGCAAATGTAAAGCTTCACCACCAATTCTATCAAATCTTTTTATGAGATAATGAGCCAAATTTCCATGAACTAAAAGCTCTATTTTTGGCACATCTATACCTACATCATTTGCCATACTCATATAAAGATATTCTAATTTTGTATAATCACTACTATCCCCATCATCTTTTTGCATATCAAATTTAATCAAATAGTGTTCAAAATCATCTTTTAAACCCCTTTTGACACCACTTATTATCTCTTTGGTAGATTCGTTATATCCTATAATTGCTTTTGCTCTAGCCCCTCCAGCACTTGCGGCACTATCCATAAAACCAAGCATTTCATCAACTACTTCTATCGCATTACCACTTATTATTTTCTTTGCATTTTCATAAAAACTTTGAAGGTCTACTAATTCATTGATTTTATGTTCATTAGCTTTGTGAATAATAGGTTTATAAGTAATAGCTCCCATACTTTTATCACCTACAAACATTAATTTTTGAATTATAGTAAGCTCATGTGGTGGGATATTTTTTGATTCAAAATATCTTTCAATTACTTTTGTTCCAAATTTATCTGGTAATGTATCATGAAATACCCCAGCCAAACCTTCAAAATATCTATCATCATTGTTTGTATATACACCATTGTATGAAAGTGGTAGTTTAAGTGGTGAAATTTCAAGATTTGAAGTGAGAAATCCTTTATCGTATTCAAAATACACCACTCCATCTTTGAGTAAGATAGTGCCTATTTTTTTATCAAATATAAAAGCTTCAACCTCCATACTCATTTATCTATCCTTTTTGGTAGCTTATCTTTGTTTTTAATTTCATCAAGAGTTTTATACTCTCTTGATTTAAGTAAGCCGTTGAGATTATCAAACATTTTTAAAGCCATAAATAGTTTTATTAAATTTTCAAAAGAAATTTTATGTGAATAAATAAATTGCTTATAAGTAGGCAATGGAATATCTGCAATTTGAGCCAATTCTTTTTGTTGGAGTTTTTGGATTTTACGAGTAGTTTCTACTAAATCTACAGCTTTTTTTATTATTTCAATGGGTGTATAAAGTTCTATCATCTTAATCCTATGTATATTATAATATATATAATCTAGCTAAATATACCATAATGTATATTATAATATACTTAAATCTTTTGTAGAATATAATCTATCATGAACAACTATTTGGGCTTTTATGACAGATATAATTCTTAACCATAATATTCCTCTCAATAAATATTATTTTGCATGTTTATTAAGATATTGTCATAATATACATACATAATGTACTATTATCATCTAAATATCGATAATAAATAAACATAAAAACTATATCATAAACTTAGAACTTATTAAGAAAATATCTCCAATATCAATATTTTCTATAGTAAAATGTGCAAGAACTCCTTATATAAAGGGCTTTGTCGTTGTTTTGATATATGACATATTTTATGTATATTATTTATTGATTTTTCATGGTGTTTTATATATAATGTGGGTTGAATAAATAGTTATGCCACAAAACACAAGGAGTTAGTAAAGTGTCTATTTCAACAATAAGTAACTCAATTACTGGAATACAAAAAGAAATTGCAGATCTTCATCATAAAATGAGTGTAGAAACAAAAAAAGAAGTAGATTGTAATAATAGAATAGGTCAGATAGAAAGAAGTATTACAAAAAATACAAGCTTGTCTACATTAAATAGTAAAAAATCAGAAATTCAAAGAAAACAAAGTGAAATTTCTAAAATACAAATAAAAAAAGCAGACTTACATAAAAAAATTTCTGATAAAGATGGAAAGCTGTTAAAATTAAAACAAGACTTAGCCAAAGAAGAAGAAAAAGAACGAAAGAAGCAAATAGCAAATGAAGAGAAAGAAAGAAAAAAGTTATTAGATTTAGAAAAACGGCAACAAAGAGAGCAATTAGCATTTCAAAGACAATTACAACGTGAGATACAAAATACAAATAATGTGTCAGTTGAAATTGAAAATAGCAATACAGCTATCAATAAGTCAATGTTATCTACAGAATACGACTTATTTATTTCGCATGCTTCAGAAGATAAAGAAGAAATTGTTAGACCATTAGCTGAAGAACTTCAAAAATTAGGTGTCAAAGTATGGTACGATGAGTTTACATTAAAAGTTGGAGATAGTTTAAGAAAAAGTATAGACCATGGGCTACTCAAATCAAAATATGGTACTGTGATTTTATCATCTACATTTTGTTCAAAGAGTTGGACTCAATATGAATTTGATTCTATGGTCACGAGAGAAATGAATGGGCATAAAATGATTTTACCTATTTGGCATAAAGTGACAAAAAATGATGTGATAAATTTTAGTCCAGCATTAGCAGATAAAGTTGCTTTAAATACCTCATTAAATAGTATTGAAGAAATTGCAAAACAATTATCTGAAGTAATTTTAGAAGAATAGGCATAACAAATCATTGGAAAGAAATATTTGACCCTGCGGCTCAAATATTTCTCAACTCAAACGTTATGTGAAGGACAGACAATGAGATTATTAGCATATCTAACGAAAGTTGGTACATTTTATATAGGACAGTCTTCAGATGGAAGGTTTCATCCAATATTTGATAATGAAAGTTTAGGCAGTTACGCTGAAGCTTGGCAAGCATCAGAAGATTTAGAAAATGATGTCACTTTTTCAGTGCTTCATCCAGAAACAGGAGAACTGCTGGATACATCTACTTTTGGAATTCCAGAAGATCCAACAGAATGGGAAAGAGTTTAATTAACTATGAAACAAAAATTGTTTGAAACTTGGTTAATTGACAACAACAGACCAGAAAGATATGCTAAAACAATAATAACTATTTCAAAAGATTTAGAAAAAATAAAATATACAAACCATGATTTATACTCAATAAATAATGCACAGACTATTCAAAAAATTAAAACAGACTACTTTAAGATTGATGAATATTATGAAAAAAATCGTCGTGGTCAAAATATGTATAATAGTGCATTAAATAGATATATTGAATTTTTAGAAGAACATAATGAAGATATGTTAATTGAAAATCCTGCACAAAAGAATAATATGTTAACAATTAAAGATAAAGCATATTTTGCATTACTACAATTAGGTGGAAGAGCTACAGAGACTCAGCTGGTAGAGAAATATATTAAAATGTATCCAGATTATGATAAAAACTATACTAAAACTGAAAAGACCTCAAAAGAAAAGATTAGAGGTACACTTAGTGCTGTCTTAATTTCAAATACACAGCATGAAAAAATAAAAGTTGACAAGACAAAAAAACCATATGAATATTACACAACTGATTCAAAAGAACAGTTAATTGTCATACAACCTATTGGAACACACAATTCTATTGATGATTTTTTAAAATATAACAATAGTAGATGGGCAGAAAAAGAAAGATATAAACAACAATGGCTGCAGTCAAATGGTGCTATTGTTCTTTTTGTAAAAAATGCTAATATATTTGCGATGGGAAATATTACAAACATTGAAGAAACAGATGACAAAGAATATCCATTGGATTATTCATATAATCTAGAATTGGTTGATTATATTGATTATCAAACAATTTTAAAAATAGTAAAGCCACAGTTAGGAAATTTTAGAACTTATCAGTTATTAGACAATATAACGAGTAAAAAAATTATTGACCATATAAATTCCCAAAAAGTTTACTATCTTGATGATAATTCAGCAGATGCAGAATTGCAAGAAAATATAGAAAATATAAATTCCAATGAACCCGAACATAAACCACAGCCGATAAAATCATCAAAAGAAAAAAATGGTGGAAAAATATATCCTAGAAATTTAGCATATGCAAAAAAAGCCTTGGAAGAAGCAAGTTTTACATGTGAAGTGGATAGTACACATAAAACTTTTTTCTCAAGAGCAACAAATGAACAATATATGGAGGCTCATCACTTAGTACCTCTACAATTTCAAGAAGAATTTTTGTATAGTTTAGATATCCCAGCAAATATTGTTTCTGTATGCCCTACTTGTCATAGAAAATTACATTTTGGTTTCATAAAAGATAAAACAGAAATATTAAAAAAATTATTAGAAATAAAAAATGACAGATTAAAAGAGTTTGGTATAGTAATTACTGAGGATGGGTTATTTGAAATCTACACATAACAAATCAGTGGAGCCAATAAATTACCCTGCGGCAATTTATTAGCTCACTTCAAACGTTATCTAAAAAGCTATCAAAGAGTTTACTAAAATGCCAAAAATAAAAAAGCTTTAGGAAGTTCTAGGCAACAACTACATCAAATCAAGGAGTTTACATATAGTAAATGACACAGGTTTAGAACCTTTTGAGCCTGTAAAATAAACTGTATAAATCCACGAGCCTGTAAAATAAACTGTGTAAACCCACCAGTTACCCTATCTTTGTGGCAAAGGAAATGATGCAACATTTACAGTATTCTGAAGTTGAATCTCTTATTCTAAACAAAATCTATTTTCAGCTTATGCCCTGTTGCCTCTGCGTAAGCCATCAAAGTTGAGATTCTTAGGTCTGAATCACTAGAAAAACTTTCAAGCCTTGAAATATTGCTTTTTTTAGTATGCAACATTTGAGCTAGTTGCTCTTGTGTGAGATTAGCCTCTTTTTTCATTTGTATAAGTTTTTTCTTTAGCTTATATTCTGGTTTTAATCTCTCATATTCTTCTTTTACGCCATCTTTTCTTAACGCTTCAACTTTGAAGTCTTCAAATGTAGGTCTAGTCATTGTCTAACTCCTTTTTTCTTTTTTTAGTTCACTTATCAACTCCAAAAACATCTCCCCGTAACTTTCAAATTTTTTAGGACCTACTCCATTTACTTCCAACATTTGTTCTTTATTTCTTGGCAAAGTATTTGCTATCTCTTTTAAAGTCTTGTCACTAAATACTATATATGCTGGGATATTATCATCTTTTGCTATTTTTGCTCGCAATGCTTTTAGTTTTTCAAAAGCTTCATGATTGTAATCGTCGCTTTCAAATCTTTTTTTGATTGTAGGTTCTTTGATTTGGAGTCGTTCTTTTTTGATATCAACTTTTGTGATCCCTTTTAGTATCTCAATACCTAGCTGGGTAAGTTTTAGTGTTTGAAACTCACCCAAAGTAATAGCCTCCAACTCCAAAAGTCTATCAAATATCACAAACCACTCTTTTTGTCCTATATTTGCACCAATAGCATAAACAGAAAGTGTGTCATGACCATTTTGTAGGATTTTTTGATTTTTTGAGCCTCTTAGAATATCAATTATATAGTTTTTACCAAAACTTTGGTTTGTTCTATAAATTGTGGATAAGAATTTTTGGCAATCATTGGTAATATCTTGTTTTTCAAAATCTTTATTTATACAATTATCACATCTATCATCACAATCATCAATATCGTCTTCAAAATAATTGGCGATATATTTATGTCTGCAATTTTGGCTACTTGTATATCTATACATAGAGTTTAGCTTATCAAGTAAATGTGCCTTATATGTGGCATCATTTATATCATCAATAAAAACTTTTTGTTGGGCTATATCTGATGAATTAAACAGCAATAAAACATCACTATCATCACCATCCCTACCAGCTCTACCCATCTCTTGAAAATAATTTTCTATAGTTTTGGGTAGTGACATATGTACTACAAATCTAATATTACTTTTGTCTATCCCCATACCAAAAGCAATAGTGGCTACCACTATTTTTATTCTATCACTTATAAACATATGATAAGTATTTTGTCTTTCTAGAGTGCTTAGCCCCGCATGGTATGACCTTGCACTATAGCCTATATCGCTTAGATGTTTTGCCAAATCATCTGCTTTTTTTCTTGAAAATGTATATATAATACCAGCTTCATCTGCATAATTTGCTAGAAATGAGCCAAGCTGTTCATATCCATTATTTATCCTATGTTTTACTGTAATATTTAGATTTTTTCTAAATATCTTACCTTGGATAAGTTTTGGATTTTGTAGGTTTAAGGTTGTTAGAATATCATTTTTTACATGACTTGTAGCAGTTGCTGTAAATGTAGCTACACTAACATTTGGGAAATATTTTTTTAAATTTGATAAAGCCTTATAATCAGCCCTAAACTCATGCCCCCACTCACTAAGACAATGTGCTTCATCTATAACAAAAAAATTCAAGTCTATCTTTTGCAATAAACTATAAATAAACTCGGTATTAAGTCGCTCAGGGGATAAATACAAAAATTTTAGTTTATTTTCTAAAAGAAGATTTATAATCTCACCACATTCTTGCTCATTTTGCATAGAACTAAGCATCTTAGCACTAATATTTTGAGCATTGAGGCTACTCACTTGATCTTGCATAAGTGCAAGAAGTGGAGATATCACCACACTCACACCACTCATCATCAAAGATGGCAACTGATATGTAAGAGACTTTCCTCCACCAGTAGGAAGAACCATCAAAAGGTCTTGTTGATTTAGTATCGTATCTATAGCTTCTTCTTGAAATTCTCTGAAACTATTGTGACCGAATACCTCTTTTAGTATTTTTTGTTTTAGATTAGTTTGCATAATTGTATCTTACTATAATTTGGCTTTTGTAATATGTTTCTTGATTTATATCATTTAAATAAAAAAATATTTTTGATATATTCACAAAAAAAGGCGGACATATGCAACAACAATACACAAACTTAAAAGAACACTATAAATTTACCCAAGAAGATATTGATATACTAAAGCAATTAAAGCCACATATGGAAGAAATTGTAGAAGATTTTATTGATGGATTTTATGATTATATATGGGGCTTTGGCACTACCGCATCTTTTTTAAAAAACAAAAAAATCATAGCTTACCACCGTGAGAAAATAAAAGAATGGTTTATAAACCTATTTTGTGGTACATATGATATGACATATTTTATGTATTTATATAAGATTGGTGAAGTACATGTTAAGATAGGATTACCTACACACTATGTCAATTCTGCTTTTACTTATGTAAGAATTTTTATACTTAAAAACATTCAAAACTCTTCTTATTCACAAGAAACTATTACAAAATCAATTATGGCAATTGAAAAAATTATTGATATGAATTTGGATGTACTCACTAGCTCATATAGAGAAGAAGAACTTAGTAAGTTTTTATCTATGTCAAAGTTTGAAAAAACTATTTTATCAGGATTAAAAAGATTTACATCATATATAAATCTGCTTCTAGCAGGGGCATTGGCTTTGGTAGCTTTTTTTGCTATTGGATTGTTTTGTTATGATATATATTTACTATTTTTTACTGATATTGGGATAGAAAAAGGTATTTTGACAGTATTGGGGAGTTTACTGGTTTTGTGGGCAGCGATAGAACTCATACATGAAGAGGTAAAGCATTTACAAGGCAAAGGATTTGCAATAGGTGCATTTATTATGCTTGCAATGGCTGCTTTGATTAGGAAAGTTTTAATTTATTCACTATCATCTGAAAAAGGTGAAGATCTTTTGGTAATCGGTATAGTTATCGTATGTTTGGCAATAGCATATTGGCTAATAAAAATAAAAAAGTCTTCAGAATTGGTTGATTAAAATCAATGTAATAAGATTTGTATTTAGTTATATTCACAAATCTATAAACAAGGAATACAAGAAAATGCATGAACATTCAATAAATATAAATGATTTTGAAGAAGGTCATCCTATAAAGGTCTATTTGGAAGAAAATATCTTAATTAAAAAGCTTTTTGAAGAACTATTTAGTACAGATATACATAGTGATTTTGAAAAGTTTTATAATATATTTAATCAACTCTGTGAGGTAGAAAAACACTTTGCAAGAAAAGAAAATCAACTTTTCCCATACCTAGAAAAATATGGTTGGACAAATCCGAGTACAGGGATGTGGGCTTTTCATGATTCTATAAGAGATGAAATTAGATTAATCAAAAAACTTATCAAAGAAAAAGATTTTTCAAATATAACTCAAAATATAATCACTTTATACAATAGTTTATCACAACTTATACAAGTAGAAGAATTTAGATTGTTTCCCAATGCCCTCAACTTACTTAGTGAAGATGATTGGAAAGAGATGTATATAGGAGATAAAGAAATTGGTTGGATGTTTTCAACACCCCCAAAAGCTTACCCATCTATAAAAGAAGAAGAATACATCCATCCAAGTCAAGATAAACAAAAAAGAGTTTTACCTTTTTCACTAGATGATAAAAGCCATTATGATGAAGGATATTTAAGCCCTGAACAGGTAAATTTCATATTTAAATTCTTACCAGTTGATATAACATATGTAGATGAGAATGATAGAGTTTTATTTTATAATAGGGGAGATGAAAGAGTTTTCCCTAGAAGTGCAGGTATTATTGGAAGAGAAGTAAAGTTTTGTCATCCACCCAAAAGTGTAGACCAAGTTTTATTAATCTTAGAAGAATTTAAAGCAAGAAGACAAAATACAGCAGAGTTTTGGATTCAATTTAAAGATAGATTTATACATATAAGATATTTTGCCATCATAGACAATGATGGGAAATATAAAGGCGTCATAGAAATGTCTCAAGATATAACTGAAATAAAAAATCTAGATGGTGAAAAAAGACTTCTGAACTGGGAAAAATAAAAAAGCTTTAGGAAGTTCAAGGCAAAAAAGAACCTCCCAAAAGCAATAAATATTTTTTAGGAAGTTCTAGGCAACAACTACCTCAAATCAAGGAGTTTACTAAAAAGCCAAAAATAAAAAAGCTTTGGAAGTTCAAGGCAAAAAAGGTTCTAAAACAAGGAGTTTACATATAGTAAATGACGCAGTTTTAGAACCTTTTTTAACGCAGAAATTTCAAAGCTTTTTTATTTTTTATTCTTCGTCGGTTGAGCTATCTAATAGATTCACCATCCCCATAGCATCTTTTATCTTACCTTCAATTTCCGCTGCAATAGCTGGGTTATCTCTTAAGAATTGTTTTGAGTTTTCTCTACCTTGTCCAATTTTTTGGTCATTGTAGCTAAACCAAGCTCCTGCTTTGTCTACAATATCGAGTTTTACGCCATAGTCTACAAGCTCACCCATTTTACTTATACCTTCACCAAACATAATATCAAATTCTGCTTGTTTAAATGGTGCGGCAACTTTGTTTTTTACAACTTTTACTTTTGCACGATTTCCTATACTTTGCTCACCTTGTTTTAGTGTTGCAATTCTTCTAATATCTAGTCTTACTGATGAATAAAATTTCAAAGCATTTCCACCAGTTGTTGTCTCAGGACTACCATATCCAGTCATTCCTATTTTCATACGAATTTGATTGATAAATACAACTGTACAACTCATTTTATTCAAAAGTCCTGTGATTTTTCGTAGAGCTTTAGACATCAATCTTGCCTGAACACCCACTTGTTGGTCATCCATATCCCCATCTATTTCTACTTTTGGAGTAAGAGCAGCTACAGAATCCACTACTATTAGATTTACAGCTCCACTTCTTATCACTGTTTCTAGTATTTCTAGTGCTTGTTCACCATAATCAGGTTGAGATACAAGAAGATTATCTATATCAACTCCAAGATTTCTAGAATATAAAGTATCAAGAGCATGTTCTGCATCTATAAATGCACAAACTCCTCCTTTCTTCTGACACTCTGCTATCATATGAAGGGCAAGTGTTGTTTTACCACTACTTTCTGGGCCATAAACTTCAACTACCCTTCCAACAGGAATACCACCAACACCCAAAGCCAAATCAAGCCCTAATGAGCCAGTACCTATAGTTTCTACAGGGACAACTTCTTTATCTCCAAGTCTTATCATAGTCCCTTTGCCAAATGTTTTATCTATTTGTTTCAAAGCTAATTCTAAAGATTTCTTTTGTTCTTCTGTCATTTTGTACCCTTTTGTTTGTTATATTGGAATTTTAGCAAAAATTTCGCAAGTCTAATAAAAATATTGCATTTTGCAATAATTTTTATTTATTTAAAGACTCTTTTGAAAATACCATCAACATTTTTTGTATAATAACTATAGTCAAAACACTCTCTTATTTGCTCTTCGCTGAGCTTACTTCTAAGCTCATCATCAGCTAGAAGATATTGAAGATATAAAGACTCACCCGATTCATTAGTAGTAGGTTTACCTTGCTGAATCTCTTCCCACACTTTCATAGCATTTCTTTGGATGATTCTATAAGCATCTTCCCTACTTACCCCTTGTAAAGGAAGCTCAAGAAGAACCCTTTGAGAAAATACAAGTCCACCAGTTAGGTTTAGATTTTTCATCATATTTTCTGGCATTACTGTTAAATTTGCAATAACACTATTCATTCTATGAAGCATAAAATCAGTTGTTATGAAGCTATCAGGAAGCCAAAATCTCTCTGTTGAGCTGTGGCTTATATCTCTTTCATGCCAAAGTGCAACATTTTCCATAGCAGGGATACAATAAGCTCTTATCATCCTTGCAAGTCCAGTAATATTTTCTGTCAAGATTGGGTTTCTTTTGTGTGGCATTGCCGAGCTTCCCTTTTGCCCTTTTGCAAAATACTCTTCAGCCTCATAAACTTCTGTTCTTTGAAGGTGTCTTACCTGAATAGCAAATTTCTCAACCGAACTAGCTAATAATGCCAAAGCAGTTGCAAGTCTTGCATATCTATCTCTATGAATTACTTGATTTGAACAAGGCTCAGGCTTAAGACCAAGCTCTGCCATAGCAAACTCCTCAAGCTCAAGCGGAGCATGAGCAAAATTCCCCATAGCACCACTTATTTGTCCTACAGCAATAACTTCCATAGTTTGTTCAAGATTTTTTAGATGTCTTGCCGTCTCATCATACCATACGGCAAGTGTCAAACCAAAGGTAATAGGCTCTCCATGGATACCATGACTTCTTCCAACCATCAAAGTATATTTATGTTCCATTGCTCTTTTTTTGATAGATTCCATAAGCATTTTTACATCATCAATTATTATTTGTAAAGAATCTCTCATCTGTAAAGCAACACCCGTATCAACCGCATCACTACTTGTCATTCCATAGTGAAACCATCTTGATTCTTCACCTAGTGATTCGCTTACACTTGTATTAAAAGCGATAAGATCGTGTTTTGTAACAGCTTCTATCTCTTCAATTCTCTCTACAGAAAATTTGGCATTTTGTACAATCTTTTGACAATCTTCATCTGGAATGAGACCTAATTTATTCCAAGCTTTAACAGCTGCAATTTCTACTTCTAACCATGCAGCATATCTTGCTTGTTGCGTCCATAATTCAGTCATTTGGGGTCTTGCATATCTCTCAACCATTCGTTTTCCTTAGTGGTTAGGTGGTAGATGTCAGATGGTAGTAGGAAATATTTCCTCTTCACTACCATCTACTACCTACCATCTACTACCTTATTAAATTTATTGTATAATATCAAAAAATCTCAAAGAAAGAGCTAAATTGCCATTCGTCCTTAAAGTTTATCCAACAAAAATCGGAGATAGAATCCAACTCCACCTTATCAGAAATCATGGATTATCCCCCGCAAATGCACAAAATCTACTTGATCGTGGAAAAGTTTTTGATAAAGATATGAAACAGCTCAAAAAAACTGATGTAATTGAAACTGAACAAATCTTTATATCAGAATTTATTGGCATAACAAAAGGACTCAAACCACTGTTTTCTACTGATGATTTTGCTATTTTTGACAAGCCAAGTGGTATTATGGTACATCCTGTCAATAAATTTACCCCTTATTGTTTGCTTGATGAAGTAAAATACCATTTCGGAAGCACTGCAAATATAGTACATAGAATAGATGCTGAAACATCTGGTCTTATTCTGATTTCAAGAACCAAAGAAGCCGAAATAGAGCTAAAAACAATGTTTGAAAGAAAACTTTACACAAAGAAATATCTAGCAATTGCAAATGGAATTATAGAAAATCAAAAAACCATAAATTCCCCTATAAAAGATGATATAAATAGCACAATAAGAGTAAAAATGACAACAGCAGATAATGGAAAAGAATCTCTGACTATAATAAATCCTATTCAAATAAACCATACCAAAAACCAAACTTTAGTGGAAGCCTTGCCTCTTACAGGGCGACAGCATCAAATAAGAGTCCACCTTGAATCAATAGGACACAACATCCTAGGTGACCCAATATACGGAATAGATGAGATAATAGCCGATAAATACCTATGCAAAGAACTTTCCCTTGAAGATAGACTTTATCACACCTCTTCACACAGGCTCTGGCTACATGCTGATTATCTAGAATTCTCATATAAAGACATTCTTTACAAATTCCACTCCAAGAATAAAGAACTACTAGAGTTTTTCAACAAAAATTAGATACAATCCCTTTTTAGATTTTACCTTTTACTTTTTACCTAATATAGAGAGGTGTCCGAGTGGTTTAAGGAGCACGCCTGGAACGCGTGTGTAGGGCAACTTACCGAGAGTTCGAATCTCTTCCTCTCTGCCAGAAATTTTTAAGCAAATTTTAATTTTTGTTTGATATAATTTCATTTCTTAAAAAGAGTAGCATTGAGTCTAAAGGTATTTTAGATTGAATGCTCCTCTTTAGACCCTTTCAATTGTTTTAAAAGGCAACGCCCCAGGATGGGAACATAGCAAGGCACCTTTTACTATGATGTGTTTGGGTATCTGGAGAGGGGTACTTTTATATAGCTTCAAGCTCTATTATAAAAGTAGCTCCTTTATAAGTCTTATTATCTAGCTCATGTGTTTCATTGACAGCATAAATTTTACCAGCAACTTTTTCTATAATAACTTTTGACATATCAAGCCCTATTCCAGTCCCTTTATCATCAGGTTTTGTTGTAAAATATGGCTCAAATATTCTCTCAATTATATCTTCAGGTATACCACCTGCAAAATCTTTAACTTTTATTACTATTTTTTGATTAACTTTTTTTATCTCAATTAAAATATTTCTAATATCAGGATTTTTTTCTAAGATTATATCTCTCGCGTTGTTTAATATATTTATAAATACTTGACTAAGCTCACTTTGATATCCAGATGTTACACATCCATCTTCCACATCTACAAGAATATTTACCCCATTTGATTTATAAATAGCTCCAATTAGTTGGGTAACATCTTCAACAACTTTTTTTACCTCATAATTTGACTTTTGTGATGGTTTGAAAAATGATCTAAAATCATTCATAGTATCATTCATATGATCTATTTGTTTTTCAATATTATCTGTTTGTTTTTCAAGGTTTTCTTTATTTATATTATCCATCATCATATCTAATTGAATAGAACTATTTGCTATAGACATAATATTTAGTGGTTGCTTCCATTGGTGCACTATTGCGGACATCATTTCACCCATAGTTGCTGTTTTATTTTGTTGAATAAGTGTTCTTTCTTGTTTTAAACTTTTTTCTAATTCTTGAGCAACACGCTGTTCTAATATATAATTTGAATCCAAAAGCTCTTTTTCTCTTCTTATAATCATATATGTATAATAGGATATCAAAGCTCCCAAAGAAACAGCTATAAAAATAAGTATTTTATCCCTCATAACTTTGTTTGCAGCTATCTCTTCATCAAGTGGCATAATAATCTCTATA
>Ga0265295_1003891_pt1 | contig 20920 bp, 20 predicted proteins | sample Munlansysbiofilm_FD_192503 | JGI IMG/M metagenome (GOLD analysis project Ga0265295, IMG submission 192503) | Leachate microbial communities from a municipal landfill in Southern Ontario, Canada - Methane capture system biofilm | ecosystem: Engineered > Solid waste > Landfill > Unclassified ... | reverse complement strand
AATTTGACCGCATTCTCTTTGAATGCTTTGCCGTAATGTGTTCTTTGTTTTCTCATGTTACACAAAATTAAACTTTTATGCTTAACTCCGTGTCCCAACTAAGTTAGTAACTCCAGGTTTAAAAATCTCATATGATTGAATATTTTGATTTTTAATAAATGATTTTGTTGTTCTCAAATCCTTTAAAGAATAAACGGAAAATCTCCAATGAACATTACCTATGCATTCTATCACTTTTATAAAATACGGTATGTCAATGGTCGAAAGAGAATGTCCAAATACAATAACTTCATTTATATTTGACTGCGACAAGCGTGACCAGAAATTTAAATTTGAATTAATAACTTCTTGAACTGGTTTTTTCAATATATTAATCCAATTAATAACATTATTCTCAGCCTGCATTTCATAAACTAATTCAGAATTAATCATTGCATAATAATCTCTTCCATGGCCAAAAATGAGGTCACCTTTTAAAATAGAACCATGTATATGAAGAACATTCTGTTCAGGTACATTATATTTATTTTCTAAAGTCATCGTGTAATTAAATGAAATATAGATATCATTCTTATCTATAAAAGGAGCAGGGTAAGCTGACTTAGTGAGCTGAATACTCTCAATCCAATTCATAAAATATGTTTGTGTATCTTCAACTAATTCTTGAATCTCATATTCAACCATGTCTTCATAGATTGCCGTATCCCTCATTGCATAATCAAAATCTATCTTATGTCCACGAGTTGCTTCTGAAATAACAGTCTCAACTTCAAGACATTCTAGTGCATCTTCAAAAGAACTCCATAACAAATTATCTCTATTATTCGCGTTTAGATTAGGGAAGTAGTTCTCCATCTTACTGATATAATTACTCCCTCCATTTTTAAGAATAAAGTTCTTGAAATCACTATAGCAACTTTTAATTCCGTTAAATCTATCAAAACCATTTCCAACAATTACAAGTCTCATTTTTGCAACTTATCTTTGATTCTTACTATCTAATAGATTTAATCTGTCTCGGATATCTAACAGGTTAAAAGACATACAACTCTATATAGAATTCATTGTTCGATTTGTTTTGAAACCCACTCAACAATTGTTTACATCATGTACAGAACCTGTTGTGATATCTATATAGATTGGAATAGAGCCTCGTAAATCCAATAAAGTATGCATTTTTACAGCTCCCTTGGTCTTACGAAACTTGGCCCAGGGAAACATACTCAGACAAAGATCTATGGTAGTGCTATCAAGAGCATAAACCATGTTATCCATGTCAAGTCTGAATTCTGGGTCATCAAAATATAACGGTCTTGCTTTGCGAATGAGGCATTGAGCATAGTCAGCATAAATGCGCCAGTCACGGCTTTCATTAGCATCAGCTAATGTTGATTTTGGGATTCCAGAGGCTACAAGACAGTTTTCAATATCTCTGAGACTCTCACGTGAGGTCAATTGAGCAAAACTCATCGTTAGGAACTGCTCTCTGCAAGATAGTTTCCTGACTCTATAGTCTCCGCCGTAACGGTCGACGCATTTTTTGAAATAGTACTCTGACCCAAACATCATAAGTTGTGCAAATACTGTCTTGCCTGAATACATACACTGATTTTTTGAAGAAAACCAAATGTATGAATTGAAATCGACTAAATGATTTTAACGTTATAATTAACTATATATAAATATATTACAAACTTTTAACTCGTCCTTAACCGGACACTAGTGATATTGATTATATTACAATTCGGAAAGATTAATTTTATCTACTTTGCTCCAGTCAATTTGTTTACTAGCTGACTCAATATCCAAAAAATCAAAATCTCTTAAATATTTTTGTAATTTAGAAAATGCCCCTTTCAATCCAACATAAGATTTAAACCTTCTTATCCAAGGTAATCCCTCAACAATGGGTTGTTGAGGATCAAAATCACGCGGATGAAAGTAAGTCATGACATAATCAGATTTCTCTGTCCATTTCTTTATTAGCTGATAATTTAACAGCCTAAAAAAACCACCTCCTGAGAAAACTATTCTCTGACCAAAAATTGTACTAAAATTCATAGGAAATTCTTTAATGCTCCTTCCATCATCAGTGATAATTAAGCCAGGTATTGCATTCCCATAATTTATCATCCCACCATAATCGTGCGGTGCAGGAAAAATGGAGGCGTCATACTCAAATCCCATGTTGAGCAATTCTTCTATTGCCCATTTATTGTTTTTTGTAATAGAAAATCCGGGAGCTCTAAATTTATTCACTGGTTTACCAATCACATCTTCAAGTAAATGTTTTGCTTTTAGAGTATCATTGCAAAACTCCACACGATTGAATCTGAAAGCTAATTGATGTTGGTATGAGTGACAAGCAACTTCATGACCTCTTATGTCTATCTCATTTATTACACCCGGATGTTTTTCTGCAAGCCAACCTAAACAAAAAAAGGTTGCCTTAAGATTATGGTTGTCTAATTCATTAAGAATACGATTAACTCCTTCATAAATCCTAACCTCAAATTTATTCCACTCAAAATCTTCAGAAACAAAGTCTGCGTTGTACCAATCCTCAATATCGAAAGTAAGAATATTCATTTAGAAACGTTTCGTCAAACTCAAGTCAGAAAGATAGATATAGTATCATGAAGAAAGAAGTGTTTATTTATCTATAAAACTATGTCCTTTCTTCTATTTGCTTAATTACTTTAGCAGGACGTCCAGCTGCAATTGTCCAGGCAGGAATATCGCGAGTCACTAATGATCCAGCTCCAACAATAGCACCTTCCCCAATTGTAACACCTGGAAATATAAAAGTATCCATGCTTATCAAACAACCTCTTTTCAAAGTGATTTTTTCCACTTTATAACGTAGTGTCCCATAATCATCACCAATAAAATAATTTGACAAATCTCTCTGATGACAAAGCAATCTACAATCAGCTGCTATATGAACGTTATCTTCAATCTCTATCATCTCGGCATGATTAAGGTCAACGCGCACATAATCGCCTATAAATACATTTTTTCCCACTTTACATCCAATTTTTCGTAATAGTATAGGACGAAGCTTCCGGGGATTAAATGGCTCCAAGATTGCCAAGTTCATCATACTTTGAAGTACTTTGCGATATATATTGCCAAAAAATTGTTTAACTACCCTCCATATAGAAACTTGTCCATATTCTTCTTCAGAATAATTAAACCCTAGAAACCTCAGCATCTTGTATGTTGTACTTAGCTTTTTTGTCATAGCAGAATCAATCTAAACATTACATTAATTCAACAGAAATTATCTTCTCAAGGTTGTCTATACAAATATCCATTTTAAAATTCTTCTCAAAAAACTTCCTTCCGTTTGCCCCTTTCTTTGCAAATTCCTCTCTATTTGGTAAAATTCGATTCTTAATTAGGTCAACCAATGCATCATAATCGGCAGCAGCAACAACATAACCACCATCTGATTCATGAATTAAATCGGCAGCTTCCCCATTAATCATTCCTATCACAGGTTTACCTGACGACATATAGGTTTGCAATTTTGCAGGAACGACCATTTCAAGATGTGGGAAACCACTTCTCAAAGTTAAAAGTAGCGCATCTGCTTTGTTATAAAAGCTTGGTATAAGCTCAATAGGATAACTACCTAAAAAAAACACGCTTTGCTCTAGTTGGTACTCTTTAACAAACTCTTTCATCCATGTTCTCTCGCTACCATCTCCAATAAATATCCAACGAATATCTGTATCTTTCAATTTAAGTGCAGCTTGCATCACCGATCGCAAATCCTGAGCACTCCCTAAATTACCGGCAAACACTATCCTATAACCTTCAGGAAGAATTGGTACCTCTTGCAGAATAGGATTTTCAAAAAGCTTTTCAGCCCAATTTGGGAAGTAAATAATTTTGTCTCTAAAATTCCCTTTCTGGAGGATTGACCAACTCATTCTTTTAGAGCTGATTAAAAGCCTATCGCAATTCCTGTATATACCTTTAACCCTATTGTTCATAAAAGAAAGAATTCTTTTATTCTTAACACCCCCTCCCGACATCATTGCATCAGGCCAAATGTCTAATACCCACATATATATAGGCGTTTTACGTAATTTTTTCAACAAGATTGCTGGATAAGCCTGAGTAATTGGAGAAATCTCATGCACAATAATCGCATCGTATTTCTTCTTCAACATTGCAAGGAAAAGAACCCATAAAGAAGCACAAAAAGCAAAGGTTATATAATTTAAAGAAAGCCCTATGTTAGAAGCCTTCTGTCCTCTTGGAGTTTGAAATACTCTATAGACTCTTACTCCTTTTACTGTTTCAATACGTTTTTTGAAAATATTATACCCCTTGAGATACTCACCCACCGGATAATTAGGTATACCTACTAAAGCGTCTACAGAATGTCCTCTTTTCTTTAGCTCAAAGGCGATATCATTACTTTTGAAATTCTCAGGATAAAAGTATTGAGTAACTAATAAAATTCGTTTGTTATTCATTTCTCATAATCACTGTATGCCCCCCTACCTTCTTTAAAGCCCGTCCCGAAAACACAAAACTATCTGTAATTTCACTAACAATGTATTCCGGGAATTGAATGCTCCCAAATTGAAATACAGATGCATTCCAGCTATCTTTTTTATACTGAGCTATTTTATGCCAATCTTTCCCTTTGTTTTTTGATATATAAAGATTTGAATACTTTTCAGTATTAATCTTAGAAGGCTCAATAGTTGACGACAAATATACAAAATCTCCCACCTGACCTGCATAAATACAGCTGCCATTAATTTCACATAGATCTTCTATCTGTAAAGTTGCCCTGTCAATTTTTTTTATCTTATTTTTTATGTACTGGGAATCTGTGGCATAAATAATATGTTGCTCAAAGAAAGCCAAGTTACAGGTTCTGAATTTCTGTCCACCACTAAAAATTTTTTTGAAAGTTTTAAATTCATTGTCTGTATAGCCTATTATAATTTCATCCCTTCTATCTCCGGTAACAACCCAAATAAAATTAGTATATGGGTCATGAAAAATACCATGTATATGGTTGATACTTCCTTTAGGAAAGGTGTAAACTATATCCCAACTTGTACCAAAGTCGTCAGACTTGTATATGTGAACCTCATTTTGTTCAGCATTAGAAAAATATTCTCCAAAATAGATCTTGTTTTCTGGTGTAATGCATATATTCAAAGGTCTTGATCCCTTGGTTATATTAAAGCACTTCTTAAAAATTTTACTCTCTTTTTCTCTTTTAAAAATTCCCTTTTTAGCAATTAGCAAATCAGCTCCATTTGCGAGATGGTACAATCTGGTTATTTCTGCCCTAAAAAACCGTTTTACAAGTGGGAATTTTGCCAGAAATCCATATGTATAATCATCTACTTTATAGAGTTTCTTCAGTCTTCTATCCTGAAAACAATATTTATAAATATGGTAGCCACGCGCACCTAAAATAAAATCGTCATGAATAGAAAGAGCTCTGAACCTCTTTATAATTGTAGCTTCGTGCATATCTTCTTTATCTTACTCACTCCATACTACTCTCTTAACATAGTCCACATAGCTCACTATTATCCGTACAACCTTATCGCTCACATTGGGCATGCTATAATCAGCAACTTGTCGGAAGTTGCGTTCAGTGTCTATCTTTTGGTATTGCAACTGCATCAGTCCTTGCAAAATCCGTTCAGGACACAGACCCACCATCATGACCGAGGCTTCTTCCATGGCTTCAGGACGTTCGTGGGCTTCCCGGATGTTCAGTGCGCGGAAGTTCAGAATGGAACTTTCTTCGCTTATGGTTCCGCTATCGGAAAGGACTGCAAAAGAGTTTACTTGCAACGCATTATAATCGGTAAAACCCAGGGGTTTTAAAAATTGAACCAATGAGTTTACCGTTACTTTTTTTTCTTCTAACATCTTTCGGGTACGTGGATGGGTGCTTACAATGACCGGGTAGCCGTATTTTTCAGCAATAACATTCAATGTTTCAATCAAACCTGTGAAGTTCTTTGGGTTGTTGATGTTTTCTTCTCTGTGGGCCGATACCACAAAGTACTCTCCTTTTTTAAGATTGAGCCTGTGCAGTATATCAGATTTCTCAATGGCCGGCAGGTACTTTGTCAGTACCTCAAACATGGGACTTCCGGTCTTAATAATTCTGTCGGCCGGTAAGCCTTCACGTAGCAAGTATTCACGTGCTATACTGCTATAGGTAAGATTAATATCGGCAATATGGTCCACAATCTTTCGGTTGCTTTCTTCCGGGACCCTTTGATCAAAGCAGCGGTTACCCGCCTCCATGTGAAATATCGGAATGTGGCGCTTTTTAGCTGCAATGGCACAGAGACAAGAATTGGTATCGCCCAGGACCAAGAAGGCATCCGGCTGCACCTGTTCCAGCACCGAGTCAATTTTAATAAGAATCTGCCCTGCTGTTTCTGTGGCATTCTTACCTGCCGCTTCTAAAAAGAAATCGGGCTTGCGAAGCCCTAAATCCTCAAAGAATATTTCGTTTAACTCGTAGTCATAATTCTGACCGGTATGCACCAACGTGTGGTCAATAGCTTCCGATGTATCCAGCTTCTGCAATACACAAGCAAGACGGATAATCTCGGGACGCGTACCGACTACGGTCATCACTTTTAATTTCTTCATATTTTTACTTTTTCAAAATACGTATCCGGGTTGGTGGGGTCAAACGATTCATTGGCCCACATTATGGTAACCATGTCTGTGTTACCCAGGTTTTCTATATTGTGGGTATATCCAACGGGTATATCTACAACCTCTAATTTATCACCGGAAACAAAATATTCTAGTATTTCTCCTTCATCTATAATCTTTCTAAACCTGATAACACCTTTGCCACTTACTACCAAAAATTTCTCGTTCTTGGTATGATGCCAGTGCTCCCCCTTGGTAATCCCCGGCTTGGAAATATTCACAGAAACCTGGCCTCGTTCCGGGCTTTTCAAAAACTCTGTAAATGAACCGCGCTGGTCTGTATGCATGGTTAGAGGGTAAGAGAAAGCATCAGTTGGTATGTAGCTCAGAAATGTTGAATAAAGCTTCTTTACAAAAGGATCTGCCAAATTAGGTACGAATAAATTCTCACGGCTTTCTTTAAAGCTGTAGAGTAGCTCCGCTATCTTACCTAGTTCAACCTGATGCTCTACAGGTACTTTACAGTATTTTCCGTCACGGTTAGGCGTACCAATAAGCGCATTAACCAATTCATTTACCACATCGTCTATATACACAAGGTTCATTACCACTTTTGGGTCATTTACCTGAATAGACAAACCGTTTGCAATATTGTAGCAAAAAGTAGCCACAGCGCTGTTGTAGTTGGGGCGACACCATTTTCCAAATACATTGGGAAAACGATACACCAGTACCGGTGCACCCGTACGCTTAGAGTAATCAAACAGCAACTCCTCCCCTGCCTTCTTTGAAATACCGTAAGGATTGTCCAATGCCGCCTGGATAGACGAAGAAATCATCACAGGACAGCGGTTCCCGGCCTGTTCCAAAGCATCCAGCAACGTTGAAGTAAACCCAAAATTCCCTTCCATAAACTCTTCCTCCGCTTTTGGCCGATTAACTCCTGCCAAATGAAAAACGAAGTCTGCTTTCTTGCAATAATCTGCCAACAATGCAGGGTCTGTATCAATATCATAGGGCAAAATGACCAGCCCCGCCAAAGATGCATACCCTTTAGCTTTACCTTCCGATATATTCTTTAGTTGGGCAATCAGGTTTTTCCCAACAAATCCTTTTGCTCCTGTAATAAGAACTTTCATTACAACTCTAAATCTAATTTCAACAACAACTCCTTCATTTCCGGTACAGTCAGCTGACGGGTGTTATGGGAATGGTAATCTTCAATAACAGAAAGCTCTTGTTGCCCTTCTACAAAGAATTTGTCATAATTAAGGTCTCGGTTGTCCGATGGTATGCGGTAGTACCCACCTAAATCTATGGCCTTAATCATCTCCTCACGCGTAACCAAAGTTTCGTAAAGCTTTTCTCCATGGCGTGTTCCAATAATTTTCACCTCACTATCGGACTTGTAAAGTTCTTTAAGGGCTTGTGCTAACACAGCAAGGGTTGCAGCCGGAGCCTTTTGTACAAAAAGGTCACCATTTTTCCCATGTTCAAAAGCATACAGTACCAAGTCAACGGCATCGTCCAGAGTCATCATAAAACGAGTCATATCCGGGTCAGTAATGGTAATAGGGTTACCCGCTTTTATCTGGTCAATCCAAAGCGGTATTACCGAACCTCTGCTGGCCATCACATTACCATAACGGGTACAGCATATTGTAGTTGAACCATTGTTACCTAAATGACGTCCCTTGGCAATAGCCACCTTCTCCATCATGGCTTTACTTATACCCATAGCGTTGATAGGGTATGCCGCTTTATCTGTACTAAGTACCACAACATTCTTCACTCCGTGTTGGATGGCAGAATCAAGCACATTTTCCGTTCCAATCACATTGGTACGTACCGCTTGCATAGGAAAGAACTCACAAGAGGGAACTTGTTTCAGTGCAGCCGCGTGGAACACATAATCTACCCCATTCATAGCCCCATCTACCGATCTTTTATCCCGAACGTCGCCAATATAAAATTTCACTTTTGTGTTTTGGATGGCGTGACGCATGTCATCTTGTTTTTTTTCATCACGTGAGAAAATGCGGATTTCACTAAACCGAGGGTCGTTCAAAAACCGTCGGAGCACAGCATTGCCAAAAGAGCCAGTACCACCCGTAATAAGGAGCCTTTTATTGGAGATTTGTTGCATAATATATTATAATTAGATTATATCGTTTAATTAAAAAATGCATATCAAAATCGGATTATACAGTCAAAAGTGACCCTTTAACAAATGATGTTACTATTTCATCAAACATTTTTATATCAAGTACTATACTATCAATAAATTGTTTACAATTTCTCTCATATTCTTCCGCATTTAACGAATCCCAATAGTTCTTAATAGAAATACTAAAATTATCAGATTTTTTTAGTACAATTCCTAAACCATATTTAGAGACCTGTTCCGCTTGGTAACTTCCATCATTAACAATCATAGGTTTTTTCATTAAAACAGAAAGATAAAATCTATTCGTCATAAGATGGTTACTTAAAATATTATTTGGTAAATATATATTCATCATATCATGCTTGGCAATAATATTTAGTTCATTTTCTTTTAAATATTTACCTTGAAACACGACATTACTTATATTGGAACGATTAACATATTCCTCCAGCTTAGGAGTAATTATGCTGTAACCAACAAATGTAAGTTTAAACTTTTCATCGTTGGCTAAACTCTTTATAATATCAAGGTTTGAGCTATAATCTCTAATAATACCAATAGTTATTATTGAAACTGGATTTTCGTGTTTTCTGAAATTCGCACTTGTTTCGTGTATTGTGTTTATATTGATATTATGTGAGATAATATACTCAACATCATTTGGGAGCCACTCTCTAAACCCATTTGATGAGATACAGTTTATCGCAGAATTCTTTAATAATCTGTGTGTTATTTTTCTAATAATTAAATATCTATATATTGAATAATAATCACGTATATCAAAAATATAATTATGTTTATACTTCTTACTTAGAAATCTGCAGAAAAAAATTGCAGTTGTAATATTAAAAATAATGACTCCCTTATATTTTTTTCTTTTTAACTGATTGATAACAAATCGATAAAACCCCAAAAAATCAATAAATTTTTTGATTATTGAAGCATCATCACGTATTGGAACATTATATACAATAAGCCGATTATCTTTTATAATCTTTTCACCAGTACGATTTCTACAAATTACTTCATATTCTACATTGTTATTTTCAAAAACATTAAAATAATATTGAAGATAAGGTGAATAGTCTGGCATTGTATTAGAAATAAATACAAATTTATTACTACTGATATGCTTACTCATAACAGATGATTCATTTAAATCTATTAATAGGTTGCTTTATTGATATAATTCTTTGTTAGAGGGTCATGTCATTTAGGTCAAGAACATGCTACAGGTCACATTCCTAATCAAAAATCAATTTTCAAATATTTATTAAAAAAGTCTTAATCAATATCTTTCAGAAAGTTTTTATAAATTCAATAATATTTTGTGCTTGTACAATATTATTTTTCTTCGTAAGAACGAAATCTTTTGCACGTTTTCCTTTATCTAGTAACATGTTTGGTGAAGTGTTGTACAATAGCTCTTTTAACTTTAAATGGATTCCTTCTGCACTCTCATCTTCTATTAAATATACATACTCATGATACTCTTTTGGCATGCCAGGCAAAGCAGTTGTTAGTACAGGAGTTCCTGATACCATATACTCCATATTTTTCGAGGGGAATGAATATTTAGTAAATTCTTCCTTTGTAGGTCTTGGATTTACTAGTAATGTAGCCTCCAACTCTGCTTTTACAACCACATCGTTATGTGTAACCCCATAATATTTAATTTTTTTATCAATCTTAGCAAAACTCTTTATCTCCTCAACCATATCACCTTTACCATAAAGATGTAATTCTGCATCTTTTGCATCTAGTTTCATAAAGCCTTGAATTAAAGAGCTTAACCCATAATCAGAATACAATCCGCCTGCATACAGGACTCTTTTAGTTCCATTAATATCATTGTTCTCCTTACTTTTTAAAATCATGTCCTTATCTACCAACCCCTCCATTAGAATACTGGGTTTGTTTTTTCTATTTATTATCTCATTCATTTGTTCTGTTAGTACTATAAATGAATCGTAATAGCTAACGATACGGTTGATAAAAAATGAAGCGAATCTCTCCTTAAGGCTTGGTTTAGCAGATTGTTTCATCCCTGCAATATCGGTAACAATTCCAACAGTTTTTATATTCATTATTTTGCTTGCCAAAAGCGAACCAGCACTAAGAGATAATTTTAAAGTATCTAAAATAATTATAGAATTTTCTTTTGGGGATTTCCTCACCCATTTTATTGTATTGTAAAAAGAAGAGACAAAAACCAAAAAATTATCTAATCCTTTAATTGGTACTAAAGGGCAATAATGGAAAACTACATCATTTTCTTTTTCATTCTTTTTGCACCGTAATTTATTACCCTTTTTTATAGTTACAGGGATACTTGATAATGCTTTTACCTGACAGCCGTTAGAAACAAAACCTTGTACCAGTAAGCTGTTGAACTTTTGGATAGATTGTAACGGCTCATAGCCACTAGCAAATAGCTCATTTATACATTTATGAGAAACCAAAGTTGAAACAAATAAAATATTCATAAAATTTTATCTGATTACATCCATTCTGAAAATTTCAAATTATCTAGTATAAATTCTTTTATAACATCTTTTGTTAAGCAAACACTTAAAAATATTTTTTATTAATGAAGCTTCGTTTTTTTATACTACTATACCAACCCTATTATATGAGTCTCAAAACAGATTGTTAACAATGAGGAATATTTGATTTTTCAGAAAGATTACTCTTATCGTATCGCAAATAAATCCCTGGTAAAACAAAAAACAATACCATCCATAACTCTCCGCCACCTAAATTTTTAATTAACCCAAAGAGTAATAGTCCAACAAATGATAAATCAAAAAGAAATAACACCGAATTATTTAAAATTAAGTGATTTTTTTTAATATATTGATTAAATATAATCACCCAAGGAATAATTCCAAGCACACCAAATCTAGCCAAAGTATCAAGCCAATAAGCGTGGCCAGCTGATTTTCCACCGCCAATGAGAGGATTTTCCATAAAAGATTTCCAAGAATAAAGTGACCTGGAAATCCGCTCACTAGCTAAATAGGTGTTACCTGTTGTAGGATTAAAATCTTTTGTTTTAATTGCGGTAGCTAAGTCATAAATTCGTGATGATGTTTTTGCACCTTGATCAATTGATAGTATATCACCTACCCAATTTAACATATCAGCAAGGTAGTTTGAAAAAATAAAACCAAAAACAGCTAAAAGTACAACAACAACATTTGCTTTTCTTCTGTCTTTAGGAGCTATATATCCAAGCAAAAATAAACTTACTGCGAAAATTATTATTGTTGTGTGTTCTGCTTTTATCAGAGAATACATACATACAATAACAGCAACAATGTAAAAGATTTTATAGAAGTTCTTATTTTCGTTTTTAATTAAAAAAGCTAGTGCAGGCATTAAAAAAGCTAGTGCAGAATAATATGAATAGTTTATTATTCCTATTTTCTGATATAATTCATGAAACATAAAAGTGAGCGAAGCAGAACCTTGCGCCAAACTTCGTGATGCACCAGGAAATATATGAAGACCAATTAATGAAGTTACTGATGAGATAAATATAAATAGTAGCGATATTAATGCTACTTTTAAGAAACCGTTTCTATCCCCTGAACTAATAAAATATGCATACATAAACAGAGGTTGACTTACTAATAGTATAAGATTTGTAACATAAGATAAATCTATATTATCACCATATTGAATTTTTATGTCACTCCAAAATGTTGTTATTCCTATTAAATAAATTAGCACAAATATGTATACTCCAAATAAGAGTTTATGTAAATAAAGCTTTGGGTAGAAAATAAGTAATGAACTATGCCACAGAATAATATAAACAAGAGGCGAGTGAAGTGGAAAAGGCAAATTTTTGAAAACAATTGGCAAAAAGAGTGAGCCTGTTACCAACAAAGCTAATACCCGAAACAAACTCTTTTTTGTTAACATATATCAGCTTAATTCATAAATTTATATTCAGCTAAGCTCCCCATATCGCTCCATGCATTTTCTGATATCGGGAAAACTCCCACACGACCTCCTTCTCTAATTATATTTTCTATCAAATCAGTAATATGCAAGAAGGTGTTATCCGGTATGTCCCTCAATATGTGCGGTTCAATAATATACATACCACTGTTGATTTTATAGCTTATTTCAGGTTTTTCGACTATTGAAGTCAGTATGCCATTTTCTGATGTTTCAAGGGTCCCATAAGGAATTATTAAGGTCTTTAACGCAGCAACTAAAGTAATGTCGTTTTTATTTCTTTGATGATATTTCAGTATTTCCGTATAATCTTCATCTATGAGTATATCGCAATTGCTTACAAAAAATGTTGTTTTAATCTTTCCTTTTAGTAATGACAAACTCCCAGCAGTACCCAACGGGTTATCTTCTTGAAAATAGTAAATATGATAATTACTGTTATTTAAGGAATCAAAATAATAACGAATCATATCTGCTTTGTAATTTACAGAAAGATAGAATTCATTACAGCCATGCTCTACAAACCTATCCATTATATCCTCAATAATGGTTTTCTTGCTGATGGGTATCAAAGGTTTGGGAATGATATTAGTAAGTGGTTTCAACCTGCTACCTCTGCCTCCTGCCATAATAATGACTGGTAAGTTAATTTGGTGGGTAATTCGTTTTTCTTTAAAAAGGTTCTCCCAAAAAATCACATCAACAATGCCGTTATTTTCGTCTAAGACAGGCATAAACTCATTGCGCCGCTCTTTCATCCGCTCCTTTACAACTGAAAAATCATCGCTTATTTTTGCTACAGTAATATCTTCTCTAAGGATGGCATCAACCGCACTATTCATAGACAAATTCTTGATGATAGCTCGTTGAATATCACCAATACTTAATAATCCAAAAAAGCTTAAATCGTGATTGGTTACAATCAATAATTTTCGACCTACCCTATCCATTTGTTGCAAAGCCTCTTTTATAGTAGCAGACTTCTGAATACAAATATTTAATACCTCTTGTTTCATTTTTTTTCAAGTTTACGGGCCGGATTACCTATCCATGTTTCACCAGCAGGCACATTTTTAGTAACGACAGCACCTATACCTATGGTGGCGCTGTTCCCAACATTCAACCAACCCCGAATAGATGCGTTAGGAGCAATCCACACATTGTCCTCTATTGTGCTGGAACCGGAAATATTAACACAGCCGGCTATTACCACATTGCTACCAATGCTATTGTTATGGGCTATATGGCATAAATTATTGATTTTAGTGTAATTGCCGATGATTGTATTAGACAAAGCTCCCCTATCCACAGCTGTATTAGCACCAATTTCTACATGATTACCAATTACCAGCCCTCCTAACTGGGGAAAACGAAATAAATTACCCTCGTTGTCTCTTTCAAAACCAAAACCTGCAGTCCCCAATACAGCTCCTGTTTTAATTATGCAGTTATTTCCCATTACCACACCATCGTCAATGCGAACATTGCTATCAATCACACAATTGTCGCCAATCTTGGCGTTGCCAATAACAGTATATGCCCCGACATAAACATTTTTCCCAATTATTGCATTTTCATGAATTATTGCTGATGGATGTACTCCTGCAGTTTTTGTTTCAACAAAATAAAAGTTGCCTATTTTTGCCAGAACCATTTTGGGATTTGCTACTACTATCAGCACTTTACCCTTTTGTCTAAGTTTATCGCTGTATTGTATTTCTTCCGGTACTACAATAGCGTCTGCTTTTGAGTTTTCTACCAGCTCTTGTTTGTTTGTTCTCTTTTCTGAAATCCAGTCGAGAGTATATTCGTCTACCCTTTGGGGATCACGCAAATAGTGAATAACAATATTATTTGGCTCTCCATATACCTTCAATACATCACTACCAAGAAAATCTATTATAGTGTTTAACTCTATTTGCTTTTTCATTATATGTAATTAAGCGTACTTGAATCGTTTACCAGCTCCTTAATAAGTAGGAAATTCTTCAATATTAAACAACAATTTATCAGGGATTGGAGTATTGTTATGGTAATGGTCCATAACAGCTCGATAACACTCTACAAGTAGTCTTGCATTACTTGTATTATCAAACTCTTTCTCGGCAAAAGCCTTTGCCTTTTTTGCCAATTCGTTGGCAAAAGCCGTATTATCCATAAACTTTAGCATATTACTTGCAAGTGCCTTGATATCTCCAATATCAGAGATAAGTACGGTTTCACCATCTTTGTTCAGATAGGGAGTACCGGTAGTCTTGTAAGTAATTAGTGGCAGTTCCAGTTGCATAGCCTCTACTATTGTTCCTGATATAACATCCAATTTAACAGGCAGCAAAGCGAAACGAGATTTTTGAATATGGTTATGCATATCGCTTTGCAGCGGAAAGTAACTATTGAAAAATACATTTAACTGTAAATTGAGTTTTTTAATAATTTTATCAAGAAATTGTTTGTACTCTGGATCACATGAACCAACAATATTTAGTGTAACTCCGTTATATTTTGCTTTGACTAAAGCAAGTGCTTCAATGGCATCTTCAACTCCTTTTTTAGGAGTTACCCCTGCTGCAAAAAACACAAAATCATATTCTTTTTGTTGATTATACACTATTCGCGGCTTCTGAACAGGAAACTTAAACTTAAAAATTATAGCATTTGGATTGTTGTTTAATATTAAATCATAATGCATACGACCGCCAACGCCATAATATTTCTCCTTGTTATGAATTTTTAATTCCAAATTCCATCTTTCTTTGTCAACATGTCCCGTTAGCGTTTGTCTTGCCGGATTTGAATAAACCGTTTGGGCAGATACAAATAAAGGGATATTCTTAACATCCAGAGAAGCTATAGAATAGTAGGGATTTTCAGTTCCAATCAAATTTACGATATCCGGCTTTATACTGCTAATAAATTGTTTTATAAAACAACGGTTTAATAAATATTTATTTGACTTAAGCTTTAACTTAACTAATAAAGGAGTGAGCATAAGTGGCAGCTCAGGCTTAAAAAAATAATAGTTTACACCGTTGCTAATAAATGAGTATGTAAATCGCCTTAACCCGGAATGAGGAGAAATAACATACAACTCTACGTCATCAAATTTTTCAAATTCCTTAATTAGAGTCGTAACCCAAGGAGCAAAATCTTGATGTTTATTCAAAACACCTTTGCGAAGCATTTTTTTAATTCTATTTCTTAGCCAAAAGTTAGATAATGGAAGTTTGCTTCTAACCTCGGGATTCGAAAAATGACAAATAAAAGTTACTTTGAGTTTTTTGTTATAATTAATCATTAATAAGCAATTCTTTTAGCAATAAACCCTTCTGCTCTTTCAACTCCAATAATTTTACCATAATATCTAGATATGACGTCTAAAAACTCTGTCCAATCAGTATGAGCTCTCTCCCACTGAGAAACAAACTTAGCCATACATTCAATTTTCTTATCCCACTCATCACTTATATCTATATAAAAATTTGGAGTAAAAACATCTAACATGTAATAGTTTACTTGTCCCATTAAGAAGTTTGGTACTCTTCTACTTGCCGATAATGCAATCTCAGAAGCTATCCTGTGATCTCTGTTGCTATCCTTGTTCCAAGAGGTAAGCAAAGTGTCAATATTATATTGTTTAATTTTTTTTAAAACCTCAGTCACAAGAGCATCCTTAAAATTTAAATCAAGTGTTGCTTCATTAAGCATATGCCAAGAACTATAATTCATAAAAACACTTACATTATGCATTTCTGTTGCCGCTTGATCTTTTGAACGGACTATATCTCCATCTGGCGCTATCCAAGAGCCATTTGTTAAAACCAGGACATGTACATTGGCCCCATCTTTCATTATTTTAGCTACAAAGCCTGCTGCCATCATCTCTAGATCGTCAGGATGTGCTACTACTGCTAATAAGTTCTTAATTTTCATCATTATAAACCTTCGTATTTCATTATCTCTGATATCCCGTCGATCAAATCTGTTTTTGGTTTCCAGCCTAATTCATTTAATATTTTAGCATAGCTTCCCTTCGTTTCATTCACTTCATTAGGCCGGTCAGTATTATTAAATCTAAAACACACTTTATTTCGCAATGCTTGGTTGATATGTTCAGTTAACTCTAATACACTGTAACTAATACCAGTACATAAATTATATTTTTTTATTGATTTGTGTTTATGGTTTATGCATATTTTTAATGCTTCTGCTACATCCTTTACATTTATATAATCTCTTCTTGGAGTAGGATCTTTTAATTGTATTACAGATTTTCCTTGCTTAAGTTGATTGATTATCTCGGGTATAATTAAATTACCTTTTTGTCCAACGCCATATATATTAAATGGACGAACAATGATGACAGGTATGTTAAAATCGCGGTTATAACCTTCACATAAACTTTCGCAAATAACTTTACTTTGTGCATAAGGATTAAAAGGTGTAATAGGATGCTTTTCATCAACTGGTAAATACAATGGAGTTCCGTAAATATATGAACTTATGAATATGAAACTTGCATTGTACTTACGACAAAGTTCTAGGGCATTTAATGTAGTTAAATAGTTAGTTTTATAAAAAATTTCTGGGTCTGTATATGATGCAGGAACATAAGATAAATTAGCTAGATGCACAAAAACATCAAAAGATTGTATCTTAAGCGCTTGTGTTCTATCAGATAAATCAATACCGTTTGTTATGTCTATTGGAATTATATGATAATTTTCAGGCGTTATACTTAAAATATCATTCAGTTTATTACCCACAAAACCATTTATACCTGCTATAGCTATCCTCATTTTGTTATTTTGAATTAGTCGAATGGTAACACATTTTTACTACCGATAGTTTTTGTTAAAAAAATATTATTTAAGCTTTTTGCCTTCTAAGTTCGTAGGTATGTGTATTTTAAGAGTAAATTATTATTAACTATTTTTCGTCGAAGTTGAGATTAAATAGCGTGATTTTATATAACATTATACTTTTTCTTATTAATTTTTTAATCTTGTTTTTACATTTATGAGGAATTACTCCCTTCAATTTCGTTAACAATGATTGCTTGTATTGATTATTTATATACCTCAATAATTGAAAGTTGGGTTCAATATCCGTGGGAAATACAGCATCCTCATTAATTTCATTATATAGCATTTGAAATATACATGCCTCTTTAATGTCGGAATCACTACCATGCAAAATCATCTATTCTTTCCATACTTATTTCTTAATTGAATCACAGCATATCGTATCTTCTTTTTTTCAAATTTGTCTAACCCTACAAGGTATATTGAAGCACTTAATAATACCGTTGAAACAATTAAACTTGCAATGAACCTTATAAAACTTTGTTCAAACAATTTAATTAAATAAAAAAGTGGCAATATGCACATTGTAACATAAAATACCTTCAGATAGGCTGTCTTGATAAAAGACCAATTGTCAAAATTAATAATTCTATTGAGCAATATTTGCCTAACTACAACTTTGATAATTGCTATAATCATGAATGAAACGGTAATATAATATGGCGGAAAGCCTAATTTAAATAAAAGAATAGCCAATGGTAAACTTGATAGTGTTATGCTTGAAAGCACAATTTGATACCATTTTATTTTACCTGTTGCATTAACTAATGCAGCTAATCCTGTTGCTAAACCAGAAATTAAATTATTAATTATAACAAGCTTAGTCATAATAACTGTATATTCTGGAACTTCACCTAACCATAAGTTAATAAGAAAATCTGTTTCTAAAAGTATTGGGATAGAAATGAGAAGCTGAAGAAACATAGTATATTTTGAAATGTAGGTTACAAGATTCTGGCTTCTTTCATTATTTCCACTACTGAAGTTCTTCGTTATTTGAGGGATAGCTGCCTGACTTAACGAACCTGAAAACTGAGAAATAATTCCATTTACTGTATTAGCTATACCGAAAGCAGCATTAATTATTGTTCCGAAGAATGAATTTATAATAACTGCTGAAAAGGATCGCTCTCCTATGCTTGCTGCAGCTCCCAGCATAATCCATCTAGAAAAGCCTAGCATTTCTTTATATTTATATTTATCTTTTTGGAAGTTCCATCTTACTATCTCATATGAAGACTTAAAACCATAAAGAATAAATAGTAATGACGAAATCATTGTTATAAACATCATCAGCACAGCATATAATCTTAATCTATTGCCAAAAAAATAAAGTAAAATAATAGATAAACCCAATGTCAAAATACTACTTAAGATCTCAATCGCTGCTCTAATAGAAAATTTTTCTAAAGCTGTAACAAGACCTTGAAAAGGAATGCTTACTATAGAAAGCATAGTAGCATAAGTTGAAAACCTAAGAACAAATACGGCGTCTAGAACTCTTGAAGAATCGATATTTAAATGATACCTAACATAATAAACTCCAATAGTCTCGGTTAAGATTAAAACAATAAATACCAGAGCAAGGTGAATAACAAGGCTTATATTAAAAACTTTATTAGCAGCTTCGTTATCTTGACGTCCCATCTCATAAGCTATGTATCGATAAGTGGTAGTAATCATAACGGTATTGAGAAAAGCCATCATTACAACAACACTGCCAACGACGCTATAAAGTCCATAATCGTCAGCTCCAAGCGCTCTAAATATGTACCTAGACGTAAATAATCCGATTATCGATGTGATAATTAACTTAATATAGAGTATTGCAGTATTTTCTGCTATCAATCGATTGCTATTGCCCATAAATTTTCAATTTGTAAGGTGAAAGTTCCTGTATCAGTTAGTAAAAAACTAAATATGCTAATAAAACACCTTAATAAATAAAAATAAATGATGTATTTATTTACTATTATCTAAAATACTTTTGGCCCTTGCCTGAATTTTGTAAAAATGAGGCACTGTCCAGGATTTTGTGTAAATGATAATTGAGTTTTCATAATTACAACAGTACTCTATCTTCAAAAAAGATAATAAATTGATTTGAAAAAATAGTCCAATTTTTTATAGACATAGTTCATTTTTTAATGAGCTGTTTAATTTTTAATTTCCATTTTTTTGGGATGCTACGTCTCAACCTTATAATCCAAGATGACCTTCTTTGCTTCTGGATGTTGCGTAATAATTTATAATTTGGTTTGATATCAGGAGGAAAATGAGCATCATCTTCTTTCTCATATATCGTTTGATTTCTATAGATATTGCTATAGCCACAATGCACACCAGATCCGTCATGCCCATGATTCCTTACTCTTGATACTACAGGATAAACACAAAACATATCCTTCATTATTAAGTACATGACTATATTAGCATCTCCGTAACTCTTGTTGTCTTTAAGCATTTCTTTATACATATAGTAAAAATCTCTTGAGTTTTTTTTAACTTTCGCTATATTTTTTCTATCATCTATATATTCCCGAATTTCATTTTCGCTTTGTTGAAATTTTTCTCTTTTACTTCTCCACACACCTGAACTCCAAGAATACCCAACCCTTAAATACACGTCGTCTTTGTAAAAGGCTGGCATTTTAACAGGCGAGTTATAACCACATATTGCAAATATATCGTCTCTGTCTTTATATGCAATTAAACCCCTATTAATAAATGAAAGAAAATTTGGTGCAAACTCATTGTCATCTTCTGAGCTAATCATCCGGTCATAATATTTAAAAATTTCTTGCCTGGCAGATCTAGAATTTACGTCTGGACCTAAATTGCTTTTTCTTTCAATGATAGTAATCTTCTTAAAGCCTTTAATTGTTGGCAAGTATTCTTTTATTATATTGTATCCTTCCCAATGTGATTCATAGAGTGGGTAATCTAGTGCTATAAAGATATCTGTTTTATCGGCATACGTACAGCGACTTAGAGATTCTACACAGCGTTTGAAATGTACATGACGATTTAAGGTGAGAATTAGAACCGGTGCAAATTGTTCAATATCCATATTTTAAACTTTTATCTTATTTCATTTTTTTACTTAATGAACTTAACTGTTACAAAAGAGGTGGAATTGCAAACTAATTTGAGACAAAAAGTTAAGCTGCATTATTAATAAATTCTTTTTTAGCATTATACTGTTCCCAAAATTCATCAATGGTTAAGTTGTTCAGTGCTGAGAACCTTCTTTTAT
>Ga0265295_1003888_pt1 | contig 20931 bp, 17 predicted proteins | sample Munlansysbiofilm_FD_192503 | JGI IMG/M metagenome (GOLD analysis project Ga0265295, IMG submission 192503) | Leachate microbial communities from a municipal landfill in Southern Ontario, Canada - Methane capture system biofilm | ecosystem: Engineered > Solid waste > Landfill > Unclassified ... | reverse complement strand
GCGAAAAACGATACGACTCGGGAAGCAAAGCATACAAAACCAAAATAGCAATGGTGCCGCCCAAAATACCACGCGTTATGTTTGACGTCTTTGCTTTGCGTTCATAACTATCACTAAGCCAAATACCTGCTAGCCAAATTACGATATAAATTGGAATGGCAATTTGATAAAACAGATCTGGAAAGTGGGTATTGGAGTTTGACAAAACATTATTTTCCCAATAGTGAGCCAATGCAAATATTCCAAGATATATGATTAAGGCATCCAACAAGGGCTGCCAAACATTGAGTACAAACCGCTTTGCAAGAGACATTCCAGCTCTTAAATAAATGGCAAATTGAATCAATGCCGAAAACAATCGGGCATGTTTGTTTGAAAAATGTTTTTTAGCGAAAATAATCATCGCATTGTAAAAAACAAAAACGTAATTCAAACTGCCTTTTTTGGTACTTTCTCCCTTGTAATGAATAATTCGAGTTTTGGGAAAATAGTAGTTTTTATAACCCGCTTTTGTGATGCGATACGACAAATCAATGTCTTCGCCATACATAAAATAATCTTCGTCCAACAAGCCCGTCTTTTCCAAACATTCGCTTCGCAGAAGCATAAAAGCACCCGACAAAACATCCACTTCATGAATCTGATTGTGATCCAAAAAAGTTAAATGGTATTTACCAAAACGTTTAGAATTTGGAAACAGTTTTGACAAACCAAAAATCTTGTAAAAAGCAACTTCAGGGGTCGGTAATCCACGTTTTGATTCGGGCAAAAAACGACCCTTCCCATCCACCATTTTCACTCCCAAGCCGCCAGCATCAGGATGTTCATCCATAAAACCAAGCACCTTCTCAAAGGTATCTTGTTCGACAATGGTGTCGGGATTCAAAAGTAAGACATACTCCCCTTTTGATAAACGAATGGCTTGATTGTTGGCTTTCGAAAACCCAAGATTATCCTTATTGGCAATGAGTTTCGCTTGCGGAAACTTCTCTTCAATCATAGCCAATGATCCATCCACCGAGTTGTTATCAACAACCCAAACTTCTGCATCGATATTTTTAATCGCATCGTAAACACTGTGAAGGCATTGTTCTAAAAAATGCTCCACATTATAGTTTACAATAACAACACTCAACTTCATAAATCAATAATTTGTGGATACAAATGTAAGATTATTTACGATTGGGTATCCTGAAAAATAATTAAATCATAAATTTGCAATGACAAAGCACTAAAATCAGGAAAAATTATAGGCTTGTTTAACTAAAAATATTCGGACATCTTTTAAGGTTTTTCTGAACCTCTCTTTTTAACATGAAAGGTTTTCGAATTAGTGGGACGAGCATGGCTTCGTTTTGGTGGTTTTCGGGAAGTATCGAGAGTATAAGGATAGCCTTCCAATTTGGGAACTTCCATTTCAATTTCTTTTTCTACCAGTTTAAACTTTTTCAGATCATCGGCATTAACCAATGTAATAGCCTCGCCTTTTGCATTCACTCTGGCCGTCCGTCCTATTCGATGCACATAATCTTCGGCATCTGATGGAACATCAAAATTGACAACCAAATTAATATCTTTCACGTCGATTCCTCTACTCAAAACGTCGGTTGCTACCAACACACGCAATTGTTTTGCTCGAAACTTACCCAAAACCTCTTCGCGTTCATTTTGTTCTAGGTTTGAAGAGATGCCCTCGCAAGGAATTCCATTTTGTCGTAACGAACGAACAATTCTTCCTACTTTTTCTTTGGTGGAAGTGAAAATCAAGATACAATCGTAGGTGGGTCGATCGGCAATCACACTTTTAAGCAAGCTAATTTTATCCGTTTCATTCAGATAACAGACTTTTTGGTCGACTCCTTCTGCTGGTTTGGACATCGAAAATGCTACTTCAATAGGCTGAACCAATAATTTCTTCGCCAACTGACGAATATTTTGAGGCATGGTGGCACTAAACATCAAATTCTGACGCTTTTTGGGCAGAAAGGATATAATTGCATTAATGTCATCTACAAACCCCATGTCGAGCATCCGATCGGCTTCATCTAAAACCAGAAAAGCAAGATTGTCAAAATTTGCTTGACCCATTTTCAAATACGACAATAACTTTCCAGGTGTAGCCACAACGATATCCGTACCGTTGATCAATGCTTTTCGTTGTGCTTCCCAATCATGTCCATCGCCACCGCCATAAACGGCCACCGAACCAATACTCAAGAAATACGAAAAACCCTGAATCTGCTGTTCTATTTGTATGGCCAACTCGCGGGTTGGAACAATAATCAATGCCTTAACGCCTTCGGTCGTCGATTCGTAAAGCGTACTCAAAATGGGCAAAACAAAAGCAGCAGTTTTTCCAGTTCCAGTTTGAGAACACGCAATTAAATCGTGATTCTCTAATATAATTGGGATAACCTTTTCCTGAATGGGCGTTGCTTCTACAAAATTCATGTAGGATAAAGCCTCTATAATCTCAGGTTTAAATTCAAATTCTTTAAATTCCATAATTATGCAAAAGTACGCTATAAAATCGAATAATACATACTAATTATCAATAAAAACTTGGTATTATTGATAAAATATTTCGACAATAAGATAATACAAAGCTGTGAAAATCCATTTGTCAAGACTGATGTAAAATGGCATTTACAATAATTAACTTGCTAATAAAATAACATTTTTAGCATCCAAAGAGTCATCACCCTTCAATACATAATATCGATATGACGCGTCTCTTTTGAACCAAGTTATTTGCCGCTTGGCGTAGCGTCTTGAATTTGTTTTGATATTTTCAATCGCTTTCTCGAAGGGAACATTTCCATCCAAAAACTCAAAAAGCTCTTTATATCCAACTGTGTTGAGCGATTGGTAATCTCGCATGGGCAACAAAAACCGAACTTCATCCAACAAACCCATCTCAATCATAGCGTCAACTCTTTGGTTAATTCTATTATACAACTCTTGCCTATCGCGCATCAAGCAAATTTTTTGAATATCGAAAGCTCTCTTAACCTTACTGTTTTTTCGTAATTCTGAAAACTTCTGTCCGGTTTGCAAACAGACTTCAAGTCCTCTTAAAACTCTATTTTTATTTGATAAATCAACCAAATTAAAATACTCTTCGTCCAAAAGCTTTAATTTTTGTGTCATAAAAGAGAGACCCTTTTCCTCACATTCTAAGCTTAACTGCTCTCTGAGTGCTAAATCTGCATCGGGCAATTCGGCAATTCCATCTGCTATTACATCAATATATAAGCCAGATCCACCTGTCATTACCACCACATCTTTTGTTTCGAAAAGAGTATTTATAACATTCAGTGCATCTTGTTCAAACATGGATACATTATAATATTCTACGACCGATTTATGATGGATTAAATGATGTTTTACGGCAGCCAGCTCTTCCGAAGAAGGAACGGCAGTGCCAATTGACATTTCTTTATAAAACTGTCGGGAATCGCACGAAACAATCTCCGTATCGAAATGTTTTGCCAATGAAATGGCAAATTTTGTTTTTCCAACTGCAGTAGGACCCGTAAGAACAATTAGTTTTTTACAAACAGAATCCATTATAAGGTATCGTCAATCGACAAATCTTCTGGAACATCATCTGTTTCAAAATCATTATCATATACTTCATTGTCAAATTCAGACTCATCATCTTCGCCAAAATCAGCCATAATATCAAAATCGTCTGTAATTTCACCAATAATTGGGAAAATATTATTTTTATTATCGGGCAATTTTCCAACCAATTGTGTGCAACGAGGATATTCAATTCCCTGAATGGATTGGGTGGTTCTTAGTAGTTCCATTTCAAAAACAATGGGATTGGTATAGTTATATTCATACAAAATCCTTTGATGAGGATCGTCGATAAATTGGTTTAAGACAGCATCTTTCATTACAAAACAGGGAATTTTGGGCAATACTTTCAAACCGTCATCGTCTTCATCAGAATCTTCCTGAGTATCTTCCACACCCATATCAATTAAAGTTATCTCTTTCTTTTTTCGCCACCTCTGATCGCAAATAAAAAAGGAAGCTAATTCACCCTGACTGATTTCCAGAGACTCTATAATAAAATAATGCAGTTGTTCGAAAGTCTGATTTGATAAAATTTCAATATCTCTAACAAAATCTTCGACTTCCTCTGTTGTAACCCGAAACTTATAACTATACATTTTTCTGAGCATTGGTTTATATGTGCAAAAATAAAAAAAAGTTTGAATCAACAAGCCATTTCCTTGAAATTTGAAAAACTAATTTCTTTTCTCTTGTTTTATTTGAGCGTAACACAAATTTAATTGCTCTAATATTTCAATCGCCGATGCAGAATAAACAAAATCATCAGACAAATTGCATTGATGAAGAAAATATTCTAATTCAAATTCTGATTTTACATCGAAGATTTTATAGATAATATCTTTCGAAACCTTTGAATACAAAACACTTCGAACATTTTCAAAATGATTTATTTCGTTCATTTTGCGAATCTGCTTTGCCTCTTTGCTAAATATGGCATACAGGGCTGAAATGGGGCCAGTTATGACAATTCCGCCTTCGGGCGAATAAACAGAACCACTGACAGGATCAAACATAGTTGGTTTTTTCTCTTTGGGCAAATCAAGTTTTGCAACCACCTCTTTAAACTCCTTAAAAGTAGCCGGAAAAGGACGAACGATGGCTTCTTCCAAATAAATGGTATCCGACAGCAAAGCAATGTAAACCATTTTGCCATTTACCTCCTCGTTTTTCGGCACTTGAAACCAAAATGGCTTGTAGCCCATATGTGTAAACAAAACACTATCGCCCGTTTCTGCCATAATTCTGAATTTTCCATCTAAATCGGTGGTTACGCCGTATCGCAAAGTACGGTTGACCACATGTGCATTGGAAATTGCACTTCCACGCGATTCATTCACTCTTCCTTCCAAAATAAATACATTTTGAGAAAAAACAATCACAGAAACAAACATCCACCCAAAACACAAAACAGCAGTTCGGAAAACAGCTTTTAAATCTTGTGTTTTATAGATTAATTTGCTCATTTCTTAATAATTTTACGAACAAAACTTCTATTATCACTCACCGCTTTAAGTATATATACCCCTTTAGAAAAGCCACTTAAATCAATTTTTATTCTATTTTGCTGAGCAAATTCAGCAGTATACAATAGTTTTCCTTCCAAATTATAAATAGTAAGCTGGACACTGTTTTGAACTTCGCCTCTAAAATCAATCCACACATCTTGTTCCACAGGATTTGGGCTTAATTCAAACATATTTATTTGAGAAAGTGACTCACTAACTTCACTTGCATTATGATATTTTTCATAGGCTCTTTGCGAAGATTGCTGAATGTCCAACGGATTATCACCGGCTATTAATGCAAATGCCAACACAATAGAATCTCCAGAAGAGATCGTCAACGGACCGTAACTCATCAAAGTAGAAACATCGTTTCCGCTTCCCGAAAAACCAGCAGAATCACGATTTGTAGACATTGCCGTGTATTTTTCGGCAACGGTAAAGCCATCAGATATTTTCAAACTTAAATTCTGACCATTATTGTCCATAGCATATCGCTTAAAAGGCAAGTCAGACAGGACTGAAATGCCTCCAAAAACAGTACTCATTGGCGACCATACATAAAACAAACGTTTGGCTACATCATATTTTATTTTGTTGTATGGAGAAGGATCAATGTCCCAATCAATATACATTCCTGCATAAAAATCTTGAAATTCATGGCTTGATTTATTTACCAATGTAAACTCATGAATAATGAACTTTTCATCTTGAGGATTGTTCCATGCCAAAACCGAATGATGAACATCCACAGACAATTTATTAAGCATGGCTTTGTTATCATTAAAAACAGTATGAGCCTCAAAGTCAGCCATTATCGGACTGGTACTTTTGTATGGTAAAACAAGATTTTGAAAATCATTATCGTATCCATTTTGAGCATAAACATTATTAGAAACATGGGTCGTACTCTTCCCAAACATAAATCCTCCCATGGAGAAAAGAGTGCTGCTTTGTTGATATTTGAAACCATTTCCCATGGAAAACAGATGATCGGCGAAACCTAATTTGCCATCAGCAGTAAATGAACTTAAAATCAGATTTTCATCAATCGGAATGTACGTTCGATTGACATTATACTGCAAATAATCATAAGAATAATAATCGGTCGATTCAAATTCAAATTTCAGATTTACCCAGAAATCCAAGGGAGCATTTTCGCCAATCACAACTAAAAAGGCTTCGGAGGGCGAAAATTCAGTCATGGTATTTACAAAGTCAAATTGATGTTCTGGATTCAGAATGCTGATTTCAGAGGTCAGAGGAAGCAAGCGAACCGTCAAATCGCTCACTTCTGCGAGATAGTTTTTAAAAACGGGCATTAAAACGATGGTATCGCCCGCTTTCACATCTTGAATTTCTTTTCCACCTACAATTACGGCATCCACCAATCGAACGGAAGGCAAATCAGGAAATGTCAATGCATTAAAAAGATTCACTCTTCCAAGTCCTAATTTTTTGGCATAGGCTTGATTTGCTGCCAAAGTGTCGATATTATCGGAAGTAATTCGCAGTCGTTCGGCAATTTGCAAAGGCGACAAATTTGGAAAATAACTTTTTAAAATAGCGGCACAACCGGCCACTATCGAAGTCGCAAAGGAGGTTCCTGAAGAAGTTGCATAATTATTTCCGGGCGTAGAGGAATAAACTGCCTGCCCAGGAGCGGCAATATCTACATAATATCCATAAGAAGAAGCCGTTCCTTTGACATCGTTAATATCTGTCATCGAAACACTCATCACATTTTTATACGAAGCAGGAAAAAAAGGCACCTCATTATTGTCGTTGCCACAAGCGGCTATGACCAAACTTCCTTTGTTAAATGTTGCATAGTTTATCACATCTTGTTCAAACAAACTGCCCGATTCATTGGCGCCTCCCCACGAACAATTGATGATTGCAGCACCTTGATTGGCAGCATATACAATGGCTTCAAAAGCATTGACCAGTTTATCATCGGCATTGGCAATTTTGATGGGCAAAAACCTAGAATTGTAGCCCACGCCCGAAATACCAATACCATTATCCGTATGAGCAGCTGCCAGACCAGCAACAAAAACTCCATGACCACCATAAACAATTTGAGGATTATTATCATCGGTTCCGAAATCCCAACCTCTGAAATTATCAATGTATCCATCGTTGTCATTGTCAATTCCATCTATAACATCCGCATAATTATAAGCCACATTATCTTTCAAATCCAAATGATTAAAATCCATTCCAGTATCGATAATTGCAATGACCACAGACGAATCGCCTTTGGAAATATCCCAAGCATCATACGCTCGAATCGTGTTTAAATGATATTGAGAACCATTATTGGGATCGTTTGGAACATTCATCGGTTTATAGAAATGTTTAAAATCGACATATTCAAAAATACCAATATTCGAAATCATACTTTGTGCTTTCCTGAGCGAAACAGGAGAATCATACTTCAATTCATAAATTAACGACAAATCAACCAAAGTTTCGCCCCATTGATTCTTCTTCTCTTGTAAAGCTTTTGCAAAAGGGAAGATTTTTTTCAGAGAGACCACTCCCAATTCATGGGCTATCATCTGAAAACGAGCATTTTCAATATTATTTCCAGCAGAGTGAAATCGATATTCCTCCTTAATTTTCAATATCAATGTATTGTCAATAAGACCGGCATTACTATCGTAGACATTTTGCGACATTGCAACAAAAGAGAAAAAGGATAAAAAAATAGATAAAAAGAATTGTTTCATATGTTTAGTTTTTTAACATATTGATAGTCAGGAATAAAATCTAAAAACTCAATTTTTTCTTGTTCAAAGTTTATGTGTGCACAGAAGTGTTCCAGACCATTGGTCACAATCAAAATAGGAGCTTTCAACACCGTATTGTAATTGGACGCTTGCATAAACGTATCTTGACTGATTTTTATTTCCGGTGCTTTGCATTCAATAATCATCACTGGTTTTGCCGTGGAGTTAAAAACCAGAATATCAAATCTTTTATCCATATTATTGGCAATAATTTTTTTTTCAACTCCAATCAATGATGCAGGAATACCATTTACATTAACAAGCAAATTGAGAAAATGTTGCCTCACCCACTCCTCATTTGTCAAGCGAACATGTTTTTTTCGGACAAAATCCCAAACATATCTCTTTTCATTCTGAATTTTGGCGTTGAATTCGTAGGAAGGGAGATTCAATTTTATCATTTGCAACTACTTAATGAAACAAAGATAACACATAAATCTTTCAATAATCAATAATATTAAAATCCTCTTTAAGAAAAAACATTGTGTTCGATAAGTTTTCAATATTTTTTCACCCCTGCCCCTCCTTTAAATAATGAATTGTGAAATTCAACATTATTTGTTCGCTTCATTTCCATCCTTTAGGCGATGTGCTTAGCCTGCCGAAGTAAGAGGTGACGAATTGGAAGGGGTAAAATGAAGAGAATAAAAAAATAATTCACAAAATAAACTGGCTTGGTTTTTCAGACAATTGTGATTAAAAAATCAAAATATGTGATTTCAGAAAATATAAACATAAAACCAGGAGGCTCAAGGTAAAACAACTACTCTACATTCTGGTTTTCCAACCAAAAAACAAATGCCAAGTGCGTTTCTCCTTTTTGACAATACAAACGCATCATATAGGTCAGGGTTTCAATTTCCAATCCCTTCGTTCCAATTTCTCGGCTAATTCTGAGGCTCTCTTTCAAAAAATTCTCAGCTTTTCCTAAATCGCCTCTAATTCTAAGATTTTCGCCTATTTCGGCCAAGGCAATAGAAGTTTGGCGCTTGTTTCCGAGCTCTTGTGATAATTTCAATACATTTATAAACATCAAATCAGACAGATCCAAATCTCCTTGTTCACGATAAATTGCTCCGGCAATATTATTGGCTGCCATCATGCCATTTTGATCTCCAATATATTCTCGATATTCCATCGTGATTTGAACGTTTTTTCGAGCCATTTGAAAATCACCCAAATGAAAATAGGCATTTGACATATTGTTATAAGCATCTGCCAAAGTCCGGAAGTTTAAAGTTTTAGAAGCTAGATAAATAGCCATTTGATTGGTTTTTACCGACCATTGGTAGTACTCCAAATCATTCATTACAGCACTCATGTGCGTCAAAGTTTGCGAAAGCATTTCTAATTCGGCAAATTTGTACAAAATGGCTGCGGCTTCGATAAACGCATACATCGCTTTTTTCTCGTTTCCCAAATAATAATAAACCGTACCAATATTATCCAGCGATTGTGCCGCTCCCACTTCATTTCCTACTGATTTTTCGAGATGATACGAACGAATATTCATTTTTAAAGCAGGTTCATAATCACCAAGAGCGGAATATATTAAGGCTAAGTTGTTCACACAGGCGGCAACACCCAAGGTGTCCATGGATTTTTCATAATACGATATTGATTTTTGAAAAAAATGAATAGAGGATTCAAAATCCGAAGAAAATAAACAAAGAACACCCTGCATTTTTAGGGCATCGGCCTGACCTTTATCATAGAATATTTTTTGAGCCATAACAAGGGCACGTTCAGATTGCTGCTTTGACATTTTAGGATTTGAAAAACGGTGATGGTGAGCAACTAAATTCAAACTATCAACCTCAGCTGCTGTTTGAGTATAAACAAAACCAGAACTCACACTTAAAAGCAGAAACAAAAATGCGGTATAAATAACATATAATTTTGCGGTTTTTATCATAGTTTTGGTTTTTTCTTTATTATTCTAAACTCAAATAAGGTTTTAACTTATTAAACAATTCATCATACATCAATGTCGCCTCTTTTAACTCCTCAATACGACTGAAACGACCAAATTGTTGTCGATGAACATCTATGGACTTCGCAATGTAATAATCGATATATGGATGTTTGAGCATCTCTTTTATTTCGGCTTTATTAATGTTTATTTTCCGAATTTCAGAATCATTAATTGTCAAATAGGGAGTCACTTTCTCCACTCGAGCACTGTCCATTCCATACACTTCAAAAAGCTGACTTGCATCATAAAATCCTCCCAAACGTTCGCGGTAATTAAAAATCCGACGCGACAAAGCAATGCCAATTCCAGGAATTTTTCGCAAATCAAAAGTATCCGCTTTGTTTAAGTTGACAGGCTCATGACGAAATTCTACTTTTTGTGGCTTAGCAGCGACAAACCTACTGCTGTCTACCGGAATTACAATGTAAGGTTCCAAAATATCATAATCGTCGTCGCTAATGGCATACATCTTTCTAAAATCTTCGTTGGTTCGGAATGTTCCTCCTTTTTGTGTATATTTTTGAATGGATTTTACTTGCCAATCCAACAAACCCAATCGTTTCCAGTCGCTCTCTGACATTTTATTGGGATTAAACTCAAAAGGAGTTAAGGCTTGTTTGGAAACAGAATAATCGACACGATTAAAATTAACAGCATAATTGTTTATTCGTTGAGCCTCCAAAGAATCATTCAATGCTCGATATTTTTCAACAAAACTTTCCATCTCCAATTTGGCTTTTTCAGAAACAACATACTCCTTTGTAACAAAAAAAGGCAAGAAAAGATAGGATAGAATGATTAGAAATAAAATAAACAGCAAAAACAGAGAACCGTTCCGCTCTCGTTTATTAAAATCAAACAAATCTTTCCAGTTTGCCATCAATGATGATTAAAATATTTCTGCTAAAATAAGAATAAAAAGTGCATATCATAATTGTTTCCTAATAAAATCAAAAAATAATCTCAAAATAAAATTGCTATGTGTATATTTGTTCAATTTTAAATCATACCCCCAAACACTGAAGAAAATAAGAAAATAATCTCAGAAACTCAAATCATCAAAAAGCAGTATCTTTGAAACTTAATTCTAATAAATATTTATGAACAAAACAGCTTTCATCTTAATTATCAGCACATTGATTATACTTTCATCGTGCAAAACCCAACAAAACAAATCGGACAAAACCAGTATTTCAGAGCAGGCTACAAAAAGCGATACACTCGTTATTCAGGGAGCAGAAATTACGCTCAATTTAGATACAATTATTCCTAAAGAACCTACTTTGGAAGAGAGAATTATTGATTTTGCACATGATTTTCAAAAAAACATCGCTCCCAAACAAAAAGCAAATTTTGTCAGTTCTCCCGTTTCGCTCTATTTAGCCATGGGAATGATTTATGAAGGAGCAAAAAACAATACTTTAGAAGAGATTCAAAACACCATGAATTTTCCAAATAGCGAGCTGTTTTACGAACAAATTAGTCCCTATTACAACGCACTTCTGGAAATGAACACCGATACCAATATGAAGATGAATATTGCAAATAAGGTATATCTTGAAAATACATTTCAAATTTTGCCCAAATATCAACAAAATTTAAATACTCATTTCAAAACAAATATTGAAAAAGTCGATTTCAAAAATCAATTTCTAAAAGTAGAAACCCAAATTAATAAATGGGTAGAAAAAGAGACTCAAAACAAAATCAAACAGCTTTTACCCAAAAACACTTTAACCAAAGAGACTTTGATGGTTTTGGTGAATGCAATATATTTGAAAGCCGCTTGGCGCTATCCTTTTAATGAATCTGCAACCACCGAAAAAGATTTTGTCATCAACGAAAATGAGACCGTAAAATCAAAATTTATGATTCAGCAAAAAAGAGGATTTAAACACCTTTCAAACAAAAGAGTTGCTGTTTTGGAAATGCCATACAAAACAAACAATCTATCTTTGCTAATTATTCTTCCCAAAATTAGCAATAATGAAAAAATAAATGGATGGATTCCAAATCAAACCGAATATCAATACTATCTTGATCATTTAAAATATGAAACGGTTTACATGGAAATTCCAAAATTCAAAATTGAATCAAACTTCGATTTGGGCGAACATTTGTCAAGCATGGGAATAAAAGAAGCATTTACCAACTTTGCCGACTTTTCGGGAATTTCCGGAATAAAAGAGGCCAAAATTGACAAAGTTATTCAAAAAGTGTTTTTCGAAATTGATGAAAAAGGAACCGAAGCAGCGGCGGCAACAGCAGTGGTTATGGTTCGTACAACATCCGTAAGTCCAAATCAGGAAACACCTGTAAACTTTATCGCCAATAAGCCTTTTGTCTTTATTTTAAAAGAAAACACAAACAATACTCCTCTTTTTATGGGAACATATTCAAGACCTTAAGAATACAGCAATAAGTTGAAAGTTAGAAAGTGGAAAGTAGAAAGTTGTTTAGAAAAAAACCTGACGGACAATTTAAAACATAATCGTTCGAAAAAACGAATACCTATTACTGATTAGATGATTTAACAACATCTATGAAAAGATAATGGAACACAGATTTGACGGATGCGACAGATTTTCACGGATAAAAGCCAGACAGAAAAGAACACAAATATTACTATGTGTCAATAATAAGAAAGTTTATAAAACTGTGTATACCTTTTGCTTTTTTTGTACAAAGCTATATTTCATGATTAAAAAAACCTTGCTTTTTCAGCACTTCAAAAAAGACTTTTGAAAAATGGACATTATCTTTTTTAGTATATCTTTTTTCTACAAAAATTTGGGGTAAGCTTTCCAATTGATTTTCCTCCAACAACTGTTTGGAAGATGGAAGTGCTTCTTTTTCGGCAAAAAGAGAATCAATGCTCTCTTTGTCGTAATCTTTATACGTTTCTTGATGAACAACCGCTTCAATGGGCAAACGGTCGGTGAGCTCGGGCATTGTTTTCGGATATCCAACGGAAATGGCAGTAATGGGAACCACGCCTTTGGGTAAATTAAGAAGGTCGATAATTTTATCAGCGGTATAATTAGTAGTTCCCAGATAGCAAATCCCCAAACCATGTGCTTCGGCTGCTATGCATGCATTTTGAGCAGCAATAACGGCATCAATCAACGCCCAGTTAAAGGATAAGAAATTATCATAAACAGGCTCTACTCCACGATATTCGCACCATTTATTAAAGCGATTAAAATCGGCACAAAAAGTAAGCAACAAAGGGGCTTCTGTGACCAATTTCTGATTAAAATGCAAAGGTGCCAACTGCTTTTTCATGGATTCATCACGGGTAACAATAATGCTGTACAACTGCATATTGCCTGTGGTTGAACCCCGAACAGCAGCCGCTAAAATATCATCTAAAACAGTTTGTGGAACTTCTTGATTTTTGTATTCTCGAATCGTACGATGTGATAAAAGAGTTTGAATTGTTTCCATGTATTTATTCTTTTGCAATTATTGTAAATTGCTCATTTTCTGTTGGGTAATAAAAAGAGTAGCCTTGTCCTTTAAGAATATAATTGCCAATATATCTAAATTGATAATCGGACGGACTTCTATAATAAGCTGCATACATGTTTAGTATGTGATTGAAAAAATATTGAGCCATCATCTCGCCGGCATTTACCGACATGGGCAAAATATGGGTTGTATCAATATCGTCTCGCTTAAAACGGAACTCATATCCGCTTAAAGTATTGTAGAAATTGCCCTTAACCACATCGCTAATGATATACGAAGCATACAGCACAACGGGCTTTGCGGTATCGTTTATGGCTCTTGTCAACTCAAACCAAACATTGAGTGTTAATGAGTTTATTTCCACTTCCTTATAGAGTTCAGTCTCACTATCAATGGGTTGCGAATACGGAATCATTTGTTTCATTTCATCCATTTCCATTTGTGCAATTTTCAAAATGTAAGCATTGGTATCGTTGGTGTTAAAACCCACCATGTTTTCTGAATCATATACTCTTAAATCACTCTCTTTTAAAAGATTAAGGAAGCTCGTATAAAATGTTTCTACAATCGAAGAATCGGGAACTTTTTCCAATAATTGCGTATTCATATTCCAAATAGTATCCTGAATTTCTTGTGGTAATTCCGTAAAATTCGGATATAAATTTTGAATGGTTGAATTTGTTTTAAAGACGACCTGATTGGGTATAAATAGGACAGAAACTTGAGTCGATTCTCTAAACTTTTTAACGGCATAATATTCTGGGGTGCATGATTTAAAAATCATAGAACCAAGCATCAGAATAAGGACAAAAATCAGAGCATTCCTTTTTTTATTCATTTTATGGACATTGAGTTTCTAATACTTTTTCGGCAAAACGTTTACCAAAGTCTGCAAATATACTAAAATCTTTTTCTTGAGGTCGGAATTTTACGAAACAAGATTCACCAAAATAAGCAAGTTTTAGATTTTCAATATTTCCTATTATATTTTTCTCCGCTTCGCCACTCCATCCATAAGAACCAAATCCGGCAGCCAGCTTGGATCTGTCGCGAAGTGGCGACATCAATGCAAAGCACATATACAATTGTGGCAACATATTTTGATTAATGGTCGGACTACCAAACAGATATGCCGAACTGGTTTCCAATTTATGGCCCAAAGTTTCCATATCCATTTTTTCAATGTCACAAAAATCAACTTCAATTCCTTCTACTTGTCTCATGCCTTCTACGATTTTCTCGCCCAATTCTTTTGTATAACCGTAAGCAGAAACATAGGGAACCAAGATTTTATTTTTCTGGCAGGATTTCAATGCTTCGTTGGCATATTGTTCTGACAAGTCAACATAACGTTTCCAATCATTGGTCAGCAATGGACCATGGCCAGTGCAAATAGCATTGATTTCCAAGGGACGGATTTTCTCAATGGCTTTGAGCATAAAACGACTAAATGGTTTCAAAATCACATCAAAATAATATTTAAAAGCATCGTCAAAATCACCTACTTTATCGTCGTACATTTCTGGGTGGCAAAAGTGCGAACCGAAAGAATCGCAGGTAAACAAAACTTTGTCTTCAACCAAATAACTATAAATGCTATCGGGCCAATGTAAATTGGGAGCAGCAATAATTTTCATGGTTTTATTTCCCAAATCAATTTCATCACCGTCCTTCACAACGATGTGAGGAAAACCCTCTCCTATTTGATCGTTTAGATATCGGATGGCATTTCCACTGGCAACGACTTTAGCATTGGGAGCAATGGCTAAAAGCTTTTTCAAACTTCCTGAATGATCTGGTTCTGTGTGATTTACAAAAACATATTCAATTTCATCAAGAGCAACAACTTGCTTTATTTTCGCCAAATAAGTATCCCAAAAAGCAGCTTTTGCAGTCTCCACAATACATTTTTTTTCTGCATTGATAAAGTATGAGTTGTACGTTGTTCCATGTACGGTTTCCATTACAATATCAAACGTACGAATTTCCGAGTCTAAAATCCCAATCCACTGAACATCATCCGTTATTGGTAAAATTTTCTGATCCATTTTATTACTATTTATTATGATTATCTATTATTATCAGCAAAAATACTAGAAACTAAACGTTTAAAAAAACAAATTGTTTCTATAAAACATAGATTTTCTTAATAAAGCCTAAAAATCACAATTGATTTTGAATTCAAGGAACATTTTCTTTTGCAGCTTTCGAGTTTTATTTAGTGATATGAAAACGAGTTATTTCATAAAAACACTTGATTTTTGATTATAAAAAACTTATATTTGTCATGTGCAAAAAAATAACTAAATTTAAACAATGGAATCTTTTTTGTAGTTGCATATACATCCGATGGAAAAAAAACACAATGCGAAGTTTGTTAAAGAATAAAACAATTGTTTACTTCCCCACTAAAGTGGGGAAGTATTGCTTTTTTGTGTTTGTTTTGATGATGATTAAAACTTCTAATTCTCAAAATTTAATTATTGATGGAAGCTTTGAAAATCCCACCAATTGTCCAATATACCAAGATGACATTACACTTATATCAAATTATTTTCCTGTATCAATTTCTCCAAATATATTTAACTTTTGTTGCGATTCTGTAAATATAATTAGTGCAACTGTGCCAAATAATTTTTTCGGAAGTCAATATCCCCGCACTGGTAATGGATACGTTGGACAAGGTTTTGGAATTTTTTATATCAATATGAATGATTCAGCAATTATTGATTCCTCATTTCTTTTAGCAGAAATAATTGGGATATCATTAACCTCTAACTTAATTTCAAATATCAGTTATTGTGCCAGTTTCTATGTTTCTTTGGGCAACCGGCGAACAAACATTGCAATGGACGGGATATCTATGTTAATAATAAGTGATTCAATTCCCGAATTTCATTGGGAGCCATTACTGGATTCGGTATTAATTCAATATCCCAAAATGGAACATCCTCAAATCAATAACCCATCAGGCAATATTATAGATGATACCACAAACTGGATAAAAATTGGTGGTGAATTTATAGCTCAGGGTGGGGAAAAATATTTGTATATTGGTTCTTTTAAACCCTTAAATGAAACTCATTGGAAATTTATTAAACCATCTGAAGAATTCAGAGAAACAACAGCTAACTATTTTGTCGATGATGTTTCGGTTTATCCATGCGATGCACCAGTCTATTTTGCAGATGCAGGAAAAGACACCTGTATATCGTTGGGAGAGAGTGTGGTTTTAGGAAGCCCGAGCAGAGAAGAATATTTATATTGGTGGTCGGATGGTAAACGTGCGATTAGCAATAATGGGAGAATAACAGTAACCCCAACACAAACCACCACGTATTATTTAACACAAAAAGATTTTAAATTTGACGAAACCCGAGACAGTGTTACTATTACGGTTGGTAATTGTAACGGAAGTGTCGATTACAGCGGCTACGATTTTGCCATTTATCCAAATCCCAACATCGGAGATTTTCAGGTGCGGTTTAATACCGCCATTCCCGAAGGTGCTGTTTTGGAATTGTATGATTTATTGGGTCGTAAAATTGCAAAATACATTCTTATAGGTAGTGATAACATTGCTAATATTAGCGGTGTTGATGTGGCTCCGGCTATTTATTATGCAACGGTAATTGTACCAAATGTTTTTACAAAAAGTGTGAAAATGGTGATTATGAGGTAGTTTGTAAAGTTCATAAAGTTTGTAAAGAAGAATCCTGACGGGCGATTCTGGACTCGCAGAATGGTGAATGGATACCAAACGAATTATTTGTTGAAATAAAACGAAACTAAAAGATAAGAATTGAGTAAAAATTTAGATAGAAAGAATTAAAAATAATATTATGGGAAATATCTATCTACGAACATGGGCAAGAAAAAATTACAATTTAAATTTGTATGATTATACCACATTGGTTGATATAGCTTTTCACCCCTGCGATATCTCTGATTAATCAGCCGTTAGGGCTTGGTCACTTGGCTACTCAGTCACTTGGTCACTTTCTTCATTTACTCCAATAAAAAAAGAAAAATGAACTTTTCCATAATTTCTCATTTGGTAAAAGTTTGGATGTTTAGAAAAATCTTTTCTGGGTCCGTGTTCCATCACAAAAAAACCATCGGGATGTAATAAATCTTTTTCAAAAATCAAATCAGGTAGAAAATCAAAATCTTGGTCAAAAGGAGGATCTGCAAAAATAACATTGTATTTTCCAGAATGAGTTTGCAGAAACTTCCATACATCGGCTCTAACTGTCTTAATTTGGTCGAAAGAGAGCGATTCTGCTGTTTTCGCAATAAAGTTGATACATTCTTGGCTGCTGTCCACTGCCAAGACGGAAATGGCTTCACGAGCAGCAAATTCATACGAAATATTGCCAGTTCCAGCAAATAAATCAAGCACTTCGATGCCATCGAAATAGAAGAAATTATTTAAAACATTAAATAATGATTCTTTGGCATAATCAGTTGTAGGGCGAACCGGCAAATCAGCAGGAGCAACTATTTTTTTTCCTTTTCTAATTCCACTAATTATTCTCACAGCAAAAAAGTTTCAAGTGCATAATTATACGATGTTTCCTCGAGTTCATTATTTCGCTGGTTCGAAAGAAAATGAATGCACTGAAAGTAACGAGACAAGCCCAAAACGATAGTAGATTGTTTATCAATTTCGCCCAATAAAACAACTTCCGTTTGTTCGGCAAATTGTTTCGTCTGTTGTAACGTATTGAGAATATGGTAAATAAAATTCTCGATAGAATTAAATTCGATGCGGTTGACAATCATTAATTTCCCTTCAACAAATAGTAGAATATCGCATTTGCTGTCGGAAAAATACAAGTATAAATAGGTTTTATCGTCTTCAATTCTGCTTAAAAAATCATCTGTACAAACTTTGATCATCGATTCTGTTTCGGAAAATAATTTTGCGTTTGACAACGAATTTTTTAAATCATTGAGATATGATTTTTCATTGGCATTTACGCACATCATTTCATACGAAAGTTCTGAAAAAGAATAATCAAATTCGTTTCGATCTTTTTTATTGATGGCGTGCAAAAAATAGGATTTTAGATGATTTTCATCAAAATACATTTTCGGAACCAAGGTATAATAGCAATTTGGATAGATGATTTTAGTAGATATTGAAGCAGAAGAATTTAAAAAGGAGTATTCGCTTTTTAAAAAACTCAGCAAATCAGCAATTTTAGCATCTGATTTTAAGCATTTTACCTCATCAATAAAAAGCAGTTTTTGCTCATTATCCGAGCCAATAACAACACAAGCATTCGTTTTTAGGCGAATGCTTGCATTGGATTGTATGTTGTTAGAATCAGATTTGAAAATCTGTTTTTTTAAAAAATCACTCATAATTATTCCCAATTACCATTTGTTGATGGATCATCAAGCGAACCTAGAATTAAATCTTTGTATTTTTCTTGTTTGATAAATTGTTTTTCAATTCCAGTGAATAAAATTTTGTTGACAAAACCATTCAATTTAGGATCATCTTCTATTCCTTCTAGGAAAGCAGTTTTAGGAGCAATTACGATAAAAACAGGAACTTTAATATTACCTCTAACGATGGTATCTGCATCCATATGAAATTTTTCTTGGTTTGAATATGGAATGATGCCCAATTTTTTCACATTTAGATTTGGTTTATCTTTGAAAACTTCGCTAAAAGCATCCACCAATACCGTATCACGTTTTACAATGCCTGCTTTGATCGCTTGAGCTTCGGTCAGAGTATCGGGCACAACACCAATTTTAGCAACAATCGGCATTTTCCCGTTTTCTAAAAAATCAATTAATAAATCGAAATCTTTAGCATAGCTTCCATTTACATTTTTGAATGCGATTTGAGCGGTTCTAATGTCTTTTAACTTCTCAACAACTACGGCTTTGCGTTCATTTGCCATTGTTAGGAATTTCTCGGGACGCATGATGCTTCTGAATATGAAAACCACCAATACGAGGATACCTAATACCAAAACTGTTTGAGTCAGCCTGTTTAAAATCTTGTTATTCATAAGAGTTTGAATTAAAATTTATTAATGTTTGCTTTTAATGCTTTTTCACTATTGTTATAATTACACAACGGCAAATTTATAAAATATTTTCTTTAAAGAGTCTTTTTTTGCCAATTTCATTGAAGTTTTTATTTTGAAAATCAAATTACATCTAAGCCATGACAATATAAACCCATGTAAAACAGCAACTTATACTTTAAAAAGAGAGATTTATTTGAAAACTTTGTGTTCTTTTGAATTTCTTAAAACAGAAAAACGACAGAAATATTTTCTCGTAAATTAGAAACGGCCTTAAAACTGCTGATTTTTCCTTGTGCATCTGGAATTCCGTAGTTGGCAGTGGTTAATTCGGTTTCGGAATAAAACAAAAGTCTGGATGAAGCCTTATACATAAAATGCGGTGCAATGCGGTATACAGAATGAATGTCGGAACCTCGGGCAAAGAAACTTCCATTTGTTGCAGCCTTGTATCCCATGTTTTCAGTATATCCAGCAAAAAAACCAAGATTCATTTTTGGGGTTTTCCAAAAAACATTTATCCATCCCGAAGCCGTTTGAGAAGATTGAAAACGATATCCTTGTTCGGCTTGAGCAAGCCCTCCGAGCATCACATGGTCGAACATATTTTCGCCATAAATAAATTGAGTTTTGAATAAAAACTTTGGATTTTCATATTTTCCATAAATCGAATAAGCCATTGAGTTAAGATTTGTTTTCTGCATTCCTAAAACCGAATCTACATTGGAAAAAAGCAAGGTTTTGAAGTCGACCACAGCACCTATTTTAAAGTTTTGGTGCGACTTTTGAATGTTTGCTGTCAAATTGGGAACCGCTGCATCTCTCATGTATTTTGTAGTACTTCCATCGGGACCAATCGAAGGATTGTCAATTTGCGTAGAAGCAGTAAAATACAAATCAAAATTCCGATAATTTGCCACTCCAAATCGCATTTGCGGAACCCGAATGGCGCTTTTAAAAGGATTGCCCAAATTTAATGAGAGCATATCTGGAAAAATATCTTCAGCAACCAAAGGATGCCAAAATTGTCCGGCCAATAAAAAACATTTGTTTTTATCAATCCGCACATAGGCATGTCGCAAACGAAGATTATTGTATGTAGAATTTGATGAACCCGTAAAATCGGATTCTAAATATATTTTAATTTTAAAATTACTGGAAACGTGCTGGTCGGCAGCGACGATTAGGCGACTGCCTGCGGCATATTGATTCAAATGAACTCCCTCATTTATGTCTTTTCCATTTATATCATAAATGGGCTTTTGTGGAAACAACAAAACATAACCTTCTCGAGCAGAAACCGATTGTCGACTATCGAAAATAACATCCGATCGAACAAATCCTTTAAAAGTGATTTTAAAAGAGGTGCTGTCTTTGTTTTCGGTTGAATACAAATTGCTAAGCATTAAAAAAAGAAAAATAACGGTAAGTGTTTTTGCTAATTTTGCAGAGGTTTTCATCTGTTTTTTTTTGCAAATCTAAAAAAAACTTAATAGAAATCATTGTTGTCCGATAAAAAAATCAAAGAGAAGGAAGCATAAAACTTCCTT
>Ga0265295_1003885_pt1 | contig 20937 bp, 14 predicted proteins | sample Munlansysbiofilm_FD_192503 | JGI IMG/M metagenome (GOLD analysis project Ga0265295, IMG submission 192503) | Leachate microbial communities from a municipal landfill in Southern Ontario, Canada - Methane capture system biofilm | ecosystem: Engineered > Solid waste > Landfill > Unclassified ... | reverse complement strand
CGCCCAGGAAATAGTCCTGGCCATCGTCTGACACGGGCAGCGCGTAGGTGTAGCCATGCGGGCTGGCCGCCCACAGGCGCGCCAGGACGGTGGGCAGGTCCAGGGGGCGTTCCAGTTCCAGTTCCAGGGTGCGGGCCAGCACCAGTTTGCGCAGGCCGCTGGTCTGGCGCAATTGTTCGAGCGCGGCACGCACGCTGCGTTCATACCCCGGTTGATCGGGGTGTTCATGGCGCCGCCGGATGGCCGTGCCGCATGGCGGCGGAGCATCGGGCGGCGCGGCGGTGCGCCGTACGGAACGCGGGATGAGCAACCGGGCGGGCGCTGGCCCCGAGGGGTCGTAGGGCAGCAGGCCCAGCAGCAGGGGGCGTGCGGCGTCCGCCTGGGTCTTTGCCGGTGGGTTCGTTTCGGCAAGCCGTTCGGCGGCCTGCGCCAGCAGGCGCGCAGCGCAGCGGCTGATCTCGTCCCGGGGCGTCGCCTGCAGCAGGCAGCCTTGGCCCTGCAAGCCCAGTCCTGGCGCGGTGAACAGGCTGTCGCCCGGCTGGAAATCAGCCAGGGAGTCCATGAGTGGGTCCAAGGGGGATCGGGTCAGCATGTCCATGATCAGGGTCGGGTCTCGATGTGGGTCAGGCAGGCGTCCAGGATGGGCGCGATTCGGGCCGTGGCGGCGGCGCCCGGCAGGCCGGCGTGGGTGCTGTCCACCGCATGTCGTTCAATCGTGCCGACGTGGGGCCGCCACAGATCCGGGACCAGGCCGGATTCGGCATGATCCCGGGCCGCCTGGAAGTGCAGCACCGGGCCGTCGTAGTGGACATGCCGGTGCGTGCGGACCAGGCGGTTGGTGTGGCCCACGGTCTCGAAGACCGCGTCCAGGCGCGCGTCGGACAGTTCGCCCAGCGGGTGGCCCTGGGCGCGCAGGAAGGCGATGACGCCGCTGCGGTTCAGCTGCTCTGGCGGCAGGGCGGCTGGATCGGCGCCGGCGATGTGCAGCAGCGCCTTGTAAAGGTCTTCGGGGGCGGGTTCCGGGCGGTCCCGCCAGGCTTCGCAAGGATAGGCATCCAGCAGGGCGACGGTGCCCACGGTCTGGCCGCGTGCCTGGAGTTCGGCGGCCACGGCCTGCGCCAGAATGCCGCCCACGGACCAGCCCGCCAGGTGATAGGGGCCGGATGATTGCAGCGCCAGCACCCGGTCGGCGTAGCCGCGCGCCAGGCAAGCCAGGCTGTCGGCGGCGGGCTGGCCGTCCAGGGCCAGGGCGGACGCCTGCAGGCCGTGGACCGTGCGCGGCGTGGGCAGGGCGCGTGCCAGCGTGCCATAGCACCAGGACAGGCCACCGGCTGGATGGATGCAGAACAGGGCCGGGCGGCCGCCGGCCTCGCGCAGGGTGACCACCGGGCCGAAACCGGCATGCGTGGCGCCGGCTGCCCGTGCGCTCGTATCCTGCAGGTGGGCCGCCAGGCGCGCCACGGTGGGGTACTGGAAGACCGTGCCCAGCGACAGGTCGTGGTCATCGCGCAGATTCCGGGCCAGGCGTGCCGCCAGCAGTGAATGCCCGCCCAGCGCGAAGAAATCATCGTCCGCGCCCGGCAGCGCCGACAGGCCCAGCACGGTACGGAATGCCTCGGCCACCCGGCGTTCGGCGGCGCCGCGCAGGGGGCGGGATGTGTCCAGGCCCGACAGATCGGGCGCGGGCAGCGCCTTGCGGTCGAGTTTGCCATTGGTCGTGACCGGCAGTGCCGTCAACGGTACCCAGGCGCTGGGCACCATGTAGTCCGGCAGGCGCTCGGCCAGGTAGGCTGTCAGGGCATTGCGGTCGAACGCGTGGCCGGGTTCGGTCACCCCATAGGCGACCAGCAAGGTCTGCCCGGGCCGGTCTTCGCGGGCCAGGACGGCGGCCTGGGCGATGGCCGGATGGGTGGCCAGCACGGCTTCGATCTCGCCCAGTTCGATGCGCTGGCCGCGCAGCTTGATCTGATGGTCCAGCCGGCCCAGGTAGACCACGGCGCCATCCTCGCGCCGGGTGGCCAGGTCGCCGGTTGCGTACAGACGATCATCGGGCAGCCAGGCTGGGGCCGGGATGAAGCGTTCAGCCGTCAGGTCGGGCCGTCCCAGATAGCCGGTCGCCAGTTGCCGCCCGCCCAGATAGAGCTGGCCGGGCGTGCCGGGCGGCACGGGCCGCAGCCGTTCGTCCAGCACGTGCAGCCGGGTGTTCCAGACCGGCCAGCCGATGGGGACAGGTTGGCTGTCGTCGTCGGCGCTGGCCGGCCAGCAGGACACGTCCACGGCTGCTTCGGTCGGGCCGTACAGATTGTGCAGCGCGGCTCGGAATATGCGGTGGAAACGGTCGCGCAGCGCGGCCGGCAGGGCCTCGCCGCTGCAGAACACCAGGCGGGGTTCCAGGCCCTGGGCGGCGGGTTCGTCCAGCACGGCGGCCAGCATGGAGGGCACGAAATGCAGGACGGTGATGCGCTGTTCGCGCACCAGGCGGCACAGCCAGGCCGGGTCGCGGTGTGCGTCGGGCGGGGCGACCACCAGGCAGGCGCCGCTCAGAAACGGCAGGAACAGTTCCCAGACGGAGACGTCGAAGGTCGCCGGGGTTTTCTGCAGGATACGGTCCTGCGGCCCGATGGCGTAGTGCGCGCGCATCCATTCCAGCCGGTTGACGATGGCCGCGTGGGACACGATCACCCCCTTGGGTGCGCCGGTGGAACCCGATGTATAGATCGCGTAGGCGGGGTCCTCTGGGCGGGCGTGCGGGTGGGCCTCGGTTGCGTGCTGCGCTGTCGGGTCGGCAGGATGCGCAGCGCCCAGCGTGTCTGCTGCCAGCGGGCGGGTGTCCAGCCCCGCGCACAGCGCGGCGGGGCCGATCAGGGCGCAGGCCTGGGCGTCGCCCAGGATGGCGCGCAGGCGCGTGGCTGGCTGGCGAGGGTCCAGGGGCAGGTAGGCCGCGCCACTGCGCAGGATCGCCAGCAGGCACAGCACGCGCTGCGCCGAGCGCGGCAGGGCTACGGCCACCAGGCGGCCAGGGCCGGCGCCCTGGGCGCGCAGGCGGCGGGCCGCGCGGGTCGTCCAGGTGTCGATCTCGGCATAGGTCCAGGGGCCTGCTGCGTCTTCCAGGCCGATGCGGGCGGGTTCGGCGCGCAGCCGGTCGTGGATGCGCGTCCAGAGAGTGCCCTCCGGTACGGGGTGTTCGGTGCGATTGGGCGTCAGCACCCGGCGCACGTATTCGTCCGCCGTCAGGGTGGGGACCTCGGCCAGGCGGGGTGCGGCCAGGGCGGTCGCCAGGAAGGTCGCCAGGCGCTGCAGGTGAGCCTGGATCTGCGCCTCGGTGTACAGCGTGGGGTTGGCCTCGACTTCCAGGCGCAGGCCGCTGCCGTCGGACGCCGCCCGGAAGCCGAAGCTCAGGTCCTCGACCGGCCCGGTGCGCAGCACGCTTTGCGCCGCGTCTAGGCCAGCGGCTGCGTAGGGGGTATCAAAGGGCAGGACGTTCAGGATCGGGCCGTGCAGGCGCGGCAGGCCGCCCGGCTGCGCCAGGTCGCGGCGCAGGTGCTCGGCGCGGTAGCGGCTGTGCTGCCGCAGGCGGCGCAGCGACCGGGCGGCGTCGCGCAGCGTGTCGATCAGGGGGGCGTCCTCGTCCGGGGTCCAGACCCAGGGCAGCACGTTCATGACGGTCGTCACGCTGCGGGCGCTCTGGCGGCCCAGGCGGCCCATGGCGGGCACCCCTGTCACGCAGGCGGAAGGCCCCAGGTGGCGCGCCACGTAGGCGGCGCCCAGCGCCGTCAGAATGTCGGGCCAGCCGACCTCGGCGGCGGCTTCCAGGGCCTGCAGCGATTCGACCAGTGCGGCGGGCGCATCCAGCGTCAGGCGTCGGCAGTCGTGGGCACTCAGCGCCGATCCGGCCGCCAGGCTGGCGGCAGGCACCTGGTCTGCGCACTGGGCCAACCAGAATGCGCGTGCCTGCGCACGTCGAGGATCATTGCGCCAGGCGCGGTCCTCGTCCCAGACGGGCGCCAGCGGCGCCAGCGGGGGATCCCGGTCGGCGGTGTTTGTTGCCAGGGCCTGGTACAGGCGGATGGCGCGGTGCTCGATCAGGGCCATGCCATAACCATCGGCGGCCAGGTGGTGCACCCGCTGGTACCACAGGGCCAGCGCCGGCCCGCACAGGAACAGGACCTGACGCGACAGGGGGTCGCGCACGGGGTCCACGGGCTGGCGCAGATCGTTCTGGATCCAGCCGTCCGCCTGCGTGCGCGCCTGGGGTTCCGGCAGCTGGCGCAGGTCGTGGATTTCCAGGCAGGGCATGCGCGTGGGGTCGATGCGCTGCACCGGGCCGTCGGGGCGATCCTCGAAGCGCAGGGCCAGGGATTCGGCCTCGGCCAGCGCCTGGTTCACGGCGAGCTCGAAGCGCGGCACGTCCAGCGGGGTGCGCAGCGTGGTGCAGTGCGCCGGGCTGAAGATCGGATTGGCCGGATCCAGCCGTTGGGCGTACCACAGGCCTTCCTGGGCTTCGGTCAGCGGCGCCCAGGCCGGATCGGCACTGCGGTTCACGCGGCCCCCGCCTGGCTGCGCATCACGATCGTCCACCAGTGCGCCAGCGTGGCGTTGGCGGCCAGGTCGGCGAATTCCAGGCGCGCACCGGCTTCGCGCCAGTGCGCGGCCAGTTTCATCAGGCGCATGGAATCCAGGCCCAGGTCCATCAGGTTGTCATCGTCCAGGATGTCTGCGGGCGATTCATGCAGCATGCGGGCGATGTCGGCACGCATGGATTCGAGGCTGAGAGTGCTCATGTCAGGGGCTTCGTATCGGCTGAAAGAGAAAAGGCCGGCCTACTGCGCGGCGCGTTCCCGCTGTTCCTGTTCCAGCAGCTGGGTACGCAGCTGGGCGCGCAGGGCCTTGCGGCTGGTCTTCAGGGCGGCGGTGGACGCGAAGGCGTCCACGAACACGATCTGGTCGGGGACCTTGAAATCGGCGATGCCGCGCGCACGGACCCAGCGCTTCAGTTCAGCGGGGCGTGGGCGTGCGCCTTTCGTGATGATGAAGGCGCAACTGCGTTCGCCCAGGCATTCGTCGGGCACCGCGACCACGGCGGCGTCGAAGACCTGGGGGTGCGACAGCAAGTGGTCTTCGATTTCTTCTGCGGAGATTTTTTCCCCGGCGCGGTTGATGTGGTCGCCTGCGCGGCCCTGGACCTGCAGGTCGCCTGCGGGCGTCATGCGCACCACATCGCCGGTGCGGTAGTAGCCGTCCTCGGTGAAGGCGCGCGCATTGGCCGACGGATTGGCGTGATAGGCTCGGATCGTGTAGGGGCCGCGAGTCAGCAGGTGGCCCGCCTGCCCCGGCGCGACCGGCCGGCCCACGTCGTCCAGGATCAGGATCTCGTCGTCCGGGCTGATGGGGCGGCCCTGGGTATGGATGATTCGCTCGTCCGGATCGTCCAGGCGCGTGTAGTTCACCAGCCCTTCGGCCATGCCGAAGACCTGCTGCAGCGTAGCGCCCAGGGTCGGGCGCACCCGGCGGGCGATCTCGGCGGCCAGCTTGGCACCGCCCACCTGGATGACGCGCAGGCTGCCCAGGTCGTGGCCCGATGCGGGCGCGCGATCCAGCCATTGCAGCAGCAGCGGTGGCACCAGGCTGGTGACCGTGACGCGTTCGCGTTCGATCAGGGCGAAGGCCGATTCCGGGTCGGGCGATGGGCCGAGCACGACCCGCCCGCCTGCGTACAGCGTGCCCAGAAAGCCGGGTGAGCTCATCGGAAAATTGTGCGCGATCGGCAGCACGCCCAGAAACACCGTATCGGCATCCAGCCCGCAGATGCGGGCCGATTCGCGCAGGGTGTAGATGTAGTCGTCGTGCGTGCGCGGGATCAGCTTGGACAGCCCTGTGCTGCCGCCGGAAATCTGCAGAAAGGCCACGTCCGATCCCTGCGAGACACTGGCCGGCACGGCGCTGCCGTCGGCGGCGTAGAGCGCATCCAGGTGCGGAAATGCAGCGGCTGGGGCGGCGGTGTCTGGTGCCGTGCCATCGGCAGGCGCGGCGATCCAGACATGTTCGACCTGCGGCTGGCGGCGCTGCAGTTCGCGTGCCAGCGCCGTGTAGTCGAAGCCGGCATGCATCGCGGCGGCAACGTAGGCGCGTGCGCCCGCCCCCTGGGCGAAGTGCTCGATTTCCGTGATGCGATGCGCGGGCAGGGCGTAGACCGGGATCAGGCCGGCGCGAAACAGCCCCATCACCACGGCAATGAAATCAGGGATGTTCGGCAGATGCACCAGCACGCGATCGCCCTGGCGCAGGCCGGCGTGCAGGAATCCGGCGGCCAGGGCGCTGGCGCGGCCATCCAGTTCGGCATAGGTCCAGCGCTGTGCGCCGCCGACCACGGCCAGCCGGTCTGGATGCGCCTGGGCGCGTGCCCGCAGCCAGGCGCCGAAGGTCTCGCCGCGCCAGTAGCCGGCCGCGCGGTAGCGGGCGGCGAATGCGGCAGGCCAGACTTGGGTGGGGATGGGATGGGTGGAGGATGCGGATGAATTCATTGCCATGATGGCTGCCTTATCGACATGCTCATGATAATGAGAATGATTATATATTAATCATTCATGGAATCCAGTCCGCTCATGGGCCGTGTCTTCGTCCGATCCGTCCCAGGATGACCGGAACGGTCGTTCAAACAAGGCCGTCGATCCAGTCGGACACCACCCATTTTTCCAGGGACCAGGCATCCGGGCGCGGTGCCGTTCCGGGCAGGCACAGCGCCGCGCAATGCGCCGGATCCGACCATAGCAGGCACACCTGCAGGCCCTCGATGGCGGGTCCGCCCGAGACCCGCATCATGCCTGTCGCATCCGCGTCCGTCAGCCGCAGCGATCCGGGATCGGCGCTCAGGCCCAGGCCGCAGGCCTTGAGGACGGCCTCGCGCAGGACCCACTGGGCGCAGAATGTCCGGGGATCAGGGGCCGGCGCGGATGCCTCTTGGGTGGCAGGCGGTTGGCCAGTGATCTGTTGCCACAGCCCCGCATCCACGCAGTCCGGGCAGTGTTCCACGTCCACGCCCAGCGGTCCGGGACCGATGCCGACCAGGACGAGATCGCCGCTGTGCGCGATGTTGAAATGCCAGGCGGAATGCGGGCCGGGCGTGACGGCGAGCCTGGGTTTGCCGTGCGGCCCTGTGGTCAGCGGGATCGCGGCGGACGCCAGGCCCAGGCGCTGGCCCAGCAGTCGGCGGATCAGGGCGCGTCCGACCAGGCTGCGCAGGCGGTCGTCGGGGCGCCGCAAGCGGCTGATCCAGCGCCATTCGGCCTGGGGCAGGTCCTGGCGCAGGCGCCTGGCGCCGGTCTCGTCCGGCAGCCCCTGGGACAGGATCAAGCGATACGGTCTGGCGGCAGTGGGCGCGGTCGCGGCCGTCATCGGTGCGCTCGGCGCGGGCGTTCAGGTGGCAGCCAGCGCCAGCGCACGCTGCGCTCCGGCCCGCAGCGCATCGCCGTGCTGCAGCCCGTCCAGGCGTTCAAGCGTGCATGCCAGCCAGGGGATGTCCGCCAGCCGGTCGCGCAGCGCCGTCAGCCGGGGCAGGGTGGGGATGCCGTCGGCGGCCTGGCGCGGGTGCGCCGGGTCCAGCGGATGGGTGTACCAGCGTTCCTGCGTGCTCGCCAGCAGTGTCAGCCGGACCGGATCGGACGGTGGCGAGGATGGCGCTGCGGTGGCCGCGTCCGCGTTGCCGGGTCGGGCCGGGAGCGTGCGCGGCAAACCGTCGAGCAGGGCTTCGATCCGGCCGTCCTGCCACCAGAGCGAGGGGCTGGCGCAGACCGTGTGGGCGCATCGCCCAGGGTGGCGGACCAGCGCGTAGAGCGCGCACAGGCCGCCGTAGGAATGGCCGTACAGGCACAGGCGGTTCGGGTCCAGCGGGGCCTGGTCGTGCGCCCAGGCCAGCATGGGGCCCAGCAGCGCATCCAGGAAAGCATCCGCGCCGCCGCATTGCCATTCGGGGCGGCGCGGATCGGGCCAGCGGCCACCGTCCGGCGCCGGGGGCGTGAAATCCAGCGCGCGCCGCGCCAGGGCCTGGATACGGAGACGGTTCGGCGCCGCTGCGTCCTGAGCGGCAAAGCGTGCCAATGCCAGTCCGCGCAGGCCGCCGTGGCCCGGGATCAGCACGGCGCAGCCCGCACCGCCTGCGGGTGGTGGGTCCAGCGGCCAGATCCAGTCCCCATCCAGCAGGACCAGCAGTGGCCAGCCGCTGCAAGGCGGCGTGCCGTCCGGGATGTGCAGGCGCAGGCGCCGGGCATCGGGCGACTCCGCCGCCAGCACGGTTTCCCGCAGGCTCATCGGACAGGCTCCGCCCCGGGTTGCAGGTCCACCAGATAGGTGCCTGCCAGGGGGACGGCCAGGAACCGCGCGTTGATCTCGCGCAGTGTCTCGGCCGGGTCCACGTCGGCGAAGCGGTCCGGATGGATCCAGTGGGCCAGGGCCTCGATGAACACCACGTGCAGCGGCGAATCGTTGAAGGCATGCCAGATGCCATGGCTGTTGCCTGATCGCACCGCTGGCAACGCGCCCAGGCGGTTGGCCGCGATCAGGCGTTCCAGGCTGGCGCGGGCATCGGTTGCGCGCACGCCGGCGCCGATCGCCAGGCCCGCGCCTGTTTGCGAGCCGGTGCCGGTGGCGACGTAGACCTGGGGCGCGCGCGCGTTGATGTATTCGAAATTCAGCCTGCCCGTGGCGCTTTTCAGGACGTCGGCGCCGATGTTGTGGCCGCCGGCGTAGGCGATCATCTCGTTGAAGGTGCCGGTGCCTGGCGAACTGCAGCAATCCGTGGTGCCTGCATGCGCATGGACGAAGACCGGCGGGCGCTGGTCCGCAGGCAGGTCCGCCAGCCGTTCGGCGATGGTGCGCATGTGCTGCTGGTAGAACGCGATGACGGCCTCGGTGCGTTCCGGCTGGCCGATGGCCTGGCCCAGGGCGCGCAGGCTGGGCACCGTGTGTGCCATCGGCTGCAGAAAGAAATCGATCACGATCACCGGCACCCCGGCGGCTTCCAGGCGGCCCACCAGGGGCGATTCGCTGGCGGGTTGGCCGGGCGCCAGGCCCGCGAACGAGGCGGTCATGACCACCAGGTCGGGGCGTAGCGCCAGCGTGCGTTCGACCGAAAAAGAATCCGGCGTGTGGCGTCCCACGACCGGCACTTGCGCCAGGCTGGGGAAACGCTGCAGCGCGGCCTGGTAGTCCGGCGCGAACGAGGTCCGCAGTTCGTCGGACCAGCCCGCCAGCAGGGCGGCTGGATCGGGGGCCAGCAGGGACAGCACCTGAAAGTGCCGGGCCTGTGCCAGCACGATGCGGTGTGCGGGTGCGGGCAGCGTGACCTGGCGGGCCAGGATGTCGGTGACCTGGATGGGGGCGGCGCTGGCCGCGCTGCCCAGGCAGGCCAGGGCCAGGGTCAGCGCGCGCAGCACGTGCAGCAAGGAAGACAGCGACGGCTTTTTCATGAGGCCGGGGCGCAGAGCCCGTCGATCAACACATGGGACAGGCCGCGCGAGCAGGTCTCCACCCGGGCCTGGACCTGGTAGACATCGGCCAGGGATGTGGCCGTGACGACCTGGTCCGGGCGGCCGTGGCCGACCAGTTCCCCCGCGCGGATCAGCAGGGCCTCGTCGCTGCGCTGCAGGGCGATGTTCAGGTCGTGCAGCACGATCAGCGTGGTCAGGCCGTGTTCGCGGGTTTCCTGGGCCAGCAGGTCCATCACATGGCACTGGTAGTTCAGGTCCAGGGCCGACAGCGGTTCGTCCAGCAGCAGCAGGCGCGGCGTGCGGATCAGCGCCTGGGCCAGCCCCACCAGCTGTTTCTGGCCGCCGGACAGCTGATCCAGATAGTGCATGGCCAGATGCTCGATGCCCAGGCGGCCCAGCACGTCCAGGATGCGCTGCGGACTGGCGACCTGGGCCTGCGGGTCCAGGTCCGAGGCGCGCGCAGCCACCATCACGGATTCGAAGACCCGCAGATGCACGGCGGCCGGCAGGGATTGCGGCAGGTAGACCACGCGCTGCGCACGGCGTTCGAATGACAGTTGTGTCAGGTCCTGGCCGTCCAGCAGCACCTGGCCGTGGGCGACTTTCAGCAGGCCGGCCAGGGCCTTGAGCAGCGTCGATTTGCCGCTGCCGTTCGGGCCCAGCAGGGACACCACCCGGCCCGGCTGCAGCGGCCCGGCGGACAGGCCGTGGATGATGGGGCGGTGGCCGTAGGCGACGGACAGGTTCTGGATCTGCAGCATGATCATTGCGCCTATTTCATCTGGCGGCGCAGCACGACCGCCAGAAAGAACGGCACCCCGACCAGCGAGGTGACGATGCCCACCGGCACGATGATGCCGGGCACGATGTTCTTGGATGCGATCGAGGCCAGCGACAGGATCGTGCCGCCCACCAGGGCGCTGCCCGGCAGGTAGAAACGGTGGTCTTCGCCGAACAGGCGGCGCGCGATGTGCGGGGCGATCAGGCCGACAAAGCCGATGGTGCCGACAAAGGACACGGCCAGCGCGGCCAGCACGCTGATGCGCACCAGCGCCGTCAGCCGCAGGCGCGGCACGTCGATGCCGAAGCTGGCGGCGCGATCCTCGCCCAGGCGCAGCGCGGTCAGTTTCCAGGTGTCGCGCAGCGACAGCGGCAGCAGCACGGCAAAGACCAGCAGCAGGATGCCGACCTTGGGCCAGGACGAGCGCGCCAGGCTGCCCATGGTCCAGAACACCAGGCCCTGCAGGGCCTCGGCGCTGGCGACGAACTGCACCAGCGACACCGCCGCGTTAAAGGAGAACACCAGCGCGATGCCGAACAGCACCAGCCCGGACGTGCTCATCGAGCCCCAGCGCGCCACCGCGTCCAGCAGCAGCGCCGAGACCAGCGCGAAGACAAAGGCGTTGGCGGCGATCGTCCAGGATTGCGGCACGCCCGGCAGCGTCAAGCCCAGCACGATGGCCAGGGATGCGCCGAACGCCGCCGCCGAGGAAATCCCCAGCGTGAAGGGGCTGGCCAGCGGATTGTTCAGGATGGTCTGCATTTCGCCGCCTGCCAGGCCCAGGGACAGGCCCACCGCCACTGCCATCAGGGCATAAGGCAGGCGGATGTCCCAGACGATGACGCGGGTGGTCGGATCGGCCTGGTCGGGGTGAAACAGCGCGTGGCTGAGATCCGCCCAGCCCAGGCCGGACGGCCCCAGTGTGAAATCCGCCAGGATCGAGGCCAGGATGATCAGCGACAGCAGCGCGACCAGCAGCCAGCGGCGGCGCAGCATGCGCCGGTAATCCATCAGGATCGGGGCGGGAGTCGTCAGCGTGGCGTTCATGTGGGCAAGAGGGATCTGCTGCGTGGGACGGGGTCTCGGCGCCTGAGAGGCGGATGAGTGTATAGAATGAGAACTGTTTACGACCTCGCCAGTATAGTGGAACATGCGCCCGCTTGCCTTTGATCTGCCCCTGGAAGATGGTCGCGCTTGTGTCGTGCGCGTCGCTGTGCCGCCCGGTCCCATGCCGGCGGACGGCTGGCCCGTGGCCTACGTGCTGGATCTCAGGCAGTTCGAGACCCTGCGGGCGGACCCAGGGGGCCTGCCGGGCCTGCTGGTGGGCCTGGGGCCGGCCCGGCCCGAAGACCGCTGTTGGGACTATGTGCCGGCAGGCTGGGGCGCGCGCGGCGCGGGTCGCCCGGTGGCGCTGAGGCCCAGCGCGGCTGATGGCGGTGCGGCGACTGCGCCAGCCGCGCCTGCCATGCAGACGGGCGCGGCCCGCTGGCTGCGCGTCCTGGATCGCGTGCGGGCGCGGATCGCGGACGGCTGGTGCCTGGACTCGCAGCGCCAGGTGCTGTGCGGCCATTCACTGGGCGCGGTGTTCGCTGTGTATGTCCTGACGCATCGGCCCAGCGCCTTTGATGGCTATGTGCTGTCCAGCCCCTCGGTCTGGTGGGGCGGCCGCTACGCGGTCCGCCTGCTGCGCCGTCGCCGTTCGTGGCTGTGCGCCCGGGGGGTGCCAGTCTTGGGTGTGCGACTGACGGTCGGCGCATACGAGCAGGGCCTGGCGCCCGGCGAACGCGGCCCCGATGTCGATGCGGCTGAGCAGGCCCGTCGCCTGGCCGTGCGCCAGGCGCGCGCCATGGTGGACGGCATGAGCGAATTGGCCAGGGAACTGGCGCTGTGCCCTGGCCTGCGCCTGGACAGCGCCGTGCTGTCTGGGCAGACCCACCAAAGCGCGCCGCAGGCGGCCTTGATGACCGGGTGGCGCTGGCTGCTGGCAGGCGCAAACCGCCCGCATCCGCCTGGGTCGTGTCGGGCGGACTGAAACCGGCCCGATGGGGCGCATGACGCCCCGGTGTCTATCAGCGGGGACCTGCCTTGCTGGCCATGCGCAGGATGTCGTCTAACGCGTTGCCGTCGCCGTTGGTGTCGAGCAGCGAATTCAGCGTGCCGAGCAGGCCGCCGCCCGCAGACTGGGCTGCGCCGCCCTGGCTGCCCAGTCCGCCCAGCAGGCCCCCCAGCAGTCCGCCCATCGGCGAAGCTGGCGATGCCTGGCCAGCAGCACCGCTCTGGCGGGACATGAACCCGGCAACCAGCGTGGCCAGCAAGGGCAGCATTTTTTTCAGCAGTGCGGGATCCAGGCCGCTGCTGGAGGCCGCATGCTGGGCCACGGTGCGGCTGACGTCCTTCGAGCCGAAAATCTGGCCCAGCACATCATTGCCCCGGGTCGCGTCGCCCGGTCCCAGGTCGTCTGCCGAAGCGGGCAGGCTTGCGCCACCCAGCTGGGCCAGCAGGCCATCGAGACCGCCGGCGCCCTGCGCCTGTTTCTGGAATCCACCCAGCACGGCCGGCAGCAGCGCCTGGGCGCCGCTGGTTGCCTGGGCTTCGGTGATGCCCAATTGGCGGGCAATGGGGCCCAGCCCATTGACCATGGCGAGGATATCGGTGATTTGCATGATGAGGCTCCGCACCGGCCGGGCGGGCTGCGCCGCCAGGCCGGTCTTGGGGTTGGGATGGCTCAGTTCAGCAGATCGGCCGGTACGTTGCCGCCGTTTTCCGCCAGGCGGGCCAGCACGGCCTTGTGCAGCCACATGTTCATCTGCGCCGAATCGCCCATCTTGTCGGCGGGGCAGCCCAGTTCGGTGGCCAGTTCCTTGCGCGCGCCCAGGCTGCTGTCCATGTCCAGCAGCTTCAGCAGATCGACGATGGACGTCTTCCAATTCAGTTTCTGGGGATTGGCGGCGGCTTTTTGTTCCAGTTGGCCGACCACGTCTACTACGGAAATCGCCTGCGCAGCCGGTGTGCTGGCCGCAGCGGCGGCGCTTGCAGCGGGCGCATCAGGTGCCGGCGCGGCGTGCGTGCTGCCGAAGCCCAGTTTTTCGAGAATGGTGCTGAACAGACCCATGGCGATCTCCTTGAGGTTTCGATCAGTGGAATTCAGGGGATTGAATCATCTTCGGGGCCGGGATGGGAAATTCTTGACATTGTTTGACTGGGTGGGTCCGATTCGGTGTGAGGGCTGCGCGTGGTCACGCCAAGAATTGCTGACAACTTCAGTACGTGGGTCGGCTGGTTGGTGCGCTTGTGCAGCGAGTTCGTCAGAACGCTTTCCCTTTGCTAGAAATCAGTTTTATAGAATGAAAAACATCATATAAATCAACGATTTATGATTTTCAAAGGATTTTTTCATTTACTATGTGGCTTATTTAGCAAAGACGGCAGGTTACTTGATGCGCCACATGGCATTGGTTCTGGAGCCCTCTCTCTGGATGAGCGCTTCTTTGCGCATGGCCTGCATCAGGTTGCGAATCTTGTTCATCTTCTGCGCAGGGCTTAGAACGTCAGAAAGCTTGGTCAGTAATAAGGCATTGATGTCTTGCCGGCTTGCCTGACCGTATTTTTCCAGGTAGTCGAGGATGAGTTGACGATAGTAGGTGTCATCCAATCCCCTGTTACGAATATAGCGGGCCTTGTCTCCCGTCCAGGCGGCAACTTTGGCGGAGACGAAAAAATTTGGGGCGCGCCCTTCGATCAGTTTGTCTGCCCTGAGTGCTTTGGCTTTGTCGGCGGAGATAGGTTTCTTTTTCTGTACCCTATCCAGCGACAATACCTGCTGCAAGTCCAGATCATGGCGCTTCATCAGCAAGCGCGTGTAATTCACGTCGAGAATGTTGCCGCTGATTGTGACTTCAACTCTTGGATAGCCATTGTCTGCAGGATCCAGGACGTAATCTGGCAAAGGAAAGAACCGATCACGCTGGGTTTCGAACATGCGTCGGATGCCGCTGCCAGCCTGGTCGATCATTCTCAGTCGAATCATGCCATCAATCAGCCACTGATTGCGGTAATGCTCTGGCGGTGACTGATGCTCCAGCATCCATTCGACACTGGGTGGTAGAAACTGTCCCAGGTTGCTGAACACGAGGCGATCTGGGTATTCAACCACATTTATTTTGCCGCCTAGACGGTAATCCCGATGAGCGATGCAGTTGTGTAGCGCTTCGCGCAGAACCCAGCCGTCGTAGCGCGGGACTGCGGTAGGAAACAGCTGTCCATCAGGCATGTGCTCCAACATGATATTGCGGATGCGTCCGGCCAGTTTTCCCGTGGACAGCAGTAGTGGCAGACTGAAATGCTGTGAATCCACCGTGCGGTTGTGCTCATCACGCAGCACCCAGGTCATCTTGACATCGACGGGCGATAGAAGATGAGTGGCTTCGTCCTTGCCAAGAAGCAGCAAGGCGGACCGCGTGATGCGCCCCTGTTTTGTGATATGCGCCTTGTTCAGCAAGGTGGGTATGTCCCATGAGCGCACTTGAGCCTTGATCCGTTCGTGTCGCTGCTGGTCGCGTTCTGATTTGAGCAGGTATTCCTCGAAACGCTGTCGTGCCGCTATGACTGCGTCGGGATCCAGGTCGTCCAGCGTGGCCTCGGCAATGACTTGGCCTGACCAGTCTTCCTTCTGACCCAGCAGGGCCCATAGGCGAGATTCTTTGTCTGGATGTTGCGAAAGCTTGGTCTTGTGGCTGTTGATGCGGATGTATCGTTCGCCCTTGAAAGCCAATGGCGCTGCGCGTGGTGGGTGAATTTCAAGCGCCACGATCCGCCCATCAGGATGCGGCAGTTCATGGAAATCAAAATCGGGGCGAGGCAGCGTGTTCTGTGTGAGCCACATGCTGAGTGACTGATTGCCCTCTCCTTTTGCTGAGAACGGATCGAATGTCGTGCTGATGATTGCATGCGTGGTGTTGTCTACTCCCCAGATCATCCAGGCACGGTCATGACCTTCCAGAATTGCAGCATTTCCCAGGGCCGACAAGTACTGACCGATATCTTCAGGCTTGTCCCAATTGGATTTGAATTCCACAGTGGCTCGCTCGTGTGGAAGATGGCGGAACTGATCCACCAGGGCAATCAACGAGGCGGTATTCATATGCTGTTCTCGCTCGCGTACAGACGTACGGTTCAGGCATCCAGATGCAGCAGCGAGGTTATCACGCATGGCAGAAAACAGGACGCCTGACAGGATGGCGGCGATTCAGTTGCATGCATCTCGATTCAGCATGTTAAATTAATAATTAATATCCATTCTCATTTGCATTACCATGGTGATCGAGCGCAATCGCTGCACACAACAAGCACACAACTGATACAGGGAGCGAACACCATGGTGAAATTCAGGCGGCCTCGTCGTGGGGCTGTGGCAGGGCTGTCTGTCGTTCTGGCGGCAGTCGGGCTGGGGGGCGGCCAGGCTACGGCCTGGGCCCAGGCCGCCGGGCAGACGCTGGATCGGCCCGCCCAGCCGCCGAACCGCATGCTGCAGCCGGTCGTCGTGCGCGGCGCCGCGCTGGATCCGACCACAGAGGGCACCGGGTCCTACGCCGCGCAGGCCAGCAACATGTCCACGCGCCTGAACCTGTCGGTGCGCGAAACGCCGCAGTCCGTCAGCGTCATCACCCGCCAGCGCATGGACGATCAGGGCCTGACCACACTGGCCGATGTGGTGGACAACACGCCGGGCCTGGTGATGAATGTCGCGGGCAACCGGGGGTCGGACACCAGCCCGATCTATGCGCGCGGCTTCCAGGTGGAAAACTACCAGGTCGATGGGCTCAATCAGGTCTACAGCGGCTACAGGGAAATCTTCCAGACGGCTGACATGGCGCCCTATGACCGGGTCGAGGTGATCCGAGGCGCCAACGGCCTGATGAGCGGCGTGGGCGCGCCCGGCGCGACCATCAACCTGATCCGCAAGCGGCCCATGCGTGAATTCCAGGCGCGCGCCAGCATCGAGACCGGATCCTGGGACTGGTACCGGACCGAGGCGGACCTGTCCGCGCCCCTGAACGAGTCCGGCTCCGTGCGCGGTCGGCTGGTTGCCGCCTGGCAGAAGAACGGCTCGTACCTGGAACGCCTGCAGGAACGTGGCAAGACCCTGTACGGCATCGTCGAGGCCGACCTGGGGCCCAGCACCCTGGCCACGCTGGGCTTTCTGTTCCAGAACCAGGATGCCACGGGTCATTCGCGCGGCGGCCTGCCGATGTTCTATGCGGACGGCGGGCGCACGGATTGGGACCGGACCCAGTCCGCCGCCGCCGACTGGGCCTATTCGCGGCGCCACAACCAGACCTGGTTCGCCGCGCTGGAACATCGCTTCGAGAACGGCTGGAAGATCAAGGGCACGCTGGAACGCAGCGTCTATCGCTATGACGAAGTGCTGGGTTACGCCGGCGGCGGGAATCCTGACCGCGTCACCGGCACGGGCGTGAATCTGTGGGCGGGCCGCTGGGCGGGCAAGCCGGTGCAGAACACCCTGGACGTGCATGCCATGGGGCCCTTTACCCTGCTGGGCCGGGAACACGATCTGGTGCTTGGCGCCACGGCGTCGCGCACGCGCGATGAAACCTCGCCATACACCCTGTGGTGGTTCACGGGCTGGTCCCCGGCCATTGACAATATCCATACCTGGGATGGCCGCACGCCCGGCGCGCCCGACAACCCGGCGATCGGCGATACCGTCAACCGCGAGAACCTCACCAGCGCCTATGCCACCGCGCGCTTCAAGCCGACCGACCGTCTGTCGCTGATCATCGGCGGTCGCGTCACCCACTGGGAAAACATCAAGGACACGCATTATTACGATGGCAGCGCGACGCATCTGGACCGCCACGAATCCGACAAGCTCACGCCCTACGCCGGCATCGTCTACGACCTGAGCGGCGAATGGTCCGTCTACGCCAGCTACACGGACATTTTCAAGCCGCAGAACCAGCAGGACCGGGACGAAAACTACCTGCCGCCCCTGCTGGGCCGCAGCTACGAAGTCGGCGCCAAGGGCGAACTGCTGGACGGGCGGCTGAATGTCGCCGCCGCGCTGTTTCGTGTGCGGCAGGATAACTTTGCCGTCGCCGTGCCCCGGCAGCCGGGCGACCCGAAACAGTATTACGAGGCTGTCTCCGGCACCACCACCCGGGGCATCGACCTGGAAATATCCGGCGCACTGCTGCCGAACTGGCAGGTGGCCGCCAGTTTCACCCGCGCCCTGTCGCAGGATCGGCATCGAGTCACGCTGAACCCGAACGTGCCGCAGAACACCGCCAAGCTGTTCACCAGCTACCGCTGGCCTGGCATCGGCCATGGCCTGACGGTGGGCGGCGGCGTACGCTGGCAGAGCCGCGCGTCCATCAAGCTCAAGGACCCCCAAACACAGGACCGCATCATCGAGCAGGACGCCTATGCCGTGGTGGACCTGATGGCGCGCTACCAGATCAGCCGCGACCTGTCCGTTCGCCTGAACATCGACAACCTGTTCGACAAGCATTACCACCCCGATCCGGGCTCGACCTACTACGGCGCGCCGCGTGCGTTCCGTCTCGGCCTGGATCTGCGTTTCTGAGGCCCCGGCCACCGCTCCACATCCTGCAAGGAACCCCCACCATGCGTACTTTACACCTCCGCTGCCATCGTCCGGACACGGCCCGCATACCGGCCCGACTGCTGGGCACATTCGTCCTGGGCACCGCGCTGGCGGCCTGCGCCGTTCCTGGCGGGCAGCCGGGCAAGGCCGGCCCGGACGCCCAGGCGCACAAGGCGCACACCCAGGCCCAGGCGCGGCAGGCCGTGCTGCGCCGTGACCTCGCCCCCGGGCTTTATCAACTGGTCGTGGCCGACGGTGCCGTGTTCGTGGCGTCCTCGGGCCAGCGCTTCAAGGCCGACGAGGGCGGCGCGATCTACCGCCTGGACCCGGATACTCTGGCAACCCAGGCCGTCATCCAGACCGAGCGCAAGCCCTACGGCCTGGTCCATGATGCACGCACGGATACGCTGTACGCCGGCAACACCCTGAACGGCATCGTGCAGGCCATCGACCTGAAGACCGGCAAGACGGCGAACTACCGGCTCGGCCAGGCCAAGGCCAAGGGTGGTTTCGAGCATGTCCGCCAGATCGTGCTGGACGAAGCGCACGAACGCATGTTCGTCACCAATCCCGACACGGCAGGCAAGGTCTGGATCGTGGACCTGAAGCGCGGCATCATCCTGCACACGCTGTCCGGACTGCGCAAATGGCCCGCCGGCGCGGCCTATGACCCCGCTGCGAACCGCCTGTACATCGGCCAGGGCGGCGACTATGGCGTGACTGTCATCGATCCGGACAGCGGCAAGATCCTGAATCGCTTCACCCTGGATGGCGCCGAGCCCTTCCTGGTGAACGTCGCGCTGGATGATACCGGCGCGCGCCTGTTCGGCGCCGATGCCGGCAACGGCCGCCTGGTCGTCTTCGATACCACGACCGGCCGCGTCCTGGCAGCCGTCCCTGTGGGCGAGAGCGCACTGGACGTGCGCTACAACCCGGTCCGCGACGAAATCTACGTCAGCAACCGGGGCGCTTCGCGCGCGCATCCCTTGGGCACCGGCGCGATCACGGTGATCGACGGCACGACCTATGCCGTGAAGGCGCGCCACGACCTGCCGGCGCATCCGAACAGCCTGGCCCTGGCGGCCAATGGGCAGGTCCTGTACGCCACGATCAAGGGACCGCACGACGACAAGCACCCCGCCTACCGGGCCGACGGCATGGAAAGCGTCGTGCGCATCGACCTGGGCGCCAACGGATCGCATTCCTGAAAAATGTCGATTTGTAAATAGAAATAGTTATCGTTTATATTCATAAAAATTTCACGCATCTACCGTCATCCAAGGAATCCACATGTTCGTCTCCAAGGTCCAGGGCCGCGCCCTGCCGCCGGTTGGCCTGCTCATTGCCCTGGGCCTGGCCGCTGCCCCGGCTGGCGCGCAATCATCCAGCGATGTCACCCAACTCGACCGTGTCGTCGTCAAGGCCGAACAGGAACTGAAACAGACTCCGGGCGCATCCACCATCACGGCCGGGGACATCCAGAAATCCCCGCCCGCCACCGACGTGTCGGAAATCATCCGCACCATGCCGGGCGTGAACCTGACCGGCAATTCGTCCAGCGGCCAGCGCGGCAACAACCGCCAGATCGACATCCGCGGCATGGGCCCGGAAAACACCCTGATCCTGATCGATGGCAAGCCCGTGTCCTCGCGCGGGTCGGTGCGCTTTGGCTGGCGCGGCGAACGCGACACGCGCGGCGACACCAACTGGGTGCCGCCCGAACTGATCGAGCGCATCGAAGTGCTGCGCGGTCCCGCCGCCGCGCGCTATGGCAACGGTGCCGCCGGTGGCGTAGTGAACATCATCACCAAGCCGGCTGCAGACCGGCTGAGCGGTTCGGTGTCGGTGTACGCAAACGCGCCCGAACACAGCGACGAAGGCGCCACCGCCCGCACCACCTTCAGCCTGACCGGCCCGATTGCCGACCGTCTGGATTTCCGCCTGAGCGGCAGTGCGGCGAATTTCCAGGGGGATGCGTGGGACATCAACGACGGCCATCAGTCGCTCAGATTGGGGGGCAACAAGGGCACATTCCCGGCAGGCCGCGAAGGCTACAAGCATCGGGATATCAACGGTGTGCTGAGCTGGAAGCCCGCTGCCGGCCATCGGATCGCTTTCGAGGCCGGCTACGGCCGCCAGGGCAATATCTACGTCGGCGATACGCAGAACACCAACCTGGACAAGAAGACGGGCTATGTGAAGGGGGCCCTGGGCGGGGAAACCAACCGGATCTATCGGCAGACCTATGCCATCACCCATGCGGGCGACTGGAATCCGGCCACCCACACCCTCAGCTACCTGCAATACGAGCAGACGCGCAATACCCGGACCCTGGAAGGCCTGGCGGGCGGGACAGAAGGGCTGTTCAGCGGGCGGGAATTCGGCGACATCAATCTGCGCACGTTGACCGCCCACACCGAACTGAACCGCCGCCTGGACTGGGGCGGCATCGACCAGATGGGCACGGTTGGCCTGGAATGGGTGCGCCAGGACCTGGAGGATTATTCATCCGATCTGGCCGCGCGCAATCACCCGAGCGGCAAAATGCCCGCCGTGCCCTTTGCCTACGCACCCAAGGCCCATGCCACGATCTATTCGGTGTTCGTCGAGGACAATCTGTATATCGGCGACCGCTGGACCGTGACGCCCGGCCTGCGTTTCGATCACCACAGCCTGCAGGGCAACAACTGGAGCCCGGCGTTGAACCTGTCCTACATGGTCAACGACCAGTGGACGGTGAAGGCCGGCATCGCCCGGGCCTACAAGGCGCCCAATCTGTACCAGAGCAACCCCGGGTATGCGCTCTACAGCGACGGCAATGGCTGCTGGGGCAACACCAAATCGGGTGATCCCGCGTGCTTTCTGCTGGGCAATGCCGACCTGAAAGCCGAAACCAGCCTCAACAAGGAATTGGGCATCGAATTCCGCAGCCCCGACGGCCTGGGCGCCAGCCTGACCTATTTCCACAATGATTACCGCGACAAGATCGAGGCCGGCCGCACGCCGGTGGCCCAGTTCGCCAACAGTCTGGGGAAATCGACGAGCGTCTT
>Ga0265295_1003882_pt1 | contig 20943 bp, 20 predicted proteins | sample Munlansysbiofilm_FD_192503 | JGI IMG/M metagenome (GOLD analysis project Ga0265295, IMG submission 192503) | Leachate microbial communities from a municipal landfill in Southern Ontario, Canada - Methane capture system biofilm | ecosystem: Engineered > Solid waste > Landfill > Unclassified ... | reverse complement strand
GACCGGGTACACCAGCAAACACCACCGGGGGACAGCAACGATGACGACGATACCGGAAAACAGCGGACCGCAGGGCGAGATGCTCCTGCGCACCATGCCCATGCCGGCCGACACCAGTTTCAACGGCGACATCTTCGGCGGCTGGATCATGTCGCAGATGGACCTTGCCGGCTCCATCCTCGCCAAGGAGGTGACCCGGACGCGCACGGCCACGGTGGCGGTGGAGAGCATGAAGTTCATCAAGCCGGTGCGGGTGGGCGACGTGGTCTGCTGTCACGGCCGGGTGGTGCGCATCGGCACCACCTCGGTGACCATCCTGCTCGAGGTCTGGGTGCGGCCGGTGCTCGGCACGGGCGAGGACCGCTTCACCCTGTTCAAGGTCACCGAGGCGGCCTTCACCTATGTGTCGCTGGGCGAGGACGGTCGCAAACAGCCCATTGATCGGGAACTCCTCCGCCAGCGGCTGCCTTGCCTCAACTGCTGAGTACGCGGGTGTCCTCGAGGGCTTTCTCCAGTTCAACCAGGTCGCTCTCCGCCAGGTTGAGCAGGTGCGCCTCGGGGGTGGCGGCAAGGAGCAGCGAAATGTCCTCGGTCAGCCCGATGCCGAGCTTGCGGCAGACCAGGTTGGCCATGCGCACCAGCAGGAGCAGGCGGTTCTGCCCGTCGATCTCCGCGGCGTGGTGGTCCCGGGCGATCACGTGCAGGTGCTCGGGCATGTTCCACTGGGTGAGCAGCCGGCTGCCCTCGCGCGCGTGCAGCCGGCTCATGGCCTCCGTGAGCAGGGTGTCGGTGAGCTTGAGTGCCTTGTTCTTCCGTTTGATCTGCTCGATCACCATGAGCACGAACAGTTTGCCCACATCGTGGAACAGGCCGCCGAAAAAGGCCTGGCTCTGTTCCACACCGTAGTCGCGCCGCCGCGCCAGCCAGGCCGTGCCGTAGGCGCAGCCCACCGAATGCTGCCAGAGTTTCTTCATGACCACCCCGATGATCCTGTCGCTGCTGCGGAAGTGCTGCCGCGATGCGGCCATGAGCACGATCCGGCCGATTTCGCGCATGCCCAGGCGGATGATCGCCGCCCGCACCGTGCCCACCTCAATGAGGCCCCGGTAAAAGGCCGAGTTGGCGATTTTCAAAACTTGACTGGACAGGGCCTGGTCCGAGGTGATCACCTGCTCGATCACCCGCAGGTCCGGTTCCGGTTTGACCAACTCCATCTGCAGGCGGACGGCGGCATTGTTGAACACCGGCAGGGTGATGGTGTCCGCGGCGATGAACCGGTTGATGACATCGATGAGCGAGATGGGGGCAGCCATGCGGACACCGGGAAGATGGCGGAGTTCGATACGAAACGCAGCGGTCGTGCACAGGGGCAGTATAGGGGCAAGCCGCCCCGGCGACAAGTTATTCCTCGGCCGCGCCGGTTCAGGACGCGGCCGGCTGGGTCGGGCCGACCATGGCCTCGGGCCGCACCAACCGGTCGAACTCCGTACCGCTGAGCAGGCCCAGAGCCACCGCTGCCTCGCGCAGGGAGAGGTTGTCGGCCTGGGCCTTTTTAGCGATGGCCGCGGCCTGTTCGTAGCCGATGTGCGGGTTGAGGGCGGTGACCAGCATGAGCGAGCGGCGCAGGTTGTCCTCGATGCGCTCCCGCACCGGCTGGATGCCGGCCACGCAGTGGCGGTCAAACGAGCGCACACTGTCGGCCAGGAGCGTCACCGACTGCAGGAAGGCGTGGATGAGCACCGGTTTGAACACGTTCAGCTGAAAGTTGCCCTGGCTGGCGGCAAAGCCGATGGTTGTGTCGTTGCCGAACACTTGGCAGACCACCATGGTCAGGGCCTCGGCCTGGGTCGGGTTGACCTTGCCGGGCATGATCGAGCTGCCCGGCTCGTTGGCCGGGATGCTGATTTCGCCGAGGCCGCAGCGCGGGCCGCTGGCCAGCCAGCGCACGTCGTTGGCGATCTTCATCAGGTTGGCGGCCAATCCCTTGATCGCGCCCGAGGCGAACACCAGCGGATCGTGCGCGCTCAGGGCATGGAAGTGGTTCGCGGCTGCACGGAAGGTCCGGTCCGTGTCCCGGCTCAGCTGGGCGGCCACCGCCGCACCGAAGTCGGGCGGGGCGTTGATGCCGGTGCCCACCGCGGTGCCGCCGATGGCCAGTTCGCGCAACGGGTCGAGGGCGCCGGTGATCTGGGCGGTGGAGCTGGCGATCAGCGCCGCCCAGCCGCCCACCTCCTGGCCGAGCGTCAGCGGGGTGGCGTCCTGCAGGTGGGTGCGGCCGATCTTGACGATGCCGGCGAATTCGGCGGCCTTGGCGTCCAGGGTGCGGTGCAGGTCGGCCAGCGCCGGCAGCAGTTGGTCCTCGAGGGCAGAGACCGCGGCCACGTGCATGGCCGTGGGGAAGACGTCGTTCGAGCTCTGTGACAGGTTCACCTGGTCGTTCGGGTGGACCGGCTGTGCCCGGTCCAGGCGGCCGTGGACGATCTGGGCGGTGCGGTTGGCAATCACCTCGTTGACGTTCATGTTCGTCTGCGTACCGCTGCCGGTCTGCCAGACCGACAGGGGGAACTCGGCGTCGTGGCGGCCGGTGAGGATCTCGTCACAGACCTGCACGATCAGGTCGCGCGCCTCGGCCGACAGCCGGCCCAAGCGATGGTTGACCACGGCGCAGGCCCGCTTGACCCGGACCAGGGCGTGGATCACGGCCAGTGGCATCCGCTCCGAACCGATGCGGAAATTGGTTCGGCTGCGTTCGGTCTGCGCGCCCCACAGCCGGTCGGCCGGGACACGGACCGCACCCATGGTGTCGTGTTCGATCCGCTCAATCATAGGGTTCCTCCCGGGGAAACCGGCGTGGCGCGAGATGCGCGGTCCGGACAAGGCACGATTACCGGCAGGAGGCCGTCGAGGCAAGCGGTTTTCCCGGCGGCGACCCGCTGCGCCGGGGTGCCTGCGACAAAATGCGCTTTCTTCCCGCCCGCTTTCAGGTATACAATAACCTCATTTCGGGTCGCCGGCACCGCCGGTGCGCCCTTCCCTCTTCTCCGTCGAGCCGTATGAACGAACCATCGGAAACCAGTGCCGCGAGCAAACGTCGCCGCCAGTCCATGCTGGCCGTGCAGGTCGGGCTGGCGGCCAACATCCTGCTCGCTGTGCTCAAATGCACAGTCGGCATCCTCGGCGCCAGCCCGGCGCTGTTGGCCGACGGCATCAACTCGACCTCGGACGTGGCCTACGGTGTGGTGGTCAGCATCTTTGTCCGCCTCTCCGCCAAACCTGCCGACCACGAGCACCCCTACGGCCACGATCAGCTGGAGAGCGTCGCCGCGGTTGTGGTCGGGGCCTTTGTCATCACCACCGCCATTGCCATTTTCTGGCACACCGTGGCCACGGTGCATGAACTGCTCACCGCGCCGCCGGACAACGGCGGTGCGAGCGTCATCGCCCTGTGGGTGGCCCTTTCGGTGGTGTTGGTCAAGTTCGGCCTGACCGCCTGGACCTACGGTATCAGCCGCCGGGTGCACAACAGCGCGGTGCTGGCCCTGGCCCAGGACCACCGCAACGACATCTTCGCCTCGTCGGCCGCGGCCGTGGGCATCCTCTTCGCCCGGATGGGCCACCCCTGGGTGGACCCGCTGGCCGGGGCGGTGGTCAGCCTGATCATCCTCCACACCGGAGTGGAGATCCTCCGCTCGGCCACCGCCGACCTGATGGACACCGTGCCGGGCCGCGAACTCGATCGGGAGATCCGCTCCAACCTGGAGGATGTTGCCGGCCTGCTGGCCATCGAGGAGGTGCACGCCCACCGGTTCGGGCCCTGGCTGGTGGCCAACCTGACCATCGGCGTGGACGGCGGGATCAGCGTTCGCGACGGCCACCGCATCGCCACTGAGGTGGAGCAGCGGCTGCTCAGCCAGGTCGAGTTCATGCGCCGGGTCTATGTCCACTATCACCCGGTCACCTGAGAACAACCGCCGGCCCCGGCCGGCATCCGCCACCAACCCGCACGGCCCCGGCCAGGAGGAGCGATCATGCACGGCGTCCCGCGGCAAGTGACCACCCCCCACCGGCGGATCCCCTTGACCATCCCCCAGGGGGTGACGCCCACCGAATTCTTCAACAGCCCCTGCAATCTGCGGCACCTGGCGCGGGAGAACGGCCTGTTGCGCACGCCCGAGAACTTTCTCATGTACCGCAAGGCCATCGGCCACTCCAACCTGTTCGACACCTCGATCATCTTCGACAGTTCGCAGAAGATCCTCGATCCGCTCGGCCGGCCGGTGCGCCGCGACCAGTTGGACCGGCGCGAGAAGATCGTCTTCAGCCGCATGACCCAGGTGGTGTTCGCTTATATGCTCGAAAAGTACCCGGACCCAGAGGAACACCTACTTTTCTGCGGCGAGGCGAGCCTGGACGCCACCTGGCCGCTGGCCAAGCCGGGCGTGCCGAGCATCCGCATGGTGCACAACCATTTCCTGGTGTTTGCCCAGGAGGAACTGCGTACGGCCCCGGCCGCCGCGGCCGACGACCCGAATCTCACCGACAGCGGCAATCACGGCCTGTTCCTCCAGTACCTGGCCCAGGTCTACCTGCGCTTTTTCGAGATCCTCGACCTGGAAATCCTCGAACCCGTGCCCGCGGACGAGGCGCAGCTCAAAGTCACCGGCTACCCGCAGGGGCTGCCCAGCTGGCGGGTGCGCGGCGGCGCCCGCGCCCTGGAGAGCGGCCGCTTCTGGAAGGAGTACGACATGGTGCTCGAGGGGTTTCTCGATTTCTACCGCACCTTCTTCGGCCTGGTGGCCACCAGCGAGACCCGCATCCCCGAGGGGGCCCGCTACCCGGACCAGATCGAGGACGTGCTTCTCTACAGCGACGAGTTCCACCGCGCCGCCCGCATCCTTCGGCTGATGGTGCTCGAAGATCCGCTTATTGCCAACGAGATCCGCTGGCGGCCGGCCTACAAGCAGCTGCTCTACCGCGACGATAGCGGCCGGCTGATCGTCACCATCAGCCAGAACTCGGTGGGCAACGCCATCACCGAACTGCTCGGCCTCGTCGTCAGGCGGGTGGCCGACGACGAGGCCTACGCCCGGGCCGAACCCGCCCTGGTGGCCCAGTTGCTCGAACTGCGCAACCGGCTCGTGCTTGCCGGCTTGGGTGAGCCGATCAACACCCCAAGTTGGCCCCATGGCCAACTGGTGCGGCAGGAGGCCGGGCAATGATCGAGATCGAGGAGCTGCGCACCACCGGCTTGCATATCGACCGCTTCAGCCTCCGCGCCGGTGAGGCCTGGTGCTGCCTGGGTGCGACCGGCTCGGGCATGGAGCGGTTCGGCGATCTCCTCGGCAGAACCGAGACCGCGTACACCGCCCGCCGGCTGGAGCTGCCCCGGGATATCGGGGTGATCTCCTTCCGCGGCCAGCAGGAGCTCTACGAGGCGGAGCTGCGCCGCGACGACACCGACTTCCTCGACCGGCTCGACCCGGGCACCCCGGCCCGCGCCTTTCTCACCCGGGTCGAAGAACACCGCCCGCTGATCGACCTGTTCCGGCTCGGACCCCACTTGGACAAAGGCTACCGCCAGCTGAGTTCCGGCCAGGCGCGCAAGCTGCTCCTGCTCGCCCAGCTGACCCGCGGCGTCTCTCTGCTGGTGATCGAAAACCCGTGGGAAGGGCTGGACCAAGCCGCCTGCGCCGAACTCGACCGGGTGCTCGCCGGACTGCCCGGTCGCGGCCTGGGGCTCTTGCTGTTCGTCGGCAACCAGGCGGACATCCCGGCCTGGTGCACCCACCTGGCCGCGTTCCGCGATGGCCGGCTGGTTGTGCAGGGAGACGCGGCCACGGTGCGGGCCGAGGTCCGGGCGGCGCTCAGACGGCCGGAGGGGGTGTTTCGGGTGCGTGTCGAGGAACTGCGGGCCGAGCGACGCACCGCGGACAATGGCGCCGACACCCTGATCAGCCTGCGGGGCGGCTTTGCCCGCTACGGCGAGGTGGAGGTGTTCAACGGTCTCGACCTGGAGATCCGCCGCGGCGACCACACCCTGATCACCGGCCCGAACGGCTGCGGTAAGTCGACCCTGCTGCAGATCTTCACCGGCGACCACCCGCTCTGCTACGTCAACGATCTGCGCGTGTTCGGCCGGCGGCGGGGCAGCGGCGAGTCCATCTGGGAATTGAAGCGCCACATGGGCATTGTCAGCGCGGACCTGCACCGCAACCACCGGGTGGCCGGCAGCGCCCTTTCCGTTGTGATCTCAGGCCTGTACGACTCCATCGGTCTGTACACCCGCCCCACGGCCGGCGACGAGGAGTTGGCGCGCCGCTGGCTCGGCCGGGTGGGGCTGGGCCACCGGGCCGGAACCTCCTTTCGCGGGCTCGGCTACGGCGAACAGCGGCTGCTGCTGCTTGCCCGGGCGCTCATCAAGGCGCCGCGGCTGCTGGTGCTGGACGAGCCCACCCAGGGACTGGACGAGCACCACCGCTCCGCCCTGCTCGACTTTCTCGCCTCGGTCGCCGGTCGCGACCTGTGCACCATCCTCTATGTCAGCCACCGGGCGGACGAGTACCGCCCCTTCTTCAGCCAACACCTCCGCTTCTCCTGAAGCCGGCCGAGCCGGTTGCAGCCCCCCTGCGACCCCGGAAAGGGCGCCGGCTTTTCGTTTGACACCCGCACCCCGATTCCGTATACAGGCCAGAGGGCAGCCGGCCGCCCGGTGCTTCCGGGCCGGTCCGTGCGCCGCACCACTACCACCCAGGGAGGGACCCATGCGGATCATCGTGTTGTGCATCATGCTGCTGGTCGCACCGGCCGTGAGTCTTTCTCTGGCTGCGGAGCGGGAACTCAAGGTGGGCTTCATCTACGTCTCGCCGGTGGGCGACGCCGGCTGGTCCCACGCCCACGAGCAGGCCCGCCAGGTGATCGAGGCCATGGACGGGGTGAGTACCTCCTACGTCGAGGCGGTAGCCGAGGGACCGGACTCCGAGCGGGTCATCCAGACCATGGCTCGCAAGAAATTCGACCTGATTTTCGCCACCAGCTTCGGCTACATGGATTCCATGCTCAAGGTGGCCCGGCAGTTCCCGGACACGGTGTTCATGCACTGCTCCGGCTTCAAGACCGCGGCCAACATGGGCAACTACTTCGGCCGCATCTACCAGCCCCGCTACCTCTCCGGCCTGGTCGCCGGCTCGATGAGCACCTCCGGGGTGCTCGGCTACGTGGCCGCCTTTCCCATCCCGGAGGTGATCCGCGGCATCAACGCCTTCACCCTGGGGGCGCGCGCGGTCAACCCGCAGGCCACCGTGCGCGTGGTCTGGACCAAGACCTGGTATGACCCGGCCAAGGAAAAGGAGGCGGCCAAGTCCCTGCTCGACGTCGGCGCCGACGTCATCGCTCAGCACCAGGATTCACCCGGGCCGCAGGAGGCCGCCCAGGAGCGGGGTGTGTACTCCATCGGCTACAACACCGACATGAGCCGCTTCGCGCCCAAGGCCCACCTGACCGCGCCGGTGTGGAACTGGACGTCGTACTACCGCCAGGTGGTCGAACAGGTGCAGAATCGCACCTGGAAGGCCTCCAGCGACTGGCCGGGCCTGGCCGAGGGCGTGGTCGACCTGGCCCCCTTCGGGCCCATGGTGCCGCCGGCGGTGCGGGAGCGGGTGCAGGCCAAGCGGGCGGAGATCGTCGCCGGCCGGGAGCGGGTCTTTGCCGGGCCGATCGCCGACCAGTCAGGAACGGTGCGCATCCCCGCCGGCGCGGTGGCCACGGACCAGGAACTGCTCGGCATGAACTGGTTCGTGCAGGGCGTGGTCGGCACCACCGAATAGGTTCGGCATGCACAGCCCCGCCTACCTGCCTCAGCCCCTGTTTCGTCGGTGATGCTGCGCGTCGTCCGCAGACCCGCGAGTCCGGGCTGGCGCGGTGCGCTGGTGGTGAGCGGCTCGGCGCTCCTCGCCCTGGCCGTCAGCCTGCTGCTGCTCACCGTGCAGGGCGTTTCCCCGCTCACCGGCCTGAAGGTGCTCGTGCTCGGGGCTTTCGGTTCCACCTGGGCCATCGAGGACTGCCTGCTCAAGGCCATCCCGCTCTTCCTCTGCTCCCTCGGAGTGGCGGTGGCCTTCCGCCTGCAGATCTGGAACATCGGCGCCGAAGGCCAGTTCGCCCTGGGCGCGATCGGCGCAACCTGGGTCGCCCTCTCCCTGCCCGGCTTGCCCAAATTCCTTCTCCTGCCACTGATGATCCTTGCCGCCTGCCTGGCCGGCGGCCTCTGGGGGCTGATCCCGGCCATCCTCCGCCAGCGCCTCGGGGCGAGCGAGATCATTGTCACCCTGATGGGCAACTACATCGCCATTCTTCTGCTTGAATTCCTCGTCTACGGGGTCTGGAAGGACCCCTCCGGCTTTCCCATGACCCCCGCCTTCCCGGAGGCGGCCTTGCTCGGCACCATCGGCACGACCAGCGTCAACTGGGGGCTGGCCCACTGCCTGGTCCTGGGCGCGGCGGTGTGGGTGCTGTTTCGCTTCAGCCGCTTCGGCTACGAGCTGCGCGCCTGCGGCGACAACGTCCGCGCCGCCCGCTACGCCGGGCTGCCCTACGACCGGCTGGCCCTGCTGGTCATGGTGCTCGGCGGCGGACTGGCCGGCTGGGCCGGCTGTATCGAGGCCTCGGCCTCGCTCGGCCGGCTGCAGCCCTCGATCATGGCCGGCTACGGCTACACCGCTATCGTCGTCGCCTGGCTGGCGCGGCTCAGCCCCCTCTACATCGGCCTGATCGCCTTCCTGCTCGCCGGCTTGCGTCGGGGTCGAACACCTGCAGCTCGACCTGCAGGTACCGGCCGCCTTCGGTTCGATCATCGAGGGACTGATCCTGCTGACCGTGCTGGCCGGCACCTTTTTCCTCACCTACTGCATCGTCCCGGCGAGGCAGCCATGAACGCCGAACTGCTTGTGCCCCTCTTCGCCGCGGCGGTGGTGTCCGGCACACCGCTGCTCTACGCCACCCTGGGGGAGATGTGCACCGAGAAGACGGGCGTGCTCAACCTGGGTGTCGAGGGGGTGATGCTCGTCGGCTGCCTGGCCGCGTTCGTCACCGCCCGCCTGACCGGCAGCCCCTGGCTGGCCTTTGTCGCCGCCGGCCTGGCCGGGGGGCTGTTCGCCTCGCTGCACGGGGTGGTCTGTCTCGTGTTCCAGGGCAACCAGGTGGTCTCCGGCCTGGCCCTGACCCTGCTCGGCACCGGGCTCGCCAACTACCTGGGCACCGGCCTGGTCGGCCAGGCCGCGCCGGGTTTCGCGCCCCTGCCCGTGCCGGTGCTGGCCGGGATCCCGGTGCTCGGGCCGATCCTGTTCGTGCATGACCCGCTCGTCTACCTCAGCTACCTGCTGCCGTCGCTCTTCTGGCTGTTCTTCACCAAGACCCGCCCCGGCCTCCATCTGCGGGCCGCGGGCGAGTTCCCGGGCGCTGCCGTGGCCGCCGGCCTGAACGCGGTGGCCTGCCGCTGGGTCGGGGTGGTGGCCGGCGGCTTCCTCATGGGGCTGGGAGGGGCCTACCTGTCGCTCGCCTACACCCACATGTGGACCAACAACCTCACCGCAGGCCGCGGCTGGATCGCCGTTGCCCTGGTGATCTTCGCCTTCTGGCGACCGGGCCGGGCGGTGTTCGGCGCCTACCTGTTCGGCGGCATCATGGCCCTGCAGCTCCGGCTGCAGGCGGCCGGCACCACCCTGCCCTCCTCCCTGCTGCTCATGCTGCCCTACGTGCTTACCGTGGCCGTGCTCGTGTTCTCGTCCGGGCGGCGGCGATCCGCCCCGGCCCCGGCCGCGCTCGGCACGAACATCGAGCCGCCGGCCTGAGGCGGGCCTGTTTCCGATCCGTTCCTTCACGGAGGTCGAACCATCATGGCTTTAAACGCCACCTACCGGAAAACCTATGCCATCTCCTGGGAACAGCTGCACCGCGATGCCAAGGCGCTCGCCTGGCGGCTGCTCGACCGGGGCTACTTCCAGGGCATCCTTGCCATCACCCGCGGCGGTCTGGTGCCCGCGGCCATCGTCGCCCGCGAACTGGACATCCACCTGGTGGACACCATCTGCATCTCCAGCTACGACTGGAAGGACAAGAAGGGCGAGGCCGAGGTGCTCAAGGGGTTTGCCGGCGACGGCGAGGGCTGGCTCTTGATCGACGATCTGGTGGACACCGGCCGCACCGCCAGGATCGTCAGGGAGATGGTGCCCCGGGCGCATTTCGCCACGATCTACGCCAAGCCGGCCGGCCGCGAGCAGGTGGACACCTTCATCACCGAGGTCAGCCAGGACACCTGGATCCTTTTCCCCTGGGACGCTGAGTCCCAGTTCGTCCAGCCGCTGGCGGCCGGGCGCTAGCCGATGACCGACCCGACCCCGATCATCCGCCTGGAGGGCATCAGCAAGGCCTTCGGCCCGGTGCAGGCCAACCGGGACATCACCCTGGACATCCAGGCCGGCCGCATCCTCGCCCTGCTTGGCGAGAACGGCGCCGGCAAGTCGACCCTGATGTCCATCCTTGCCGGCCAGATCCGGCCCGACAGCGGTCGCATCCTCCTGCGGGGCGAGCCGGTGGTCTTCACCTCCACCGAACAGGCCATCGAGGCCGGGATCGGCATGGTCTACCAGCACTTCAAGCTGGTCGAGGCGATGAGCGTGGCGGAAAACGTCGTGCTCGGCCAGCCGGGTCCCTTCTGGCTGGGCCGGCGGGCCATGCACGCCCGGGTGGCGGCCCTGGCCGGTGACTACGGCATAATGGTGCGGCCCGAGGCGCGGGTGGCCGAGCTGTCCATGGGCGAAAAGCAGCAGGTCGAAATCCTCAAGCTCTTGTACCGGGGGAGCACGGTCCTTATTTTTGATGAACCGACCGCGGTCCTCACCCCCACCGAGGCTGCCGGACTGTTCGCGGCCATGCGGCGGATGACCGCCCTGGGCAAAGCGGTGGTGTTCATCAGTCACAAGCTCGAGGAGGTGCTGGCCGCAGCGGAGGACATTGCCATTCTCCGCCGCGGCGCAGTGATCGACAGCATGGCCGCGACCGAGGTGCCCTCCACCGCTGAACTGGCCCGCAGGATGGTCGGTCGGCCGGTGCTGCTCCAGGTGGAGCGTGAACCGGTGCCCTGGCGCCAGACCGTTCTCCAGGTGGCGGGACTGATCGGTGACGGCTTGCGCGGGGTGGATTTCGAGGTGCGCCAGGGCGAAATCCTGGGACTGGTCGGGGTGGCGGGCAACGGCCAGAAGCCGCTGGTGGAGACGATCTGCGGGTTGCGGCGGCCGCAATCCGGCTCGGTGCGGATTCTTGGCGAGGAGTGGGGGCCGTTTTTTGCCCGACGGGACTGGGAGAAGGGGCTCAGTTATATTCCCGAGGACCGCCAGGGGTTGGCCACCTGCCCGGGGCTGGACCTGCTCGACAACTTTCTCCTCACTACCCGGGCGGGGTTCTGCCGGGGGGGCTGGCTGCAGCGGGGTCGGGCTGCGGATGCGGCCGGCCGGCTGCTCGAGGCCTTCGATGTGCGTCCGCCGGAACTTGGTGCGCTCGCCCGGCAGCTGTCCGGCGGCAACCTGCAGAAACTGGTGCTGGCGCGTGAGTTCTTCCGTAAGCCGCGGCTGCTCGTGGCCGAACAGCCGACCCAGGGGCTGGACATCGCCGCCACCGGGGAGATCTGGCGGCTGCTGCTCGAAGCGCGGGCGGAGGCAGGCATCGTGCTTGTGACCGGTGACCTGAACGAGGCGCTGGCCCTGTCGGACCGTATCGGGGTCATGTTCAACGGCGCCCTGGCCGGGATGATCGACCGGGGTGATGATGAGGGGATCGAACGGATTCCGCAACTGATGGCCGGCGTGCAGCACTGGTCGGCATCGCAATCTGAACCAAGCGAGGGGGAATATGATTCTGCCGTATCGTGACTATCAGCCGCAGGTGGGCAAAGGCGGGTGGGTGGCGCCCAACGCCACCCTGATTGGTGATGTAATGCTGGGGGAGGACGTGTCCCTCTGGTACAACACCGTGGTGCGCGGGGACGTGCATGCCATTCGCATCGGCGCCCGCACCAACCTCCAGGACAGCACCATCGTCCACATTACCCAGCACGAGGGGGAGGAGCGGAGCGGTGAGGACGGCTACCCGACCATCATCGGCAGCGAGGTGACCGTGGGCCACCGGGTCATTCTGCACGGCTGCACCGTGGGCGACCTCTGCCTGATCGGCATGGGCGCGATCCTCCTCGACGGCGTGGTCATCGGCCGCGAATCGATTGTCGGCGCCGGCTCGGTGGTCACCCCGGGCAAGCATTTTCCGGCCCGCTCACTGATCATGGGTACGCCGGCCAAGGTGGTCAAGGAGGTCACCGAGGCGCAGGTGCTGGAGATGCAGGCCTCGTGGAAACGGTATGTGGCGCTGAAGAACGACTACCACCGCGCCCGCGTGGGCGACTGCTTCTAGCCGGGACCCCCTGCGGGTGCGGCGGGCGGTGGTTCAGGTGTTGAGGACGGAGTTTTCCTCGCCGTACTCGTTGGGCGCGTAGCTGTCGGCGGCCGGGTCGTTGACCCAGACGTTGCCGTCGAGCACGTAGCGGAACCGGTAGGACTGGCCGGCAGGCAGGGACAGGGTGGCGGAAAAGCTTCCGTCTTTGAGTTTCTTCATCGGCGAATCCGCGAGCGACCAGCCGTTGAACTCGCCGGCCAGGACAGCGCTGCCGGCCTGCTCCTCGTTGTCGTACTTGAAGGTGACGCGGCAGACCGCACCGGTTTTCGAATAGCTCTTCTTCAGCATACACTCCTCCTTCCGTCCTGTGAGGTCGATCCCGGCGGACCCGGGTGGGATGACGGTCCCTGCAGTTTCGTCTGATAAAACTGTAAATCAGTCACAGGTTTCGTTCAAGCAATACCTCATGTGCCGTCCGCCGCGAAGGTGTTTCCGCCCCGGCCGACCCCTTTCCGTGCCGCAGGGCCGGGAGAGGGGCCGGCCGGCGATTGTTTTCATCAACCATTTTCCCTTGCCCTTGCCATGAACGATGCATCCCCGTCCGGCCGCCGCGCCTGGCGCCTCCCCGAATTGTTGGCCCCGGCCGGCAGCCACGAGAAACTCATCACCGCCGTGCGCTATGGCGCGGACGCCGTCTACCTGGGCGGCCGGGACTTCAGCCTGCGCGCCCGGGCAGCCAATTTCGACGCCGCCGGACTGCGCCGAGCCCTGGCCCACGCTCACGACCACGGCGTCAAGGCCTACGTCACGGTCAACATCTTTGCCCACAACCGCGATTTCGAGGACCTGGAGCCGTACCTGCGGGAACTCCGCGACGCTGGCGCCGATGGCCTGATCGTCGCCGACCCGGGCGTTCTCACCCTGGCTGCGCAGGTGGTGCCGGAGCTGCCGATTCACCTCTCCACCCAGGCCAACGTGACCAATGCGGCCAGCGCCCGCTTCTGGGCCAGCCAGGGCGTGCGGCGGCTGAACTTGGCCCGTGAACTCGGCCTGGAGGAGATCCGCGCCATCGGCAGCGGTACCGGGATCGAACTGGAGGTCTTTGTCCACGGCGCCCTGTGCATCTCCTATTCCGGCCGCTGCCTGCTGAGCAGTTACTTCACCGGCCGGAACGCGAACCAGGGCGACTGCGCCCACCCTTGCCGCTATCGCTATGCACTGGTCGAAGAGAAGCGGCCCGGCCAGTACTTCCCGGTGGAGGAGGACACACGCGGCACCTATATCTTCAACTCCCGTGACCTCTGCCTGCTGCTTCGCCTGCCGGAACTGGTGGACGCCGGCGTGGATGCGGTCAAGATCGAAGGGCGGATGAAATCCGTAGGCTACGTGGGCGCGGTGGTGCGCCTCTACCGGCTCGCCCTGGACTGGATCGGCGAGCAGCTCGCTGCCGGCCGATCGCCCGCGGACCTCGTCCTGCCGGCAGCTTTTCGCCAGGAAATGGAGAAGATCGGTACCCGCGGGCAGAGCGAGAACTTTTTTTCCGCACACCCTTCAAGTGGCGACATGCTTTATGATACAATGCGATTGGAGCAGAGTTGGGTGCCGGCGGCTGTGGTCCGCTCGGCCACGCCGCTTGCGGTCGAAACGCGGCATTCCATCACCCCGGGCGATCATCTCGAATACCTCGGCCGCTCCATTGAACCGGAAATCGTGACCATCACCGGACTGTGGGCCGAGGACGGCACGCCGCTCGACCGCGCCCACCCCGGCCGGGTGGTGCGGCTGCACACCGACCCGCCGCTTGCGGAGGTGGAGCCAGCGACCATTCTACGCAAGAAGATAGAGCCTGCATGACCCCTATCCTGAACGTGCCCTTCCTCCCGGACGAGCACTACGTTGCCTTCCTCGAGCAGTGCGCGGCCGACCTGGACAGCGTGCATTTCAGCCTGGAGCACGAGCCCTGTCTCGACAGCCGTGTCCGGGTGGCCGCCGCCGACGCGAGGGCGGAGCGATTCGCCGGGTTGGCCCGGCTGCCCGACGTACACAAATACGCCCTGCTCAACAGCCGTTTCCACGACCCGCGGTTGCTTGTCGCCGAGCAGGGGTTGCGGCCGATGGTGCGCACCCTCTCCGGGCTGCTCGACCGGGGGCTGGTCGACGGCATCGTCTACTGTGACCACTACCTGCTGCAGCGGCTGGCCGACGAGGCCCCGAAGGTGGCCGCCCGACTGGAGGCGGTGCCCGGGGTCAACACCATGCTCGACAGCTTCGCCAAGGTCGAGGCCCAGCTCGCCTACATCCGGGAGACCGGTTTCCGCGCGCCGGCCCGAATTATCCTCGACCGCTCGCTCAACCGCGACCTGGACCGGCTGGCAGCGCTCGCCCAGCAACTGCGCGAACAGCACCCGGGCATCCGCATCGAGCTGCTCGCCAACGAGGGCTGCCTGCCGCACTGTCCGTGCAAACTCTCCCACGACGCCTACATCGCCCTGGCCAATCTGGACGGTCGGGACCTGACCCACGACCTCAACTGCCGCGCCGGCTGTATCCGCATCCTCGAGGAGCAGCCCCACCGGCTCCTGCAGTCGCCCTTCATCCGGCCGGAGGATGTCGACCTCTACCTCTACCACGTGGACACGATCAAGCTCTGTGGCCGAACCCTGGGGCCCGGGTTCCTCATGAGGGCCATCACCGCCTACCGTGCACGGCGTTACGACGGCAACCTGCTCGATCTGCTCGACGCCGTCGCCTGGCTGGCGGAGCGGCTCTACGTGGACAACCGCATGCTCTCCTTCGACTTCGCCGCCATGCTCGCCCAGTGCGACAACCGCTGCGACCAGTGCGGGTTCTGCCGGGAACTGTTCACCGCCATCGCCCATCCGCTGCCCCTGGTCATCGCCGACCGGCGGGTGAGCGCCGATTGACAGGCCCGGTGCCGACGGGTAAGCTGCCTACCTGTGCGTCCGCCGACAGCCGGCCGGCGCCTTGACCGCACACCATCCGGGACCCGCGCCATGCAATCCTTTGACGAACTACTTGCGATATCCACGAAGATTCACGGGCACCTCTGTGCCGGCCAGGTGATCGGTGTACGCATGGCCATGGCCGGACTGGCGTGCATTGGTCTGGACGACCCCAAGGGCGCGGACCGCAAGAAGCTCTACGTGCTCGTGGAGATCGACCGCTGCGCCACGGACGCCATCCAGTCGGTGACCGGCTGCAGCCTGGGCAAGCGTTCGCTGCGCTGGATCGATTTCGGCATCATGGCCGCCACCTTCGTCAACCTGGAGAGCGGCCGGGCGGTGCGGGTGACCGCGCGTGAGGAGGCGCGGGCTCTGGCCGACACCTACTGTCCGGAGATCACGGATAAGTACCGTCGGCAGTTGGAGGCCTACCGGCGGATGACCCTGGATGAGCTGTTCACCTTCCAGGAGGTGCAGGTCACCCTGCGCGACTGTGACCTGCCGGGCCGACCGCTGCGCCGGGTGCCGTGCGCCGACTGCGGCGACTGGGTGCAGGACTGCCGCGAGGTCGAACGTGACGGCCGGCTGCTCTGCCGGGCCTGCGCCGGCGAGCGCTACTGGACGCCCCTGCCCTGAACCCTCTCCCCCCTGCCGGCGCGGAGACTTCCCCGCCCCGCCTGCGCACCTTCAGCGTCCACTGCCGCGAGCGCTACGGCCGGACCGTGGGCAAGATCCCGCTCCACCTGGGCATTCCCTGCCCCAACCGCGCCCGCGGCGGCTGCCTCTTCTGCCGGGCGGAAAGCTTCACCCCCTTCAGCCTGCGCGGTGCAGATTCGCTCGAGGAACAGGTCCAGCGTGGCCGGCGGCTGCTGCTGCGTGGCCGGTTCAGCTCTTTTTTCGGCTATTTTCAGCAGGAAACGCCCACGGTCCTGCCCACGGAACAGCTGCTGCCGCTCTGTGACGCTGTGCTCGCCGAGCCGGACTGCGTCGGCCTGATCCTCTCCACCCGCCCGGACGCGATCGCCGCCGACCTGCCCGCTGCCCTGGCTGACCTCTGCCGCGAAACCGGCAAGGACTGCCTGGTCGAACTGGGCCTGCAGTCCATCCACCCCCGGAGCCTGCGCCTGCTCAACCGCAACCACGGGTACGGGGATTTCGTCGACGCCGTGGTGCGGCTGCACGCGGCCGGCCTGGAGGTGGGGGCGCATCTCATCCTCGGCATCCCGGGCGAGAGCGAAGAGGACATGCGCGCCAGCCTGCGCACCGTCTGCGCACTCGGCGTGCAGGCCCTAAAAATCCACCATCTGCAGGTGATCCGCGACACGCCTCTGGAACGTCTCTACCACCAGGGGCAGGTGGCGTTGTTCAATCTGGACGACTACCTGCGCCTGCTGGTGCGCCTTCTGCCGTCCATCCCCTCTGCCGTCACCCTGCACCGTCTCTGCGCCACCGCCCATCCGGATCTGCTGGTGGCGCCGCGTTGGGGCCGGCTGGCTGCGGACCTGAGTGGGCGGCTGCAGGCGATGCTGGAGGCATTGGATCTGCGCCAGGGGCAGCGGGCCGGGGTGGGCGAGGGTTCAGGGCAGTAGGCGGGCGAGGAAGGGTAAGCGGTTGGTGCGTCGCAGCCGCTTGAGGTAGCGGGGGAAATCAAGCTGGTAGCGTTTCTGGTGGAACGGGCCGCTCTTCTGCGCCCGTTTGATCGCGGCGCGAGGGATGGCCCCGGGGAAGGCCAGGACGATGACGTTGCTGCGCCGGCTCACCGGCATCTGCAGCAGCTGACCGCCGCTTGCCTCTTGCAGTGCGGCCAGAGCCTGATCATAGCGCGCCTTGTCGCCGCTCCACAGGTTGACCGCGAGTACGCCGTCAGGGTCCAGCCGGTCGAGGAGGGCGCGGTGGAAGGCGGGATCGAAAACCGGCGCGGCCATGGCCCCGGGCGCGAAGATATCGACCAGGACGACCTGGTAGCTGAAGGTGTCTGTTTCCTCAAGGAAGGCGGATGCCTCGCTGTGGTACAGGTGGAGGGCGGGGGCCTGCGGCAGGGCGAAGAAGCGTCGGGCGAGGTCAAGGACCAGCCCCTCCCTTTCCACCACGTCGAGGCGGGCCTGGGGAAGGTGGTGGAGAAGGAAGTGGACCATGGCCCCGCCGCCCAGGCCGAACAGGAGCAGTCGCTGCGGGTTTTGGGGCAGGAGCAGCGCGGTCATCATCCAGCGGGTGTAGGCAAGCTGCAGCACCCAAGGGGTGCGCCGGTCGATACAGCTCTGCCGTTCGCCGGTGCCGAAGCGCAGGCAGCGGAGATCGCCTTCGTCCCTGACCAGCACCGGGTGGCTGCGGGTATGAGCGCTGTACACAAGGTCGGACATGGCCGTACTCAGGACAAGAAAAAGGCCGCACGCCGGGAAGGCGGTGCGGCCGTTGTGTCGGGGCGCAACGTTGGTGGCGTGAAGGCCGTTCAGCCTGGTAGCGCCGTCGTCAGTCGGATCGGTTGGTTTTCATGCACGATGAAAATCAGCAGCCCCGGAGGCCTCAGCCGCCGGCCTTGGCCGGAGCCTGCTTGTCCAGATCTGCCGCTGAACCGGCAATGGCGCCGCGGTTCACCTTGATGCGGACGTTCTCGGCGATCTCCAGAGTGACGACGTTGTCCGTCATGCCGGCGATCTGGCCGTGGATACCGCCACCGGTGATGACCTTGTCGCCCTTCTTCAGGTTGGCCAGGTAGTTCTGATGCTCCTTGGCCTTTTTCTGCTGGGGACGAATAAGGAGAAAGTAGAAAACGACAAAGATGAGAATCAGCGGCACGAATTGGGCGATGGCGCCCATGCCGCCGGCAGCGGCCGGGGCGTCGGCCGCCCATGCTAGTCCAGTCATGAAGATCCCTCCGGTTGGTTAGTGTTCAGCGCCCGGTTGGTTCCGTTGCGCGTAGAATTGACGACGAAAGGCCAGGAACCGGTCAGCCCGGATGGCGTCCCGCATCCCGGCCATCAGCGTGCAGTAGTACGAGATGTTGTGGATGCTGTTCAGCTGGTAGGCGAGGATTTCGCGGCTTTGGAACAGGTGCCGCAGATAGGCCCGCGAAAAGTGGCGGCAGGTGTAGCAGCCGCAGTTTTCATCCAGCGGACGCTGGTCCTGCTGAAAGCAGGCGTTTTTTATAACAACTCTGCCCTGTGAAGTAAAGAGCATTCCATTGCGGGCGTTGCGGGTGGGCATGACACAGTCGAACATGTCGATGCCGTGGAAGACCCCCTCCACCAGGTCCTCGGGCGTGCCCACCCCCATCAGGTAGCGCGGGTGGGTGGCTGGCAGGTGGTCGGCCGTGGCCGCCAGCATCTCGAGCATCATCTCCTTGGGTTCACCGACGGACAAGCCACCCAGGGCGTAGCCGTCGAAGCCGATGGTGGTCAACAGGTCCAGGGCCGCACGCCGCAGGTCCGAATACATGCCGCCCTGGACGATGCCGAACAGCAGCTGGCCGGTGTCGGGCTGCGCGTCCCGGCAGCGCCTGGCCCAGCGGCCGGTGAGAGCCGTGGCCCGGGCGGCGGTGTCGCGGTCGGCCGGGTAGGGAATGCAGGTGTCGAGCACCATCATGATGTCCGAACCGAGCGCCTGCTGCACGCGGATGGCGTCCTCCGGGCCGAGGAACTGGCGGGAGCCGTCCAGGTGCGAGCGGAAGGTCGCACCCTCCTCGGTGATCTTCGCCAGATCCTGCAGGCTGAAGATCTGGAACCCGCCGGAATCGGTGAGGATCGGCCGATCCCAGTGCATGAACCGGTGCAGCCCGCCGAAGGTGCGGATCAACTCATGGCCGGGCCGCAGGAACAGGTGGTAGGTGTTGCCGAGGATGATCTGCGCGCCGGCCTCGACCAGGTTCTCCGGGGTCATGGCCTTGACCGTGGCCTGGGTGCCCACTGGCATGAATACCGGCGTGGAGAAGGTGCCGTGCAGGGTGGCGACCTCACCGCAGCGGGCCGCGCACTCGCTCGACCGGGCGATGAGACGATAGGGCGAGACAGTGTTCATGGCCGCAGGACGGTGCCGAATCGCGTCGGCACGTTACTGCACATCGACGATGATCACTTGGAAATGCAGCGACTCGCCGGCGAGCGGATGGTTGAAATCCACCGTGGCGGTGGTTTCGTTGAGGGCGGTGACCACGCCGGTGAGTTCGTGCTCCTCCGGGCTGACCGCGGTGATCTGTGCGCCCACGGTGCGTCCTTCGGGAGGCAGTTGGGCCAGTGGTACCTCGATGAGGGCGTCCTCGATCACCGGACCGTAGCCCTCCTCGGGCGGGATGTGCACGGTGGCGCTGTCCCCTTGGCGTAACCCCTCCAGGGCCTTCTCCAGGCCGGCGATGAGGGTCTCTGTGCCGTGCGTGTAGGTGAGCGGCTCGCCGTCCACGTTGGCATCGACGGTGTCCCCGTTGTCCAGGGTGAGGGTGTAGGTGATGGAAACGGTCCTGCCTGCGGTGATGATCATGGGTGCCTCGTGAGTGTCCAGGTGACCGGCGCAGAAGTTCGGCAGCGGCCGCGGGGCCGGCCGCGAGGCCGGACAGCATGCGGTCATGCTATAAACCGCCCGGAAGACAATTGCAAGGGCGGCGGGATCAGGCGAAAAGGCCGGCGACGAGCGCGTCGAGCCCGCTCCGCTGCCGCTGGATGGAGGCGTGCAGACGGAACTGGACAGCGGCCCGGTGCAGGTTCTGTCCCGGTCGGTTGACCTTGAAGTACCGGTCGCCGGCCAGGTGGTCGGTGAAAAAACGCAGCCCCAGTTCATAGCTGATCAGCCGGGCGGATTCCACCAACAGCGCCCGGTCCGCCGGGCCGAGCAGGTCGCCGGCCGCGTCCCGGTAGCCGGCGACCAGGGCCTGGAACAGGTCCGCTGCGAACAGTTCGCCTGCCCCTTCCTCTCCCTCCTCGCCCAGCCGGTTGCAGCAGGAACGCAGGCAGTCGCCCAGGTCGTGGAGGAGCAGCCCCGGCTTGACCGTGTCCAAGTCGATGAGGGCTAGGGCCCGGTCCTCGCCCGCGGCAAAGAGCACATTGCTGCTCTTCGGGTCGCCGTGGATCACCTGGTGGCGCAACCGTTCGCGGGCCGCCTCGAGCGATTCGGCCCCCGACCGGTGGGTTTCGATGGTGTCAGCGCAAAACCGCTCCAGTTCGCTGCGCGGTAACGGCGGGCCCAGGGCGTCGTATTGGGCGAGGTAGCAGGAGGTGATGTGGAAGTCGGGCAGCGGGTCGGCCAGCGAGTCCGGGTCGAGGTCGGCGACGAGATGGTGGAACCGGCCGAGCAGGCCGCCGATGGCGCGCACCTGTGGTGCGGTCAGCGGCGGTGCGAGGGTGCGCGCCGGGCCGATGTGGGAGAGAAGTCGCCAGCAGCAGTCGGCCGCATCGACAAAGCAGTCCGCCCCATCCGGGCTGGTGCGCAGCCCGAAGGTGATCGGCGGGTCGGCCGCAGCCAGGTGGCGGGTGATCAGGCGCATGTTGGCCATGACCGCCTGCGGGTCCGCGAACACGCCCGGGTGGAGCCGCTGCAGCACCAGGGCCTGCCCCTGCTC
>Ga0265295_1003881_pt1 | contig 20949 bp, 19 predicted proteins | sample Munlansysbiofilm_FD_192503 | JGI IMG/M metagenome (GOLD analysis project Ga0265295, IMG submission 192503) | Leachate microbial communities from a municipal landfill in Southern Ontario, Canada - Methane capture system biofilm | ecosystem: Engineered > Solid waste > Landfill > Unclassified ... | reverse complement strand
CAGATCAAAGGGAAAGCAGACCAGGTGTCTAAGGCCCAGTTGCAGCAGCAGGCGCTGCTTTTCGGCCAGCGGATAGATAAGCTTGGGAGCCTGCTGCGGACTAAACACCGCTTTGGGCGAGGGATGAAAGAAGACCAGCACCGGCAAGGCCTGGCGCTGAACCGCCAAGTCTTGCAAAGCCGCTATTATTCGCTGGTGCCCCAGATGCACGCCCTCGAAAACGCCAAAGGCGAAAACCAGGGGCTGCGACAAGGCTCCCAATTCAAGCGGATAGGAAACAATCTGTGTGGCTGTCGACATAAGCCTTAGTGTATCTTTGTGTGACTCTGTGTGCCCCCCAAAAAACCAGCAACTCTCAACCCTGCGCCAGGATTTGTTCGAGGGGCAGCATATGTTTGCGCAAGTCTGCTAGTTCCCAGCTTTTCATGGACTCGAGCTGATGCGCCTCATTCACCTTGAAAGCTCCGCTTTGCAGGCGCCTGAGTTCGAGCAAGTGTGCACCGCAACCCAGCTTTTGTCCCAGATCGGCAGCGATGGTGCGCACATAGGTGCCCTTGCTGCACTTTAGCTCAAAGTCAGCCAGGGCTGACTCCGCTTGCAATGGTCCTACAGCGAAGGAGTGTATATGAATGCAGCGTGCTTTTCTTTCCACCTCCATACCTTTGCGGGCCAGCTTATAGAGCGGCTGTCCGCCCTGCTTAATGGCAGAATACATGGGCGGGGTCTGCAGCTGTTCGCCCAGAAAGCCGGCAACTGCCTGCTGTAGAGCCGCCTCATTCAGCCCAGTGGTGTCGGAGCGCCGCGTGACCTGGCCGCTGCGGTCCTGCGAATCGGTCTCTACGCCAAACTGTATGGTGCCGCTGTAGACCTTGTCTTCGGCCATGAAACGGTCCTGCAGCTTGCAGGCCTTGCCCAGCAACAGAATTAGCAGGCCGGTGGCGAAGGGGTCCAGCGTGCCGCAGTGCCCGGTTTTGCGCAGGCTAAAACGCCGGCGCAGGAAATTCACCACGTCATGGCTGGTCCAGTCCGCCGGCTTGTCAACCAACAGCATACCATCAACTTGATTATAAATACGCCCAGTCATTAGGCTCCCTTGTATTTTTTGGACACGAAGACACACCAAGATAGACCCCGTCCAAAAAGGATCTGTGTCCCCTGGGAGCGCCAGCTTCCAGCCTATTGGCGCTAACTTAAGCCTGAAAAGTGTTGTTCTCCGCCGGCTTTAGCCGGCGTATGTTCGTAGTTCAAGCTTTAGCTTGCGCTCTTAGCCGGCTTTAGCCGGCGTGAGAAAACACCAACAACGGGATTTTCTTTGTATTCAGCGGTTTAGGACTTTTGTAGCGCCTTTCAGGCGCCGGTTTTGGTAGGTATCTTGTTCCCCAGGCGCTCCACCCTTCGGGTTCCGCGCCTGGGGTTATTTTAGTATGGCGCTTCGCGCCACTGCTGGCAGGATTAAAACAGGCGCTTCGCGCCACTGTTTAGGATGACACCTTGCATAGCAAGTGTTTACCTAGAACTTTTAACAATGGTTTTTTCCTTGATTCTTCTTTAAAATCTGTTAAGTTAGCGCCAATAGGCTTCCAGCCGGCTCCCCGCTCCCATCCCACGTATGTAGTACAGCCTTTAGGCTGCTCCCCGCTCCCGTTCCCTGCCATGCAACGGATTCGTGGCGCCCCTACAGGGCGCCGGATTCGGGGGGGCCTTTACCCAGGGTGGCGCTCGGCTCCTACGGAGCCTCGCTTACCCTGGGCTGTATTAGGTTGCCCCTACGGGGCGCCAAATGGACAGATTTTGCCTCTTCGAGGCACCAAATGGAATTAATCCCAGAGAAAAATTTGAATTTCAGCCAAAACACTGCGTTTTTAGACAATTTCATCGAATTTTCTGCTTTGTCCGACTACTTTTTCCCAATAAACCAAAACGGGCAAGCGGCTTATGCGGCGCCACAGGCGCCGCATAAGCCCTTAGTGTGCCTTCGTGCCCCTTCGTGTCTCTTCGTGTCCTCCCCCTTCATGTGCCTTAATGGCTCAATGGCTTTTTGGACCGGGTCCAAGACACACTAATGGCAACTTGGCTAGCAGGCGCCCAGCGGTTTTTCCAGGCTGATGTGCCCCAGCCTGCCATCCCTGAAGTCCTTGATGATGGCCAAAGCGGCTCTTTCCAGGTCCGGTTCGGCTCCCTGCAGAAGGAAATTACGTTTACGCGCGTATTGTTCCAGCCACAGCTCCGGCCTGCCCTGGTTGGTCTCGATGCCGCACTGCTCAGCCAGCCGCTTTTGCGCGCCCAGCTCCTGCATTTTCAGGCAGAGGAACTGCGCGCTCAGCTGCGCTTCGACCACCTCGTCGCGGATATTGCCCAGCAAATTCAGCATTAGCTCGTGGCACTTATCGCGCAAACGAGGCCAGATCACCCCGGGAGTGTCGAGCAGCTCGAAGCCATCATCCAGGCTCACCCATTGATTTTGCCGCGTCACCCCGGGCTTAGGCCCCACCTGCGCCTTGTTGCGCCGATGTAGACGGTTAACCAGGGTGGACTTGCCCACATTGGGGATGCCCAAAACCATAATGCGCAGAGGCCGCGCAAAGGCGGGACGCGAGCCGCCCGACTCGATAAGCCCGCGCCATTCCTGCAGCAGGCCGCGCACATTGCCCAGCCGCCGGGAGTCCACAAACGTGACAGACTCGCCGGCGGCGGCAAAATAAGCCGCCCACTGGCGCGAGACCGCCGCGTCGGCCAGGTCCGCCTTGTTGGCCAGCAAAATGCGCGGCTTCTGACGCAGGCCCTCGAGCAGCTCCGGATTGCGGCTGGAAAGCGGCGCACGGGCGTCAAGCAGCTCGACGAGAAGGTCAACCAGACGCAAAGACTCCTGCATCTGCTTGCCGGCGCGCAGCATATGGCCGGGAAACCAGCCGCTGAGTGGATACTTGTTTAATTCCGCGTAAGTCATAGAACCAATTAATATAATGCCTTAGTGCGCCTGCGTGAGCCTTGGCGGCCAAAGAAGCGCCACTCAACGCCTGCGGCAAAAACTTTTTCACTGGCTGCGCACTAAGTTTATTCAGCCATTATATTATATGCTCTTGAGTTAGAAACATCTGCAAGTCAGAGGAAACCATTATGCAACGCAACGCCACCATAGAGCGCAACACCAAGGAAACCCAGATAAGCCTTAGCCTGGGTCTGCAGCTCTATAGTGCTGAAAACAAGATCAGCAGCGGGCTTCCCTTCATGGACCATATGCTCGAGGCCTTTGCCAGACACGGCAAGTTCAAGCTGGAGCTGAGCTGCCAGGGCGACCTGCAAGTTGATGCACACCACACTATGGAGGACCTGGGGCTGGCGCTGGGCCAGGCCTGCAGGCAGGCATTGGGCGACAAGCGCGGCATCACTAGATTCGGTGAATGCACTCTGCCTATGGACGGCTCGCTGGCCAGAGCGGTCATTGACCTTTCCGGGCGGCCCTGCCTGGTCTGGAAGGCCGAACTGCCCGAGTGGCAGGCCGGCGGCATTAGTGTCAGCCTGTTCCGGGAGTTCTTCCAGGCCCTGGTCAACAGCGCCGCTATGACCCTGCATATAGACCTGCTGCGCTGTGATGAGACCCACCATGGCCTGGAAGCCGTCTTCAAAGCATTTGCCAGAGCGCTGCGCATGGCAGTGAACTTGGACCCTAGCCTGGAAGGGCAAATACCATCAACCAAGGGCCTGCTCGAGTAAAAATCCGCAGGGCTATATATATTCGGAGCAAAAAATGTCAGAAAATTCATTAGAGACCATGCGCCACAGCGCCGCGCACATTATGGCGGCCGCCGTACAATCACTCTGGCCGGAGGCCAAATTCGATATAGGCCCAGACACCGCGGAGGGCTTCTATTACGACTTCGACATGGAACACCGCCTCAACCAGGAGGACCTGAAGAAAATTGAGAAAGCCATGCGCAAGATGATAGGGCGCAAGCTGCCTTTCGAACGCCGTGAACTGAGCCGCAAAGAGGCAGAAGCATACTTCGCCGAAAAAGGGCAGAGTTTTAAGCTGCAGCGCCTGGCCGACATCCCGGAAGACGAGACGGTCTCGCTCTACAGCAGCGGCGATTTCACCGACCTCTGCCGCGGCCCGCACCTGGAGCACAGCGGACAGATAGGCGCCGTCAAGCTGCTTAGCGTGGCTGGCTCATACTTCCGCGGCGACGAAAAGCTGCCCATGCTGCAACGCATCTACGGTACCGCTTTTCCTAGCCAGGAGGAGCTGCAGGATTACCTGAACCGCATCGAGGAGGCCAAGAAACGCGACCACCGCAAGCTGGGCGCCGAGCTCGAACTCTACAGCATACACGAGGAAATCGGCCCGGGCCTGGTATGCTGGCACCCCAAAGGGGCGCGCATACGCCATATTATCGAGGAATTCTGGAAACGGGCGCACTACGATAACGGCTATGAAATGCTCTATACCCCACACGTAGGCAAAAAACGACTCTGGGAAACCAGCGGACACCTGGACTTTTATAGCGAGGGAATGTACTCGGCCATGGACATAGACGGGGACCCCTACTATGTCAAACCCATGAACTGCCCCTTCCATATCCTGGTCTACAAGTCCAGACCACGCTCCTACCGCGAGCTGCCCTGCCGCTGGGCCGAGCTAGGCACTGTCTACCGCTATGAAAAAGCCGGTGTGCTGCACGGCCTGCTGAGAGTGAGGGGCTTTACCCAGGATGACGCGCATATCATCTGCACGCCGGAACAAATCGAGGACGAAATACGCGAAGTGCTGCGCTTCAGCCTGTATGTGTGGAAAAGCTTCGGCTTCAAAGAAATCAAGGCATACCTGGCAACCAGACCGGAAAAAGCGGTGGGCGAGCCGGAACGCTGGGAGCAGGCCATAGCATCATTGCGCAAAGCCGTGCAGGCCGAAGGGCTGCAGTGCGAAACCGACGAGGGCGGCGGCGCGTTCTACGGGCCGAAAATCGACCTGAAAATCAAAGATGCCCTGGGCCGCGAATGGCAAACCACCACCATACAGTTCGACTTCAATGAGCCGGAACGCTTCGATATCAGCTATATAGGCAAGGACGGAGCCAAACACAGGCCATATATGGTGCACCGCGCGCTGCTAGGCTCACTGGAAAGATTCTTCGGCATACTCATAGAACACTACGCCGGAGCATTCCCGCTCTGGCTGGCACCGGAACAAGTCAGAATACTACCCATCAGTGAAAAATTCGACCAATACGCCAGGAATGTCGCCGCTAGACTCAGAGAAAAACAAATACGCCTGAGCCTGGACCTGGAACCCGATACCATAGGAGGAAAAATCCGCCGTGCGCGCAACCAGCGCATTCCATACCTCTGCATCGTGGGCGAAAAAGAAGAGGAAAGCGGCAGTGTCGCCCTGCGTAGCCAAAGCAAAGGCGAGGAGGGAATGATGAAAATAGAAGACTTTTTGGCCAGAATACAAAAAGAAATTGACGAATTGGCGTGACTTTCACGAAAAACAAGATAAATTGATAGCAGGGCAGGCTTTTTTGCCGAAAAACCGGCCAAAGATGGCGGCAATGCTCTAAAGCGGCTTTAACCAGGCGGCATAAGCAAAAAACCGCCGGACAAAGATAGACCCCGTACAAAAAACTGAACTGGCAGGATTTTGGACACTAAGGCACATCGTATCTATTTGCGCCGTAGGCGCATAACCAGGCTTCAGCCTGGGGTGCAGGCAGCCATCAAAACCGGCGCCTCGTAGAGGCGCTACTATGTCCCATTTTTTGGACGGGGTCAAAGATAGACAATGCGGCTAATGCCGCGGGCCTTCACTTAGTCTAAGCATAACAAAGGAGTAGCAACAGGTGCGTCAGCTTAAAGCAGGTGACAGATTCTTGAGAGGTAAAAAAGTTCGTTTGCTCTCGCAAACAAATGAACAACTTGGCGTGTTTCCATTCGAAACCGCACTTAACATGGCAGCTGACGCCGGGCTGGACCTGGTCGAGCTGCCCTCGAAAACCGATCCGTCGGTCTGTCGTATCATGGACTACGGCAAACACTTGTTTGACGAGGCGAAAAGACAAAGAGAAGCAAAAAAAGCACAGCTGCAACCAAAAGTCAAAGAAATCAAGATGCACCCCACCATCGATGACAATGACTTCAATATCAAAAGCAGACAAATGCTTGACTTTCTGAAAAGAGGGGATAAAGTAAGAGTTTTACTTACTTTTCGCGGGCGTGAAATGGCACACCCGGAAATAGGACAGGAAGTCATGAATCGGATGCTCAAGCAGGCCGAGGAAATCGCCAACCTGGACTCGCCGCCCAGACGCATGGGCCGCAGTATCTCCGCACTGCTCTCAGTCAAGCCGCAGCATCGAAAAGACAAAGGCAAGACGGTCAAGAAAAAGACCGAGGACTGAGACAGTCCGGAAGAAGACACGAAATTACATAAAGGCACACTAAGGGGCAATTCGGCGCGGCCCTGGCGGGCTGCGTCGAATTGCCTTTGTTTGCCCTCGCGCAGCGCCTCTGCATATTAAGCAGGCGCTTACATTTTTTGCGATGCCTGGGACCGCGGCGCTGATGTCTGCGCCGCCGGGACTTGGCTTCAAATCCACAAACTCGCAATCTACAGGAAGAAGAAGATGTCTAAGATGAAGACTAGGAAAGCCGCTGCCAAGCGCTTCAAGCAAACCGGCACCGGCAAGTACCTCTACAACCGTGCCGGTGGCCGGCACATTTTAACCAAGAAGAACGCAAAGCGTAAGCGCCGTTTGCGCCAAGCCGCGGTATTGAAGAAGACCGAAGAGGGTCGTTTGCGCATCTGCCTGCCCTATGGCCTAAAATAAAGTAAGACAGAGCCGGCGGAGACAATACTTCGCGACGGGTTCGATTTATAAGGAGATATAAAATGAGAGTTACTTCTTCACCAGCCTCACGCCTGCGCCGCAAAAGAGTACTGAAGCTGGCACGGGGATACCGCGCCAACCGCAGCAAGCTTATCCGCCAGGCATATGTCGCCGTCGACCACGCCATGGCACACGCCTACATCGGTCGCAAACAGAAAAAACGCCAGTATCGTCGCCTGTGGACGCAGCGTATCAACGCCGCCTGCCGCGCCCTCGGATTCAAGTACAGCTGGCTCATCGACGGCCTTAAAAAAGCCGATGTCGAGATCAACCGCAAGATGCTCGCCGATCTCGCCGTGCAAGACCCGCAGACCTTTGCGCGGTTTGTCGAAATGGCCAAGGCGGCACGCTAAGGCAAATACAATAAAAAAAAGCATGGTGCGTAACCATGCTTTTTTTTTAGTCTAAATAAAAAAGCCCGCCGATTTTCATCGACGGGCCTCTGAAATATAATGGCATCTCCAAGGGGATTCGAACCCCTGTTGCCGGGATGAAAACCCGGTGTCCTAGACCCCTAGACGATGGAGACGCAGATAAGCGCTTTTAAGCGGTTCAAATAATATAGAGCCGCATCGCGTAAATGCAAGTCGGTTCTGGGCGCAAAGCAAATAAACCAGCAGCCAGAGCCGCCCGATTCAAGCAGAACCTATCATCCGAACGTTTTTTCCATGAAATCTTCTAAAAAAGCCCCGAGCCAGGGTAGCTCCTTCTGGCTGCTAGCCTACTCGCTGTCGATCTTGCTGGCGCTTTGCCTGGCGGCGGTGCTGCTGGTTCGCGATGGCAGAGTGCAGCATAAGCTGCATCAGGCCGGCATACTGAAAAACGGCAAGCTGAATCTGTACAAAACCTCTGATATCCTACAAGATGACCAATACAGGCAAGAACCAGTTCTGGAAGCAAAGACTGAAGAGGCTGCCACCCCGCCCGTCCCGGGCTTCACTCTGCCGCCGCATATCCTGCTCATGCGCCCCAGACCACAGGACTACGATTTCAAAGCCATGCGCGAGCAGGTGCAGGCCTACATGGAACTGCTGCCGCCCGAAAGCCGTGATACGGAAAAAGAACGCATCCGCTATCTGGGCAGCTACAAAGAGTATCTGATCAGCAAGATGCAGAAAATCGCCTATGCTCCAGAGGATGAGCGAGGCCTTTTGCTTGCCAACGGCCGGCGCTTACAGGGCAGCATCACCATGTTCAGCAATGCACAAAACCTGAAAATAAGGCTGAAAAACACCCGGAACCCCGGCCTGATGGAGCTGGCCTGGAGCGAACTCAGCCAAGAGGAGTTCTTCAAAATCGCGCATTTTTATGTTCAGCGCCAGGTTGACGACTTAAGCGGCAGCAAAAGAGTCGCCGCCGCCAGGCTCGATGAGCTCTTTGACGAATACCTCTATCTCATACTGCTGGCCGACTGGTACCAAAAAGACGAGCTGCTCAAGCAATATTGCCAGGAATTCGACGACCTGCCAGTGGCAAAGCAAAAAGACCGGCTGCTGGCTTATATACAGTGGCCGAAACCGTAGAAAACACAAAACCAAGCCGACCACAAACCCCTTGCCTAACCAGCTTCCCCTTGGTGTTCCTTTGTGTGTCTTAGTGTGTTTTAGTGTCCTCCCCCTTTCATGTGTTTTAGTGGTTCAAAGGCTTTTTGGACGGGGTCTAAATAATGCAACTGCGCCGATTTTACTGCCCTGAGATTCCTGCTCCGGGCGAGCAAGTAGAGCTTTCCGAGAGTGAGTCCCGCCATGCCCTGGGCGTGCTGCGCCTGCGTCCTGGCGACGCTTTGCTCTTGCTCGACGGCAAGGGACAGCTGGCCGAGGCGCAACTGCTCTCTGCCAGGGGCGGCAGGGTGCGCCATGCTCTCTGCCTAGTGCAGCAGCGGCAATTATGTCCGCGTCCGCAGCCTGCTTTTCGCCTTTATATCGCTCCGCCGCAGGGCAAGTCATTCGAGCAGGTGTTACGCATGGCAGTGGAATTACAGTGCGGGCGCATCACTCCCATACTTTGCCGCCATGCCAGCGCCAAGCCCAAGGGCATAGCTGAAAAATGGCTCAGCATCCTCATCGCTGCCTGCAAGCAGTCGGTCAACCCGTATTTGCCCTTGGTCGATGAGCCGGTCAGCTTTCAAGATGCCTTGCTGCAGGCCCGGGAAAGCGCCTTCTTCGGTGCCGTGCCAGGCCTGAAAAAGGAAGCGGCCGGCTTGCTGGATGACTCGAGGGCGGCTATCTTATCTTTAGCGCTCTGGGTGGGGCCGGAGGGCGGTTTCAGCTCCGAGGAGGAGGCTGCTCTTTTGCGCATTGGCTGTCAGCCGCTTACCCTAGGGCAGGCCATCATGCGGGTTGAAACCGCCGTGCCGGCTCTGTTCGGCATGATTCAGGGACTCTTGCAGAGCCGGGTCTGACATGAAAAAACCGGCAAAGCCGAATCATTGCGTATTGCTGCTAAGGCTGTGCTGGCCGGCTGCCGGCTTTCAAACCTGGCGCAGCAAGCTGGGGTTGTTTCTGCTCGCCGCCAATGTGCCCATAGGCATTTTGGGAGCCGCGCTTTTCGCGGCGCTGTACGCGCGCTATGACAAGCCGGTTTTTATCGCGTTGGCACTGCTGGTCTACGCTTTCTCCTGGCTGATGTTGCTGGCCGGCTTGTGGCTCTGCGGCAAAACCGCCCTGACAAACATAAAACACAAAAGAAAAGTCAAATACCGGGCCTGGAAATATCTGCGGCACAAAAGAAGCTCCGATACGTCCGATTCGTCCGATTCAACCGATACGTCCGATTCAACCGATTCGTCCGATTCAACCGATACGTCCGATTCAACCGATTCGTCCGATTCAACCGATACGTCCGATTCGTCCGATTCGTCCGATTCGTCCGATACGTCCGATTCGTCCGATTCAACCGATTCGTCCGATTCGTCCGATAACTGACCCCCCCCACCCCGTCATGGACAAAAAGAACCGCACATTATACGACCGTCTTGTCGAGCGCATGGACCAGCTTGACCCCAGCAGCCTGCAGGTCTACATGATGCGCCTGATCCGCGACAAGGGCTTCCTCGAGGGTATCTTCAACAGTATCCGCGAAGGGCTTATCGTCATTGACAACGAGCTTAAGCTGCGCATCGTCAACCAGGCCGCCCTCGAGATGTTCGGCATGGGCGCCGAAGCCGTGGGCGAATACATAGGCAAGTATTTCAAGCAATTTGACTGGCAGGAGCTGCTGCAGATTCCGCCGGAAAACTGGGGTCGCTTCTCGCGCCGCGAGCTCGAGTTGTTTTATCCGCGCCGCCGTTTTGTCAGCTTCTATCTGCTGCCGGTGCCTGAGCGCCCGGATATGCGCAAACGCGGCCTGCCCCTGGCCACCATTATCTTCCACGACATCACCGAGTCCCGCCAGGAAAGCGTGCAGCACATAGAGACGCAGAAAATACAGCTCATCACGCAAATGGCGGCCAGCCTGGCACACGAAATAGGCAACCCGCTCAATAGCCTGGGCATACATCTGCAAATCGTCAAACGCAAGCTCAAACAGCAGCAGGACGGCAAAATCGAGGCCAGCGACATGGCCGCCTTTATCGATATCGCGGAACAGGAGATCAGCCGCCTGGACGCCATTGTAAAGAACTTCCTGGACGCCGCCCGCCCCGGCACGCTACAGATCGCTCCGGTCAAGCTGCGCAAGCTGCTCAGCGAGGCCATAGGTTTTATGCGACCGGAAATCGAAGGCAAAAACATCCGGGTGGAGCTCACTTTCCCCGAAAGCCTGCCAGTCATCGCCGGAGACAGCGTACAACTCACACAGGCTTTTTTCAATATCATCAAAAATGCCGTGCAAGCCATGCCTGACGGCGGCATGCTCAATATCATCTGCAGCCTGGACGACATTTTTCTGCACATCAAGTTCTCCGACACCGGCAGAGGCCTGAACGGTCAAGAACTCAGCCGCCTGCTCGAACCGTATTATAGTACCAAGAGTGAAGGGCATGGCCTGGGGCTGGTCATCGTCGACCGCATAGTTCGAGCACACGGCGGCGAGCTGAGTGTCGAGGCCGGCCAGGGACAAGGCGCCAGCTTCACCATCAGCCTGCCCAGGCAGGCAAAAGTGGTCAGACAAATCACCGCCACCGAAGACACGAGGGAAAGCGACTCGACTTAAAACGCCTCAGCAAATAACCCAGGGCACAATCGGCAAGATGTCAAAAGAAAAAATATTAATCATAGACGATGAGCGCAACACCCGGGAAGGCCTTGCTGCCGCCCTGCAAGAGCGATATTGCATATACTTGGCCGAAAGCGCCCAAGCCGGCATGCAAATCCTTAAACAAGAAAATATAAGCATAGTGCTCACCGACCTGCGTATGCCCGGCATGGACGGCATGGAGTTCACCAGGCAAGTCAGCAGCTGGGAAAATGCGCCGCTTATCATCATGCTCACCGCCTATGGCTCAGTGCAAACCGCCATCGAGGCCATGAAGCAGGGAGCCTACGACTACCTGAGCAAGCCCATCAACCTGGACGACTTGGAGATGATGATCGAGCGCGGCCTGGAAACCCTGCATATGCGCCTGGAAAACAAGAATCTGCGCCAGGAGCTGGCTCAGCGGCAGGGCGGCGCGGAAAACATTATCGGCAACTCGGCGCTTATGCTGCAGCTGCTCTCCGAGGCCAAGCAGGTCGCCCAAGCGCGCACCACGGTGCTCATCACCGGCGAAAGCGGCACCGGCAAAGAGCTCTTTGCCAATGCCATACATCAGATAAGCCCGCGACGTGAGCAGCCCTTCGTCGTCGTGCATTGCGCAGCACTTAACGAAAATCTGCTGGAAAGCGAGCTTTTCGGACATGAAAAAGGCGCCTTCACCGGAGCCACCGAAAGACAAATAGGACGTTTTGAAAGGGCCGACCGCGGCAGCCTATTCCTGGACGAGATCGGCGAAATCAGCCCGGCCACCCAGGTGAAGCTGCTCAGAGTGCTCGAGAACCGGCAGCTGGAAAGAGTGGGCGGCAGCAAACCCATAGACATAGATGTGCGCCTGCTGGCCGCCACCAACCGCGACCTGAAAAAAATGGTCGCCGAGGGCAGCTTCCGCGAAGACCTATATTATCGCCTGAATGTGGTGAATCTGCATCTGCCCCCTCTGCGTGCACACCCCGAGGACATAGAGCCGCTGCTCAACCACTATCTGAGGCTCGCCGCCGAGGACAACGCCAAGAAGATCAACGCCTTCAGCAGCGAGGCCATCAAGGTGCTGGTCTCCTATGACTGGCCCGGCAATGTGCGCGAGCTGCGCAACGCAGTGGAACGCATGGTGGTCTTTGCCCGCGGAAGCAGCCTCACACTGAATGATGTGCCCGTTGAAATCAGGCAGGCCCTCGGCGAACAACTGCTAAAGCCGAAAACCAAAGACAGCGCCGAAACCGCCACTGCCAGCCTGGACATCAAGGCAAATGAGAAAAACGTCATTTTGCAGGCATTGGAACAATGCGAAGGCAATCGCTCCAAAGCAGCCGAGCTTTTAGGCATCAGCCGCCGCACACTGCAGCGCAAATTGAAAGAATACCAGCTCTAAGCAAGCCTGACAAACCGCCCGGAAAAGATAAACCCAGCTACTTAGTGTTCCTTCGTGACCCTTCGTGACCCTTCGTGGTCTCCCCCTTCACATGTCTTCGCCGATCCGCATCATCCACTTTTCCGACTTGCATCTAGGCCTGTTTTCCCTGGCCAAGGGGGCTTGTTTTGACAAGCGTCTTTTTGGCGTCTTCAATCAGCTGCTGCGGCGCCGTCACGGTCTAGACGCCGCCAAGCTACAGCGTGCGGCCGAGCGCTTCGCCGCCTGCCAGGCCGACTACTACATCTGCAGCGGCGACATTAGCAGCGTCGGCTCAGCCGCTGAATTCGCACTGGCTCAAAAGCTGCTTGCCCCCATACTCGAATTAGCCGGCGACAACTTCTACTATGTGCCCGGCAACCACGATGCCTACGTCAAAAACCCGCATTGCCAAAAAGCGCTGGCGGACTGTTTTTACCGGCTTAACCGCGGGCGTTTCCACCTCGACGAACTCCCGCTTCTGCTTCCAGAGTCCGGCTTCGAGCTGCTCCTCAGCTCCGCCAGCAAGCCCAGCGCGCTGCATCGTTCCGCAGCGGCCTATTCGCAGGAACAATGGCAAAAGCTGCAAGCATTGCTGGCACTGCCCCGCCAGAAGACTTTTCGCCTCCTGCTGGAGCATTTTCCCGTTTTAGACGCCAGGGGCGCCGCCCTCTCCTGGCGACGTCGCCTCAGGCAGGCCGAGCAGCTGGTTCAGGCACAGCTGGAGGGCAAATTCGACCTTATGCTTTCCGGGCACATACACCGGCCATATCTGCTGCAGCGCCCCCGCCTCTGCTGCGCCGGCTCGCTTAGCCTCCAAGGCTCTTTCGCTCTAATCGAGCTAGACCAGCAAAACAAAAGCATTAGTTGCAAACTAGAATACCTAGGTTAACCCCATCCAAAAGGATCATAACGCCAAAAGACGGTTTGTGGCGCCCCTACAGGGCGCCGGATTCGGGGGGGCTTTTACCCAGGGTGGCGCTCGGCTCCTACGGAGCCTCGCTTACCCTGGGCTTTATTAGGTTGCCCCTTCGGGGCACAAAATGGACAGATTCTCAAGGAAAAAAATTTTAAATTCTTCCAAAAACTGCGTTTTTCAGGAGAATTTTGCTTTTGTGATTAACCAACCAGGATCAATACCACTGGCAAAATCAGAATTATCAGGTGAATTGTACCGCAGAAATGAGTCGTTTTATTCCTTAGTACAATTTACTATAAAAGAGCGTATCTACTTGCGCCGTAGGCGCAAAACCATGCTTAACCCCAGGCTTCAGCCTGGGGTGCAGGCAGCCATCAAAACCGGCGCCTCGTAGAGGCGCTACCATGCCCCCCTTTTTGTATGGGTTCTAGGTTAAAAGGAGAAGATCATGAAACAATTCCTGGCATTTGATTTGGGCGCCTCCAGCGGCAGAGCCATTTTGGGCACTCTGCAAGACGGCAAGATCAGCCTGCAAGAGTTGCACCGTTTTGAAAATGGTCCGCTAGCCATCAATGAGGGGCTTTACTGGAATACCTTGGGGCTTTTCAAGGAACTCAAAACCGGGCTGCAAAAAGCACTGGAAAGCGGTGCCCAGCTGAGTGGCATAGCCATAGACACATGGGGCGTTGACTACCTTTTCTTGGATAAAAACAAGAATCTGGCCGGGCTGGCCAGACATTACCGCGACCCCAGAACCGACCATATCATGCCCTGGTGCTTCGAGCGCATCCCGCAGAAGGAAGTCTACCAGGAAACCGGCATACAGTTCATGAGCCTGAACAGTATTTTCCAGCTCGCCGCCTCCATCAGAGACGAGGACCAGGCCCTGAAAATCGCCGACAAGCTGCTTTTCACACCCAATGCCCTGACCTGGATGCTAGGCGGCAAGGCCTGTGCCGAATACAGCATAGCGACCACTTCGCAGCTTTACAACCCGAGCAGCAAAGACTGGAGCTGGCGCATTATCGATGCCCTGGGCCTGCCCCGCAGCCTCTTTCCAGAAATCCTGCCCTCATGCAGCATGGCCGGAACCCTTTCGCCAGCCATACAGGAAGAACTCAAGTGCGGCCCCATACCCCTCATCCTGGTGGGCAGCCACGACACCGCCTCCGCCGTCGCCGCCGTGCCGGCTCCCGCCCATCAGTCCTGGGCTTATCTCAGCAGCGGCACTTGGAGCCTGCTGGGGGTGGAGCTGGAGCAGCCGCTTATCAATGAAAAGGCCCGACTGGCCAACTACACCAACGAAGGCGGCGTAGGCGGCAAAATCCGCTTCCTGAAGAACATCATGGGGCTTTGGCTCATACAGGAATGTCGTCAGGAATGGCTCCGACAGGGACAAAGCTACAGCTTTGACCAATTGGACCAGCTCGCCATGCAGGCCGAGCCTTTCCGCAGCTTTATTGACCCGAATCACGCCAGCTTTGTCGCACCAGGAGACATGCCCGCCAGAATACAACAATACTGCAAAAACACCAAACAGCCCCTGCCCGAAAGCACCGGACAGATCATGCGCTGCGCCCTCGAATCGCTGGCGCTGCGCTATCAGCAAACCATGCTCGAACTCGAAGAACTCCTGGAGCGCAAGCTCGAAGTGCTGCACCTGGTAGGGGGAGGATGCAAGAATAAAATACTCAACCAATTCACCGCCAACGCCATACAACGACCGGTATGCACCGGCCCCGTCGAGGCCACCGCACTGGGAAACATCCTCGGACAATGCCTGGCCACAGGCGCAGTCAAGTCCCTGCAAGAAGGACGCCAGATCATCAAGGCAAGCAGCCAAACAGAAACCTGGGAGCCGCAAAATCCGCAGCAGTGGCAGCAGGCATACCAAAAATTCTGCCAACTCACGGAATCTGCCTCATCCTAGCCCCCCTTAGTGTGCCTTAGTGTGCCTTTCTATCCGGGAATCGCTCCATTACCCGTATTGCCGTGGATTTTCGAGCAAGCATTGACAGTGCATAGTCCGGCATTATATTGTAACGACAACCTCAACCAAGGAGCAATATTATGACCACTGCCAACCTTAGCATACGGATTGATGCAGAAATAAAAAAAGAGGTCGAAGCTTGCCTTGATGAGATCGGCATGGACTTGTCTACCGCCATCAATATTTATTTGCGGCAGATAGCCAAGCAGCGAGCCATCCCCTTTGCCTTGAGCGCAGACCCTATGCCCAATCCTGAAACCCTGGCCGCAATCGCCGATGCGGAACGCATTGCCCATGACCCTAAAGTCAAGGGATACCGGGATATGCAAGCTCTTATCAAGGCGCTGAATGCATGAAATATGAAGTCAAGTTCACATCGCGGTTCAAAAAAGATTTCAAGATTGTCAAAAAACGTAATCTTGACCTTGACAGATTGTACAAAGTGATTGAGATGCTTGGCAACGGTTTGCCCTTGCCAAAAGAATACTGCGACCATGCGCTTGTCGGTAATTACAAGGGAGCCAGAGAATGCCATATCATGCCGGACTGGCTTCTAATTTATGGCATACACAAAAATATCCTGGTCTTAGAACTGATGCGTACTGGCTCGCATAGCGATCTTTTTTAAGCCCTGCACTAGCTAGCCTTTAGTGTAGCTTCGTGTGTCTTAGTGTCCTCCCCCCTTGTCTGTCTTCAGGTCTCGCCTGGTTTCCTGGCGTTTGGCATTATATTAATGGTTTTACATCAAGAGGCATATTTATGACTAAAGAAGAACTACAAAGCAAAGTGACTGAGGCAGCGCAGCGTCTGGATCACTTAAGGGGGTATCTTTGACGTCGCCCTCAAAAGCGAAAAACTAGAGCTGCTCGAGGCCCGCATGGGGCGTGCCGACTTCTGGGACAGCCGCGAGTCCTCTCAGGCAGTGGTCGCCGAAGTACAGGCACTGAAAAACGTGCTCGGGCCTTACCGCGCCTTCTCCGCGCAACTCGAGGACTTTCAGGTATTGGCCGAGCTTGCCGAGCTGGAGGGCGATGATTCCCCCCTGTATGCCGAGGCCGCAGAAACCTGGCCGGCACTGAAGCAGGAGCTTGAGCGCCTCGAGCTGGTCAGCTTCCTCTCCGGCAAGATGGACAAGAACAACGCCATCCTGACCATACACGCCGGAGCCGGCGGCACCGAGTCCTGCGACTGGTGCGGCATACTGCTGCGCATGTACAGCCGTTGGCTGGACGAGCAGGGCTACAGCTATGAGACCGCCGACTTGCAGCCCGGAGACGAGGCCGGCGTCAAATACGTCACGTTGACCATTAGCGGAGACTTCGCCTATGGCTATCTGAAAGCCGAAAAAGGCGTGCATCGCCTGGTGCGCATCTCCCCTTTCGACTCCAACAAGCGCCGGCACACCTCGTTTTGTTCCGTCGATGTGCTGCCCGAGGTCGATGACGACATTGACATTGTCATCAATGACGGCGACCTGCGCATAGACACCTACAGGGCCAGCGGCGCCGGCGGACAGCACGTCAACCGCACTGACAGCGCCGTGCGCCTCACTCACCTGGAAAGCGGCATCGTAGTGACCTGCCAGAACGAACGCTCGCAGCACAAAAACAAGGCCACCGCCATGCGCATCCTCAAGGCCAGGCTATATGAGCGCGAGGAGGAGAAGCGCCGCGCCGCCCATGCCGCCGAGTCTTCTGCCAAGGGCGACAACGCCTGGGGCAACCAGATACGCTCCTATGTCCTGCAGCCTTATCAGCTGGTCAAAGACCTGCGCACCGACAGCGAAACCAGTAATGTGTCCGCCGTGCTGGACGGCGACATAGACCAGTTTATACACGCCTACCTGCGCGCCGGACTCAAACCCTAAAACAAAGCTCAAAAACTTCGTGTGCCTTCGTGCCCCTTAGTGTGTCTTAGACCCTGTCCAAAAAGGTCATAACGCAGAAAGGCCGTTTGTGGCGCCCCTACAGGGCGCCGGATTCGGGGGGGGCTTTTACCCAGGGTGGCGCTCGGCTCCTGCGGAGCCTCGCTTACCCTGGGCTACATTAGGTTGCCCCTTCGGGGCACCAAATAGACTTAATCGCTGAGAAAAATTAGAATTTCTGCCAAAAACTGCATTTTCCAGGGAAATTTTGCTTTTGTGGTTAACTAAATCAGTGTCAATATTACTGGCAAAATCAGAATCATCTGTTGAATTTTGCCGCAAAACAAGCCGTTTTGTCCTTAATGCAAGAGATCACAAAACTACGCATCTACTTGCGCCGTAGGCGCATAACCATGCTTAACCCCAGGCTTTAGCCTGGGGTAGAGACACCCCTCAAAAGCAGCGCCTCGTAGAGGCGCTACTATGCTTCCCCCTTATTGTACGGGGTCTACTGTCCAAATTCCCAGCGGCAGCCAGCATCAGAATAAATTCAAGGCAACTGCCAATATCTTTGCAACAAGTTGATTCAAGGAGAAAAACATGAGTTCATGCCAAGCCAAAACGACCTTTAAAAAAGCCATAGACTGCGTGCGCCTGCTCTCCGCCGACGGTGTGCAGAAGGCCAACTCCGGGCATCCCGGCATGCCTATGGGCTGCGCCGATTTCGCCTTCACGCTTTGGCATGACTTCCTGCGCTTCGACCCCAAGTGTCCGGACTGGCTGGGGCGCGACCGCTTCGTGCTCTCCGCCGGGCATGGCTCGATGCTGCTGTATTCGCTGCTGCACCTCTTTGGGCTGGGTCTGGAGCTTGAGGACCTTGAGCAGTTCCGTCAGTGGGGCAGCCGCACACCTGGGCATCCGGAGTATGGGCACACTGCCGGCGTCGACATCACCACTGGTCCCTTGGCCAGCGGTCTGGCCTCCGCCGTAGGCATGGCCATAGGCTTAAAGCAGTTTGCCGCCAGAATGGAAGACTGCAAGCTTTTCGACCAAAAAGTCTATGTCCTCAGCGGCGACGGCTGCATGATGGAAGGCACCTCACATGAGGCCTGCGCCATAGCCGGACATCAAAAGCTGAACAACCTCATCCTTTTCTATGACGACAACAGCATCACCATCGAGGGCGGCACTGAAATCGCCATGAGCGAGGATGTAGGCGCGCGTTTTGCCGCCTATGGCTGGAATGTGCTGCGCATCAATGGACAGTGCGTGCCGGAAATCCGCGCCGCCCTGACCCTGGCCCAGGCCTGTAAGGACAAGCCCAGCATCATCATCGGCAAAACCACCATAGGCTACGGCTCACCCAAGCTGGCCGGCAGCAGTGCCTCACATGGTGCGCCCCTGGGTGCCGATGAATTGGCCGCAACCAAGAAGGCTCTGGGCTTCAACCCGGAACAGAGCTTCTTCGTGCCCGAAGAAGTGCGCCAGCTTTGCCAGCAAAAAGCCGCCGCCAAAGAGCAGGCCGCCGCCGCTTGGAATGCCGCCTTTGACAAGTTCAAGACCGAGGCCGGCGCTGAAAAAATCGCTCTGCTCGAAGCCTTGCTGCAGCGCCAGGTATCCGCCAATATTCTCGAGGAGCTGCTTGCCGCCGTGCCGGAAAAACCCACTGCCACGCGCAACTCCGGCGGCGTCATCATGCAAAGAGCCGCCGCCCTGGTGCCAGCTCTGACTGGCGGCTCGGCCGACTTGAACCCGAGCACCAAGACCTACCTGGAAGGGCTGGGCGACTTCTCGCCGGCCAACCGTTCAGGACGCAACCTGCGTTTCGGCGTTCGCGAGCTGGGCATGGGCTTCGTCTGCAACGGCCTGGCACTGAATGGAAACAGCCTGCCGTTTTGCTCCACCTTCATGGTCTTTGCCGACTATATGAAGCCGGCACTGCGCCTGGCAGCCTTGCAGAAGCTGCATGTTATCTACGTCTTTACGCATGATTCTATCTTCGTGGGCGAAGACGGCCCTACACATCAGCCCATCGAACAGCTCGCCATGTTCCGCGGCATCCCCGGCCTGACCGTCATACGACCGGCCGACTCCTACGAGGTGGCGCAGGCCTGGGCGCAGGCCTTGCAGGCCAATGGCCCGGTGGTCATCTGCCTAACCAGGCAAAATGTGCCGAACCTGCCCCCCGATGTGGTCGCCAAAATGGAGTTGGCCAAGGGAGCCTACGTGGTCTCCAGCGACGAGGACTTTGAGATGATCCTTATAGGCAGCGGCTCGGAACTGGAATGCGCCCTGGGCGGCGCCGAGATATTGCGCCGAGCCGGGCGCCGCGTGCGCGTGGTCTCCATGCCGAGCTGGGAGCTATTTGAACAGCAGAGCGAGGAGTACCAGGAATCGGTGCTGCCGTCTAGCTGCTGTCAGCGTCTTGCCATCGAGGCCGGCTCCACCCAGGGCTGGGAACGCTACGTGGGACGCAAGGGCCTGATGCTGGGCATCAACCATTTCGGAGCCTCCGGACCCTACGAGCGCCTGGCAATCGAGTATGGCTTCACAGCCGAGTCGGTGGCCGAACACGCTCAAGCCGTATTCAAGCAGTAATTCAACGCAGAACAGAGAGGGGGGGACATAGCCCCCCCCTCCAAAATGCTGGACGGGTAGGATTTTGGACACGAAGACACACTAAGATACACTAAGACACACCAAGTCGTCTTCGTCTGAAATTAGAATTTCTGCAAATGCCTTCGTCTTGTTTCTGGGAACCCTTGCCTCTTGTCAGCCCCTGCTCTACAGTATAGCCTGGCTCCGATGGCCGGCTACAGCGATCTGCCTTTCCGTCGTATGTGCCGGCGTTTCGGCCTGCATTATGCCCATACCGCCCTGATTGATGCCGGGGCCTTGGTCTACGCCAACCCCGATGCCAGCCAGATATTATGTCGCGGCGAGGATGAGCCTTATTTAGCCGTGCAGTTGCTCGGCAGCATAGCAGAGGACATCAAAAAGGCGGCTGCCTTGCTGGCGCAAATGCATTTTGACGCCATTGACTTCAATATGGGCTGCCCGGTGCGCAAGGTGCTGCGCCGCAAAGCCGGCGCCGCCATGATGCAATACCAGGAAAATGCCCTGGAATGCCTTAAAATCATCCGTGACAGCAGCCCGCGACCGCTCAGCGTGAAAACCCGTATACTCTCGGAAAGTGATCCGACGCCCACTGTCGAGTTCTGCCTGGCCTTGCAAAGCCTGGGCATAGACGCCATCACCATACACGGACGCCTGACCGAGAAAATATACTCCGGCCCGGTGGCCGCACATATTATTCGTGCCGTCTCTGAGAGCCTGCGCATCCCGGTCTGCGCCAACGGCGGCGTATTCAACGCAGAGCAGGCCTTGCAGCTCGCCAAAGACAGCAGCTGCCGCCGCATTATGATCGCGCGCGGAGCCATAGGCAACCCCTGGCTCTTTCATGAATTGACCCAGGGACAGCCATATCTGCCCAAACATAAAGAAGTATGCCAGACCATGCTCGAACACCTGGACGGCATGCGCCAGCTCTACGGCGAAAGCAAAGGCATGATCCTGGGACGCAAAATAGTGCAAAGCTACCTGGTAGGGCGCGGTTATCGCCGCAACCTCAGAGACCTGGCAACCAAAATCTGCACCTGGCAGCAGTTTCGCGAATTCCACAGCCTGGTGCTTGACAGCCCGCCGGAAAAA
>Ga0265295_1003880_pt1 | contig 20958 bp, 18 predicted proteins | sample Munlansysbiofilm_FD_192503 | JGI IMG/M metagenome (GOLD analysis project Ga0265295, IMG submission 192503) | Leachate microbial communities from a municipal landfill in Southern Ontario, Canada - Methane capture system biofilm | ecosystem: Engineered > Solid waste > Landfill > Unclassified ... | reverse complement strand
AGGAGTATTTCTACAACCCGAACCTTTTCCAAAAAATCCTCTCTTTTTTGTTCCTCCCTTTAAGTTGGCTTTACTGCCTTGGCATGTACCTCCGTTTTTTGCTTGCAAAGCCCGAAGATTTGGGGATCCCTGTTGTAAGCGTGGGAAATCTCAATGTCGGCGGAAGCGGCAAAACACCTTTAGTTAGTGCTTTGGCAGAGCGTTACGACGGTGCCGCAGTCGTACTTCGCGGGTACGGCAGAGAGAGCAAAGGGCTGCTAGTCGTAAAATCGCAAGGGGTATTGGCATGCGACGTTGCGGCATGCGGGGATGAAGCGATGATCTACGCCCGTAAGCTCCCGCATGCCATAGTGATCGTAAGTGAAGAGAGAAAGGCGGGAATACAAAAAGCCAGAGAATTAGGAGCCAAGATCGTTTTTTTGGATGACGGCTATTCAAAGCATGCCATCAAAAAACTCTCTTTTCTTATCGACGTCCAAAGCAAAAACAATCGCTGCCTCCCCGCAGGTCCTTTTAGAGAGCGTCTTTGGAGCGGAGACGATGCGATCCTTTTGTATGAAGGAAAAGATTTTACGAGAGTAGTGGAACTTAAAAATAAAAGTGATAAAATGTCGCTAGTAACCGCCATAGCAAGACCGACTCGCTTGGAGCCGTTTTTGCCCGAGACGGTGAGTAAAAATTATTTTGAAGATCATCATCTGTTTAGCAAAAGCGAACTAGAAGATATCTTGCAAAAGGATAGCTCGGACTCTCTTCTTGTTACCTATAAAGATTTCGTAAAAATCGAATCTTTCGGGTTGAGAGTTTCTCTTTTGGATCTGCACGTCGAGGTAGATCCGCGCATTTTTCAAATAATAGATACTTATAAAGAGGCATAGGTGCAAAAAAAGATCGAAACAGTAAAAACGCTTTTAGATGCGTTACCGTTTATTCAAGAGTTTAGAGACGAGATCGTCGTGATTAAATACGGAGGTTCGGCACAAGAATCTCCGCAGCTCAAAGAGCGATTCGCGCGCGATATTTTGTTGATGTATCTGGTGGGGATCAAACCCGTTATCGTTCACGGCGGCGGCAGACAGATCAACGAGATGCTCGATGCGCTCGGGATCGAATCAAAATTTATCGAAGGGCAGAGGGTCACTTCAAAAGATGTGATGCGTATCGTGGAGATGGTGCTAAGCGGCGAGATCAACAAAGAGATCGCTTCGCTTTTAAATTCCCACGGTGCCAAAGCGATCGGTATCAGCGGTAAAGATGCCCATTTTATTACGGCTAAAGCGAAAGATTTTGCCCGTTGGGGACTTACGGGAAATATTACGGGCGTCAAACCCGAAGTGGTTTTAAATCTTATAGCCGAGCAGTTTATCCCCGTAATCGCTCCGATCGCGGCGGGGGAAGAGATGGGACACCCCGGATTTAACATCAACGCCGATTTGTGCGCTTCCTACGTTGCCAAAGCTATAGGGGCGAATAAAATTATTTTCCTCACCGACACCGCAGGGGTACTCAATAAAGAGAAAGAACTTCTAAGCTCTTTGACAAAAGCGCAGGTGGATGCACTCAAAGCAGACGGAACGATCCACGGCGGGATGGTGCCTAAAGTCGATGCCTGTCTCGAAGCGATCGAGGGGGGCGTGCATAAAGCGCACATTATCGACGGAAGACTGGAACACTCGATGCTCTTAGAGCTCTTTACCTCCGAGGGTATCGGCACGCAGATCGTATTGTAAAAGAGGTTTTGTTGCGTTTTTTGGCGAGGTTTTTTCTTTGTATCGTAGTTTGTTGGCATGTGCTACATGCCAATCAGTATGCCGAGAATATGCAAATTTCGTTACAAAAGGATGAGCAAAAGAAAATTCTTGTAAAATACGGCGCAACCGAAAAACTTTTTACGATGCGCTGGACGCTCTACCACAACGGCGGGCTTGTTCTCTTGCGTTCGTACGATAAAGTCGTTGCGCAAAACGTGCTTTATTTGCAACATAAAAATCAAAGTTTTCGCGTACAGCTAAAGCCGAGCGGTGCGAGTGTTTCGAATGTTCCCTATTTATTGGTGCAATTCAAAGCATTTGATTTTGAAAAAAAAGAGGCATTGTTTGAACTGTTTTTGTCCGACAAAGAGATGATAACGACGATAAAATTTTTAGAATAGATATGGGATGGGGATGCAAAGAGTTGAGAATGAAATAGCAAGACTGATACAAGAGATAGGATACGATGCAGTAACGCGCCTTTTTGGGACTCTTTCAGGCGGCAAAAGACTTCGAGCAAAATTAATTTTAAAAATCGCTCCGAGAGAGGAGAGGGCTCCTTTGTTGGCGGCGATCGTGGAGCTTATCCACGCGGCAAGCCTTTTGCACGACGACGTGATCGACGAAGCGGATCTTAGACGCGGAACTCCTTCGGTCAATGCCACCGAAGGGAGCAAAACCGCCGTGATGCTCGGAGATATTTTGTACTCCAAAGCGTTTACGGAGCTTGTTATGTTCGACAAAGAGATCGCGCAGGTGATTGCATCGTCGGTAACGGCACTTTCAAAAGGGGAGATGCAGGATGTCTTCATGGCAAAATCTTTTAACGCCGATGAAACCCTTTATCTTGAGATGCTCTACCTTAAAACAGCGACGCTTATCGAAGCAGCCGCTCATGCCGCCGCACTTTTAGCGGGCAAAGATGCGCAAAAATACGCGCTTTACGGAAAAAATCTCGGGCTCTCGTTTCAGATCATCGATGATATTTTAGATATCACCTCCGATGAAGCTACCCTTGGAAAACCTGCGATGAACGATTTTGTCGAGGGCAAATGTACGCTTCCTTATATCTATCTTTACAAAGCTTTAAACGACGAGGACAAAGAGCGGCTCGTACGTGCACATGCCAAGAAACTCTCTGCCGAAGAATCGGCATGGATTTTGCAAAAAATGCAGGAACACAAAACGATCGAGCAGTCGTTTGCTCTGGCAAAACAACTCTCTCATGAAGCGATGCAAGCAATCGCCGACGATGAAGAGCTTGTTTCTATCTTAGAAGCAATGATCCAAAGAAGTTACTGATGCATTATCTTAATATTAGCTTTACCCATAAAAATTCTACGCTCGAGATTCGCGAAAAACTCTCTTACCCCAACGACGAAGATATGCACGGCTGTTTAGCGCGCCTTAACAGTGCCGCTTCGATCAACGAATCGATCTTGATCTCCACCTGTAACAGAATGGAAGTTTTTTGCAGTTGCAGCGATGTTGCAGATGCTACGAACCATATTTTTACGATGCTGCATAAACGCTCGGGTATCAGTATCGAAGAGCTTGAGGGGCGTGCCGATATTTACGACGACAGCAGTGCCATCCACCATCTCTTTAGCGTAGCATCGTCGCTCGATTCGATGGTAGTCGGAGAGACCCAAATAGCAGGGCAGCTCAAAGATGCCTTTAGATTTTCTCTCGATCACGGGTACTGCGGCAAAAAAATCGCACGGGCGATCAAGGCGGCATTTAAGTGTGCCGCAAAAGTGAGAAATGCCACCGATATCTCCGCCAAACCCGTCTCAATCGCCAGCGTAGCGGTAGCGCAGCTTAAATCGGTACTTCAAGATATGAGCGGGAAAAAAGCGCTTGTGATCGGTGTGGGGGAGATGTCGCAAATCACTGCAAAACATCTTGTCTCGGGCGGTGCCGAAGTGTACATTATGAACCGCACCAAACACAAAGCAGATGCCTTGGCATGTGAACTCGGCGCTAAATCGCTGCCGCTTGAATCGTTGGCACGAGCAATCAACGAGTTTGAGATCCTTTTTACCGCGACCTCCTCGTATGAGCCTATCATCACCGATGCGATTATCGAGCCGTGCGATTTTGACCGCTATTGGTTCGATTTGGCGCTTCCGCGGGATATTAAATATGCCACGGGGGAGCGAATCAACCTGTACGTTATCGACGATCTTAAATCGATAGTCTCGCAAAACATGGGGGAGAGGGAAGAGAGTGCAAAAGCGGCACATGCCATCATAGGGCGCGCCGTGGTAGAATTCTTTGAGTGGCTCAATACTCTTGATATCGAACCCGTCATCAAAGAGATATATAAAAAAGCCTACCAAGATGCCGATGCGGAAGCAAAACGTGTTTTAGAGAAAGGGTTTATCCCAAAAGAGTATGAAGAACAAGTACATAAAATGGCACAGCAGGTTTTAAAAAGATTTTTGCACGACATGACGGCAAGGATGCGAAGCGAGCTTCGCGGCAGCGATCTTGACCGCGTCACGGGTGCGATGCAGTTTTTAGTACAACAAAAAAATGAAACATATCTGAATAAGGAAACAAAAAAGTGAGAAGAACACGAGCGTTTATTCCTACGACAAAAGAGGCACCTTCCGATGCGACTTTGGTAAGCCACATCTATTTATCGCGTGCAGGATTTATTTCACAGGTTGCAAGCGGGCTTTATAGCTACATGCCGTTGGCAAAACGGGTGATTAAAAAAATTGAAAAAGTGATCAACGAAGAGATGGCGCGCGCAGGTGCCCAAGAGGTGGAACTAAGTTTCGTCACCCCTGCAGATTTGTGGAGGGAGAGCGGAAGGATCGAGAAATTCGGCAAAGAGCTTCTTCGTTTTCACGACAGAAAAGAGAACCTTTTCGTACTCGGGCCGACGCATGAAGAGATGATGGTGGATCTTGTGCGTAACCGTATTACGAGTTACAAACAACTCCCTCTAAATCTTTACCAAATCAAAACGAAGTTCCGCGACGAGGCAAGACCCCGTTTCGGATTAATGCGCGGTCGCGAATTTATCATGAAAGACGGCTACAGTTTCCATAGTTCCTATGAGGATATGGACAGAGAATTCGATGCGATGGAAGCGGCATACAAACGTATTTTAACCCGTTTGGGGCTAGATTTTAGAATCGTAGAGGCAGACAGCGGCGCAATCGGCGGTACGGGGTCAAAAGAGCTTATGGTGCTTGCAAACAGCGGTGAGGACACGATAGCGGTGTGCGATAGCTGCGAGTACGGCGCAAACGTAGAAGCGGCAAAACGTTCGGGACGTTCCCATATCCCGCAAGCGCCCGAAGCGGAGTTTAACAAGTTTAAAACCCCCGACGTCAAGTCGATCGAGGATTTGGAAAATTTCTTTAAAGTTTCGGGATACTATACAATCAAGTGTGTTGCAAAACGCGCCGTTTACGAAGATGGCAGCGAGATTGTTCTGTTTTTTATCCGCGGATGCGACAATCTGCAGGAGAAAAAAGCGCAAAACGCCGCAGGTGCCCTCGACTTGGTCGATGTCGGTGAAGAGGAGCTTCGTGAGCTAGGGCTGGTTCCGGGATTTATCGGACCGCTCGATCAGACGAAGGCAAAACACGTAATAGACAACGATCTACGCGATGCGACTGCGATGATTTGCGGTGCAAACGAGGTTGACTACCACTACGTGGGTGTTGGCATGTCGGTTCTTAGCGAAGCCTATTATGCCGATATCGCCGAGGTAAACGAGGGGGATATTTGTCCGTATTGCAACGGCAAACTCTCTTTTACCAAAGGGATCGAAGTGGGGCATATCTTTAAACTCGGCACCACCTATTCGGCAGCGCTTAAAGCGGAATTTTTGGATGAGAACGGCAAAGCGCAGCCTTTTGTTATGGGAACCTACGGAATGGGCGTAAGCCGTCTTGTTGCCGCGATTATCGAGCAGCACCATGACGATGCGGGATGTATCTGGACGAAAGAGGCGGCTCCTTATGCGGTGAATATCCTTGTCTCCAACATCAAAGAGGAGGCGCAAACTGCGCTTGCCGAAGAGCTTTATGCAGAGCTTTTGGCGCAAAACGTCGAAGTGATCTACGACGACCGCAAAGAGCGTTTCGGATTTAAAATGAACGATGCCGAACTAATCGGATTCCCCTATACGATTATTATCGGAAAAGAGCTTGAAAACGGAGTGGTCGAGATTTACGAGAGAAAAACAAAAACCAAACAAGCCGTCGCAAAAGAGGCGATTTTGGCAAAAATCACGGAGCTTTTAGCGTTATGATCTATTTTTTGCTCTATCTTTTTGCGGAGGTTCTCGTCTCCGTCGCTATCTCCTCGGCGATCGGAGGGCTTGCAACTTTTTTTGAGATACTCTTAAGTGCTTTTGTGGGAATCTCGATTCTCGTGAATTTCAGAAAAACACTTAAAGAAAACCTCGATGCAGTCTCGTATAACTGTATCGATATCCAGCAGTTTCACAGTTTAAATCTTTTTACCCTCTTGGGGGCGGTTTTGCTGATTATCCCGGGGTTTTTAACCGATATCGTGGGGATACTCATGCAGTTTAGCGTCGTAACGACTATGATTGTTAATCGTTATAGTGTAAAATCGAAAAATTCTAAAACAAAATTTTATCAAACACAAAAGGATTCCGATGTCATCGATGTTGAAATTATCAGCGACAGCACTTCTCTTAAGTAGCGTATTAAGCGCAAACAGCTCCGACGCAAAGGTTGTCGATTTTTTAAAAAAATCTTTTAAACAAAACCCTAACATCGTTAAGCTAAACGTAACAGTAGCGGATAAAACAAGTTTACAAGCCCTCAAAGGGTGGGACGCTTATATCGTTAAAGTAGATGCGACGATCAAAGCTCAGGGGCAAGAGCGAGCGGTGGCACAAAAGATGATCTGGTTTAGCAACGGCGAGATCATCACCCAAGATTTGGTCGATATGAAAACGGGAGAGTCGCTGAAAGAGAGCGTGACGCCGAGTTTTAAAGAGAGCTTTTACGATAAAGCAAACCTTATCTACGGTAATCCCAATGCCAAACATAAAGTAGCGATCTTTTCCGATCCTCTGTGCCCGTTTTGTAGAACGTTCGTGCCCAAAGCGATTGAGGATATGAAGAAAGACCCTAAAAAATTTGCGATTTACTACTACCATTTCCCTCTTGCTTCGCTCCACCCCGCTGCGGTAGGGCTTACAAAAGCTGCGATCGCCGCGGAGATGCAAGGGCGTAAAAACGTCGTTTTGGATCTTTATAAAGTAGAGATAGATGCTAAAGAGACCAATATCGAAAAGATTTTGGAGGCGTTTAACAAAACTTTGGGTACCAAAATCACACCTGCCGACGTAGCAAACCCCGAGGTTGAAAAACATTTTAATTTCGCCCTTAGGGTAGCGGATGAGATGATGGTACAAGGAACGCCGAGTATGTTCTTTGACGGCAAAGCGGATAAATCAAAAACTATGTATAAAAAGGTTCAATAGATATGAAAAAACTAGTTATAGCAACAAGAGGCTCACAACTTGCACTTTGGCAGTCAAACCACATTAAGGCAGTGTTAGAGGAACAAAATCCCGGTTTGGAGGTTGAGTTAAATGTTATTGTAACAAGCGGAGACAAGATTATCGACAGACCTCTTGCGGCTATAGGCGGGAAGGGTTTGTTTTTAAAAGAGCTTGAAGAGGCGATGCTTCGCGGCGAAGCACACATTGCGGTGCATTCGCTCAAAGATGTGCCGACGGTAATGCCCGATGGGCTTGTGCTTGCGGCGATTACGGAGCGTGAAGACGTGCGCGATGCGCTTTTGTCCCAAAAATATGCCGATATCGACGCGCTTCCTAAAAAAGCGGTGATAGGTACATCCTCTTTGCGTCGCCGTATGCAGATTGAAAAACTGCGTCCCGATCTTATTATCAAAGATTTGCGCGGGAACGTCGATACACGTATCAGAAAACTCAAAGAGGGGGAGTTCGATGCGATCATACTTGCCGCTGCGGGGATCAATAGACTTGAACTGTTGGATGCGGTGGAATATGTTTACCCCATCTCGCTTTTTGAGATGATCCCCTCTATGGGGCAGGGTGCGCTGGGTATCGAAGCGATCAATGATCCCGAAGTGCTTGCAATCGTAGCCAAACTTGAAGATGAGTTTAGCCGTATCGAAACTACTATCGAGAGAGATTTCGTCGATGAACTTGATGGCGGTTGTCACGTGCCTATCGGCGTGAATGCTACCGTTTTGGAAAACGACGACGTGATCGTGCGTGCAGCGCTTGGATTGCCTGACGGTTCAAAAGTTTTAAGCGATTCAAAATTGATCTCTAAACACAACTACAAAACTTTCGGTCGCGAGTTTGCACAGGAGTTTATCGCCAAAGGTGCCAAAGAGCTTTTAAAAGATGCAGAAGCGATGATGGTGCAAAAATAAGATGCAAAAAACGATCAAACTCCTCCAAAGAGAGGGGGAACTCAAAATTATCGAGGATACGCTTGATATCTATTTGGAGATTCCGCATATTGCTTACGCCGAAGTAAAGAAAAAAGGGGGCGGTAAAGCGCTTTTATTTACGAAGGTCGTCGATAAGAAAAAAGGTATTACGTTTGAAGAGCCTGTTTTGATGAACGTTTTTGGTTCCTATAGACGTTGCGAGATACTTTTTGGGCGTACTATCGAGTCGGTCGCAGAAGAGATTACGAAGCTGCTGCATTTAAAGCCGCCTGCGAAGTTTCTGGATAAGATCGCTATGGCAAGCGAACTCTTTGCACTTAAAAATATCTTTCCAAAAAAGAGCAATAAGAAAAAGCCCGCATGCCAACAGATCGTTTATACCGACAATGCGGTAGATTTGTATAAAATTCCCGTACTGACTACGTGGGAAGAGGACGGCGGTCCGTTTATTACGATGGGGCAGGTGTATACGCAGAGTTTTGACGGCGAGATGGTGAACCTTGGCATGTACCGTTTGCAAGTACATGACAAAAACCATTTGGGGATGCATTGGCAGATCCATAAAGACTCCTCCCACTTTTTCGATCAGTACCAAAAAGAGGGGAAAAAGATGCCCGTCTCGATCGCTATCGGGGGCGATCCGCTCTATACGTGGTGTGCAACCGCTCCGCTTCCTTATGGCGTAAACGAGTTGCTGTTGTACGGTTTGATCAAAAAAGAGCCTGCAACTTTGGTTAAATCGCTCACTACGCCGCTGTATATTCCCGAAGATGTCGATTACGTGATCGAGGGGTGGGTAGATACCAACGAGATGTGCATCGAGGGACCTTTTGGAGATCATACGGGGTATTATACCCTTGCCGAGCCTTATCCCGTTTTGGAGGTAAGTGCTATCACGATGCAAAAAGAGCGCACCTATTTGGCAACGGTCGTGGGCAAACCCCCTTTGGAAGACAAATACATGGGATGGGCAACAGAACGTATCTTCTTGCCTCTTTTAAAAACGACGGCGCCCGATCTTATTGATTACCACATGCCGGAAAACGGAGGGTTTCATAACCTGATTTTGGCAAAGATGAAGACCCTTTATAAAGGACATGCCAAACAATTTATGCATGCGTTTTGGGGTTCGGGGCAGATGAGTTTTGTCAAACATGCGATATTCGTCGATGAAAATGCGCCCAAACTTGAAAACTACGAAGCGTTGGCAAGCTATATTTTGGATAGATTTACCCCAAAATCGATGTTCATTACCGAGGGGATACTCGATGCACTCGATCATGCCTCTCCCGAGTCTTTAGTCGGAGGCAAGCTAGGGATCGACGCAACGGCGGCACATAAGGTAGAAGCACCTCAGTTGCTCGGAGACGAGGAACTCTTAAGTGCAGTGCAAGAGTTGATCCCCCAAGCGAGTTCGCTGCATCAGTATATGCGGCGTACGAAAAATCCGATCACCGTGATAGCGGTTAAAAAATCGAAGAACGTGCGCGAATATTTTGAAGCGCTCATCCCTTTGAGCCAGCATTTAAGGATCGTGATCTTTGTCGATGAAGCGAAGAACGACGTTTTCAACCCTTATATGCTGTTATGGCGCGTAACCAACAATATGGATGCGCAACGGGATATTTTCGTATCGGGTCTTTTGGTCGGGATTGACGGAACAAATAAAAATTCGTTCGACGGATTTACCCGCGAATGGCCGGGAGATGTAGAGTGTACCCCCAGCGTGATCGAGTCTTTGAAACAGCGAGGCATTTGGGATCTTGAAGAAAATCTTCAAGAGAAGTATCAATTATAAATACCTATAACAATAAGTTATTGAAAAAAGAGATTCTAAGGTTGGTATAATCTTTGCTAATGTATTATCTAGCACGATAATAACAGAAGGTATTTAAGATGAACAAAAGTTTTCGATTTGCTTTGTTGGGGGTGTGCTTGGTGGGTCTTCATTTAGATGCTGCGGTGTACAAAGGACAAAGGGAATATATCAAGCAGTGTGTTGATTGTCATAGCTCAGGTCAGGCTTTCGTAGGAAAAAAAAGAATCTACGAATGGGAGGAGTTGATGGAACAAAAAGGGAAACCCTTGGCACAAATCCATCAGGAAGCAAAAGAAGCTCAAGAGTCCGTCGAATATTTTGAGAGCAAAAGATTCGAGAAGATGTCCAAACATCTTGAAGATTTTTTCAAAGAATACGCAAAAGACAGCGGTAACGTCCCCGCCTGTAACTAAACCCAAAGAGATAAGGATACTCCCTATCTCTTTTTTATCCCTCTTTAATAGGCTTTTTACTACAATATCTTACTTTTTTTAATTGGAGAAATCATGGATAAAATGTGGTCGGGTCGTTTTTCTGCAAGCGCTTCGAGTTTGCTTGACCAATTTAACGCTTCTATAATGTTTGACAGAAAGCTTTACCGCGAAGATATCGAAGGTTCTATAGCACATGCCACGATGCTTGCAAAACAGGGCATTCTCACCGACGAGGAACTTTCGCAGATCAAAAACGGTTTGGCGCAAGTGCAACAAGAGATAGAATCGGGCGAGTTTGAGTGGAAAATATCCGACGAAGACCTCCATATGGGGATCGAGAAACGGCTCACCGCACTTATCGGCGATGCGGGGAAAAAACTTCACACCGCGCGCAGCAGAAACGATCAGGTAGCAGTTGATTTTCGCCGTTACGTTTTGCGCAAAAACCTTGAGATCGTTGATGCCCTCAAACTTTTGATGCAAGAGATTTTGATCGTCGCTTCCAAACATACCGAGACGATTCTCCCCGGAATGACCCATTTGCAGCATGCCCAACCGATCAATTTCGGATTTCACTTATGTGCCTATCTTGCGATGTTCAAGCGCGATATCGAAAGATTCGAGAGCTCCCATAAACGCAACAACGTCTCCCCGCTCGGATGTGCGGCACTTGCGGGCACGCCTCATAATATCGACAGAGCGTACACGGCGGAACTTTTGGGCTTTGAAGACGTAAGTGTTAACTGCCTCGATACGGTAAGCGACCGTGATTTTGCTTTGGAGATTTTATTTAACATCTCTACCATGATGATGCATATCTCCCGTCTGAGCGAGGAGCTTGTTATGTGGTCGAGCTACGAGTTTCGATTTGTGGAACTCAGCGATGAGTACTCGACGGGCTCTTCGATAATGCCGCAAAAGAAAAATCCGGACGTTCCCGAGCTTTTACGCGGGAAAACGGGGCGTGTTTACGGCTCTTTGATGGGACTTTTGACGGTTATGAAAGGGTTGCCTCTGGCGTACAACAAAGATACCCAAGAGGATAAAGAAGGAGTGTTTGATGCGGTGGAAACGGCGGAGATTTCACTTCTTATCCTAAAAGAAGCTATCAAAACGATGCAGGTAAAACCTGAAAACATGAAAAAAGCTTCAAAAGTAGGGCACCTGAGTGCTACCGATTTGGCGGATTACCTTGTCGAGAAGTGCGGTATCCCTTTTAGAGAAGCACATTTTATTACGGGCAAAGCGGTTGCAAAAAGCGAGGAACTTCAAATCGATCTTAGCGATATTGAGTACAAATACCTCAAAGCAATCGATAACAGAATAGGCGAGGACGTTTTGGCATTTTTGTCGATAGAACATTCGATGGATGCGAGAAAATCGGCTGGCGGTACTGCGCGCGTACGTACCCAAGAGCAGTTGGCATATTTTAAAAGTTTTTTGGCGAGATAAACGATGAAAATAAGCGTCTCCCATCAAAGCGATATGAAATTCGAGGCAAAAACCGAAAAAAGTGCTTTCGTGATCGATTGTCCCGTGATCTCTCCGTTGGAGTATTTTTTGGCGGGGCTTATCACATGCAGTGCAAGCGATGTCGTACTTTTGCCCCAAAATCAGGGAAAAAATATCTCCAATCTTAACGTAGAGGGGGAGGTTGTCCGCAACGAAACGCAACCGAGAAAGTTTAACGAGCTGCATCTTACCTATAGTTTCGATTCCGATGCGGACGACATTATGGCCGCGCGCTGGGTGATGGCGTCTTTGGAAACCTACTGCTCAACTATCAACACCATCCGCGATACCACCGCCATCAGTTATACGATTATCCACAACGCTAAAACGATCCGCGAAAACGAAAAGATGATCTCGGGCGGCGGCGCGACGATCGACCTTGGAAAAATCGAATCCTGCCCCGGTTAACACTCTTGGCATGTAGGAAAATTACATGCCAAGGCTGTCTCTTTCTTCATAAGGTTTTTTGGTGAGAATCCTCGTGTCTCTTAACCCTCTACCTACCGTAAAATGGTAAAGTACCTGATAGAGGTTTGATTTTAGTCCCAAAAAATCATGCATCACGTCGTCCAAAAAACATCCGATTCCCGTACCGCTTAGCCCTTGCGAGGTTGCCTCAAGGTAAAGCTGTTGCCCGATGGCGCCGCATTCCCAATAAAGCTCCCTATAGCGGTGTGTACCGCAAGCGAGCAGCTCTTGGGCAAAAGGGGCAAGCATTCCCAGAGAAAATGCCCCTTGGCTTGCGATATCTTGCGAGCACGATACGTTTTTGGCAAAAGTTCGCATATCCCCTAAGCGTAAAAGGTAGAGACTCGGCAGTTTCTCCTCCCAAAGAAATTCGCTTGAGAGGTTTTTTTGCAACTCTTGGCATGTAAGTGCGTCGCGTATGAAGATATAAGCCCCTTGGGGCAGTTCTGCGACGTCGTGGATAAAAAGGATGAGATGCACACTTGAGGGCAGCCCTTCAAAACTCCCTCGGGTACTCTCTAAAAGGGTGCGAAACTCTTCAAGCGTGATGCGGGTATCGTTTGCATCCATCGCCTGTACGCTTCTGCGCCATAGAACGATTTTGCCCGATTCGGTAGTCACGTTACGTGCCAAAGGGGTGGGCAAAACGCTTGGCATGTGGGAAAAATTTCCCGAAGTTGCTTCTATTGTCTCTTTGATAAGCGGCCAATTTTGATACGCCGTTGCCACGCTATTTGCACGGCTTTCGTATTGTGTAGGCAATGAGCCAAGCAGCGGCGAGAGATCGGGGATCGCCTCGATAGGACTAGGCGTAATAAGCAGCAACATATCGGCAATCTCATTCTCCATGGGATGGAACCGCTCCTTTTGGTCAAACCCTAAGAGCCGTGATAACTGCTCATCTTCGAGGGATGTGACAATTCGTACATGCCAGCCGAGCATTTTGGCACTGATCGTTACGGCTCTCATGGCATGTCCCGCATCAAGTTGCGTATAGCGAAAAGCCCGCTCCCCGTATTTCCACACCTCTCTGTAAACGACGGAGCTAAAAGCAAGAAAAAAGGAGCCTTTGGGGAGATCGTTCCAGAGAGGCGTCGTACATTCGGCTAAATTCTCCAAAGTATGATTTTTCGGTGCATAATGCGTGAGGGTGGTTTGGGTGCTTATATTTGGCAGGGGCGGGAGGATGAGATACCCTTCACTCGGGTGGAGATTGCCGCTTGAAGCGTTGCAGCGCAGCGCCCAGCTCTCATAACCGTTGGATTTGATCGCGGCAAGAGCGAGCGAAAACCGTAACAGTTGTGCAACGGTTGCCGTAGATAAGGTCGCAGGGGGAAGAGAATCGTCAAAAAGTGCCGCATACGGGGGTGTTGTATCTTCACATGCCAAGGGGAGTAAAATCTCTTTACTCCCTTCGTAACGCCGAAAAGGGTCGGGCTGATGCGCCCAATCCATATACCCCAAAGATTTTGCGTATCTTTGGGACGCATGTTTGGTTGTTTCGTGGTAGGCAAAAACTTTTTGGAGGGAATGATCCATTTAAGCGCCTAAAGACCGTAAACCTTGTGGTAGCCGCTCATGCGCGAGGTGACTTTTTTGAGGTAATGCTTCGGTTCGTCGTAACGAAGGTCTTTAAGAAGCTTGTTGTATACCTCGTCGGGAGTCATTTCGTTTATGATGGGTGCCGCTTTGTTCATGTTGTAGGTCTTTGTAAATGCGTAGGCGATATTGCCCGCACCCGTATTGTAAGCGGCAATAGTACAATAGAGCCTGCTGTCGGGGTTTTTGATGCCGCGTAGGTAGTTGTAGTAGAGAATATGCAGATATGCCGTCCCCATCGTGATATTGTTACGCGAGTCGTAAAGGTACTCGCCGCTTACGAGTTTGTCTTGTTTATAGAGAAACTTATAGGTATCGCGCCCTGCCGTTTTGGGAACGATCTGCATCAGTCCGTATGCGGGGATGTGAGAGCGCGCTTTGGGGTTAAAACTGCTCTCAGAGTGCATGATGGCAAACACAAGCGGCAGCGGAAGCTTGTGTACGCTACTTTGTGCTTTGACGTCGTCGTAGTAGTCTTTTGACTTTTTAATCATCGCATCTTCGGGCATCTTGACGCTTACACTGTATATTTTTTGATGAGGCACCTTTGTCGATTCGGCTACTTTTATCGTCTCTTGGGAGATATGTTGTTGGACATAATTTTTTACCTCCGCTTTTGTGGGTTTTGTATCAAAAAGTACGGTTGAGAGGATCGGCTCAGGCTTGATCGGCGCATCCACGATCTCTTTAGGTTTTTTTACCTCGGAGAGTTTTTGCTCTAAAGGATCGATTTCGTGATGCGTTTTCGTGTCGATCGAGACGGCTTGGGCGAGTTGTGCTTCAAGTTTTTTTCGCGCTTCGGCCTCGGAAGAAGCGATGGTTTCGACGATAATCTCTTGGTTTTCAAAATCGATGTCGGTTCTGGTTTTTTTATCGGGAGTATAACTCACAAGCGATGTTTTTGTGGGCATTTTCGGTTCTTCCCAAAATGCACCCACCTCTTTTTTGTACTCTTCAAACGCTTTCATTTGCGCTTTTTGATACGCTTCAAACGCTTCCTCTTGCGATTTTTTATAAACCCCGAACTCCTCTTTTTTTTGCTCAAACGCCTGCATCTGCTGCTTTTGAAACTCTTGTGCGGTTAGCGCGTACGCACTTGCGATGATCGAGGTACTCAGTAAAAACGTCTTTAGCATCTTTTTTCCTTTTTAAAAATGACCCTGCGGGTCTGCATCGCTGAAATGTTCCCATTTAAGTTTTGCACCGCCGAGGAGATGGAAATGCAGATGCAGCACCTCTTGCCCGCCGTTGTAGCCGATGTTGGTAATAAGGCGGTAGCCGCTTTTGTCGATTCCCGTTTCGTGCGCCACTTTTTTGATAAAGTCGGTCATTTTTGCCATAGTTTGGGGACTTACTTCGTTAAAACTCTCCACGTGCACTTTGGGAATTACCAATATATGCACGGGGGCTTTGGGATTGATGTCGTGGAATGCCAAAAAATCTTCATCTTCCAATACGGGGTTGGAGGGGATCTCGTTGTTTACTATTTTACAAAATATACACATGCTGTTTTTTATCCTTTTTTTGGGACAATTGTAACATAGATAATTGATGAAATCTTTAAAATGAAGCTAGATATAAATTAATTTAGACTATAATCGCCGCTTTAAAGCCTTGTAGATTTTTAGGTATATTTTGACGAACGGAGACTCTATTTGAAAGAGTGGTATAACGCAATTGAACAAGCACGGAATGTCGAACAACTCGAAGAGATTCGCATCGCCGTATTCGGGAAAAAAGGGATTTTAGCAGAAGAGTTTGCTAAAATGAAAAATGCACCTGATGAGGAGAAAGCACAGATTGCCAAGGATCTCAACACTCATAAAGCAAATCTGACGCATGAGTTCACACAAAGAAAAATTATTTTACAAACATTGGAACTTGAGGCAAAAATGAAAGCCGAAGCGATCGATGTTACGCTTTACGGCTCATCTTGCGAAGCGGGTGCGCTGCATCCTGTTATGGAGACGATGGACAGGATTATCGAGTATTTTGCGTCGATGAACTTTTCGGTATATACGGGGACGATGGTTGAAGACGATTTTAACAATTTTGAGGCACTAAACCTTCCAAAATACCATCCCGCACGCGATATGCAAGATACGTTTTATTTTAAAGACGAGATGCTGTTGCGTACCCATACCTCTCCCGTTCAAATCAGAACGATGATGCGCACCAAGCCGCCGATCCGTATGATTGCTCCGGGCGCGGTATTTCGACGCGATTACGACATTACCCACACGCCGATGTTCCATCAGGTTGAGGGGCTGCTTGTTGATGAAGAGGGGAAAGTTTCGTTTGCCAATTTGAAATTTATTTTGGAAGACTTTTTAAAATATATGTTCGGCGACGTAGAAGTGCGTTTCCGTCCGAGCTTTTTCCCTTTTACGGAACCTTCTGCAGAGGTTGATATCTCATGCGTGTTCTGTAAAGGGCACGGCTGCCGCGTTTGTTCAAAAACGGGCTGGCTTGAAGTTTTGGGGTGCGGTATCGTCGATCCCAACGTTTTTAAAGCGGTCAAATATAAAAACGTCAGCGGTTACGCTTTCGGTTTGGGCGTAGAGCGCTTTGCAATGCTGATCCATCAGATCGGCGACCTCCGTTCTTTGTTTGAAGGAGATATAAAACTACTGGAGCAGTTTCAATGATAATTACGAGAAGTTGGTTGCACGAATGGATCGATCTTAGCGACATATCTACCGATGATTTGGTAAAAACACTTAATTCTATCGGTTTAGAGGTTGATAGCGTGCGTAGCTACAACGTTCCGAGCAAAATTATTTTCGGTCGCGTCTTAGAGTGCGAGAAACATCCCGATGCGGATAAGCTTAACGTATGTAAAGTCGATATAGGCACGAGCGTTCGTCAGATAGTATGCGGTGCGGCAAACGTGCGCGCAGGGCTGGATGTAGTCGTTGCGACGATCGGTGCGACCATGCCAAACGGAATGGTGATAAAACCGGTAAAACTTCGCGGTGTTGAGAGCGAGGGGATGATCTGTTCGGCAAAAGAGATCGGACTAGAAGATTGCCAAAGTGGGATTATCGAACTCGACAGCAGTATCGGCAGTTACACTCTCGGGCAGGAAGTGTGTGAAAACCCTCTCTTTGGCGACGATGTTATAGAGATCGAACTCACGGCAAACAGAGGCGACTGTTTGAGTATCCGCGGTATAGCGAGGGATCTTAGCGCCGCGTACGACAGAGGCCTTAAAGAGATTAACCTTGAAGATGCCCATGAGGACAAACGTATCGGTATAGGGAGGATTCTCAGTCTCTCTTGCGAAAAAGATCTCAACGTCAATCTGCGTTACAAAGCGGTCGATCTTAAAAACCTTGCCTTGCCTTTTGCAATCAAGCTGCGTATGGCTCAGATTGAAGAAAAAAGCCAAACGCAAGTCGATACGCTTTTACAGTATGTAATGCACAGCAGCGGTGTCGTACTTCGGGCATACGATTACGATTTTTTTGCCGCCCAAAACGAATCCGTTGCCAAAATCGAGCTTATAGAGGACGATAACGGCTATGTGTGCGTTCATGCCAAAGAGAAAGCTTCCACGGTAGGTATCTCTCAAGAGGAGAATTCAAGAGCAAGCGACAACGAGGCAACGATTCTTATTGAAGCAAGCTATATCCCGCCCGACATTATCTCAAAACAGATGTCGGTTTGCAAAATTCCCGCAGGTCCGGTGTACTACAGAACCTCTCGAGGGAGCGAGCCTGAACTCAACCAAGGGCTCAGTTTTTGTCTTAAACTGCTTGAGAAATACTCCTCTTCGGCAATTTACGGCGGTACCATCGAAGTAAGCGACAGCTACGAAAACAAAGTCGTAACGGTTACGAAGAAAGAGATTGACGAGATAATCGGGGCATCTATTGATAAGGCAAGAATCACGAAGATACTCAAAAATCTCGGCTTTAACACTTCAAAATCGCAAGGGGACAACTTCGTTATCTCGGTGCCGAGATTCCGTCACGATATTGTTAATAAACAAGATATCGTAGAGGAGATCGTGCGTTTGGTCGGGATTGACAATATCCCCTCAAAACCTTTTGCATTTCAAGAGAAAAATCGTTTGGAGGGGGATTATTTCCTCTTTAAAAAACGTTCTATTTACAGACAAAAAGCAGCCGCAAACGGCTTTTTTGAGAGCGTACACTTTGTTTTTGACGAGAAAAAGACCCTTGAACATTACGGATTCGCAACCACAAGGGAGGATCTTGAACTCATCAATCCTATCGTAAACACGCTAGATACGCTTAGACCGACCCTTTTAACGGGGCTCTTAAAAGCTACATCGAACAACAAAAACAACGGTTATTCGAGCGTAAAACTCTTTGAAGTTGGTTCGGTTTTCTCTCCTACAAGGGATGAGTCTTTAAAGATGGCATTTCTTTGGAGCGGCGATAAAGAGCAAGAGGGACTTTTAAACGGGGGGAAACCCGCGCAGATCGACTTCGGGACGTTCGTGCAAAAGGTAGCGAGCGTTATCGGACGTTTTGAGCTGCGCCAACATGCCACGGCTCATAAGCTTTCTCACCCTTATCAGTGTGCGCAGATCCTTATCGACCAAGAGGTTGCAGGGGAATTGTTCCGTATCCATCCCGACGTAGAGGAAGCGTACGGCATCGATGTGACGTATGTATGTGAGCTTGATTTTAGCCGATTGCCTTTTGCCCTAAAATCTGCAAAGCAGTATTCAAAATACCAAGCTTCCTACAGAGATTTGAGCCTTTTGGTGCCTAAGAGTATGAGCTACGAAGAGCTTAAAAACGTCATAGAAGCAAATAAAACGCAGGAGCTTATCCGTTATTATCCGGTTGATCGTTACAGCGATGCTTCACTCGGTGAGAACGTGAGCCTCTCTTTGCGTTTTGTGTTACAGTCTTACGAAAAAACGTTGGAAGAGGAGGATATCACCTCTTGCATGGATACAATACTCGAAGGGTTTAAATCAACATTGGGGATAGGTTTAAGATGAAAAACGTAACTGTTCGCGCTGCCGATGCTTTCTCTCTTTCAATCGCAGATATTGCTGCGGATAAATCGATTTCGCATCGCAGCGCGATGTTTGCGATGCTTGCAAACGGTACAAGCAAAATAACCAACTTTTTGCGTGCCGAAGATACGATGAACACGTTAGCTATCGTAAAAAATCTCGGTGCAAAAGTGGAAGACGACGGAGTGATGATCACGATCAGCTCCGAGGGGATCAAAGAGAGTAGCGAGATACTCGATTGCGGCAACTCGGGAACGGGAATGCGCCTTTTTTGTGGACTTTTAAGCTCTGCGGAGGGTCATTTCGTACTTACGGGAGATGAATATCTGCGCCGCCGCCCCATGAAAAGGGTCACCGAACCCTTGCGCGCCATAGGGGCGAAGCTTGACGGAAGAAATAACGGCGATCTAGCACCTTTGAGCGTACGCGGGGCTTCGTTAAAAGCGTTTGATTATACTAGTAAAATCGCTTCCGCACAGGTTAAGAGCGCCATGATTTTGGCGGCTTTGCGCGCCGATGGTACATGTAGATATACCGAACCCGAACTCTCTCGCGATCATACCGAGAGGATGCTTCAGGGGATGGGCGCGGCTATAAAAGTTGAAGGGTTAACGACTACGATCGAACCTATGAAAGAGCTTTTAACCCCTTTGAGTATTCGCGTGCCTGCCGATCCTTCGAGTGCTTTTTTCTTTGCCGTCGCTGCGGCTATTACGCCTAATTCGGACGTAATACTCCAAGGGGTAACGCTTAATCTTACCCGCATCGAAGCATTTAAAGCTTTGGAGAGAATGGGCGCACAAATAGAATACGAAATGACGGAAGACAGATACGAACCCATCGGGGATATCCACGTAAAATACGCACCTTTACATGCCATAACGGTGGAGGAAAATATTTCGTGGCTTATCGATGAGCTTCCTGCTTTGTCGATCGCTTTTGCATGTGCCGAGGGTGTGAGCACGGTAAAGAATGCCGAGGAGCTACGCGTAAAAGAGAGCGATAGAATCGCAACCGTCGTGAATGGCCTTATGGCATGCGGTATCGAGGTGGAAGAGTACGAAGACGGCTACAGCGTCAAAGGGGGGAGTTTGAAATCCGCAAAAATCGACAGCCACGGTGACCATAGAATCGCCATGAGTTTTATGATCGCAGGGCTTCGATGCGGCATGGAAGTGGAGGACGTCGATTGCGTCAATACTTCGTTTCCGAACTTTTTTGAACTTCTTAAAAATATTGCCAAGATAGAGTTTCGTTAAATGAAGATCGAACTTGCCGAAAACTACGGTTTTTGTTTCGGGGTTAAACGCGCGATTAAGATAGCCGAGGAGAATAAAAACTCTGCAACCTACGGTCCTTTGATCCATAACTCCAAAGAGATTGCAAGACTCGAAAAAGATTTTCAGGTGGGTCTTAGTGATGACTACAAAAGCTTCGCTCCGGGAGATAAAGCGGTGATCCGCACCCACGGGATACCAAAAAACGAGTTGGAGTATCTCGTAGCGAATAAAGTCAACGTAATAGACGCGACATGCCCCTACGTTACCAAACCCCAGCAGATTTGCCAAGAGATGAGCGAAGCGGGGTACGATATCGTGATATTCGGCGATGCAACCCATCCCGAGATCAAAGGGGTACAAAGCTATGCGATTAAAGGGGCGCATGTCGTCACTTCGCCGCAGGAGCTTGCATCGATAAAACTAAGCGAAAAGGTCGCACTCGTCGCACAAACGACGCGCAAAGTCGAAGAGTATCTTGCCATTGCAAATTTTCTTATCCCCAGACACAAAGAGGTGCGTGTTTTTAACACGATCTGCAACGCCACTTTCGAAAATCAAGATGCGGTAAGAAAACTCTCCGCAAAAGCGGATGTAATGCTTATTATCGGGGGGAAAGACTCCTCCAATACCAAGCAGCTTTATAGTA
>Ga0265295_1003879_pt1 | contig 20963 bp, 13 predicted proteins | sample Munlansysbiofilm_FD_192503 | JGI IMG/M metagenome (GOLD analysis project Ga0265295, IMG submission 192503) | Leachate microbial communities from a municipal landfill in Southern Ontario, Canada - Methane capture system biofilm | ecosystem: Engineered > Solid waste > Landfill > Unclassified ... | reverse complement strand
AAGCAACTACACAGTAAAGCTTATGCAAGCAGGTGGCGTAGAACTTGCCAGCGTACCTGGTACGCCTATCAACAATATGCAAACCTTGGAATTCACTTTACCCTGGACCCCTACTGTAGTGGGCGAAACCCAGCTTTATGGTAAAGTAGTAATGGCGGGTGACCTGAACCCCTCTAACGATGAGACCCCCATGCTTACCGTCGTCGTGATGGAATCAGGCCTGCTGGTTGCCGAAATCGGCAATGGCACCGGTACTAATACCAATACTGGCGCTCCTTCCACTTATGGCACCTGGTACAAGGCCTTCCGTCAGCAATTGCTCTACACAGCAGATGAATTCTATGCTGCTGGCGCAGCTCCTGGCCTGATCTCCGCACTTGCTTTCAATGTGCAGGATCTGCTCACTTGCCAAGCCATGCCGAACTACACAATTCGTCTGAAGAATACTGATCAAACAGCTCTGGGTACTGCCTTTGAAGCTGGAGAATACACCACAGTGTGGCACAACGACTTGTTTATGCCCGTCGTTGGCTGGAACCTCCATAACTTGATCGAGCCTTTCTTCTGGGATGGCTCCTCAAATCTGCTCGTTGAGATAGTCACCGACATGATTCCAGGTAGCTATTCTTATAATGCTCTGACCTATCTAACCCCCACCAGCTTTGCCAGTTCCCTGCGGTTCCAGAGTGATTCTGCCAATGGCAGCACCGGAACCACAGGCAGCACTGCCAATAGCCGCACCAATGCCCGCTTCTTCATGATACTCGAAGATATGGGTTCGATGAACGGAATCGTCACCGCCGGTGGCGACCCTCTGCCAGGTGCTGAAATCGTGGTGGAAAACACTGTATTTACCACTGTCAGCGGTGCTGACGGCACATACAACCTTCCTCATGTGCCCGTAGGAACGCAAACTGTTCACGCTACCAAGCACGGCTATAATGTGGTAACTCACAACGTCACCATCGTGGAAGATCAAACTACCACTCAGAACTTTGCCCTGGCCCTGCTTCCTCAGGTTGCAGTGACAGGCAGAATAGTGGGTAGCGATGCTCCTGCAGTCGGTATCGAAGGTGCCAGCATCACTCTGAGCGGCTATGAAGCTTACTCAGCCACTACAGATGCCAATGGCATTTTCAATATTCCGAATGTATTCACCGGACACACCTATACCTACAATGCAACAGCCCTTGGTTATGCCGTAGCTACTGGTCCATTGGTAGTAGGAACCACCCCTGTGAATATGGGCGACATAATTGTAAACGAAGTAGCTTTTGCTCCTCATGGTGTGGTAGCTACACAATCTGCTGACTTCCAGAGCGTAAACGTGAGCTGGGAAGCACCGGTACCCGGTGGCGCAGGCTTCGAAGATGACTTTGAAGATTATGCCGATTTCGCCCAAGAATTTGGCGATTGGACGACACATGATGTAGATGGTTCTGCCACCTATGGCTTCTCTGGGATCCAATTCCCAGGATCTGGCATGCCCATGTCTTACATCGTCTTCAATCCCAGTATGACCACACCTCCGTTGGATCATGCTCCTCATAGTGGTGATAAGATGCTTGCCTGTTTTGCTTCCACCTCTCCACCTAATAATGACTGGTTGATCACACCACAGGTCATGGGTGGCGGCGTAGCAAGCTTCTGGGCAAAGACTTATATGGATTACGGTCTGGAACGCTTCAAGGTAGGCGTATCCACCACCGGAACAGCTCCTGCAGATTTCACCATCATCAGTGGTGGTAGCTATGTGGAAGCACCTCTGGAATGGACTGAATTTACCTATGATCTCAGTGCTTATTCCGGCCAACAGATCTATGTAGGAGTCCAGTGTATCTCCAATGATGTCTTCATCTTCCTCGTAGATGATTTCTACGTGGGTGATGCCCGCATCCGCACTGCCTCTGATGCAATACATAGCAGCACATCTACTGCTTCTGCTCACAAAATGGGCGCCATCGCAGAACGTGCTCTCGTTACCCCGAATCCAGTGAAATTCGTGAGCCCCACTCCCAGAAACACCACCCGCGCCCTTACCGGCTACAAGGTGTACCGTCTCCTGGCTCAAGATCAAGCTAATGAAAACAACTGGACTACCCTTACCACAAACACCATTACTCCCCAGCAGTATGCAGACAACGCTTGGGGCCCTCAGCCCTCCGGAGTATATAAATATGCCGTGAAAGCTGTTTATACGAACGACGTAATGTCTCCTGCCGCTTTCTCTGCTGAGATTCACAAAGGTATGATGGGTACCCTGAGCGGTACTATCACCGAATTTGGCACCGATCTGCCAGTAGCAGGCGTAACTATCACCGCTGGTGAATACAGTGGAACCTCCACTGCCACTGGTGCCTACTCCTTTGAAGTATATGCCGGAACCTATACGGTTACCGCCAGCAAGGCTGGATATCAACCTGCTAGTCAAACTAACGTCGTAATCCAGGGAACTCAGACCACCACTCTGGACTTTGTGATGACCGAGATTACTCTGCCTCCTGGTGCTGTACAAGCTACAGAAGCAGGCGCAAATGTAAACTTGACCTGGATGGAGCCCGGTACAGCCGGTGGCGAATGGATTCACTACGACAGTGGTGAAAATGACGATAGCATCGGAACTGGCGGAGCCGCCGACTTCGACGTGGCCGTTCGTTACCCGCCCAGTGCCCTTACTGATTATGCCGGTATGAGCCTGCATGCCCTCAAAGTATGGCCTGCTCAGGCTGGAACTTTCACTCTGAAAGTTTGGACTGGCGGAACTCCTGCCGCGCCTGGCACATTGGTCTTGACTCAGCCCTTCACCCCTGTTCTGGATACTTACAACATGGTCGAGCTTGATAATCCTGTGACCATTACTGGTAATGAAGAGCTGTGGTTTGGTTACAATTGTAACGTAAGCAGCGGCTATCCTGCCGGCGTCGATGCTGGCCCTGCTACCGAAGGCTTTGGCAACATGATGTTCTTCCAAGGCGCATGGGATACCCTGAATAATTTGGGTACTGGCCTGGACTACAACTGGAACATCCAAGGCTACGTGGGCTATTCTGCCCCAGATCGTGGCGAATTGATTCCTCTGGCAAAAATCAACCAAGAAGAACATAACGCCGAACGTGCTCTTACCGGTTACAAAGTATGGCGTCTCTTGCAGGGACAGGAAGCTAACGAAAGCCAATGGGTATCCCTTACTCCGAATCCGATCAGCGCTGTTGCTTTTCAGGATACGGGTTGGAATACCTTGCCAGATGGCACTTACAAATGGGCAGTGAACGCCGTTTATACCGGTGGTGCACTCTCTATGCCTGCCTTCTCCAATGCCCTGGAAAGACTCACTGAGATCGGAACAGTAGCCGGATTCGTGCGCAGCATGGATAACCAACCCATCAATGGTGCTACTGTCACCACAGGTAATTACTCTGCCACCACAAACGCCACCGGCGCTTACAGCATGGTAATTCCCGCAGGTACTCACAGTTTGATTGCCAGCCATCCTAACTATGTGGCTATGACTCAGACTGGTGTGCTCGTGGTGACTGGACAGACCACTACGGTGAACTTCCAGCTTCAGCCCAGCTCAATCATTCTGAATGATAGTTTCGAAACCTATCCTGATTTCGCTACTACATTCGCTCCCTGGACTCTGTTGGACGTTGATGGATCTAACACCTATGGCTTCTCTGGGATTTCTTTCCCAGGATCTGGCAACCCCATGTCTTACATTGTATTCAACCCCAGCATGACCACTCCTCCTCTAACTGATAGTGGCCAACCGCATACTGGCGCCAAATTTGCCGCCTGCTTCGCTTCCACTACTGCTCCCAACAATGACTGGTTGATCACTCCTCAGATTTCTGGTGGTGGTGAACTAAGATTCTGGGCTCAGACCTTCATGGATTACGGCTTGGAAAAATACAATATCGGCGTATCCACTACTGGAACCGCTCCTGCCGACTTCACCATGCTCAATGGCACAAGCCCCATATCTGTACCATTGGTCTGGACTGAATATGTCTATGACCTCGCTGCTTATGCCAATCAGCAGATCTACGTGGGCATCCAATGCGTATCCCCGGACGTCTTCATCTTCATGGTGGACGATGTCAAGATCACTGGCGGAGTAGGAAACGAAAACGATGTAGCACCTATCTACACCACTGCACTTAAAGGAAACTATCCGAACCCCTTCAACCCAGAAACCACCATCAGCTTTAGCGTAAAAGATGCTGGTCCTGTGAACATCGAAATCTACAACGTCAAAGGCCAGCTCGTCAAAAAGCTTGTCAACGACGTGAAAGCTGCCGGTGAACACACTGTGGTTTGGAATGGTAACGATAATAACGGTCGCGCTGTCTCCAGCGGTGTTTACTACTACAAGATGAATGCCGGCAAATTCAGCTCCACCAAGAAAATGATCATGATGAAATAATCTAACTGCTGGGTGAGTCCCACCACTGCGAGATGCAGTAGGACAGCCCAAAACCATAAATCACAGGGAGCTCCCAATCTGGGAGTTCCCTTTTTTTGTCTGTGACAGCAGAGACGGATGAAGCCCTGTACTAATTTAAGCGGGATGGCAAACTGTCCTGCTTTGGCAGTGACTATAAAGAGCGCTGTGTTTGGCGCGGAGGATAGGGGCGAAACAGAGTCCGCCATCACGCAGATTACAGGCAAAGCGGAGTCCGCCGCTACGATAAAAGTGATGGCACTTGACAGAATTGTCGTTATATTTATTATGTAAGTAAAACAAACAGGGAGCTTAAAGCATAGTGGATCGAGTTATTAACATCCATCAGTTCATGCCGGATAAGGTATGGAAATGGAACTTGCTGGAGCAGAAGATAGCTCAGGTGCTATCGTTGCACGATTATCAGGAGATCCGTCTTTCGGTATTGCAAGATTATGGGGTGATCCACGAAGGCATCACGGCCCTCATGCAGCAGGATGAAGCGACTATTGCTGCCGAAGGCATCATCAATCTCTCCCAGCCCAATGGCGATCTCAGCTTACTCACCTTGCGTCCGGAAGGAACCATCAGCGTACTACATCACACGGCTAAGATTATCAAGGATCATGAAGTGCTTCGCTTTTATTATATGGGGCCGATGTTTCGCAAGGAAAATAATAATGTCCCCTCCGAATTTCATCAATTGGGCGTGGAGCTTTTGGGCAGTGAAAGCGTGATCTCCGAAAATGAAGTGATCTCTCTGGGCATCAAGATCTGCCAGCAATTGGGACTCAAGGATGTGAATCTGCATCTGAATAGCTTTGGCTGTCAGGATTGTCGCGTGCAGTTCTTTGAAGATATGCGCGCGTATTTGACAGAGCATGAGACTGAGCTCTGCGCCACCTGTTTTAAAAAGCTCTATACCAATCCTTTTGCCGATGCAGATTGCGGCGATGTCGCCTGCACAAAAGCAATAATGGAAGGGCCCAAGATCATGGATTACCTCTGTCCAAATTGCCGCAGGAACTTTTCCAAAGTGAAGAAGATTCAAGCCAATTTAGCCCATCAATACACCATAGATCCCAAGCTCTTCAAGAATTATGCCTATTACAATGAAACCGTGTTTGACTTTGTAATCAAGAAAAACGGGACGGAGCAGGTAATAGGAGGCGGAGGACGTTACGACTATCTATCGCGGATGATTACAGGCAAAAACATCCCGGCCGTGGGCTTTTATCTGAATATGGACAGCATCTTTGAGACCATGGACCGGCGCGAACTTTTTACCCCCTTGGACAAGGACTTCAGCGTCTATATCGCCACTCAAAGCGAAGATCTGGAAATGATGCTCCTGCAGATCGCCCAGGAATTGCATGATAACAACATAAAAACCGTGCTGAGCACAGATAAGCACAGCATCACCGAGGATGTAGCCCTGGCTACAAAGGCACAGTGTGAACTGATGCTGGTGATCCGGGATGAGAATGTGCGTGAAGGCAAGATCCTCATGCGCAACCTGAGCAAAGAACACCAGGATTACATCAAACTGGACGGCATCATAGAAGCCATCCTCTTGGCTCGTAAATCTTTGAACAAAGAATAAAGGAGTATATCATGAAATCTATCGCTACTCACCTCGCACCCGCTGCCATCGGTCCTTATTCACAGGCAGTTCTCATGAACGACATCCTGTTTGTCAGCGGACAACTGGGCATCGATCCCAGTACAGGAAACATGGCTGAAGGCTTTGAAGCTCAAGCTAATCTGGTCTTCCAACATATCCGAGCCATCCTCGAAGCTGCCGGCATGGGCATGTCCCATGTGGTAAAAGCCAGCGTTTTTCTGGATGATATGAACGATTTTGGCCAATTAAACGAGATTTATGGCCGCCAATTCAGCGCTCCCTTTCCCGCCAGAGAAGCCATCCAGGTGGCCTGCCTGCCCAAAAACGGGCTGGTGGAAATCTCTGTGATCGCAATGAGGTAAACCCCTTGAGCATCACTACGAAAGGTGGGGACAAAGGCCAGACTTCGCTATATACCGGAGACAGGATTTCCAAGAGCGACCCCCGTGTGGAAGCATACGGCACCTTGGATGAGCTCGATGCCTTCATCGGCGAAGCCAAACACCATGTACACGAAGATGCGGGTGTGTACAAACAGCTTATCGATATTCAAAACCGGCTGTACCGGGTGATGGGAGAGCTGGCCACGCCTGATGGCTCGTATCCCATGCCTCTGTGCGAGAGCGAAGTAGAAGAGATTACCGCCTGCATTCATCACTATGAAGAAAAGCTGAATCTCAAGGGCTTTGTGATCCCCGGAGCCTGCCTTGCCAGCGCCAGATTGGATATCTGCAGAACCGTGGCCAGGCGAGCTGAACGCAGATTGACCGCCCTCGCTATGACCACCGAGGTATCCCCTTTTTTGCAGAAATATGTAAACCGTCTGTCTGATCTTTTTTATATACTGGCGCGGCACATCGAAGATGAAAAAGGTGTATTGACCTATAAGACAAAACCCCTGAAGGGCTGTGAATAAGTGAGGCTGTAGGCAAAGCAGATATTGAACGATAAAAGGAGAAAATAATGTATAAAATAGTGTTACTGAGACACGGCGAAAGCACCTGGAACAAAGCCAACCGCTTTACCGGCTGGACCGATGTGGACCTTTCTGAAAAAGGCATGATCGAAGCCAAAGAAGCCGGCAGAAGGCTCAAAGAAGCAGGCTTCACCTTTGATGAAGCCTATACTTCTGTGCTCAAACGAGGAATCCGCACTCTGTGGCTGGCCTTGGATGAGATGGACCTGATGCACATTCCCATCCGTCATGATTGGCGTTTGAACGAACGTCATTATGGCGCCCTGCAGGGTTTGAATAAAGCAGATACGGCGAAGAAATATGGCGAAGAGCAAGTCTTGATCTGGCGTCGTAGCTTCGATGTTCCACCTCCATTTCTTGAAAAAGACGATGAACGGTATCCGGGCAAAGACCCCCGCTATGCCAATCTGGAAGAAGTGCAAATCCCGCTGGGTGAATCTCTGAAAGATACCGTGGCCCGCACCATGCCTTTCTGGAATGAAGTGATCATTCCCAGACTGGTGGCAGGACGCAGAATGGTGATCTCGGCCCATGGCAACAGCCTGCGGGCGATAGTAAAGAATCTGGATCACATCTCTGATGAAGATATCCTGAGCCTGAATATCCCCACTGGCATCCCCTTGGTCTATGAATTTGATGCCGAATTGAATGCGACCAAACACTACTATCTGGCGGATCCAGAAGAAGTAAAAGCTGCTGCAAACAAGGTGGCTAATCAAGCCAAAGGCTGATGAGCCCCGCAGAATATATAGGATAAATTGGCAGCCGGTTTTTAGGACAGACTGCCAATTTTTGTCTGCAGCTCATGTAAGAAAAGGGGAAAGATGTATAAGATAGTGTTACTCAGGCACGGTGAAAGCGCCTGGAACGATGCCAATCGCTTTACCGGCTGGAGCGATGTGGACCTTACTGCAAGAGGAATACTTGAAGCCAAAGAGGCCGGCAGAAGGCTGAAAGCAGCAGGCTTTAGCTTTGATGAAGCCTTTTGCTCAATGCTCAAGAGGGCAATCCGCACCCTGTGGCTGGCCTTGGATGAGATGGACCTGATGTACATCCCCATCCGCCAGGACTGGCGCCTGAATGGCCGTCACTATGGCGCCCTGGAAGGCCTGAATAAAGCAGAAACAGCCAGGAAATATGGCGAAGAGCAAGTTCTGGCTTGGCGTCGTAGCTTCGATATCGCGCCTCCGCTTCTCGAAAAAAGCGACGACCGCTATCCGGGCCATGACCCCCGCTATGCCAATCTGGAAGAAAGCCAGATTCCCCTGGGTGAATCTCTGAAAGACACCATGGCTCGCACCCTGCCCTTCTGGAATGAAGTGATAGTTCCCAGACTGGTGGCAGGACGCAGAATGGTGATCTCCGCCCACGCCAACTGCCTGCGCTCGATTATTAAAAATCTGGACCAGATCTCTGATGAAGACATCGTGAACCTGAATATCCCCACCGGCATCCCCTTGATCTATGAATTTGATGCCGAACTGAAGGCGACCAAGCACTACTATCTGGCTGATGAGGGCTGAACTGGGGATCATCAGGCTTGGGACGCGGAATACCTTGACGGAAAGCTCTTTTACCATTTTCTTGCGAGAGCAGGATAGAAATCTGGATTTTTCCCAAACATATGCGATAATCAGCTGTATCGCGAAATAGCTGTAAGCCCTGTGCGGCATAATTATAGATATGTAAGTATCTCCCCGGTAAAAAGTCTGTTGCCTTTACACGCATTTGTTCTCCTTGTTTTTAGACATGATCAGTATGGAGTTCAAAGAGCCTTTCCTGGTTTCCCAATATCCACTGACTTCAGGGCTCTTTGGACTTCATATGAAAACTGCAGTGCTATTTGATTACTACCGTATGGAGTTCAAAGAGCCGTTCCTGGTTCCCCAATATCCACTGACTTCGGGGCTTTTTGGACTTCATACGGAACAAGCCAGATACATGGATAAATAGCTCAGTGCTCTCTAAGTTATTTATATTGAATCCCGATATTGATCTTAGTTGACTCAGATATCCATTTGAAGTTTTCAGGGACCCCTTATAGCAGTCTCTGAACAAATACCCGGCACTGTTGCAAAATTCCCTTGACTAATATCCACATATATAGATGGTGGTCAAAAAAAGACAAGGAGTCTTACCATGGCAGTAAAGATCGACAAAGATACCTGCATAGGCTGCGGCGCCTGCGTGGATGTATGTCCCGTAAGCGCGCTTTCGATGGAAAATGACAAAGCTGTTTGTGATGCGGATGCTTGCATAGATTGCGGCGCCTGCATCGCCACTTGCCCAGTTTCGGCAATCAGCGAATAATATAACCAGACAACCAATAAGATTGTGGGTGGAGCTGGCGAGATAGCTATCTCCACCTTTTTTCTTAATATTCTTTAGCACAGGGAGCTCAAGATGAAACGCTACACTTTATTTGTTCTTTTTGCCCTCACGTTTTGGACCCTTACTGCCATAGAGGTCAGCGGTACGCAATCCGGCACCTGGAGTCCAGACAACAATCCTTATCAAATCGTGGGTGATATCACCGTTCCAGCCGGTTCCGTGCTTACCATCCAGCCCGGAGTGATAGTTCAGGCCATGGGAAACTATCGCATCAACGCCGAAGGCAGCATCCAGGCAGTGGGTACACAGGCAGATAGCATTTACTTTATGAATGCTCAGATCCCGCCCACCTCGATCTGGAAAGGCCTGCGTTTGGAAAACGCCACCGTGCCCAGCAGCTTCAAATACTGCTATATCGAGTATGCGGATTATGGCGTAAATGCTGTGAAGTCTCCAGTGGAGGTCAGCTACTGCTATTTTTCTAACAACAAGAACGGCATGCAGCTATACGGCATCGGGGATATCAATCCCCCCGCGATGGATGTGCATCACAACCTGGTAGAATACTCCATAAATCACGGCATCCTGATTCCGCAAAACAGCAATGCCTGGGTGCATCATAACGAGGTGCGCTTCAATGGAACAGGCAGCCAATACCGTGGGGCCATTCAGCTTTCCAATCAGTCCGCCAACGGGCAAAACAACCCCATCATCGAGCATAACCATATACATCATAACTTTAAACAAGGCATCACAGCTTGGGATACGGTGGGCGCATCGGCCATCAATCCCACCATCAGATTCAACCATATCGAATCCAATCTCACCGGAATCTATCTTTTGAACGCCAGCGGGATTGTGCACGATAACCTGATTCTAAACAACTTTATCGTAGGCGATATGAATAGCGGGGCAGGAATGATGATCGCCGGAGCTACTTCACTGCCTCATATAGCAGCCAATACCATAACCGGTAACTACACAGGATTTTACATTACCACAAATGCCATGCCGGTGCTGGGTGATCTGTCCGAAAACCATGCCTGGGCCTTTGGTCAGAACATCATCCAGGACAATATCGATGCCACGAATACCCTGAACTCGGTGGTCTGCGACAGCTATCCCCTCAGCAGCAATATCATCAAAGCCCAGAACAACGATTGGGGTGTATATACCGCGGCGGAAATCGCTATCGGCATCAGAGATCATAACGACGATCCGGCTTTGCCTACCGTGGTTTTTGAACCCTGGCTTGAAGAGCAGACGTCTCTGACAATATCTGGATCATATAGCTGGAACATGGATGATTACGGGGTGCTGGCGCCAGGTGAATTGAAAGTGATCCTGGTGGCAGAAGAAAGCCGTGAGATCCTGGAAACACATGTCCTGGAGAGCAATCCTTTCAGCTTCGAAAGCAATGTGGAGGAAGCCTTCCTTGCCCTGATCTGTGGTGTGGATGAAACCAGAGAGATTTGGGCTGCCGCAGGCGGTTTGGGAGATGATTGCCTCACCTTCAGTCCCATCGAAGCGACGAACATTCCTTTGGGCGTGATCCATATCGCAGCCTGGCAACAGTATCATGTAAAAAAGAAAGGCGAAATCCAGATCATCGAAGGTCGCGAAATGTGGCCAGTGTACAATAGCTTTCTGATCTTCCCCTACGACAGCGTAGATTATTTCTATGATGAGGGTGATTACCGCTATATCTACAAGCAGGAATTTCTTGAGGACGGCGTCTGGGAGACCTTTTATCTTGGCCTGGACCTGGTTTACGAAAAGACTCAGAATTTCATACATGAAGAATACTGGATCCAAAACCTCCCTGAAGATGGCATCCTTATGCAAAGATGGGTGAGCTGCTACATTGATGCCGATGGCCTGGCCACTACCATAGCCAACGATACTGAGCAACTGCGCACCAAGCGTTTTATTGGTCCGGACTACCAGCATATTTATATCCATGACAGCGCAGGCTATGCGGATCGCTATCTGGACGTGGTGGAAGCTGAAGCGGGCACCACTATTCTGTACCATCGCCCGAATACGTTTAATCCAAGTGAGCTGAGAATGCGCAATGCGGATGGCAACATTCCGGGAACCCGCAATCTTTCCTTCTGGTGGCAAGCTCCGGCATTCTCCGGTACGAACTATGATTCCTATCGCTTCTATAGACAAGACCAGGGTGAAGATCCCGTACTGGTTGGTACTGTACCGTTTAGCGAGTACCGATTCTTTTTATCCGATCAAAGCGGTAATGGCCCAGTGGAATTCTGGATGGTAGCCTCTGATGGCACCGTAGAATCCGGACCCAGCAATATCATTACAGTAGAGTTTCCCGTCAGCAATGAAGACCTGGTTATTGCGCCCGTGCTGAATATCTATCCCAATCCCGTGAAATTCAGCCCTGGCAATACTTTGAAGATAGAGACCAAGGGACTCATGAATCCATGTCTGAAGGTTTACAACATCCGCGGTCAGCAGGTTTATAGCCAAAAGCAATCCACCCAGGACTTTGAATGGCAAGGGCTGGACCTAAAAGGCAAAGCGGTAGGCAGCGGCATCTATATGCTGCGTCTGGAAAGCAGTAATTTGTCTCCCATCAGCCGTAAAATAATGGTAATCAAATAGGAACGATAATGAAGAAAGCAGAACTCGCCCAACACAGATACGAATCCGGCTTTAATTGCGCGCAGAGCGTATTCTCTGTATTTGCCGAAGATTACGGCATGTCGGAAGAACAAGCCTTGAAGCTCTCCTCACCTTTTGGCGGTGGCATGAAAATGGCCGGTCCCTGTGGCGCGCTTACCGGAGCTTTGATGGCTCTGGGATTGGCCCGGGGATACTGCGAAGCAGACGAAACACTAAGAGCGGAAAGCGACAAGGCGGCCATTGAATTGATCCAGCGCTGGAAGGCAGAGATCGGTCCCGTGGATTGCAAGACCATCCTGGGCTACAACCCCTGTGATCCTGTTCAAAAAGAAGCAGCGCTGGCAGCCGGCGGTTCGGCTCATATCTGTTCAAATTGTATAGTCAAAGGGGTACAAATCCTCATCGATTTGCTTGCCGAGCTTGCTTAAAGACCCATAATGCACTACCTTATCTGTAGCTGTGCTTACGCCCCTCAGAAAGGGTCGTGCCTTAATAATAAAAACTAATAAAGGAGTAATTAATGTCAGAAATAATTTATATCAGAGGACGCGAAATCTTAGATTCCCGCGGCAATCCCACCGTGGAAGCAGATGTCCATCTGGAAACAGGTGTGATGGCCAGAGCCGGTGTACCCAGTGGCGCATCCACAGGCGAGCGAGAAGCCATAGAACTCAGAGATGGTGACAAGAGTCGCTACCTGGGTAAAGGCGTGCTGGGTGCAGTGCAAAACGTCAACGAACTCATCGCCCCCGAACTCTTGGGCATGGAATCCCTGCAGCAGGCCACGCTCGACAAGATGATGATAGAGCTGGATGCCACCGATAACAAGGGCAAGCTGGGCGCCAATGCGATCCTGGCAGTCTCCATGGCTGCCGCCAGAGCTTCCGCTTTTGAGCTGGAAATCCCGCTTTATCGCTATCTGGGTGGCACCAATGCCCTCACCCTGCCGGTTCCCATGAGCAATATCATCAATGGCGGCGAGCATGCCGACAACAACGTGGATATTCAAGAATTTATGATCATGCCTCTCAATGCAAAGAGCTTCCGTGAAGCTATTCGCTGGAATGCAGAAGTATTCCACGCCCTCAAAGCCATCCTGAAAGCCCGTGGCCTGGCCACATCAGTGGGCGACGAAGGTGGCTTTGCCCCCAATCTCAGCTCCAATGAAGAAGCCCTCATCGTGATCGTGGAAGCCATCACCAAAGCCGGATACAAGCCCGGAGAAGATATCTATATCGCTCTGGATGCAGCGGCATCCTCCTTTGTGCAAGCCGATGGCAAATATGCTATCGACGGCAAAAAGCTTTCCTCCGAAGAACTGATCGCCTATTATGAAGAGATGGTCGCCAAATATCCCATTTGCTCTATCGAAGACGGCCTCGCCGAAAACGACTGGGAGGGCTGGATCCTCATGAATCAAAGAATGGGCAACAAAATCCAGATCGTGGGAGATGACCTTCTGGTTACCAATCCCAAGCTCATCAAGAAAGGCATTGAGAAGAAAGCTGCCAATTCTGTCTTGATCAAACTCAATCAGATCGGCACTGTGACCGAGACCATCGAGGCCATCAATACCGCTCACAAAGCGGGATGGACCTGCGTGATCTCTCATCGCAGCGGCGAAACTGGAGACACCTTTATCGCAGATCTTGCTGTGGCCATGAATACCGGCCAGATCAAAACCGGCTCAGTTTCTCGCAGCGAAAGAGTGGATAAATACAATCAACTCATGCGCATAGAAGAAGAACTCGGTGAGCAGGCTTATTTCCCTGGCAAAAGCGTAATTAAACAGCTCAGCTAAACAAGTACTGATAGATAATCCGCCTCTTGCATCCTTGTGAGAGGCGGTTTTTTTGCCTTCATAAGCAGCAGAAACTGCGTTCTCAGACTGGAATCCTCATTAATCTTCCCCGTTAGATGTCGTGGAGATGACGTGGAGATAGTGGGGAATAATCCTGCTATCTCCACGTCATCTCCACGGTAGCCTATGCAGGAAGAACGCTGGAGCTTCCGGGTGGGAAAGGTAAAATAACGCAATAAACTGCTTCTGATGAAAAACGGGGACGGGTTGTTGCTCTGATTCCTTGACAAATAAGCCCTCCTCAAAAATGCTCCAACCAAAAGCAAGCGAAGGATATTGTATGAAAAAGCTCTTACTTGATTTGTCGAATCTGGGTGCTCTATTTAAAGAAGCCCTTCCCGAAGAGAAGGTGGCTGCTGCCCAGACCTCTTTTTTGAAGCAGGTCTCAGAAAAGATGCACGCCTTTTACCGGGGCAAGATGCAAACTCTGCCTAAGGCCGGCATCTATGGATTCAATTGGTTCAACGTCTGGTACACACCTGGTGTATCCAAGGTTTCCACCACCATCCGGGATCATCCTGATGCCTCTTACCAGCTCTCAAACCGGGGGAATCTGGTAGCGGTGGTTTCCGATAGCACCAGGGTCCTGGGAGATGGCGATTGCGGACCCTCAGGAGGTCTTGGAGTGATGGAAGGTAAGGCTATGCTGATGAAGTATTTGGGCGCTTGTGATGCCATCGCATTATGTGTGGACAATCGCAATAAAGAGGGCAAACCTGATGCCCAAAAACTCATAGATTTTGTGAAGATGCTGCAGCCCAGTGTGGGCGCCGTGAATCTGGAAGATATCTCCCAGCCAAATTGCTACAGAGTTTTGGATGAGCTGCGCGAAAGCTGCGATATCCCCATCTGGCACGACGACGCCCAAGGCACTGCCTGCGTGACCCTGGCCGGGGTGATCAACGCTCTGAAGCTGACCAATCGCAAGATCTCCAGCACCCGGGTCGTGCTCTATGGCTGCGGTGCTGCCAATAGCACCATCGCCAGTTTTCTGCTGCAATCCGGCCTCGATCCCGCTAAGCTGATCATCTTTGACAGCAAGGGCGGACTGCATCTTGACCGTCAGGATATTCGCGATAACAAAGATAAATACAGGCAGTGGGCTCTGGCCGAAAAGACCAATCCCCAGAAGCTTAACACCATGGAAGAAGCGATGAAGGGAGCAGATCTACTAATAGCTCTTTCCACTCCCGGACCGGGCACGATTCTGCCGGAATGGATCCAGCTCATGGCCAAGGATGCGATCGTTTTTGCCTGTGCCAATCCTGTTCCGGAGATCTATCCTTATGATGCGCACAAAGCCGGAGCACTCATCGTAGCCACCGGACGGGGCGATTTCCCGAATCAGGTGAATAACTCGGTCGGATTCCCCGGCATCCTGAAAGGCGTGCTCATGGTTCAGGCCCGTAAGATCTCTGATGGCATGGCTATAGCGGCGGCGCATTCTCTGGCGGATTTTGCCGAAAAAAGAGGCATCAGTGCTCAAAGTATCATCCCCACCATGGATGAAACCGAAGTCTTTGCCCAAGTGGCTGCGGATGTAGCAGTTCAAGCGATGAAAGAAGGCCTGGCCCGTGTGCAGATGAGCCACCAGGAAGTATATGACCAGGCTCTGAAAGAGATTACTGAGACCCGCGCCTTGTGCCAGTCTATGATGGAAGCGGGGCACATTCAGGCACCGCCCCCAGAGCTGCTCCAAGAGGTATTTGAGGCTTGTATCACAGAATCAAAGAGTTCCTGAACCGCCAGAAATCTCCGCGTTATAAGAGCCTGAGCTATATAGCCAAAGCGCTGTTTACGCTGCTGCTCTTGTATCTGATTTTCAGGCGGATCGATCTGGCTGCGGCCTTGCAAAACGCTGGCAGACTGTCTCTTGTCAGCGTTCTGAGCGTACTGGCACTATCGGCTCTGAGGCACTTTATTCAGTGTAACAACTGGCGCTGTGCCTTGCATCTGAATCCCGGCTATATCTACGATCGCCGGCAGGTGCGAGATTCCTATCTCCTGGCTTTACCGCTACGGTTTTTGATTCCAGGCGGTCATGCGGCCTTTGCCAAGATCTTTTATCTGAAGAATACCAGTCTCTTAGCCTCCTTTATCGCCACCAGCGCCGAGCGGCTCTTCATGAGCTGGGCGACCTGGACTTTTGCCGCCATCGCTGCCTTTTTCTTCTTTCCTGGGCTGAATATTTATCTGAGGATTTTGTTTATCCTCATAGCCGCTTTTTTACCGCTCTGGACAGCCTTGCTTATGAGGATGAAGCCTTCCTTCAGGCCCCATCTTCCGGCCTATGCAGCTCAGGCTCCCAAAATGATGCTCTTGCAGATCGCTAATACCCTGCTCATGTTCCTGCAATACTATATCATCCTGAATCAACTGGGCATGATCTCGGCAATCGATACCTGGCTGGGCATGGGGCTCACCAACCTCTCGAATTCCATCCCCATCACCATCTCGGGCTTGGGACTGCGGGAAGGCTTTGCCATCCATTTTCTGCAAGCCTTTGATTTCAGTTCGGAGCAAGCGGTTGCCGCCACCCTCAGTCTCTTTATATTCCATGATCTTATCCCCGCTTTGATCGGTGCCGTGGTGCTTTTTCGCACAAAACGAGTCTAAGCCAATCCTTTCGCTTTTTTGCATTTGCCGATCCTCCAAATCAGATTAGATTTTATGTAAGAACTCAAATATTGCCGAGGAGGCCAACATGCTCTCTGATATTGAAATCGGACGTCTTACTAAACTCAAACCCATCGATGAGATTGCCGGGAAAATCGGACTGAGTCCGCAAGACCTGGATCATTATGGTGAATACAAGGCAAAAATCCGCTATTCTGCCCTTTTTGCCAACGAAAATAACCCCACTGGGAAACTAATCCTGGTCTCTGCCATCACCCCCACTCCCGCTGGTGAGGGTAAAACTACTGTCGCCATCGGACTCTCCCAAGCGATCAATAGAATCGGCAAAAAGTCCATAGTAGCCATCCGCGAACCCTCCTTGGGTCCAGTGTTTGGCATCAAAGGCGGTGCTGCAGGAGGTGGCTGGTCCCAGGTTTTGCCCATGGAAGATATCAACCTGCATTTTACAGGGGATTTCCATGCCATAACCGCTGCAAATAATACCCTTGCCGCCCTGGTGGACAATCATATTTATTTTGATAACGAACTCGGAATCGACCCCCGCCGCATTACCTGGAAAAGGGTCGTGGATGTGAATGATCGCATGCTGCGAGACGTGGTGATCGGCCTGGGCGGACGCAAACAGGGCTTTCCCAGAGAAGATGGCTTTGATATCACTGCGGCCAGCGAGATTATGGCAATTTTGTGTCTGTCAAACAACATGGATGAGCTCAAAGAGCGCATCGGCAATATCACAGTGGGGCTTTCTTTCTCCGGAGAGCCGGTAAAGGTGCATCAACTGGGCTTTGAGGGCGCCATCGCCGCTCTGCTCAAAGATGCCCTGAAACCCAATATCGTGCAAACTACCGAGAATACCCCAGCCTTTGTGCACGGTGGCCCTTTTGCCAATATCGCCCAGGGTGCCAATAGCATCCTCGCCACCAAAACTGCCCTGCGTCTTTCGGACTATGTAGTTACGGAAGCGGGCTTTGGCTTTGATCTGGGCGCTGAAAAGTTCTTTGATCTGGTGTGTAAGTATGGCGGCTTCTGCGTGAATGCCGTGGTTCTGGTAGCCACGGTGCGAGCGCTGAAAATCCACGGTGGAGTGAGAGTAAGAGACCTCTCAGAGCCTAATCCTGAGGCGGTAAAAGCCGGCTTGGTGAATCTCGCCAAGCATCTGGAAAACATCAATAAGTTTGGTATGAAATCCGTGGTAGCGATCAATAAGTTCCACACCGATACCGGGGAAGAGCTCAAAATAGTAGAAGACTTTGTAAAAGGTCGTGGTTTTGACGTCAGCACAGTAGAGTATTTCACCAAAGGCAGCGAAGGCGGCCTGGAACTGGCAGAAAAGATTGTAAAACTTGTAGAAGATGATGTTTGCACCTCCCACGGTCTTTACGATTGGAACGATTCGGTAAAAAACAAAATCTTTAAAGTTGCCTCCGAAATCTATGGAGCTGAGGCGGTTGACTATACCCTCGATGCCAAGGCTGACCTGAAGAACATCAATAGATTCGGCTTTGATAAACTGCCGATCTGTATTGCCAAGACTCAAAAGTCCTTATCTGACAATCCCGATCTGATCGGCCGACCCAAGGACTTTCTGGTCACCGTGCGCAAGATAGTCGTCGCCAGTGGCGCAGGATTCTTGATTCCCATCACCGGTGAGATTATGCGTATGCCAGGACTACCTAAGAAGCCCAGTGCCAATAATATCGACGTGGGACACGATGGAGATATTACAGGCTTGCTCTGATTTTCAAAGAGCAGAAATCTACACCAGCATTTGTGATACGAGAAACTAAATAAGGCGGGATTCGAATCCCGCCTTTTTATATGGTATGAGCTTGCTCTATTTATTCGGAAAGCACTACTTTACGCAGGGATTGTTTGCCATTACTATCCATGCGGATCAGGTAGATACCGCTGGGCTGCTTGCGACCAAGCTGATCGGTGCCATTCCATTGCAGCAGGAACTTTCCTTTGTCCTTGTTGCCGGTAAACAGTGTTTTCACCAGTTGACCTCGGGTATTATAGATCTGCACTGTGGCCTGGCCAGCCTTTTCCATCCCACAGGAGATATTGACGATAGGATTGAAGGGATTCGGATAAGTGCTGCTGATCCCTTGAGTCAGGGGAACTTCAGGCGTGGGAGGATTGGCAAAAGCCACATTGATGTGAATGGGACCGTGGAAGCCACTTTCACCACTCAAATCCACGTTTTCCAGCCAGTAGTAATAGATTCCCTCTGCATAAATTTCTTTATCGGTAGCGATGTACACCTTCATTTGTGATGTATTCGTAGCCGGGATAAAGTAATTCAGCATTTGGGCAGAATCCAGTAAATCCTCCGTGTTACGGTAAATCCGGAATCCACTTACATTGGTTTCAGATTGGGTTACCCACTGCAAATTAACTTGATTGTAGGAATTTGTGGCTACGGTAAAGGAAGACAATTCCACAGGCAAGGTACCCCCATCGTCACGCCCGATGGTATAAGTGTCGCCATCAAAGGAGGGAAGATCCACAGTTACCCACCGTGGATTAGAACTTACGTCGTAATCGTTTGCAGTATACATGGTAGCTACGATATAGACCGCAGGGATCAGGATGTCCCAATTGAAATTGTTATCTTCGCTCTCATCCCAATAAAAGGTGACAATTTTGGTGCCACTGAAGCTCCCATTGATAGTCCACTCTCTATCTATCCTGTTGGGCATGCTGGTAACAGGAGTTGTAATGATAGAGAATCCGCTAATCAAGTTCTCATCTTCCACAATCTCCAGGAGCTTGTAATCCATAGATGAATATGCATCCGTAGTTATGGCACTACCGCTCACTGCTCCATCGATCTGAGCAAACACGACCTCCACTGTCACGACTTGGGTAAAGTTCACTCCAGCAGCATTATCTACCGTAAGGTTACTCACACTAACAGGTAAACCATTTCCAGAGCTTTGGGCGACGATTCCTGCGTATGTGTAGTCTGCCCCAGTATTGAAGTCACGGGTTCCGGTCACCTGAACTGCTCCTGTTGCTCCGCTGGAAGTGATGCCATCGGCATCCCGAATGATCAATCCTGCACCAGAAATCAGGGTAAATGCCCCTTTCCCGGTGATAGGCTGATTTACGATGTTCAGGATAGTTCCACTGGCAACCTTGAAGTAAATCGTTTCGGAAATCGTTCCACCGCTTTTATTAAAAATTTGTGTTCCTGCTTTTAGGAAGTCCCATCCGCAGCTTGTAGCAAATGGAGATGTGGTAAGGGTCCCTCCGCTCATCACAAAACTGCCCGTCAGGCTCACCTTTGTGCACCCGCTACCGGCCATTTCTACGGTGCCACCGCTTTGTTCATAATTCTCTATGAGCTTGGTTGCTGTAGCAGTTGAACCCCACCGCCAGAGACCCGTTCCAGTGTCTTCTACCTTGAGGGTTCCGCGGACTGTATGGTAACTACTTGTGACAGGATTGACTATTATAGCAGTCTGTCCGGGGCAGTCCCAGATTACATTATAAAAATTCTGCCCAGTATTCGTTGGGCTGGTTGTTGTCAGGCCGGTGATTAAAAGAGTCGAACCGATTTCCCAGGCAGCCAGTGGATAAGCTCCGTTGTTTCTGGCATGTTCATAGATACTCCCGTTTTCCATAAACAATTTAGTTATACCTGAAGTAATTTTACCAGTGGAAGATACCTTGAGATTGCCAAAACACTGCATGCCTGGCATTGCTGCGGCTTTTTCGATTGTTAAGGTATTCGCAGTTACGATGATGGCTCCCCCGCTATCGACAATAGTGCGATCTATTTTGAGATCCGAACTTACTGTAATTGTGTGTCCGCTTCTGATGGCAGTGACATTGGCGTTTAAATACGTGGGAAAAGCTGTTGCAGCCACCCAAACTGATCCATTGTATCTTTGCCAGGTTGCAACGGAAGTCCAGCCTCCGGACCCAGTTGTCCGGTAATCATTGGTAGTCTGCGCAAACGCTGCGCTGACCATCATAATGAATCCTAAAACGAGAATTAACCTTGTGAGTTTCATAATTTCTCCTGCTTGTATATTTAAATATCTTGTGGCCGATCTCTCAATAATGGCATAAATGCCAAGCCCTGTTTATCAGCAGGCTTGAGGACAATAACTCCGCCCTCAGCTAAACTCTAAGGGCAATCAACTTATACATAAGATACTGTATCCCCGACTTTTGTCAAGATGTATAGAATACAGGGATCCCCCCATTTTTTTCAAAGCTCAGAAATCCAAGCATAATTGCAGATCCTCCTTGCGTTTTCGTGCTGGATTCTATTTTCTTTTTCTCAGAAGTCTCCTCGGATCAATGCTGCTGAACAAATCGCTGATTAGTGAGGTAAGCCTGTACGTCATCAGCTTTCCTTTTTCTTTATAGGAATTCCTGTAAATCAGCCGGTGTGAGAATATCTTGATTAGGTGCTCCGTGGCCTCAC
>Ga0265295_1003878_pt1 | contig 20963 bp, 17 predicted proteins | sample Munlansysbiofilm_FD_192503 | JGI IMG/M metagenome (GOLD analysis project Ga0265295, IMG submission 192503) | Leachate microbial communities from a municipal landfill in Southern Ontario, Canada - Methane capture system biofilm | ecosystem: Engineered > Solid waste > Landfill > Unclassified ... | reverse complement strand
TGTTTGTACCATTCATCAAACACCTACCCGATTGGGTAGTTTTTGCCGCCATGAAACGCATTAATAAATTTCAGGCATAATAAAAAACATCCGTATGAAAAAAACAGGTCTATTTTTGGTACTATTACTCAGCATTATGAGTTGCCAAACCTCTAAAAAACAAACTTCTATGAGTTCTATTTCAGAAAATACCATTCAGGCAACGATTGATTCCGTGAAAGTTCATGCGCCAGAAGCCAATGCAACCATGATTACACGAGGCGTAACCCATGCTGCTAAATTCTGGCAAACGACTGATGGTTCGGAAACCGAATTCTTGCAATTTTGCGTGGCGAACTTTGCTAAAACAGACGCCGAAAAACAGCGCCTTTTTGCCACAATCCAAACCAACTTAGAAACCTTATTTGGCAACTACAACAAAATTAGTGTCGACTTAAAGTTACCACTACACGTAGTTGGACCCGATGTAACGCCTATGGACGAACAATTTGGCGCATTCGATCCATTTGCGCATTTTTCCGACGACATGTTTGCCTCCAAAATAGCCTTTACCACATTACTCAACTTTCCATTTTACACGTTGGAAGAAAAAAACAAGTTAGGCAAAACTTGGACGCGACAAGAATGGGCTTACGCACGTCTTGGCGATTTATTCAACGCGCGCATTCCTGCCGAGATTAATCAAAACATAGCGAAGCAAAGCACTGAGTCCGATAGCTATATCTCCAATTATAACATCATGATGGGACAGTTGCGCACGGAACAAGGCCAGCAACTATTTCCCGACCAAATGGCACTCATTTCACATTGGGGATTGCGCGATGAGCTCAAAAGCAATTATGCCAATGCCGACGGACACGGACTAGAAAAACAGCAGATGATTTACGAAATTATGAAACACATCGTTAATCAAACTATTCCTCAGCAAGTGATTAGCAACGACGCCTACACGTGGCAACCATTGTCGAATAAATTGTTTGAAAACGGAAAGCCAATCACACCAACTCCTGAGCCCAACACGCGGTACGAAAAATTGTATAACATTTACAAAGCCACCATCGCTGCCGACGCATATTGTCCTACTTACCCCACTTACATTCAGCGTTCGTTCGACCAGCAAATGGAAGTGTCGGCTGAAGAGATAGAAACCATGTTTACCCAATTCATTGCTTCGCCACAAGTTGGTGAAGTTGCCAAATTAATAGAAACCCGTTTAGGGCGCAAATTGCAACCGTTTGATATTTGGTACGACGGATTTAAAAGCCGTAGCTCTATCAACGAAGAGGAACTTACCGCACAAACGCGTAAACGTTATCCAACCAAAGATGCCTACGAACAGGATTTACCAAATATATTGAAACAACTTGGCTTTTCGGACGAACGCACTCACTTCATTTGCAGCAAAATACAAGTCGATGCGTCGCGTGGTGCTGGTCACGCTTGGGGTGCACAAATGAAATCGGACAAAGCTCGTTTGCGCACGCGTATTGCTGCCGACGGCATGGATTACAAAGGCTACAACATTGCTACGCACGAATTTGGACACAATGTGGAACAGACCATCACGCTCAACGATGTAGATAATTACCTGATGAATGGCGTTCCAAGTACCGCTTTCACCGAAGCGCTGGCATTTGTGTTTCAAAAACGCGACCTCGCCTTACTGGGTTATAAAAACAATGCTACCAATCAAGCAGATTTACAAACACTCGATATTTTTTGGGGTTGTTACGAAATCATGGGCGTTTCACTCGTCGATTTATACACGTGGCAATGGCTCTACCAACATCCTGATGCTACGGTGGAAGATTTGAAAGCAACCATCATCACCAACGCCAAAACCATTTGGAACAAATACTATGCACCCATTTTAGGCGAACAGAATTCGCCGATTTTGGCCATCTATTCGCACATGATTGATATTCCTTTGTATCTGCCCAATTATCCATACGGGCATATCATCGAATTTCAATTGGAAAACCAAGTACACGGTAAAAATTTGGGTGACGAAATTCAACGCATTTATCCAGTGGGTAAACTGACACCAAATTACTGGATGCAACACGCCGTAGGACACGATGTGTCGACCACGCCACTACTGGAAGCCACCAGCAAAGCACTCAAAACTATCCATTAATCTAGCACATACAACAAGCCCCACCTAGTTATCACAACTCGATGGGGCTTTTACTTTCAATTTTTGGCAGTTTAGTTTTTTGGTAAATACCTACCACATATTTACACCTATTTTATTTGATAATTTTGACGGTTTGATTACCACATTTCAACACATATACACCAGCTGACCACGTTGACGTGTTAATACGTGATTCATTAGTTGACAACACTTTAACACCCGCTAACGTGTAAATTTCAACAGGTGCTTGTGCGTTGGTTACTTCTACATAATCGACACATGGATTTGGATAAACCGTTATTTTCTGAGTCATCAACTCGCTCACATCCGTTGTTTTTGGCACAGCTACTTTCAACTTATCCATAGCAAAATAGGTGGCGGTGTTCGAAAAACCATACGCCATATCGGTAGAACTTACGGAAAAAGAGATGCCACCAACTCGACCTAATGAACTCAAATCGAACCATTCCCACGTATTGTTTACTGTCCATTCCGCTGGATTTTCCGAACGATAGTCCGCTAAATAAAACGAGACCGTTTGTCCTGTTGGCGCAAAGGACGCATCCAGCGCTTCAGCTTTTAACACAAACGAGTCGCCAGTAGCAAATTTTCGCGCATACGCATCGCCTTGCGTAATGGCTTTGTACGCCATCGGATTATTGCACACATACATGCCCACCGCATCGTATTGTTCGCCTGTGGTGAAAATCACTTGATTAGAACTTGTTGAGTTCAACATCGAATAATACTCCGAATAATAACCCAACACATAAGGTGTCCCTATGCCATCGACACCGCCACGCGCCATACAACCAAAATAACCGCTATCGGCAGCTACTTTACACACCGTAAATCCTTCGTACGACATACCACCATAACTTTGTCCGCTTGGCAAATGTGACAAACCAAATACTTGCGATTCAATGTAGCCGTAGTCGGTTTCGTTGTACGTTTCGGTCCACGCATCGGCGGCATTAAACGTAAAAGTAGCCGGATTAGTTGGGGTAGTTAAATCCAACGTAATCGTATCGCCAGGAGCATAAGCAAACACATTGACAACTAACAATGTCATCAAACAAAATGTAATTAATTTTTTCATGTTGTTACAAATTAAAAAAGTAAATAAAATAATATATTGAATTAATAATGAACTACGTTCACTTCCAAAAACAAGCGGTTATATCTTCCAATGTACCTGTTTCAGTGATTTTATACAACCGCTGATTGGTCGTTGTGTGATTCAGTCCGCCGAGCTCGGGCACATACGGACCAACTTTGACATAATCGAACCACTGACTATCAAACACTTCAGGCAACGTTTGTTTTCCTGAATACCAACCGACTTTCAGTGTGAATGCGGCTTGTGTTTTCATCCAACGCGCCAACTGCGCCACAGCGTGCGGTTCTCTATCGCCACCCATAAAACAGACACACGTAATGGTTTTACCATATTTGTGCAACAGTTCTTCCAAGGCCTGTTCCGTGAGTGGATTTCCCACGTCGTCCATCAAATAGGCACTATGGCAACCCACACACCGATTGGGACAATTAGAAATATTAATGGCGAGCGTTACTTCGTTGGGCAGTTCCTGAAACACCACATCGTAATTGGCATATTTTAGCATGTTTCGCTTGCCTCCATTTTTGCATAATGACGCTTGACAGCTTCCTTTTGGCGAGCAGCCGAAAAGTTGCTAACGCGTTTCATATAACCAATAATACGGGTCAAATAATCCACATTCTGACTGTGACACGAAGGGCATTCGTGCAAATACCGTTTGTCGATACAACCGCACTCGTTACAAATCGTATTCGGAATATTGAAGGTGAAATAGTTGCACCCTTCGGTAGCTGCCACGCGCAACAAATGGCGGTATTGTGGTTCGCTCAAATGCTCTTCCAAATTAAGATGCAACGCCGAGCCGCCAGTTAAATGTTCGATGTATTTTTTGCCATGTAAACGGAATTTATCCAACACATTGAGCGATGTATCTTCCACCGCATAAAAATAGCTGTTGTAACAATCGCGCGGCACAAAATAACCATCTTCTTTATCCCATTTAGCGTGTTTCACGCCCACATTTTCAGCCGGAATCATTTCGCAATTGAACATCACATCTTTGCTACGGTATTTCTTATTGTATGTTTCCACAATGCCTAAAACACCTTGCACAAACGTGGTATATTTTTCGTTATCACTAATTTCAATACCGAGAAATTCAGCCGCTTCCACCAAGCCATTGACACCAATGGTTAAATACTGACGACCGATGTTGATATAACCCGCATCGAACAGAGGCAACATGCCCTTAGCTTGTAACTGTTTCAGATTTTCGTTGTAGCCGAGTTGTACTTTGTGCGTCAAATCCACCACATCCGACAAATACGTTTGATACGGAATGCCCATTTTTACCGCATGTTGAATACAGCGATTGAGATTGATGGTGAGCACGCTTTTAGAACCTGTGGATACGCCGCCAGCTCCCAACGTATAACTAAATCCGTTGTCGGTAATCTCGTTGCGCAAACGGCAGCAACTACTCAACGAATCGGCATTATCGCTCAGATAAGTGAAAAACGAATGACCTTCGGCGTACATTTTAGCGGTAAAATCGGCGTACTCTTTATCTTTCATATCGCCATTTTCGGCGAGCAACGCCATAGTTTCCACCGGAAAGGTGAGCACTGTTTTAGTGCGTTCCTTGTTGAACCACTGCATAAACCGTTTTTGAAGCCAATTGAGCGATTCCCAATGAGGTTTTTCACCATTCGGGAAATAGAAGTTTTCGAATAAACTCTCGAAATAGTAACGATCGTAGTAAGCAATATTCCAAAAAACTGCTTGGAAATTGCGCGCGCCAGTAGGTTGATTAATCGAATAGACAATTTGCTCGAAACAATCGGAAATCACTTTATCCAACGTGCGTTGTTTTTTCGATAAATCGACCACTTTATGCGCGTTTTTGTAGTAATCGTCACCAAATTCAAGCTCGATAAAATAGTTCATGTACATCAAAAATTCGGGCGTGGCGCACGCACCGCTCAACATGCTCGACACGATGAAGACCATATTGACAAAACCGCCACAAAACGACTTTAAATTGGTCGGTGGCGTGGAGTTACCACCAATCGACAATGTGCCACCAATCAACCACGGATACATGGTAATGCTGGCGCAATAGTTGGCCAAACTGGTTTCGTCGTTTTTATAAATCACGTGTTGATTTAACAAACTCAAGTATTTGTCGGACAGTTCCTTGCCGTACATATCTTTGAGTCGGTCGGTCAACAATCGCCTATTGAGGCGAATAAAATTTGGTTTGGGTAATTCGCCAATCAACGTGGCAATATTTTTCTTTTCCACGTTCGCGTTCGCATCAAACTTACTGCCTGTAGCGGCATTGGTAGCCTCGCAATAATCGATGAGAAATTCGAGTTTGTCGCGCGTTTCACGATCTTCGGAGTGACTTTGACGATAGAGCATAAACGACTTAGCCACCGCGTAATACTGCTCCGCCATCAGTGCCATTTCCACTTGGTTTTGAACCTCTTCCACACTCATGCCATTGGAAATGTTGAGCCGACTAAGCACAGCGGTCATCACCTCTTGCGATGCGAAACTGCCAACCGACAGAAACGCTTTAGCAATGGCATTTTTAATTTTGTCAATCGAAAAAACGGCGCGTGTGCCATTACGTTTGACAATGAAAATTTCTGTTGAATTCATCTGATTCTGGTTTATAGTAATTATAATAAGTCACCATAAACTTCCGAAGCGAACGGACGTACGAATAACCTGCAAACACACGGTTGCTAAGTCACATCGTAGAAAAAAGACTGTAAGAATCATGCGGACAAACGTGTCCTCAGGGTTCATGCGCTCTATTCCTCGAAAGCGTGATAAAACAAAAGCATTTGGCAGGTCTTCTGACTTGTTTCCAACTTATGCGCCTTCCCATTCCCGACAATCGGAACAGTGGCAAAAGTGTTGCATAGGTTGTTTGGGCTGAAACTCACAGCAGCGGGTCTGTTCAGGATTTACACCTGATTCTCTATTCATTTTGTACCGCGAAACGATACAAAAACCAAACACTGTACATTAAATACGCTGCAAAGATAGTACAAAAACCAATATCCAAATCGAAAAAACAGAATTAGTTATCAACATGAGGTACACCAATACCGAAATATATCCTATAAACTAGCACCGTAGCTAGTTAAAAAAACCAATATATTATTTGTAAAAAACTGTTAGGTTTTTAAAATAAATACGTACATTCGTAGCATTGTTTTGTAAGTGCTGTTTACAACAGTATATCCAAAATGGATAGGCTAAATTAACCCTACAAACAATAAAAAGACAACAAACTAAATTTACAGACTGAAAATATTAAAATAAAAAGTGAACGAATTGACTGAAAAAATAAAAATTGAAAAACAAGTAAAATCCAAACAACGGGTTACTGAACACGGTGAAGTGTTTACAAACCAACGTGAAGTAAACGCTATGCTCGATTTGGTGAAACACGAAACGGAACGGATTGACTCCCGTTTCTTAGAACCTGCTTGCGGAAATGGCAACTTTTTAGCAGAAGTATTGAGACGAAAATTAGCAGTTGTTGACAGCCGATACAGCAAAAGCCAAGTGGAATGGGAGCGCTATTCGGTTATTGCAGTATCGAGCATTTACGGGGTGGATATTTTGGAAGACAACGCCCAAGAATGCCGAGACCGATTGCTTGGAATTTATACAGAATGGTATGCAAAAACATTCAAACAAGTAAATAATGACTGTATTCGTTCTGTACGGTTTTTATTGAGTAGAAACATACTTTGGGGCGATGCGCTGGACTTTACCAATCCCGAAACGAAACAACCGATTGTGTTTTCCGAATGGAGTGCCGTAAACGGCTCTATGCTTAAACGCAGAGATTATATGTTCAAATTTTTAGTGGAAAAAACGCACCAGTTTTCCCTGTTCAATGACGAAGGCAACGCAGCAGCCATTGACGAACCTGTAAAGGATTTTCCGCTTATTCATTTCTTAAAATTGGGTGAAGATGAGTGAAAATGAAATTTCATACAAAATTATAGGAGCTGCAATGGAATTGCACAAAGCACTAGGTCCAGGATTACTAGAGTCTGTTTATGAAAATGCATTAGCCTATGATTTAAGAGAATTGGGGTTTGATGTACAGACACAATTGCCAATGCCTTTGGTGTATAAAGAAGTAAAGCAAGATGTAGGTTATAGAATTGATTTATTAGTTGAGGATAAAGTTATTATCGAAGTCAAATCTGTAGAAAACTTAGCTCCGGTGCATTTTGCTCAGACGCTTACTTATCTAAAACTCTCAGATAAAAGGTTGGCTTTACTAATCAACTTTAACACGAAACTTTTAAAAGATGGGATACATAGAATTGTCAATAACCTTTAATGAGTTCTCGCAAAGGTCGCCAAGATACTACGCAAAGAATCGCAAAGGCTTGGCGTGCTCTGCGACTACTCTGCGCTCTTTGCGTGAAACAACTAACCGAAGATGATACAAACGAACTATAACCCAGATGTACTCTCCTGCCTTGCCAATTTGAGCAATGACGAAGTATTTACGCCACCCAATTTGGTGAATGATATTTTGGACTTGCTCCCGCAAGAACTTTGGAGCAACCCCAACGCCAAATTTTTAGACCCTGTTTCTAAAAGCGGTGTGTTTTTGCGTGAAATGGCAAAGCGACTAATGCACGGTTTGGAAACCCAAATTCCCGACAAACAGGAACGTATTAACCACATTTTTAGCCAACAATTGTATGGCATTGCCATTACCGATTTAACGGCTTTGCTTTCTCGAAGAAGTGTGTATTGCTCTAAAACGGCCAATGGTAAATACTCCATTTGCGACACCTTTGATGACGAGCAAGGAAACATTCGCTACAAACGAATGAAACACACTTGGAACAATGGAAAATGCACCTATTGCGGAGCAAGCCAAGAAGTGTATGACCGGGAAGATGCCCTGGAAACCTACGCTTACAATTTTATTCACACAGACAAACCTGAAAAAATATTCAATATGAAGTTTGACGTTATCGTTGGAAATCCACCTTATCAATTAAGTGATGGGGGGGCTGGAGCAAGTGCAATGCCTATTTATAATAAGTTTATTGAACAAGCAATAAAACTTAATCCAAAGTATTTATCGATGATTATTCCATCAAGATGGTTTGCTGGTGGAAAGGGCTTGGATGATTTTAGAGATATGATGCTGAACGATAGTAGGATTAAATATTTAAATGATTTTGTAAATGCGAAAGAATGTTTTCCTGGTGTTAGTCTTGGTGGGGGCGTTTGTTATTTCCTTTGGGAAAGAGAATATAAAGGAAAGTGCGAAGTTATCAACACAAAGAATGGTGAAGCAAATGCCTTAAAACGTGCTTTGAATGAATATAATATTTTTATTAGAGATAATTTCTCATTAAGTATTATCAAGAAGATTGAAAAAGTAAATAAAGTTAACATATCAGATTTAATAGAGTCAAGAAATCCGTTCGGATTCCCTTCATCTGCACGAGGCGATGAGTCATCTTCAAAAGGCAATATAGTTTTACACAGTAGTAAGGGAGTTGGTTTTGTATCTATTAGTTCAGTTAGTCAAGGACATAAATATATATCGAAATATAAAGTAATGTTCAGTAAGGTTACTAGTGAACACGCTGGCGAGCCTGATAAATCTGGAAAATTTAGAGTTCTTTCAACAACTGAAGTTTTAGAACCAAATCACTTATGTACTGACTCTTACTTAATTGCAGGTCCCTTTGAAAACAGAGTTGAAGCTGAAAATTTCAAGTGTTATTTCACAACCAAATTTGCAAGATTTCTTTTACTACAAGCTGTTACATCAATTAATTTATCAAAAGATAAGTTCCTTTTTGTTCCTAAAGTAGACTTCAAAAAGGCATGGGCTGATACTGATTTATATAAAGTATTTGGACTTAATTCGAAAGAAATAACTTATATCGAAGAGTTAATTAAAAATTATGAATCTTCTGAAAATGAGTAAAAAAGAATTCTTCCCGCCCCGACCGTCCACCAATCCAACCATATATGCTTATGAGTTGATGGGCGTGGTTACACACAAGGGTTTGCTCAAAACCTTAAAATAATTAAAACAAACTGTGATGAGTAAGAAAGAAACCATACAAGTATTTGAAGAAAAGCAAGTTCGTACTGTTTGGGATGCTGGGCAAGAAAAGTGGTATTTGTCTATTATTGATGTCATTGAAATATTGACTGGCACCGACAGACCCAGAAAATATTGGAGTGACCTGAAAGCCAAACTCAAAAAAGAGGGAAGTGAGTTGTCCGAAAAAATCGGACAACTGAAAATGCAATCGGCAGATGGCAAATTTTACAAAACGGATGTTGCCGATACCGAACAATTATTCCGTCTTATCCAATCCATTCCTTCGCCCAAAGCAGAACCTTTCAAACTTTGGTTGGCTCAAGTAGCTGCTGAACGCTTGGACGAGATGCAAGACCCTGAATTGAGTATAGATAGGGCATTGGAACAGTATATGAAACTCGGATATTCAGAAAACTGGATTAATCAACGATTGAAAAGCATTGAAATTCGCAAAGAGTTAACCGATGAATGGAAAAGCCGGGGATTAAAAGAAGGACAACAATTTGCCACCCTTACGGATATAATCACAAAAGCATGGGCTGGTAAAACCACCAAAGAATACAAAGTTTTCAAGGGTTTGAAAAAAGAAAACCTGCGAGATAATATGACCAATACTGAGTTGATTTTGAATATGCTTGCCGAAGCTTCCACCAAAGATATTTCACAGGCAACTAACCCAAAAGACTTTGCAGCAAGCAAAAAAGTAGCCCATCAAGGTGGTAATGTAGCTAAAGTAGCATTAAAAGAGTTGGAGTCTAAAACTGGCAAAAAGGTTGTTAGTTCGTTAAATGCCAAAGCAGTTTTAGGCATTGATAAACCCAAAAAGAAAAAGGATGAATAAAAAAGATTTTTTCCCGTCCCGACCATCCACCAATCCAACCATTTATGCTTATGAGTTGGTGGGTGTGTCTACGCACAAGGGTTTGCTCAAAATCGGCTATACTGATCGTGATGCGAAAACACGTATCAAAGAGCAGTTAGGCACGGCAGCCATTCCATACAAAATTGTATTTGAAGAATCTGCTATGAAACGTGATGGCAGTTCTTTTACAGACCACGAAGTACACCGATTGTTGAGAGAATGGAAAGTAGTAAACGAAAGCGGAGAATGGTTTAAATGCACCTTAAACGACTTGCGTAGAGCGATTCACCAAATAAAAACAGGCGAAAAAACAGAAGAAAACCGTGTGCTTTCTTTCGGAATGCGCCCCGAACAGGAAGCAGCCGTTGACAAGACCATTGCCTATTTCAAGAGTTTCAAGAACGAAAACAAAGACAGAACGCCCCACTTCCTTTGGAACGCCAAAATGCGTTTCGGAAAAACCTTTGCCAGTTATCAATTGGCAAAAAAAATGGGTTGGAAAAAAGTGTTGGTGCTCACCTTCAAACCAGCCGTGGAAGATGCATGGAAAGAAGATTTACTTTCTCACGTTGACTTTAAAGGTTGGCAGTTTTATTCAAAGCACGAAACAGAATTTGAGGAAAAAAACATTGACTTCAAAAAGCCAATAGTATGTTTTGGTTCTTTTCAAGACTTTTTAGGGATTAATAAAAATACAGGCGGTATTAAAGCTAAAAACGAATGGGTTCACGCCACCGTGTGGGATTGTATCATTTTTGACGAATATCATTTTGGAGCTTGGCGAGAAAATGCCAAAGATTTATTCGGTAAAGATTTAGAAGCCGAGAAAGAAATTGAAGAATTTAAAAAAATTGAAAAGGACGGATTTTCGGAAGAAGATAAAGTAGAGCATTTAGAGGAAATAATCCCAATCAGCACTAATCACTATTTGTATTTATCGGGCACACCGTTTCGGGCTATTAGTTCAGGCGAGTTTATCGAAGAACAAATTTTCAATTGGACATATTCAGACGAGCAAAGGGAAAAAGAAAATTGGGACGACTCAAAAGGTCCAAATCCTTATGCAGCATTGCCAAGAATGGTAATGCTCACCTATCAATTACCAGATTCTATTCGCCAAATTGCTATGCAAGGCGAGTTTGACGGTTTTGATTTAAACATTTTCTTTTCTGCCGAAGGCGAAGGACGAAAAGCTCACTTCAAATACGAAGATGAAGTACAAAAATGGTTGGATTTAATTCGGGGTTCGTTCAGCGAAACCACGGTTGACCATTTGAAGATGGGAGCCAAAAAACCGCCTTTGCCTTTTTCACACGCTCCCTTGCTCAAAGTATTAAATCATACTTTTTGGTTTCTGCCAACAGTTGCAGCTTGTAACGCAATGGCATTATTACTTGAAAGACGACAAAATATATTTTACCACGATTACAAAGTGGTGGTTGCAGCAGGCACACAAGCAGGAATTGGAATTGAAGCATTGCCACCTGTTTTAGATGCAATGACCGACAATCCATTGGAATCAAAAACCATTACGCTTTCGTGTGGTAAACTCACCACAGGTGTTTCAGTAAAACCGTGGACAGGCATTTTTATGTTGCGTAATTCTTCCAGTCCTGAAACCTATTTTCAAGCAGCATTCCGTGTTCAAACGCCTTGGGTTATCAAAAACCCCGACAGCAAATCGCCAAACAAAGTAGAAATTCTAAAAGAAGAATGTTACGTTTTTGACTTTGCTCCTGATAGGGCATTAAGGCAAATTGCCGATTACAGTTGCCGACTGAATGTAAACGAATCAAACCCAGAAGCGAAAGTTGCTGAGTTTATCAATTTCTTGCCTGTGTTGGCTTATGACGGCAGTTCTATGAAACAAGTAGATGCCGCAGGAATTTTGGATATGGCAATGAGTGGTACAACCGCCACACTTTTAGCAAGACGTTGGGAAAGTGCTTTACTTGTAAATGTGGACAACAATACGCTTGCCCGACTGATGGCAAACGAAGAAGCAATGAAAGCTTTGATGAACATTGAAGGTTTCAGAAACTTGAATCAGGACATTGAAACTATTATTAACAAATCGGAAGCCGTTAAAAAGGCAAAGAAAGAAGCCAATGATGAAGAACTCACGAAAAAACAAAAGCAAGAATTAACAGAACAAGAAAAAGAATACAAAAGCCTTAGAAAACAAATACAAGACAAGTTAATCAAATTCGCTACTCGTGTACCTGTATTTATGTACCTGACAGACTACCGAGAAAGAAGCTTGAAAGACGTAATTACGCAGTTGGAGCCAGGACTTTTCAAAAAAGTAACAGGACTTTCGGTTAAAGACTTTGAATTATTGGTGAGTCTTGGTGTATTTAACTCTGCCTTAATGAATGATGCAGTTTATAAATTCAAACGCTACGAAGATGCAAGTTTAGAATATATAGGAATTAACAGACACGAAGGCGAAGACATTGGTTTGTTTGATACGGTTTTAAGCAGACAAGATTATGAAGAAAGTTTTGTAAACGAACCTGAATAGACAAATACCAAAACGTTAGGGGCAAGTTTTAAAAACAAGAAAAACATGAAAAAAGCCTTGGTCATCATTGACATTCAAAACGATATCACAAAGAACTATAAAGACATCATTGGGAATATCAATAACGCCATCGATTGGGCGGTTCATCAACGCATTCACGTGGTTTATATCCGGCACGAAAATTTGTCAGATGGCACACGCTCGTTTAAGCCCAACACACGTGGGGCAGAATTAGTGTCAGATTTAAAAATGGTGTCCAACCATATTTTCACCAAAACCAAAGGCAATGCCTTAACGAGTGAGGAGTTCGCCGATTTTATTACTAAAAATGGCATAGATGAGTTCTACATAACAGGAGCAGATGCCATTGCTTGTGTCAAATCGACCAGTTATAACTTGGCGAAGTCCAACTATCAAGTGAATGTGCTAGCAGATTGTATTACCAGTTATGACAAGCGGAAAATTGACGAAATGCTGCACTATTATGAGAGTAAAGGTTGCAAAATCATCGGTTTGAATGACGTGTGCTCGGCGTCGTGATAAAATTAGATCAAATTACCAACGCATCATCACTTTTTGTACTGCATTACCAATTTTTACGAGGTAAACGCCTGGCGTAGCGATTTGAAAACTAGCTTGTTTCACCGCTGGCGACTGCGCCACACACACGCCTGACACGGTGAAAATCTGAATCGGTTCTTCGATCGTATTTTCTACTATAAGTTGTTGCCCCACCGAATAAATAAGCGCCGAAGAAGTATGATAATCAGGTAAATAAGTGGGTGTATGTAAATCCATCACACCCGATAATTCGGTAGAACATTCGCCCGTCCAGCCATTATCTTGCAAAACGCCTGTGTAGATTTTCACAAAATCGATACCAGCCAACTGCACGGCTTGTCCCAAACTATCCACCGCCCATTCAATTTTGAATTGAGCACCTTCGCTATTATTCGGAGCGTTGTCGGCATAGCCAAATGCAAACGACGTCAATTGTGTGTACGAGCCCGTGATCGATTTTACGCCATTATTGGGCAAACGCGTGCCTTTAAATACCAAACTATCGGCAGCGATCCATTGCGGGAAATAGCTCTGCGTGTGAAACGTATTTTTAGCCACAAAACCAGTGGAATCGCGGTTATCTTTCCAACGAATATAGTCGACGATATTACCTGTAGCCGCCTCTTTTTCGGGGGAAGGACGATAATACGTCACTTCGTAATTGTTCAACGTAGCTGGTTTACCAAATTCACTGCCAGCCAATTCGTACCACGTATCATCGGGCAAGCCGTTACCATTTTCATCCACTGAAACCATCACTACACCTGGTTCGGCGTTATTAGCAAAAGCATTGCCATTTATTTGAAAATCGTACGCATCAACCACATTAGCAATGGTGTGATCAAAACCTACCACCACGTAACCGCCCCAAGCGCCTAATGTCAATACAGTTCCATTGGCTTTGCCCACCAAACAATCGTTGACTTTGGCTAACATCGCTTCGGCATTGTCGGTCGAATCGTACACTGGCAACAGATTGACAAATTGGCCAGGAGCTGGCACAAATTCAAACACACGCGACACATAAGGCGACGCTGCCCACAGGGGCACAAAGCCACACATTAAAACAGCAAATAAAACATTTTTTTTCATAACCATTATTTTTTCAAAAAGGCAAAATGAGCGGGGATATCGCCCGTGGTGGCTTGCCATTTTAGTTTTCCTTGAGCGGTGAAACAATACAAAGTGCCAGGCAATAAATAATTTTGTGCATCACTCACAAAAATATCCTGATTTTCAGGATTCACCGTAATACCATATGGCAATTTTATCTGTTGTTCGGTACCGTCGGTAATAAAATTAGTTGCGACTTGACGTTGCTGTTTTACATCGTACAAACCATACGAAATAGTATTGGCGCCCGTATTATTATTCCAACCCACATTTATAAAATACAAACTATCGCCAGCTATACACAAATTACTCGCCGCAAAATTCAATGTATCACGCACCGTATTAGTAGCCGCATCAATCACATACGTATTGGCACCCACACCTTGGTAATCGCCACGCGAGGTGACATAAATGCGGTCGTAAGCATCTTTGCGCAGGCGATGCAAATTGATAGCCACATCAATTTTTTGAATTTCGGTAAACGTCGTTAAATCAATTACCGACACAGTTCTATCATAATTTGGTACACGATAACCGCCCGAATTGGCGACATACAACTTATTGTTGACCACCACCAACTCTTCGGGTTGATAACCAACCGCCACTTCGCGCGTTACTTGCAACGATGCGGTATCAAATTCCGCCACATAACCTAAACGCGCATTCGGGTCGATAGAAACAGGACCAGAATAAGACGACACGTAACCTTTGCCATTGTGAAACGTGAGATAACGACCATTCGGAATTTCAATCGTAGCAATATGACGTGCCGAGGCAGCATCCATCACTTCCACCAAATGCGAACAATTGATGACTGCATAGAGTTTAGAGCCATAAATTTGTAAATCATTGCCAACATCGCCCAACTCTTTCACCACTTCCGGATTACGTGTTGGAAAAATATGGCACGTGTACTTGCCTGAAGCATAATCAAAATAATCGAGCGTACAACTATTACTACCCATATTACCTTCGTTGAGCACATACAAACCTTTCACGTGTGAGAGATTTGCTGCGGTGTCCACAACGTCAATCACAGGTGGTTGCGGTGGCAACACTTTGCGGCAACTAAATGCCACGCAAGCGATGGCTATGATTAAAAAAGCGTTTCTCAATTTCATGATCTGTTATATTAAATGTCACTAAAACTTCACTTGAGCAATCACCCGAAAATTGGTGCCCGGCATCGGATAACTGCGCACCACTTCATACTGCTGATTCAGCAAATTATTCACTTCAGCGGTGAGTTGTAAATCGACTGTTTTCCATGTCAGCTTTTTCGACACCGACATATCGTGTGTGTACCAAGGTTGCTCATAATTCACGGGAATATTAGCCGAAGCACTGTAACGTTCGCCGGTATAAATAAAGCTGTAATTGAACGACCAACTTTTGACCAACGCATTCAACACCAACGAACCACTGTGCCACGGAATATAAGGAATTTGACCGCCATAATAGGGAGACAACGAATCGCCTAAATCGCGTGCTTGCTGATACGTATAATTCAACCGCGCATTCAAACTAATCTGTTTAGCAAAAGTAAAATTGGTCTGTACCATCACATCGGTGCCCACAATTTCGACATAACCCAAATTAATCATTGTCCACCGAAAAAAGTTGGACGTAGGCGTGGCAATAATTTTATTGGTAACTTGATTAAAATAGCCATCGACCTGACACGTAAATAACGACAACACGCCATCAAACGGTTGATTATACGTGAAGCCCACATTATACTGAGTCGTTTCTTCGGGTTTTAAATAGACATTGCCAATAAATGTGTAATACAAATCGTTGAACGTGGGCATGCGCATACTCTGTTTGTAAAACGCGCGTAAATTGAGGTCTATTTTTTTAAACGGTTGATACGATAAATAGACCGCTGGCGCAAGATGAAATTGATTGGCCGCCGAAAGCGTGTCTGTATTAATTTTATCGTACACATAAGTTGCTAACAAGCTCGCCTGACATTTGAATTGATCAAAATAAAAAGCTGTAGCCAACGCACCCATAGCCGTGTAGCGATTAGGATGTACAAAGTTGTACAAATTAGCATCCAAACCATTCCATTGCACATCGACCGACAGATTGGCATCCCAAAAATCGAACAACTGAAACCGATTGGCATTGGACAAATAAACCTCTTGTTGGCGATACACATTATTCACATACATCAAACTCGCATCACGATTTGGATCGGCTAAATAATGCAAATAATCGTACGCATATTTGCCTTTTAGCATCAACGAATAGACATCGCCAAAGGCTTTTTGGAACGAGGATTGTAGAAAAAAATTAGAATCCCATTGGCGATCTTCGTGCGTAAATTTACCACGCACCACCGCGCCAGGATAACCACGTTCCGAATTATAAAAATAGGCTTTTGTGCGCCAGTGTCCATCGGTCACTTTGCCGTACAAACCAAGTTCAGCACGGAGCGCATTCACGTCGCCATTTTGACGAACCGCCGTGGTGTCGTAACCACCCAATGTTTGATAGGTAAATTTATAGCGACCTGTGGTATATAAATACTCCACACTCGACGACAGTGACACTTTTTCGGTCAATTTTTGTTCCCATAAAAACGAGGGATTCACGGTCCAAAAGGAACCAGCTTTGAGTGTTCCCGTTACGTGATAAGATTCCCCTGTTTCAAAATACGGTGCTTTCGATTGCATATACACATTGCCAGAAGATCCAAAATCTTTGGCCGACTGGAAACTGCTATTTTTTTCGCCATTGTACAAGGTGATGGATTCCATATTATCGAGCGAAAATTTGCCTAAATCAATCGTTCCATTCTGCGCATTTCCCAATTCGACACCATCGTAAAATACGCCCACATGATTGGTTCCCATGCTGCGAATGTTGATGGTTTTAAGTCCACCAATGCCGCCATAATCTTTAATTTGCATGCCCGAAAAATAACGCAACGCATCGGCCACGGAATGGGAGTTGAGATTTTCGAGTGCTTGACCCGACAAAATCTGTACCGGCGACACCGACTTAGGCATAAAACGTTGTGCCGACACCGAAACTTCTGGAATTTTATAAATACGCGTCGTATCCACACGCAACGAATCTTGTGCCACAACAATGACAGAGCAACTCAAACAGAGAGCTACCCACACACATCGACGAGCCTTTAAAAATGTTGCAAAGTTGACCATAATGACTGCACTCTTTCCTCGAGAGTGAAAGTTAATTGTGTAAACACTGGCAGGTCTTCTGACTTGTTTTTACGTTGCACTTGCCTTCCCAAATTATCAGTGGCGTTGTAGTTGCAACCGATCAGCACGTAACTGATCTCAAACTTACAGCAGCGGGACTGTTTTCGACTTGCACGAAATTCCCTTTTAATCACGTTTTGCGAATCGCAAAATGATGTGAACCAATGCAGTGCAAAGATAGGCATATTTTTTACAAATAACAATGCTAAAAGTTCATAAACTAAAATTTTGCAGTTTAAGTAACAATCCCTACCTTTGTACGTTGCAGAATCAACTTTGCTAGCACATTACCTTTTTGTAAACATTTTGTTATGATAAAAAAATACATTCCCAACACCATTACTAGCCTCAATCTCTTATCAGGTTCAATCGCTGTCATCATGGCCTACGAGGGCAACTATCAAGCTACCGTTTTACTGGTCTTATTAGCTGCCACATTCGATTTTTTAGATGGTTTTTCAGCGCGTTTACTCAAAGCTTATTCACCGTTAGGAAAAGAACTCGATTCGTTGGCCGACATGGTCAGTTTTGGCTTAGTTCCAGGCATGACAGCTTTCTCCTTGCTGCGGGATAGTCAATGGGAATGGGCGCGTTATTTAGGATTACTCATTGCTGTATTTTCAGCACTACGTTTGGCAAAATTCAACATCGACGAACGCCAAACCACCTCATTCATCGGATTGGCAACACCTGCCAACGCTATTTTCTGGACTGGTTTAGCCTACTCTTACGGCGAAGTGATGTCTTTACCAGCTTATCCTTGGGCCATTTTGTTGATGATTGCCTTGTCATGTTATTTGCTCATTAGCGAACTACCTATGTTTTCACTCAAATTCAAACAAATTGGTTGGTTGGGTAATCAAATTCGTTGGATTTTTATTGCTGGTTCTTTATTATTGCTTATCGTACTCGGTCTCGACGCTTTGCCCGCCATTATCGTTTGGTACACGCAATTAGCTTTAATCGTTTGGTTATTTAAACGCCTATCAAGGCCATCATAAGTAAACATTTCCTCAAAAACCTTACACCATGAAACATCGCACATTAGTCCATTTTCTACTGCTGACTCTAGTCACTCACATGAGTGCAGTTGTTCCTGCTGGCTATTACTACTTAGCCGACGGTAAAAAAGAAGCCGAACTTAAAACGGCGTTAAACGACATTGTTTCATCGGGCATTTTTCTCTCCTACGGCGCAGGCGTCGATTATACGTGGCAAGGATTTTACCACACCGACCGCAATCCATTAGACAGCACCGTCACCGATCGTTATTCAAACATTATACGCAAACAAGCCGATTACAATGGCGTGAGCGGCATGCACATCGAACACTCGTTACCTAAAAGTTGGTGGGGCGGTTATGTCAACAATGCCTACAAAGATTTAAATAACCTCTATCCTGCAGACGGACTCACCAATTCCACCAAAAACGATTTGCCACTAGGCGAAGTGGAATTACCTGCTGCCCTACTCGATAATGGCGTGAGCAAAATTGGTAAAAACACCTTTGGAACGGATTATACGGGCAACTGTTTTGAACCTGCCGACGAGTACAAAGGCGATTTCGCACGGTCGTATTTTTATGTAGCCACCGTTTACGAAGAATTTTCTACGCTTTGGCAATCGCCCATGATGAATAACAACACCTATCCTGTTTGGAAACCGTGGGCAATCGATTTACTGTTGAAGTGGCACCGCGAAGATCCAGTTTCTGACCTCGAACGTGCACGTGTAGAAGCAGTTTACAACATTCAAGGCAATCGTAATCCATTTATCGATTATCCCGATTTAGTGGAATACATTTGGGGCAACAAAACCAATGAAACTTACACGTTCCCTGCCGAAACAGAACCATTTTTGGTCACTCCTAACCGATGGACGACTATCGATTTTGGCGTGATTATGCAAAACGACGCAAAACGCCAAACACTGAATGTACAAGGTATTAATCTCACCAGCAACATCACTTTAGCACTTAAGGATAATAAACCGGGACTTTCTATCTCGTTTGCAATGCTTACATCCGAAGAAAAGACGTTCGAAATGTTTATTTTTGTAGATTGTAATGCGAGCGTTGTTGGACAAACAATCGATACACTACTGATTACAGGAGGCGGATTAACAAAAACGATTGCTGTACCTATCAAAGCAACTGTCAGTAGCGATTTTATGGTACTAGATGCCACCGATATCACCGCCACAAGTGCTACACTCAATTGGATTAATTTCCCAAACACCACCAACTACGCACTTGATGTCTACACAGGTTCAGCTCAAGCAGGCGATTTATTCTTTTGTGGTTATGTAGAAGGTTCTACGGGATTCAACAAAGCTGTAGCGATTTACAACGGAACTGGTGCCATGGTAGATTTATCAAAATATTCGCTCAAAAAACAGAATAATGGGTTTGGATTGTTCGAAACAGAAACACCACTCGTTGGAACACTCGCCAATGGCGCTGTATATGTGGTAGCGCATTTAGGCGCTGGCACCGACATTGCCAATCAAGCAAATTTAAAACTTGGAACTAGCACTACCGATCAAACCACCGTGGTATCATTCAATGGAAACGATGCCGTTGCCTTATATCACAGTGGCTTACAAATTGACGTTATTGGAGAAATTGACAATCCAAACGATTGGGGAAAAGATGTCACACTACAGCGTAAAACAACTGTAACGAGTCCTTCCACACAATTTGCTTGGAGCGAATGGACAAATAAAGGAACGGATGTTTACGCCAATTTTAATGTGCACACAGCTACATTCAGTAATGAAATATACGTCAAACAAAACATGACTGTGAATGCCACCACGTCATTCAGTGTTAGTGAATTAACACCTGAAACCGAGTACACTTATCGCATAAAAGCTGTAGAACCTAATGTTTCGAGTGCTAACTGCATCCGTTTTAAAACCAAAGCATTAGAAGCTCCATTAGCATTGAATGCCTCTATTATTTACGACACATCATTTGAGGCTGAATGGGAAGAAGTGCCTGGCGCGACCAACTATTTACTCGACGTTTACCAGTTAGCAGGAACGGGCGTTCACACCTCCGAAGAAGGTTTTAGCAATATCGACTCCTGCAAAACGGCTGGTTGGAATTTTGGTTCAACAAGCACTTACACCAGCGCTTCGTATGTTGGTAAAAGTGCGCCAGCTATCAGTTTTTCAGCTACAGGACACACGGTTACCACACCAACGTATGAAGGACAAATCACCGGACTTACATTTATGTACCGCTACCCCACGGTCGTAGAAGCCGCAATTGGTTCTATCTTCGCTATCGATGGGTATAATGGAACCACATGGGTCAATATTGACAGTTTAAAAAATACGGGATCAACGA
>Ga0265295_1003877_pt1 | contig 20967 bp, 18 predicted proteins | sample Munlansysbiofilm_FD_192503 | JGI IMG/M metagenome (GOLD analysis project Ga0265295, IMG submission 192503) | Leachate microbial communities from a municipal landfill in Southern Ontario, Canada - Methane capture system biofilm | ecosystem: Engineered > Solid waste > Landfill > Unclassified ... | reverse complement strand
CAAGCGGCCGGACGAGAAATACGTCACCGAGGCGGCCTACGCCCACCCGATGTTCGTCGAGGACGTGGCCCGCATGGTCGCCCAGCGGGCACGCCGCCACCCGGACATCACCTGGTTCTCGGTGGGTGTGGAGAGCTTCGAGTCCATCCACAATCACAGCGCCTACGCCTTCATCGACAGTCGCGACCTGGACCGGGACGAGGCCGGCAGCTGCCCCCCGCTCAGCGGTCCACCGGCTGGTTAAGCCCGCCCAGGCAGAGGTATTTCATCTCCAGGTATTCGTCGATGCCGTACCGCGAGCCCTCGCGGCCGATGCCCGATTCCTTGATACCGCCAAACGGCGCCGACTCGGACGACATGCGACCGGTGTTGATGCCCACCATGCCGTATTCCAGGGTTTCGGCGGTCCGCCAGACGCGGCCGATGTCGCGGCTGTAGAAATAGGCGGCCAGCCCGTACGGGGTGTCGTTGGCCAGAGTGACGGCCTCCTGGTCCTCGCGGAAGCGGAACAGCGGCGCCACCGGGCCGAAGGTCTCTTCGCGGGCGATGCGCATGCCGGGCTCGACGTCGAGCAGCACCGTGGGCTCGAAAAAATGCCCGGGTCCAGCCACCCGCCGGCCGCCGCAGGCCAGACGCGCCCCCCGCGCCAGGGCGTCGGCGACCTGCGCCTCCACCTTGTGGACCGCCTCGTCGTCGATCAGCGGTCCCTGGTGTACGCCCTCCTCGAACCCGCAACCGACCCGCAGCCGCCGCACCGCCGCGACCAGCTCGGCCGCGAACCGGTCATAGACCCTGTCCTGGACGATGAAGCGGTTCGCGCACACGCAGGTCTGACCGGAATTGCGGTATTTCGAGGCCATGGCGCCGCGCACGGCCGCCTCGATATCAGCGTCGGCAAAGACGATGAACGGCGCATGGCCGCCCAGTTCCAGCGAGATCTTCTTCACCGTGCCCGCGCAGTCACGCATGAGATGCTTGCCCACCGCGGTCGAACCGGTGAAGCTGAGTTTGCGCACCAGCGGATTGCTGGTCATCTCCTGGCCGATCTCGGCCGCCGGCCCGGTGACCACATTGAACACGCCCGGCGGCAGGCCGGCCCGGTCGGCCAGACGCGCCAGGGCGAGCGCCGAAAAGGGGGTGCGGGCCGCCGGCTTGACCACCACCGGACAGCCGGCCGCCAAGGCCGGAGCGGCCTTGCGAGTGATCATCGACGAGGGGAAGTTCCACGGGGTGATCGCCGCGCACACGCCCACCGGCTCGCGCAGCACGAGGATGCGCTTGCCCTGCTGCGCCATGGGGATGGTGTCGCCGTAGACCCGTTTGGCCTCCTCCGCGTACCACTCAACGTAATTGGCCCCGTAACGGACCTCCTCCCGCGCCTCGACAAGCGGCTTGCCCTGCTCGGCGGTCATGATCTGCGCCAGGTCGTCCAGGTTCTTGATGAGCAGGTCGTACCAGCGCCGCAACAGGCGCGAGCGCTCCTTGGCGGTCAGTCCCCGCCAGAGAGGCCAGGCCGCGTGGGCCGCAGCGATGGCGGCCGCGGTTTCGCTGCGGCCGAGCGCCGGCACCGAGCCGATGCGCGCACTGCTGGCCGGGTCAAACACCCGTATCCGCCGCCCCTCTTCGCTCTCCACCCACTGGCCGTTCACATAGCAGCGGGAGCAGAACAGCTCCTCGTCGCGCAATTTCATCAAGCCGCTCTCCCTCTCCGTCACGAACAAAAAAAATCAGGCAGAGCGCCATCGCAGCGCGCCTGCCGTGCTTGTCTGCCAGATCCTTGTGCCGGTGACCGGCGCAGGTGGGCACTATACACCGACCCGGCCGCTTTTTCACGCCGATTACCGAGTCCAACCAGGAACCGCAACCGAGCCAGCTCAGGCCTCGCCGTTGATGACGAACACCCGGGTGAAGCCCTCGACCCCGCGCAGCTGCACCTCGCCCACCTCGCGCACCACGAAGGCGCCGGCTATTTCCGCCTGCACCGCGGCAGTCAGGTACACTTGGCAGGCCGAGGACTCGGCCGCCAGCCGCTGGGCGATGTTGACCTCGTTGCCAACCACGGTGTAATCGAGCCGCCGGGAGCTGCCGACGTTGCCCAGGAACACCCGGCCGCAGGTCACGGCGATACCCAGGTCGACGCCGCGGAAGTCCTCGTGGTCCACCGCCCAGCGGTCGCGCAGGGTCCGGAACCGGGAACGGATGGCCCAGGCCGAACGCGCCGCCGCCAGGTTGGGCCGCTCCAGGGCCACCGGCGCACCGAACACGGCCAGCACCGCATCGCCCATGAACTTGTTCACCGTGCCCCGCTGCTGGAACACCTCGTCGGTGAAGGACTGAAAGAATTCGTTGAGAAAGGAGCGCAGGGCGGGCAGCTCGACCTGCTGCACCAGGCGGGTGAAGTTGCGGATGTCGGCGAACAGCACGGTCACCTGCCTGATCTCACCCAGGCCCATCAGGTCCGATCGCTCGCGGATGAGCAGGTCGGCCACCGCCGGGGCCACATACTGTTCGAGCAGGGTGCGCATGCGGATGGTTTCCGCCAGCTGGTCACGGGCGCGGACATTGTCCAGGGCGACCGCGGCCTGGCTGCAGATGATCGCCAGCATCTCGATGTCCGCCTCGGAAAAGCGTTCGTCGGTCTGTCGCTGGCTGATGTTGAGCACGCCGAGGATGCGGCTGCGCAGCTGCAGGGGAAAGGAGATCGACGAGACAATGTCCGGCTGGCGCAAGAGGGGCGAGAACATGGAACCGTGCTGGTCCTCCTTGTTGAGCAGCACCGGCTTGCCGCGCTGGAACACCCAGCCGGCGATCTGGTCGCCGGGCTGCAGGCGGATGGACGCAGTCAGGGCCGGGTCCATGCCGCGGCTGGCGGCGATGTGCAGGCAGCCGTCCTCGGGGTCGTGGAGCATGACCGTGATCTGGCTGGCCCCGGTCTGCCGCGCCACTGCTTCGATCAGGTCGTCGAGGATCTCCTTTTCGCTCGCCGCCGAAAAGAACTGTTCGCCGAGCCGGTAGAGCGGCAGCAGGGTACGCAGCCGGGTGTTCTCCTGCTGCAGCCGGTGTCGCTCCATGGCCTGGCCGACCACCCGCATGAGCCGCGCGCCGTCAGCCGGCAACTGGACCGCGCCGGCAAACCCACCCTCCAGGGCGGCGGCGAGGGCAGCGCTGTCGCTCTGAGAGGTGAGCAGCAGGCCAGCGATACCCGGCTGCAGCGATGCCAGCTCGGCGAGCACCCCGTGCACGTCGTCGCCCGGGTTGTCCTCCACGATCAGGGCCAGGGCGATGCTGCGGCCGCGGCAGGAGGGTTCCAGTTCGCGCCGGTCACGGCAGTGGATCACCTGCGGCAGGGAGAGCAGGGCCAGGATCGATGCCGCCCGGGCGTCGTCGGCGGTATGGAGAAGAACAATGGGTCGCATGCAGAGTCCGATGAAAGTCAGGTTGTGGAACCATGGTAGCATCGGCACGGCTGCAGCGCAAAGATTTTGGCGCGGCCGGAACCGTCGGGCCGTCGGGCCCCTGTCCTTCCGCGGCGACCTGGGGTATAGTGGCCGGCCATGAACAACCGGAAAACAGCCCACAGCCCGCTGGCCGAACGCATGCGACCGACCCGGCTCGAGAACTTCGTCGGCCAGGAACACCTGGTGGGCGAGGGTAAGCTGCTGCGCCAGCTGATCGACAGCGGCCGGCTGCCCTCGCTCGTCCTCTGGGGCCCGCCCGGCTCGGGCAAGACCACCCTGGCCACCATCCTCGCCCATGCCCTTGCCGCCCATTTCGTCTTTTTCTCGGCGGTGCTCTCCGGGGTCAAAGAGGTCCGCCTGATCGTCGAGCAGGCGCGAGCCATGCTGGAGGAGAACAACACCGCCACCGTCCTCTTTGTCGACGAGATCCACCGCTTCAACAAGAGCCAGCAGGACGCCTTCCTGCCCCACGTGGAGAGCGGCCTGCTCACCCTGATCGGCGCGACCACGGAAAACCCCTCCTTCCAGATCACCGCGCCGCTGCTCTCCCGCTGCCAGGTACTGGTGCTCGCGCCCCTTGCGCTGGCCGACATCCGCCGGGTGATGGAACGGGCACTGGCCGACCCGGTCCAAGGTCTGGCCGGCCAGGGACTGCAAATCGACGAGGCGGCCTTGGACCTGTTCGCCACGGCTGCGGACGGCGACTGCCGGCGGGCCCTCAACCTTCTGGAGACAGTGGCCGCGCTCACCCTCGAGCAGCACCGCTCGGCCGGCGGGCAAGCCAGCGAGCCGGTGATCACCCTGGAACGGGCCCGCGAAACCCTGCAGCAGCGCACCCTGCGCTACGACGCGCGCGGCGAGGAACATTACAACCTGATCTCCGCCCTGCACAAGAGCCTGCGCGACAGCGATCCGGACGGCGCCCTCTACTGGCTTGCGCGCATGCTCATCGGCGGCGAGGACCCGCTCTACCTGGCCCGGCGGATGATCCGCTTCGCCGCGGAGGACATCGGCAACGCCGACCCGCAGGCCCTGCAGGTAGCCCTGAACGGCCGCGAGACCTACCACCTGCTCGGCTCACCGGAGGGCGAACTGGCCCTCATGCAGGTGGCCGCCTACCTGGCCACGGCCCCGAAAAGCAACGCCGTGTACGCGGCCTGGCACAAGGTGCGGGCGGACATCGAGCGCACCGGCTCCCTGCCGGTGCCGCTGCATCTGCGCAACGCCCCCACCGGGCTGATGCGCAACCTCGGCTACGGAGAGGGTTACCGCTACGCCCACGACGACCGGGATGGCCTGGTGCTGCAGGAACACCTGCCGCCGGAACTCACCGGCACCACCTATTACGAACCGACCAACCGCGGCTACGAGGCGGTCATCGGCGACCGCCTGCGCAAATGGAAACAGATTCTCAAGGAGCGAGCACACCAGTATGACCAGAAAACAAGCACGAAATAACCATCTTCCCCTTCTGCTGGCGGCCCTGCTGGCACTCCTCATCCCAGGCGCCACCGAGGTGGCCCTGGCCGCGGAACTGCGCATTGTCTACGCCAACGATACCCTTGGCGAACTCGAACCCTGCGGCTGAAACCGCAACCGCTTGGGCGGTCTGTCCAAGAAAGCGCATCTTCTCCACGCACTCGCCCGGGAAGGCAAGCCGACGCTCGTGGTGGAGAGCGGCAACCTGCTCTTCAAAACCGATGTGGTGCCACCGACGGAACTGGCCGCGGCGCGGATCGGCGCCGCGGGCGTGGTCACCGCGGTCAGCCGTATGGGGGCCACCTTCGCAGGTATCGGCTCCCGCGACCTGGCGGGCGGCATCGCCTTTCTCCGCCAGCTGCACCGGCCGCCGGCCTTTCACTGGCTGTCGCTGAACCTGGTCGATGCCGCCAGCGGCCAGCCGCTGTTCTCCCCCCTGCTGCACCATCAGGCGGGCGGGATGCGCCTCGTTGTCCTGGCGGTCACCGACCACACCACCTTTGCCCGGCCGCCGGTGGGCGGCAGCGTCCTCTCCTGGCGGCAGGTCCTGCGAGAGGCGGTGGCCCGGGTCGCGGGCCAGGCGGACTTTGTCCTGCTCCTGTCCAACTATTCCTACACTGAGAACCGCGAGATCGCCCGTGCCTGCCCGGGCATCGACCTGATCCTCCAGTCCGGCCACGCGGCCGGCAACCTGGGCCCGATCGCCTTTGACCGGACCCTGCTGGCCCAGACCAACACCCGGGGCCGCTCCCTGGGCGTGCTGGACATCGCCTGGCAGGGCCACGCCCCCTGGCGGGAGACAACGGCTGGTCGGGGCAGCCTGTCCGGGCCCCAGCCCGCCACCTTCAGCAACCGCTTCATCGCCATCACCCCAGCCGTGCCCGATGACCCGGCCATCGATGCCCTGGTCCGCCAGACCAAGCAGCAGATGAAGAGACAGGCGCGGTAACGAAACACGCGAGAGCCCCACGCAAAAAGGCCGTCCCCGAGGGGACGGCCTTTTTTTTAAGCACCGGGAAAGGACGAAAGGCTCAGCAGCCGAAAGCCTTCTGCAGGTTGGGCACGGTCTGTTTCTTGCGGCTCATCATGCCGTCGATCCACATGGAGTTGCCCTGCAGCTTGGCACCGAAGGCGCCTTCAATCAGAGCCGGATCGTCGGAGACGACCATCAGGTCGGTGCCTTCCTTGACGACGTCGGTGAGCATGAGCAGCACCGAGTGGCGCTCACTGCCCTTCTGCTCCTTCATGGCTGCCAGGAGGGCGTCGCGCATGCTGGCGACCTGGTCCAGGGTGGCGAGCTCGAGCTGGCCCACGCCGACCTTCTTGCCCTTCATGTCAAAGTCCTTGTAGTCGCGGTGGAGCAGGTCCATCGGCGGTACGCCGGCAACGGCACTCTTGGCCTTGAGCATCTCCATGAAGATCGCATCGGTGTCCTTCACACCGGCGATGGCCGCCAGTTCCTTGACAGCCTTCTTGTCCGCCTCGGTGCAGGTCGGGGACTTGAAGTTGACCGTGTCGCTGAGGATGGCGGAGAGCATGATACCGGCCACCTTGGGGTCGACCTTGACGCCGTCCAAATCGTAGAGAATCTTGAGCACGGTGCAGGAGCAGCCGACCGGCATGTTGCAGAAGAAGATCGGCTGGTTGGTGGTGACATCTCCGATCTTGTGGTGGTCCACCACGGCCACGACCTCGCCGGCGCTCAGGTTGTCCGGAGCCTGGGCCAGATCGCTGTGGTCGACCAGGGCGATCTTCTTGCCGGTGGCGTCGGTCAGGATCTCGGGGGTGGGGAACCCGAACTGTTTGAGGACCACCTCGGACTCAGGATTCAGCTTGCCCGACACGGCGGGAACGTAATCCTCACCCTTGGCCTTCATCAGGGCGGCGTAGGCAATGGCGGCGGCGACAGAATCGGTATCCGGACTTTTGTGACCAACGACATACACAGACATAGCGTAATTCCTCCCAGAACTTGATGGATGGTCCATCGATTCGTGAGCGCTTCACTTGCTTCCCGAACCGATGGCGGTTCAGAACAATAAAATTGAAGGACAGTATAATGTTCGCTTATAAGCGTCAAGCAGAAAAACGGGAACCCCTCATCCCTCCGCCGCGATTGCCTCCCGCGGTGCAGGCGGCCGGTCAGCCCGTGCGAAACGGTTCAATACCAGGGAGTTGATGGTCAATCGCGGCTGCCGCCGAAGAAGCGCAGAAGCATGAGGAACAGGTTGATGAAATCGAGGTACAGGGCCAGGGCGCCGATAATGGCCCCCTTGTGCACCGCCACCTCGCCCTGCTCCATGATCCCCTGCTCGCCGATCTGCTTGACCCGCTGCACGTCATAGGCGGTGAGGCCGACGAACACGAGGACGCCGATCATCGAGATGCCCCAATACAGGGCCGGACTCTTCAGGAAGATATTGACGATGGAGGCGAGGATGACACCGATCAGCCCCATGAACAGGAACGAGCCCAAGCCGGACAGGTCCCTCTTGGTGACCATGCCGTACACCGCCATGGCGGCGAACATGCCGGCTGTGATGAGAAAGGTGCCGGCGATGGAGGTGCGGGTGTAGGCGAGGAATATCGCGGACAGGGTCAGGCCGTTGAGGATCGAGTAGCCGAGGAACAGGCCGGTGGCCGTGGCCGGCTGCACCTTTTCGATCCGCGCCGACAGGTAGAAGACCATGCCCAGTTCGGCGAGTATGAGGACGAAGAACAGTGGGCTGGCCACCAGGGTCAGGGCCAGGCCGGTTGATGCGGTCAGGTAGGCGACCACGCCAGTCAGTGCCAGGCCAATGGCCATCCAGTTGAAGACCTTGGCGAGGAAAACGGTCGAGGCCTCCTGCCTCGCTTTTTCGATAGTCAGGGTCGGTGTTCCGATCCGGGTCTGCATGGTATACGCTCCTTGGTGTGTTCAGGTGACGAGTGTGATTGCAATATTATATATAATAACAATTCCACCGGCAAAGGCAACGAGAGTCGCCCCTGTTCCCGCACGATTTCCCGGCCAGGGACCGGACGGCGGGATCCCGCCCCTTCAGTAGGCGCCCTTGCCGGTGAAGACGCAGGCAACGGTTTTGGCTATGATGATCAGGTCGGTTTTCAAGGAGTAGTTGAGTACATACCAGTCATCCAGTTCGACCCGCTCCTGGTAGTCTTCGGTGTCGGAGCGCTTCATCACCTGCCAGGGGCCGGTGATGCCTGGTTTCATCGAGCAGTAGCGGCCGGCGCTCTCCTCGCCGTTGCCCTTGTAGTAATCCTCCAGTTCACGGCCGACCACGGGCCGGGCACCGACCACGCTCATCTCGCCCTTGAGCACGTTGAAAAACTGGGGCAGCTCATCCAGACTGGTGCGGCGGAGAAACCGGCCGATGCGGGTGATCCGCGGATCGTTTCTCAGCTTGAAATGCTGCGCCCACTCCTGCCGCAGCTCCGGGTTTTCCTCGAGCAGCTGTTCCAAGCGCCGGTCGGCGTCGACCACCATGGTCCGGAACTTGAGGCAGAAGAAATCCCGGCCGGTGGCCATGATCCGCCGGTGGCGGAACAGCACCGGGCCCCGGCTGTCAAGCTTGATGAGCAGGGCGATGAGCAGGAACAGCGGCGAAAAGAGGACCAGTACCAGCGAGGAGAAGACCACGTCGAAACTCCGCTTCCACTCGGTGTCCGGGTTGAAGCTGAGCACGAGCATCTCGCCCAGCGACTGGATCTCCGCATGGTGCAGGCCGAAGATGTAGATGTCGGGCACGAGGAAGATCTGCGCGCCGAGGTCGCGGCACTCCTGCAGGATCTTGAAGATCTTGCGCTCCGCCCGCATGGGCAGGGCGATGTAGACGTAGTCGATATCGTTGTCCTTGAGAAAGACCCGCACCTCGTCGGTGCGGCCGATCAGCGGCTTGTTGAGGCCGGTCAGCCGCTCCTGGCATTCGAGCTTGTCGTCGAAGAAGCCGACCACGTCAATCCCGGCCCAGGGGATGCCTTCGATGCGGCGGGCCGTGCGCACGCCCAGGTCGCCGGCGCCGACGATCACCGCATGCCGGATGTTCTTGCCCCGGGCCCGATAGATGTGAAGGATCTTGCGCACCAGCAGGTGGGTGAGGAAGATGAGGAAGGGCGTGGCCACCGACCAGACGATGAACACCACCCGCGAATAGGCCTCGGAGATCTTGAACAGGAAGAAATAGGTGAGCAGCACGGCGATGACCACCGCCCAGGCCTTGAGGATCACCAGGAATTCGCGGTAGTACTTCCACCCCCGCCAGGAGCGGTAGAGCTGGAAGGAGTGGAAGCTGACAAAGCAGGTGCCCAGCACGATCCACTCGAGGCGGGTGTAATAGGGGCTCCACGGCACCTGGTAGAGCCTGACGCACAGCCAGAGGAACAGGCAGACCAGGCCGCAGTCGACCAGATGGAGGATGCGATAGATGAACGAGCTGCGCTCGCGCAGGTTCCAGGAAAGAAGTGGCGCCATAGTGGGGACGGGTCAGACGGTCAGTCCCACCAGAGCGGGTGCAGGCTGAGTGATCGGGCCAGTCGCCGCGGCAGCCGGTGGGCGCGCCGGCCGAGCAGGTAGGCGGTCAGTTTCAGGCCGTTGCGGACAAGGCTCTCGGGGATGCGCATGGGGTATCGTTCCTTCAGCAGGTAGGCGATCTCGGAGCGGACATAGCGGCTGCCGGCGCCGGTGGGAGCGCCGAATCGGCCGAGCACGGCCCACTCGCGGGCGTGAAAGGCGCCGATGTCGAAGTAGCGTTTGCACTCCTGCCAGAGGGTGTAGTTGTGGGAGTGATACACCCGGGCGTCGCTGGCGTAGGCGACACAGTACCCCAGTTCCAGGAGTTTCGCCAGGGTATAGGTATCTTCCCCGAAGAGCAGCTTTTTCGGGAAGCAGCCGACCCGCTCCAGCGGTTCCCGCCGGTAGGCGGCAAACGAGTTGGAGATGAAGATGGTCTTGAAGCCGAGACGGTGCCGGTCCTCCAGGGAGCGCACCGCGCTCTCCGCCGGGTAGTTGAACAGTCGCAGGTGAGCGGCGCAAGGGCTGGCATCGGGATTGGCCAACTGCCGACCGTAGGCGGCGGCGATCAGCGCGTCCTCGGCGAACGGGTGCACCAGCCGGGCAAGGGCCTCACGGTCCGCCGGAACCGCGTCCTGGGTAAGGAAGACGAGCAGATCTCCCTGCACGTGGCGGACGGCCAGGCTGCGCGTACCGCCGTGATCGAAGCTGCCCGGGGGAATCTCGAGCAGGTGGACACCGTGTCGGGCCGCGATCGAAAGGGTGGCGTCGGTGGAACCGGAGTCGACGACGAGGATCTCGTCGGGCTGCAGGGTCTGTTCACGCAGCCGGGTGAGCAGATCGTCCAGCCAGCGGGCTCCGTTCAGGGTGGGGATGATCACCGAGACCCTCGGCCTGGTGTCCGTTGTCACTCCGGTCATAGCCGCGCCCACCGTACCAGCAGGTACTTGACCAGGGCCCAGAGGATGTAGGGCGAGGGATGACGGCGGTACAGGCGGACCTCGTTGGCCGCGGCCGCCAGGCGCAGTGTGTGGGGCATGTTGGCGCGGTCGCGATCCCAGCCGCGACAGTGGTACACGGTGAGGCCGGGGTGGTAGAGGATCCGCCAGCCAGCTGCGCGCAGGCGCAGGCTGAGTTCGATGTCCTCCTTGTACAGGAAAAACTCCGGGGCGAAGATGGCCCCGCCGGCCAGGGCGGTCTCGTCCAGGGCGCTGCGCCGGCAGAAGAGAAAGGCGCCGCAGGCGGCCGGTACCGCCTCGGCCCGGTCGTACTGGCCGGAGCACACCTCGCCCTGGCCGCGGTCGTACCAGCGGCCGTACCAGTGGCGGAAGATGCCGGTCGAATCGATGCGGCCGCTGGGCCGGTCGGCCTGCAGATCCCAACCGAGCAGAAGACCGGTCAGGCAGCCGACGCGCGGGTGCGCCGCCAGGGTCGCCCGGGCCCGGTCCAGGGTGCCCGGTTCGAGAAAGGCATCCGGGTTGAGAAAGACGACAAATTCAGTCTCTTCCGGGATGGCCCGGTAGCCCAGGTTGTTGGCCGCGGCAAAGCCGATGTTGGTGGTGCGGATGAGTTGCGTTCCGGGCCGGGTGTCGAGCCCGTCCAGGTAGGCGGTTTGGCTGGAACCGGCGTCCACCAGGATGCATCGCACCTCTTCCTGCTGCTCGGACAGGCCGGCCAGGCAGCGGCCAAGGCAGGGCTCGCTGTTGTGGGTGACGATGAGGACCGCGATCCGGGTCATCAGAGGAAAATCCGCCGGTACAGCTGCAGAAGTCGGTTGCCCCTACCCTGCCCGGCCCGCCGGCGCATGATCGAATCGATCACCTCGCCCTCGGCCCGACAGAGCCGCTCCCGCCAGGCGGCCCGGCCGCCCACCGGTTGGCCGGCCTGTTCGCGGCAGGCGCGCCGCATCCGCCCCAGGCCGCGCAGACCCTCGGCCAGCCCTGCCAGATAGGGGCGCAGCTGGCCCTTCTTGAGCACGAACAGCAGCCACAACCCCTGGTAGACGGCGATGACCAGACTCCAGCGCACGAGCAGCCCGGCCGGGTAGTTCTTGGCCAACACCCAGAGGGAGTTGCGGGTGGACAGACGAATGGTCAGGTCGTTGAACTTGGAGCCGCTGGTGGCGCTGCCGATGTGGTAGACCCGGGCCTCGGGCACGTACCGGCAGCGCAGACCGGCCCGGCCGGCGCGCAGGTTGAGGTCCACGTCCTCCAGGTAGGCGAAGAAGGCATCGTCGAACCAGCCCAGCGCCGTGAACGGCTCCCGCCGGTAGAGCGCGGCCCCGGCGCAGGCACCGAACACCTCCCGCGCCCGGTCATAGGGGGACCCGTCCGCCTCCAGGGTTCCCAGCCGGTAGCCGGCGCCGCCGCGCAGGTAGCCCTCCCCTGCCCCGTCGAGCAGGTGGCGCTGATGAAAGCCGAGCATGCGCGGGGCGAAGAAGGCGTGGTCGGGCTGCGCCTGGGCGGCGCGCACAAGCTTTTCCAGGCAGTCGCCGGCGAGTTCGGTGTCGTTGTTGAGCAGGAAGACGAGTGGTCGGGACCCGGCGCGGATGCCCAGGTTCACCGCCGGGCTGAAGCCGGTGTTCTCCGCCAGGGCGATCAACTGCACCTCGGGGTGGTGCGTCCGTAGCCAGTCGACGGAGCCGTCGATGGAGCCGTTGTCCACCACGCTCACCCGCCAGTCGCCCCAGGTCTGCCGGCGGATGGAATCGAGGCAGCCGGCCAGCATGTGGCGGCCGTTGAGGTTGGGGATGACGATGTCGACCGAGGTGGGGCCGGGGACCATTGGCGCGGCTCAGCCTTCCCCGTCGACCGGCTCTCCGAGCACCTTGCGCACGTAATAGATCGGCTTCTTCTGCGACTCGTGGTAGGTGCGCACCACCAGTTCGGCCAACAGGCCGATGGTGATGAACTGGATGCCCATGAAGATGAGCAGCACCGCCAAGAGCAGGAGCGGCCGGTTGGCCAGGGCGACGCCGTACAACTGGCGCTGCACGGTCAGCACCAGGGCGATGAGCACGCCGAGCAGGGAGGAGACCACGCCCACGGTGCCGAACACGTGCAGCGGCCGGGTGGCGTAGCTGAGCATGAACTTGACCGTGATCAGGTCGAGCACCACCCGGATGGTCCGCGAGATGCCGTACTTGGAGGTGCCGAAACGGCGCGCCCGGTGGTTGACCTTGACCTCGGTGAAGCTGATGCCCATGCCGCTGGCAATAGCCGGGATGAAGCGGTGCATCTCACCGTAGAGGTTGATGTTGTCGATCACCTCGCGGCGAAAGGCCTTGAGGGTGCAGCCGTAGTCGTGCAGACCCACGCCGGTCACCCAGGAGATGAGCCGGTTGGCCAGCTGGGAAGGCAGCCGACGCGAAAGAAAGGCGTCCTGGCGGTCGTGACGCCAGCCGGTGACCACGTCGTAGCCCTCGTTCAGCTTGCCGACGAGCTGCGGGATGTCGTGCGGGTCGTTCTGCAGGTCACCGTCCATGGTGATGATGATGCCGCCGCGGGCATGGTCGAAACCGGCGGTCATGGCCGCGGTCTGGCCGAAGTTGCGGCGCAGGCTGACCACGCGCACGTGGTCGTCGCCGGCCTGGATGGCCTCGAGCTTCGCCAGGGTACGGTCACGCGAGCCGTCATCCACGAAAACAATCTCCGCCCGCTCGGCCATGGTGTCGAGCACGCCCTTGATCTCCTCGTAGAGCAGTTGGACGTTGTCCTCTTCGTTGTACAGGGGAACGACCACGGAAATATCCACGTTGTTTCTCCGTCAGTGGTTGGTTTTGGTCAGGAAGATATCGGGCCAGCAGTCGTTGCCGGTGTGATGGGTCAGGCGGATCGCCTCCGCCGTGGGCCGGCCGATCGGCCAGAGAAAAATCTCGTAATCGGCGGTGTCGTGCTCGTGGCCGCCCGTGCTGGCGCCGTAGACGAGCCAGTCGCCGGTGTTGGCCACCTTGGGGAAATATTCGTGACTGAACTCGCCCGGGGCGTCGAACCACAGCTCGGGCTTGAGGGTGGCCGGGTCCGTGCGGTAGATGGCGTTCTGCTGGCGGCCGCCATGGTCCACATGGAAGAGGTACGAGCCGTCGGGCGACCAGGTGAGCTGGCAGCCGTCGCCGACCTCCCGGATGGCGCCGTCCGCCTCGATGACCGCGGTGGCGCGGCGGCCGCCGCGGAAGGTGACCGCCACCGCGCCGCCCTGCGGGGCCACGGCCGGGGTCTCGAGAAAGACGTTCGCCCGCACCGCCAGGTTGCGGCCGCTCTCCCATACCACGGCTTCCTTGCCGGACGCAACCTCAAGTTCCACCAACTGATTGCCGTTGCGCAGGAAATAGACCCGGGCGCCGTCCGCCGACCAGGTCGGCACATTGCCGTCCCTGGCCAAAAGCCGCTCCCGGCCGGTGTCCAGGTCGAGCAGGACTACGTCCCAGGGCAGCTTGTTGCGCTGCGACACCCAAGGCTGCTGCGAGCGGGCGAACACCACCCGGCGGCCGTCGGGCGAAACCCGCGGGTAATACTCGGTGTGCGGGTGAGTGGTCAGCTGGCGGAGGGTGCCGTCGGGCAGACTGCGCAGCCACAGGTCATGGTTGCCGCTGCGGTTGGAACTCCAGACGACAAAACCCTCCACTCCGGCCAGACCCTCCAGTCCCGGGCCGGCCGCCGGCCGTACCTCGCGGCCGCTGTCCGGCGGCTGCAGGGCGCCCAGTTTTTTCAGGCTGCGGGTTTCCACGGCGAGCAGGGCCGCGCCGGCCAGAAAGAGCAGGATTGCCGTCAGGCCGTACCAGGAAAACCGCATTGGCCGGGCGATGGTTGTACGCCGCACGGCGGCGCGGGTGAGAATGGCGAAGGTGATCACAGCCGCACCTCCCAGAGCGTAATCGATGATCTGGCTGAGCACATGCAGGCTCAGCATGATGAGCAGGCTGGCCCCCCGGTCGGCACCCAGGGCCATCATCGCCAGCATGCCGGCCGCCTCGTAGGAACCGAAGCCCATGAACGCGGGCAGCGGCATGCTCGCCCCGGCCTCGGCGCTGATCAGGGCGATGAGGGCGTGCACCGGGTGGGTGTCCAGTTGCGGGAAGGCAACCGCGGCCACGCCGGCGAACAGGGTGTAAAACCCCAGGTACTTGGCCACGCGCACGCCGAGCGACAGGGCCACCAGCCGGCCGAGAATGCCGGCCGCGCGGGTCTTCTCGAGCACCCCTGCCAGCTTGGCACAGAACGTGCCGAGCCGTGCGGTCAGACGGCCGGCCGCACCCGGCAACCTCGCGGCCAGAGTCTCGATCAGCCGGGTCGCCCAGCGCAGCCCGGGAAAGAGCAGCACCAGCAGGAAGGCAAACACCAGCCCGACCATGACCAGGGTGCCGATCACCCAGGGCTCGACACCCAGGGAAAAGAGCTGGTGGACAACGATGGCGGCGATGATCAGGCCGAGCGCGGCCAGGTCGAAGGCGAAACTGATGGCCAACGACGACAAACAGGCGGGCAACCCCACCCGGTAGCCTCGGTTGAGCATGGCCACGTAGCTCAACTCACCCAGGCGGGCGGGGAGCATGTCGACGAACATGTTGCGGCTCGCGGTCACCAGCAGCAGGTGAAAGAACCCCGGGACCGAATCCTCGGTGGCACCCAGAATGAGGCGGTAGCGGAGCGCCTGAAACACGGTCCGTGCCCCGATGGCCGCCAGGTAGAGGAGCAGGCTGGTGGCGGAAATGGAGGTGACGATTTCCACCATGCGCGGCAGCAGGCTGGTGTCTGCCGAGGCGAGGCTGAACCGGGCCAGCAGGGCGAGCAGCAGGCCGGAAACCCCCAGAGCCAGCAGGGTGTGGGCAGCGTAGCGTTGCCAGTCGAGGTGATGCATATCAATCCTGCAAGCGAAAGTACGATCGGGGCGAGGGCTCAGGCCCGCCCTCTCTCGGCCGCTCGCCAGGCGCTATACACCCGGCCGAGATAGAGCAGGCCGCCGATCAGGGAATAGAAAAAGGTCACGGCGAGAAACAGGAGCGCCAACGACCGGGTCTGGACATCGCTCATCCCGGCCATGCCGAAGAAGAACACGTAGCCCATGTCGCGGATGCCGATGCCGTAGACCGACACCGGAATGGCCTCCATCAGGGTGATGAGCGGCACGAAGGCGCCGAAATAGAGCCAGTGCACCGGGGCGTGCAAGGCCAGCGCCATCAGGTAGACGGCGAAGATGAGCAGGAACTGGAACAGGAAGGAGATGGCCATCACCCGCACCACCACCCGCCGGTCCGCCCTGTAACGGGCAAAGGTGACAAAGAATTTCTCGGTGATGCGCACCACCGCCGCGAACCGGTCGAGCCGGCTGAGTCGCAGTAATGCACGCACCCAGGTCCGCTGCCAGAGCAGGAACAGGACGAGCAGGAGCAGTGCGAGGGCGCCCAGCGGCAACAGGATCAGGCCCGGACGCTCCAGCCGCTGGGCGACAAACACCGAGGCGACCAGGCTGAGCGACACCAGGGCGATGAAGCCGGTGAGCCTGTCCGCGAACACCGAGGCGGCGCTGCGCACACCCTCGCGGCTTTTCTCCATCACGTCGACGATGCGGTAGGAATCGCCGCCGATGTTCGAGGGCAGGAAGATGTTGAAGAAGCCGCCGATCAGGTAGCTGACCACCAGCTTGCCCAAGGGGATGTCGATCCCGTCGCTTAACAGCAGGATGCGCCACTTGAGCGCGCTCAGGCTGGTGTTAACCAGGAGGAGGACGAAAATCACCGCCAGCAGACTCCAGGTGCAGTCGCGGAACACCGCGCCGATCTCGGCCAGCGGCGTCTGCCGGTAGAGCAAGGTCAGCAGGGCGCCGCTGACCAGCAGTTTGAGGGCGAGCAGCAGGTGCTTGTTCGGCTTCATCCGCTCCTGCCGCTCATCGCCTGGACCGGACCGCCGCGGCGGGAACGCCCATGGCGACGCTGTCCGCGGGCACGGAGCGGCTGACCACCGCGCCGGCAGCCACCACCGAACCACGGCCCACACGCACGCCGCCAAGCACGCTCACCTTGCCGCCCAGCCAGACATTCTCCTCCAGGGTGACGCCGCCGTCACGGCGGATGGGTCGCTCGCGGGTGAGCGCGTCCGGGTCGTCGAGGTCGTAGCTGCCGCCGCCGATAACCAGGCAGGACTGGCCGATGATGCAGTCCCGGCCGATGTCCACCGGGCAGTCGTTGGTGGACTGGATGATGGTGCGGGCGTTGACGCCCACGTGCTCGCCCAGGCGGATCGAGCCGTTCTTGCAGGACAGCATCACATCGTTGGAGAGCATGGCGTCGTCACCGACCACGATGGATTCGGCCCGCTCGTCGCTGCGACCGTCGAGGATGCAGCCGTCGCTGACGACCACCCGCTCGCCCAGGCGGATACGGCCGGGCTGGCGCAGGACCACGTTCGCGCCGAACACCACCCCGCGGCCGCAGGCGGCGAACAAACGCGGCCAGAACAGCTTGCGCAGCAGCAGGCCGACCGCGCCGGGCACGGGCGCCAGCCAGGCGCACCACTCGAAATAGAGCAGGTCGAGCCATCCCGGCCGGCCGACGATCACCTCCTGGTAGGTGCGCAGCGGACTGCCGCCGGTGACCGAGGCGTGTGTTTTCTTCATAACCATCCCTCTTTGAAGGTGTAACGGCGGCAGACAAACCGCCTGCCGCGGACGATCTCCGCATCCTCCGGAAGCAGCAGGTGTGCATCCTTCCCCCGGTAACCGACCAGCACCCGGGGCTGCATGGGCCGACCGGAAGGGAGTTCGAGGCAGACCGCCTGCTTTTTCTCACCCAGCCCCTGCCCTTCGTAAAAACGGATGGTCTCGAGATACACCGCGAGTCCCGACACCGGCCGGACCCAGCCTTTTTCGGGATGGCTGCGGTTATCGAGGACGACGAGCGTCAGCAGCAGTCCGGCGACCACCAGCGGCCAGAGACTGTGCAGGGGACGGTCACCGAGCAGCCGGTCAGCGGTGACCACGAGAAAGAGCACCCAGAAAAAGCTGGCCACCACCCGGTGGCACTCACTGGTGGTGATGTACTGGGCCAGCTTGACGCTCAGGAAGAACAGCAGGATCGAGGCGAAGACCAGCCCCAGCATGACCGCGGCCTGGAGCAGGTACTCCCGGTCCCGGCGCAGCAGCCAGGCGACGGCCGCGATCGCCAGCAGCAGGATAAACCCATACCACATGGGCAGGTGTCGGGTAAAATCAAAAAAGAAAATCTTGTCGAAGACGGTCTGCAGGTACTGGACGAGTATCCAGGGACGCAGCAGATTGGCGAGTTGCACGCTGCTGCCGCTGACCGTGGCAAAATAGGCGAGCGTGGACAGCGAAACGATTGCCAGCAGTACCCGCCGCGTCCGGTTGGCGGTGCAGACGAAGAGGAACAGGGCCGCCGGCAGGGCCAGGAGCGAGTACGGCCCGGACCAGGGCAACAGCGCCAGCAACACGGCCTGAACAACGAACGAGCGCACTGTTTGCGGCGGCGGGTAGAAGAGCAGGGCCAGCAGCATGAGCACGCCGGTGTACATCGTGTAGATGAGCGTGTTGGCGTAATAGAGGTGGTTCAGGCCGGTGAGCCCGAGGGCCAGGGGGCAGATCAGGAGCAGCACCCGGTTGCGCACCAGCCCGGAGAAGCTGACCGTGGCCACGCTGGCCACGGTCAGGGCGAAACCGGACCACTGGTAGAGCCACGGCTGCCAGCGGACATCCGCCCAAGCCCAGGCCCAAGCAAAGAAATCGGCGATCACGGTCAGGTAGCGCTGGCCGATGTGGCTGGCGAAGATGTCGCTGACGGGCCGGGTGTTGCCGTAGTAATGGCTGAACAGGACCGCGTCCTCGACGAACAGGCCGGGCCGGGTCAGGCTTGGCCAGGAACGGAGCAGCAGGCAGACAACGAGCAGGGCCACCCCGGCCAGGGCCCAGGCCGGGCGGAAGGGTTCCTGGCCGGGCAGCAGCCCCTCCTTCCCAACGTTCATGTGCTCACCGGCCGTGACCGGCGACCGCGGCAGAACCGCTTGACGAACAGCAGGCGGAGGATGCGAAAGAAGGTCTTGCGGTTTCGGTATTTACGGTACAGGGACCGGCTGATGTTGCGGTAATTGACCGGGATCTCGATCACCCGCATGCGCCGGTCGAGGGCCTCGACGATCATCTCCACGGCGAACTCGGCCCCGCGCGCCTGGAGGTCGCCCCGCATCTGCCGGTACGAGGACATCCAGATGGCGCGGAAGGTGCAGCCCACATCCGTGAACCGTCCCTCGAACCGCCACCAGAGTACCTCCATCAGTTTGGCCAGGAACACGTTGGCCAGGCGGACCAGTTCCTGCAGGTCGCCGCCCTGCTCGATCAGCTGGCGGGTGGTGCGCGTGCCCACCACCAAGTCGGCCTCGCAGATGTAGGCGAGCAGCTTGTCGATGTCCCGGCCCGGAAAGGCGTAATCCGCCTCGGTGAGGATGACCAGGTCGTGATCGATGCGATCCAGGGCGTAGCGCAGTTTTTCGCCGTAGAGAGTCACTTCCGGCGGACAGGTGAGCACCTGCACGCCCAGTTCGGCCGCCTCGGTGGCGATGGTGTTGTCCGCGGGCACCACCAGGTAGATGGCGGCTAGGTCCGCGACCTTGCGGTAGCGCTGCAGGGAGAAGCGGACGCGCTGCTCGTGCCCCTCGGCGTAAACGAGCAGGGCGATGGAGCGGCGCGCGAACAGCACGGCGCGCTCGTTGAACTTGGCCTGGAACAGGGAGTCGCGGTCGTTGATGTTCACGTAGTTGGCCCGCACGGTAAACGCGGTGATCTCGCGCCCCTGTTGGCACATCCGGTCGAGCAAGGTGACGAACTCCACGTAGCCGTCCGCGGACTCGGCAAAGGCCCGTTCGAGTTCGCCGAAGATCTCCGGCGAGAAGACAAAGGTGCCCAGGCCGAGTAGGTCGTTCTCCAGCTGGCGCGGCTTTTCGATCAGCCGGGTGATGCGGCTGCCATCGAGCAGCACCGCGTAGTTCTTGCGGATGAGCGAGACATCATCCACCTCCATCACCCCGCAGGTGGCAAACGCGCCCCGGCGGCCGGGCTGGAGCAGTTCGTGGTGGTTGGAGGCCACGTAGCATTCGTCCGAGAGGATGACGCAGAACTCGGTGCGGATATGCTCCCGGCCGAGCAGCACCGACCAAGCCAGCCCCTTGTCCAGGGCGGTGTTGCGAACGAAATGGATGTCCACCCCGAAGGCGCGGCCGTCGCCAAAATGGTCCTCGATCACCTCGGCGCAGTAGCCGGTGACGATGACGATCTCGCGGATGTCGAGCTGGTCGCGCATCAACTCGACGATGCGCTGCAGGTTGGGGATGCCGTTGATCGGCAGCATGCTCTTGGGCAGGTGGGCCGAGTACGGCCGTACCCGGGTGCCCAGGCCCGCCGCAGGGATCAGGCCGACCAGCCGCTCGGCCATGTCAGCGGTCTCCCCGGTCGAGCGTCAGGGCGTAGCGGCCGAGAAAGTACATGTATTTGATCGTCTCGCTCAGGTGCGACATCTTGGAAACGCCGGTAGCGCGCGGGGCGAAGGTCACGTGCACCTCCTCGAAGCGACAACCGGCGCGGGCCAGGCGGGCGGCCACCTCGAGCACATGCTCGAAGCCGTTCTGCTCCATGGGCAGGTCAGCCACCACCTCGCGACGAAAGGCCTTGGCGCCGGTGTACAGGTCCGTGAGCTGCTGGTGGAACAGCAGGTTGAACAGGCGGGTGATGACCCGGTTGCCGAACACCTTGAGCCAGCCCATGCGCGTCTGCTGGGGCTCGAGGAAGCGCGAGGCATAAACCGCGTCGGCCCGGTCGAGCCGGCTGACCATCTCCGGGATGGCCTCGGGCGGGTACTCGCAGTCCGCGTCGATGATGACGATGCGCTCGGCCGTGGCCCGGCGGATGCCGTCCCGGAGCGAGGCGCCGTACCCCTCGTTGGTGGCGTGCTCGATGACCACCGCGCCGGCAAAGGAGTGGAGCAGGCGCAGGCTGCCGTCGGTGGAACCGTTGTCGATGTAGATCGGCCGCACGGGGAGATCCAGGCCGGTCAGGCGGCGGTGAAAGGCCGGCAGGGCCGCCTCTTCGTTGTACACAGGGACGATGACGTCAACAGGGGCTGGGTGCATGGGCGGTCCGGACAGAGGGTGTGGTGCGTATAAAAAAAGCCGGCCCCGAAGCGGAACCGGCTCGTGCTCGTTGCTGCGGGTTGGTCACGACGGGTGCGCAACCAGGGGTCTGCGCCGGCCGATGAGCGCCAGCAGCAGGCCAAGGCCGAGCGTCCCGCCGATGAGCACCGCCGGGTGCAGATGGAGCAGGCACCAGGCAAGGCCGATGAGCGGATACAGGCAGAGCCGTACCAGGCCGCGCAGCCAGCCGTGCGCGGCGATGTGCTCGGCGACCGGCGGCGACCAGGTATAGTAGAGTTCGACAAAGCGCTGGCCGAGGCTGTGCGGCAGGAGGATGCGGTCGCGGAACTGGCGCAGCAGCTGTACCTGCGGCTCGAGTTGGGAACCGAAG
>Ga0265295_1003876_pt1 | contig 20969 bp, 20 predicted proteins | sample Munlansysbiofilm_FD_192503 | JGI IMG/M metagenome (GOLD analysis project Ga0265295, IMG submission 192503) | Leachate microbial communities from a municipal landfill in Southern Ontario, Canada - Methane capture system biofilm | ecosystem: Engineered > Solid waste > Landfill > Unclassified ... | reverse complement strand
GAGCGGGAAACGGGACTCGAACCCGCAACCCTCAGCTTGGAAGGCTGATGCTCTAGCCATTGAGCTACTCCCGCCCGCGAGGATCATGCAGCTACTTCAACCACTTTCCAGCGTCAAGGAAAAAGAAGGGTTTAGCTTATTGTTCAAAAAAACGACTGTCAGGCTGTTCCAAAATGGTGAGATGCGAGGAACAAAGAAAATCCAGGCCCGAAGCGTATTCTGATATACGTGAGGGTCTGGATTTTCTGCAGTGACAAAGCAGATCGCCGTTTTGGGACAGCCGCTACCCCAGCCTCTGGCCCGGTTCCATGATGCGGCCGGTGAGGGCGGTCTCGTAGCCGCCCAGCTTTTCGATACGCTCCTTGAAGGCCTGCGAGCGGATCAGTTCCAGCGCCGTTTCGATCTTCCAGTCCGCAAGTTCCGGCAAAAACGCCAAATCGTAGCGTTCCCTGGCCAGGGGTACGAAATCAAGCCCCAGGGCGTTCGCGGCTGCGAAAATACCCAATCCACAGGAGGCCGTTCCAGTCAGCACGTTGACGGCCACGGCCATGTGCGTGAACTCCTCCTTCTCGTACCCGTTCACCTGCTCCGGCCCAATCCCGGCCTGCCGCAGGTGGTAGTCAAGCAGAATGCGCGTCCCGGCGCCGCGCTGACGGTTGATGAAACGCACTTCGGGCCGGACAAGATCCTCGACTCCGATGATGCCCAGGGGATTGCCCTTGGCCACGATGAGCCCCTGATGACGGATGGCCAGATTGACGCAGGCCACGTCGAGGCCGGGCAGGTACTTGCGGAAAAAGGGAAAATTGAAATCCCCACTGTCCTCGTCGAAAAGATGAGTTCCGGCCATAAGCGCCGAACGGTTTTTAAGGGCCGTGAGGCCGCCCATGGAACCCACATGACTGGAGGCGATACGCACCGGCCGGGGCAGGCCCATCAGCTCGTTGCCAAGCACGTCGAGGATGTTGTCGTGGCTGCCGACCACGACCAGGGTCTGATCCAGCTCCGCTTCCGGGACAAGCAGCTCGGCCCGGACCATGGAGGCGGCCTCGGCCCCCTCGCTGTCAACCGGGATGCGGGTCACGCCCTGAGCGCGGATGAGGGTCGTCAGCATACCCGCTCCGCGCCCGAGGGGCGTGGCCACCAGCTTTTCTCCGACCCGGCCGATGGCCAGACGGACCAGCTCTTCGGTGCCAAGCTTGGAGGGCACCTTGCGGGACAGCTCCACCGTTGCAATCGGACGGACAGGCGGCGTTTTACGGGACAACCAGGACAAAAGCGGAATGAGCAGTTCTTCGAAGCAGACCACCGCCGAGACCGGATAGCCCGGCGCGCCGACGATCAGCTTGCCGCCCGCCACGCCCAGAATGGACGGCTTGCCGGGCATGAGATCGATCCCGTGCACCAGCACCTGCCCAAGGCTCTCGATGATGGAGCGGGAAAAATCCTTGGAGCCGGCCGAAGACCCGGCTCCGATGACGATCACATGGTTGGGGCCGTTCACGGCCTCGCGCACCGCCGCGGTCAGGGCCTCCTCGTTGTCCGGAACCGGATCGACGCGGGTAAAAAGACACCCCTGGGCGGCCGCCAACCCTGCGAAAACCTGGGAATTGCTTTCAATGACCTGGCCCGGACGAGGGCTTGGGCGCGTGGTGAAATCGAGGACCTCGTCGCCGGTGGGGATGAATGCCATGCGCAGCTGCTCCCAGACCGGCACCTCCCAGATGCCGGCGCTGAGCAGCCCGCCCACATCGTAGGGGGACAGCTGCCTGTTCTGCGGCAGAAGCAACTCCGTGGCCACGATGTCCTCGCCGATGCGGCGCACGTGCTGCATGGGAAAGACCGGGGTTTCAAGCTCGATGGCGTCATCGGTGTCGCGCACGGCCTTCTCGATCATAAGCACCCCGTCCATGCCCTCGGGCAGAGGATGCCCCGTGTTCACGGCTGCGCACTGGCTGCCCTTGAGCAGCCGCACGGGTCGTCCTTCGCGGGCGGCAAAGGTGGACTCGGCTTTGAGTGCGTAGCCGTCCATGGCCGCGCTGTGAAACGTCGGGGAGGAGCACACCGCGTACACCGCCTGCGCCGTGACCCGGCCGCAGGCCTGGTGCGAGGGGATTGTTTCCCGACCGACCAGCCGGTCCCGGTCAAGGGCTTCCATGGTCAGCCGCAGGGCTTCGGGAACAGGCAACGTCTTTAAGTATATATTTCTTTTTTTCATTGTTCTTTCACAGGTTAGAATATCCAGACATCCACGTCCTGCCCGGCCCTCATGCCTTCCAGGGAGGCAGGCAGCCGCACCAGCCCGTCGGCATCAAGCATGGTCCGCAGCAGCCCCGACTTGCCGAGCCGGGGCATGGCCACGCACTCCCCGTCCCGCTCTTCAAGCCGCACCCGCACATAATCTTCGCGGCCGGGTTTGGAGGACAGATTTGTCCCGAGCTTGGCCGGACGCATGATCATGCGTCCAGGATCGAAGGCTCCCGCATCGCCCCCCAGATGCACCAGAAGCGGCTGCCCAAAGACCAGCATGACGATCTGGGCGGAAGTGACCTGACCGGGGAGCCCAAGCACCGGCTTGCCCCCGACGCGGGCAAGAATGGTCGGCTTGCCGGGACTGATGGACACGCCGTGGGCCAGAATTTCGCTGTCCGCAAAGGATTCCAGGACGTCTATGGTCAGATCCCGCGTCCCGATAGAGCTGCCGCCGGAGATGAAGACCACATCATTCTTTTCCAGACTTTGGGCCAGGGCCTCCCGCAGTGCTTCGCGCACATCGGGGACCAACCCGTGAGCACAGGCCAGGGCCCCCGCCTGCCGGGCCATGCAGGCCAGGGTGTGGGAGTTGACGTCCCGGATTTGCCCGGGTCTGGGCGAGCGGTCGACAGGAACCAGTTCGTCGCCCGTAGAGACAATGCCGCACCGGGGCTGACGAAAAACTTTTGCCGAAAGGCAGCCGATAGCGGCCATGAGCCCCACATCCTGCGGACGCAGACGCCGTCCGGCAGGCACGGCCACCTGCCCCTGAGCCACATCCTCGCCCCGCAGCATGACATTTTCGCCAGGGGTCACGGTCTTGCGGATCTCAACGGTCGTATCCCCAAGCATCTGGGTATGCTCGACCATGATCACGGCGTCCGCGCCGGGCGGCAGGCTCCCGCCGGTGGCGATACCCATGCATTCCCCGGAGTTCAGAGGGCGGCTGACGATTTCATCGATGGCCGCGCTGCGGGCAAGCTCCACGTAGGCGGGATTGCCTTCGCTCGCGCCAAAAGTATCTGCCGCACGCACGGCGTAACCGTCCATGCAGGAGCGATTCAGGGCGGGGATGTCTTCGGCGGACAGAATGTCCTCAGCCAGGACGCGGCCCAGACAGTCCTCCAAGGGACAGATTTCGGAGTCCACGGGCGCAACACCGCGCAGCAATTCACAAAACCGGGCCGGACTAATCACCCGGAAAAAACCATGATCCATTCCTAATCCGCCTTAAATGATGAGAGTTTGGTTTCCGGATACGCGTCGGCGTAATACTGCACTTCTTCGCCAAAAATATCTTGGGCTTTACCCTTGGCGTAAGTCTCGATGTCGCTTTGCAACTGCAGAAACTGCCGGGCAAGCTGACGCCCAACGGGGGTAAGCTCATAGCGCTGCCCCTTGCCTTTGATCTTCTGCACCAGAGGCCTGCCGATGCTCTCCTCGGCGGCTTTGAGCTTTCCCCAGGCCGCCCGGTAAGACATCTTCATGTCCGTGGCCGCCTGCCTGAGCGACCCGCACTCCTCGATTTTCTCAAGCAAAAGAGCACGCCCGATGCCCAGAAAAATTTTCTCGTCCCGTTCGAACCAGACATGCAAACGCAAGGTCAAGGTGCCCTCAACTTTGGACTCGGTCATGGATTCCTCCTCCTATGATGAGGATGATGTGATTAAAATTCAAACACATATTTTGCTAAATCAAAGCCAGATACAAAACAAGCATTGTGATGTGTCAAAAGACACGTTAGGAACGGTTCCGGCCCGGATTCACACCTCGCTCTTCACCAATGGAGAATGCCCATGATCGAAGCTGTAAAAGCCCAGGAATTGCTTGCCAAGAAAATCGATTCGTGCAGAAAACGCGGCTTTTTGCCCGTAGAACTGATCGGACTAGTTGAAAAAATCTACACTCGCCAGCTTGAAGCCCGGGACATGGCCCAGGTTCCCGCCGCCGCGACACAGAAAATCGTCGATCCGCTCCAGCACAGCCAGGGCGCGCCTCTGCTCGAAAGAGCCAATTTTCCCTTTGATAAAGTTCAGAGCCTTGAACTTTTCAACGAATTTCTGGAGCTGGCAAAATCGGTCAACCCGGCCCTCGGCGAAGCCACGACGGCAATAACCGCAGCCATCGCAGACAAATCCCTGGATCTGGACCTGGCCATGCAGGCGCATCTGAATGGCGACGAAGGTTTTTTCTCTACCTGGACCGCCGCCACTCCTTCCGCGCCGCGCATCCTGCCCATGCTCGTGCAGGCGGCCATGACCCCGTCCCTGGAACGAGCCGCCATCGCACTAGAGGCCCGGACCGATCTTTCGAAGTCCTGGGAACATGGACACTGCCCCCTGTGCGGGAGCCTGCCGATCATGTCGGATTTGCGTGAAAAGGAAGGATTCAGATACAATATCTGCGGATTCTGCCACGCGGAATATCACGCGCCCCGGCTGCAGTGCCCCTTCTGTCTGGAAAAGGACATGACCAAGCTCGAATATTATGAATCCGATGAAGAGCCCGGAGTGCGCATCAACGCCTGCAAAACCTGCAATATGTACATCAAGCTCACGGATTTTAGAAATCTGGATCGCAGAACACTGCCCCTGGTGGATGACTTGGAATCCCTCAGCCTTGACGTGGCGGCGCGGGAAAAGAAATACAAACGCCCGACCCTCTCGGCCTGGGGATTTTAGAGCAGGAGGGCCGTTTCGAGACAGGAACGATTCTTTTCACCCGTAACTTAGGGATGGATTCCCGCCTTCGCGGGAATGACTTGCACCTCAAGCGTGGTCCTGGATCTGTTTGGAAGAGGATGGTTTCTCGCCTACCCATGCTGGGCACACGTTCGCGAGAATGACTCTGAGGCGGATGTGAAAAGTGCGAACTTTAAAGAATCCCGCTTCTGCCTTGCCCAGGCCAACGCTCGGTCCCAGCGTTCCGGGTCGGTCCGGGCCGGGGGCGGCAACTGTCTGACTGAGCCAGAAATCGTTTGTTTTCCCGTCGCGTTTCGCCCGGAGCGCAGCCTGTTGTTCGACAGCAGCGACGGGAAAACAGTACGGGGCCGGAGAAGGAGTTTTGGCGGCCCCGGCCCGGACCGACCCGGAACGCGGCCGCCCAGGCTCAAGCCTATATCCCCGGCCCGAATCGAACCGGAACACGGCCGCCCTTGTATAGCCGTATTCCTGACTTGGCTTTAGGCAAAAAACCAAAAAAAAGCCGCGCCCACCGCCACCCGGCGACTGATCACGGCACAGGGAAAATCATGATCGGATTGGTGCTTGCAGGAGGAAAATCATCCCGGCTCGGACAGGACAAGACCCGTGTCGTGCACGAAGGGCAGACCCTGCTCACACGCACGGCCACGCTGCTTGAGCGCCACGTCGATCAAGTCTATCTCTCCTGCCGGCATACCCCCGACGCGGACGGCCCCTGGCCTGTGATCACCGACGAGACGGAACGCATAGGTCCCGCCGGAGGGATCATCACGGCGCTGCGAAAATTTGAAAAACCGATTTTCGTCCTCGCCTGCGACCTGCCTTTCATGGAGGACAGCATCATCGAAAGGCTCATGGACGCCCGCGAAAAACGTCCACACGATTGCGTACTGACGACCTGGCAGCTCAAGGATTCGGGATTCATCGAAAACCTGGTCGCGATCTACGAACCCAAGTCCCTGCCCTTGCTGGAGGATGGCGTGGCCAGGGGAATCTTCAAGCTCAGCCGTCTCATCCCGGCCGAACTGCGCCATACGCTGATCTACACTGAAGACGAGCGACGCCATTTCTTCAACGTCAACTACCCCGCCGACCTGAAGCAGCTGCAGGGCCGCTGAAAAAACCTATTTCCCGCGCACGAAATCAAGCTTTCCAACCCCCGGCACGTCCAGACGCATAGTGTCGCCTTCAAGCACGCCTTCGACCACCGCGCCGTCACGGGTGTGCACGTTGATTGCTCCGGCGCGCACGAACCAGGAAAAAGGCAGCACCTCTCCCTCGATCTCCCATTTTCCGCTGCCATCCTCGGCAAGAGTCATGACCGCGTTCACCGGCCCGCTGGGTCCTGTATGCGAGGCCTCGTAGCGCCCGGCAAGATCAGGCCGGGAGGAGCAGGACAGGCAAAGCAGCAGCATCAGAAAAGGCAGTATTTTCATCACAGCCCAAGTTCCTCCGGTTTGACCATGAAGAGCCGGTCCAAATGAACCAGTCGGTCATAAAAATAAATATGCGCGGCCATGGCCAGCCAGGCCAGATCTCTCAGCACCGTCCACCAGGAGATGGGCTCGCCCACGCTCTGGAAACAACCGCAACCGATGGGCGTATCCTGAATCAGAGCCACCAGTACCGCCACGGTGAACATGGCCAGCATTGCGCCGATGAGCAGACTCGCCCCCCGCACCCTCACACCGGCCAGAAGAAAGAGCCCGCAAACAAGCTCCAGCCAGGGCATGAACACGGCCAAAGGATTAATGAGCCAATACGGAACAATGAGATAACCGGCGATGTTGTCCGCGAATTCGGCCGGAAAATTGATTTTGTGCAGGCTGGCATAGATGAAAACCCCGGCCAGATAGAGGCGCAGGAGCAGGGCAAGGACAGGGTGGGTCAGAAGAACCTTCAAGCGTGAAATCATTGCGCGCCTCCGTCCAGGGCCAAGGGCGGGACATCTTTAACGATATAGACCCGCTCATGGTCCCTGCCCAAAAATTTCGTGGCCACGATCCGATCGTAGCGGCGGCTCACGCTGCGTCCGAAGACCACGATGGGCCGTTCAGGGTCCTCGGCGGTCATCTGCATCATGTAGACCAGATCAAAAAGCTGCGCCGGAACGTTGACGGCTTTTTGCGCATGTTCGCGCTCATAGAACTCACGCGGGCGGGCATCGACAAGAAGCGCATCCTCTTTTGCGATGAGCTCCAGAGCCTCGTCCAGAGTGACGAATGGAATTTCGGGGCCAGGTGGCTCGATGAGGACAATCCCGCGCGGATTCTGCTGGTTGAACGCGAGCGCCAGGCCGAGGCTTAACACGATGATAAGGAAGAAATCGACCAGACGCACACGGGTCAGACTCTCGGCCTTGCTGTGCACGATGCCGGCGATTCGTCTGCCCGCGGCCTCAAGCATGCTGATGTGATCCTTGGCCTGCGTCAACTCGTTGATGGTGCGGCGCAGCTCTTCGTTTTGCCTGGCCAGGTCATCGTTCAGCGACATGATGGTCCTGAAAGAGTCAGCATTCTTGAGGTGCAGGACCCCCTGGGAAACAAAAGCCTGCAGAAGACCATCCTCGGCGGAAACCGTCGTGCCCAGACTCTGCCCCAACAGCAGCACTCCGTACAGATTCTCGCGCAGCATGAAAAGATAGCCCCGGTCAGGCGCAAAACCCAGCGCAACCTCCGCCAGCCCGCCCATGTCTTCGACAGGCTCGACCTGCAGAGGCTGCAGATGCTTCTCGCGGACTCCGGCCAGACACAGAAAAAAAAGCCTCTCCACGTCCCGCTCGCCAAGGCCGGGCTTTGCTTTCAGGCCGCTGGAAATTTCATGGATTTGCCCCGATGCGCGATCATGCAACAGAAGAAGCCCCTGGGGACGGGCGAAGTGCCCGAGCAGGGTCAGCAGAAACGTGGACATGACCTCGGCCATGTCCACGCGCAAGATTTCTCCGGAAAGGTCGCGCAGGGCGCTCAGATGATAAATCTGGCGATCAAGGGTATCATTTTGCTTGGTCAATTCGGCGTTGAGCAGTTCGACACGAGTGGCATAGAGCGAAAACCTGAGGCTGAGCTGAAAAAGCGTGCCCAGACCCGCTACGAGCTGTTTGTCATTCTCGTCGTAGGGACGCCCGGCGAGGCTCTCTTCCAGACCGAGCACGCCATCCTGGCCGTCATCGAGAGGACAGACCAGGAGCAGTTCGCATTTTCCGGGGCAGAGTTCGCCCTGCAGCGAAGGCACAAAAAAAGAGGTTTTCCGCTCCTCGCCCAGGGCGTCCAGATGCTCGCGCAGCACCTTCGCATACTCCGGAGTAAGGCTTTTGGAGAGGCTGGAGCGGGTCATAAGCTGAAATTCGCTCTGCCCCAGAATAGCCGCAAAACCGCCCCTGGCCCCCACCCCTCCCTGGGCCGAGAGCAAAAAGGCCTCCAGGATCTTGTGCGGATAACGCGCCCCGCTCAGCTCCGAAGCCGTTTCGAACAAAATCTGAAACTGGTATCTGGCGCGATCGGCATCGCTATCGATTTGAGCCGTCATCTCCCGCTCCGCGGTCAGTCGAGCAGTGTCTTGATCAGTTGATACAGCGCGTCAATGTCCTGAACCACTCCTAGGTGGTCGTAAACCACTGTTCCGTCCGGCCGGCAAACGATGGTGTAGGGCGTAAGCGGTTCGCCCAGCACTTTGTGGGCCACGTAGTCGGGATCGCTCAAGACAGGAAACAGGTACTGCCCCGTAGTCAGCAACTGCTTGACCTCGGCGTCCGTCCCGCCGGCGGCCAAGCCGAACATGGCTACCCGCCCTTTGAGCTTGCCCTTGCCGAGCCTGTTGAAAAGCGTCTTAAAACCCGGCGACTGCTTCACGCATTGCGGACAATACACGCCGATGATCTCGATAAAAATGAGTTCGGCGTCAAGATCCGCAAGGGTAAAGGTCGATTTCCCCTGTAGACCAAGCATCTCCTGCCCGGCCGGATCGAAGGGGACGGGTAAAATCAGTTCGGATATGGTGTCGCCCGTGGCGGGCGGCGCGGCCAGAACGGGCTGGGCCGTAAAGAAAAGAAAAAGACAAAATGCGATTCGGATAAAACCTATCATGAAAACTCCTTGGCCCTAGGCCGAAAAAAATGCCTAGGCGCAGGCTTGATCCAGACTATCAAAAATCTGAATCATGCGCGTCAAGCCCACTATGCCGAAAACCTTGCGGAAATTTTCGGAAAGACCGGCCATGACAATCTCGATACCGTCCTTTTCGCTCTCCAGCACAAGCTGGGTCAAAATGGCGATACCGGCCCCGTTTACTGAGGTGTTGGGATCGAAATGCAGCACGATGCGCTGAACCTTGGCCTCCTGGGCCTTGGCATAGGCTTCGCGCAGATACGGTTCGCTATGGGAACTGACGCTGCCCTGGATTTCAATGACCAGCGCCCGGCCCTGCCGGCTGACGCTGACCTCGTTCTGACGGCTCTTGGCCAGCTTGAGCCGCTCCCTGGCCCGGGACAGACCCTGTTCAAGGCTCTGGCGCTGGATGGGCTTGTTGATAAAATCGGCAGCGTCCAGATTGAGGGCCTGAATGGCCAGATCCATGTCGCCATGCCCGGTGATGACGATGACCTCCGTGGCGGGCGAACGCTTCTTGATCTGTTGCAGGACCTCAATCCCGTCCATGCCGGGCATCTTGATGTCGGTCAGGACGATATCGGGTTTTTCCCTGTCGAAAACGTCCAGCCCCTCTTCCCCGGATTCTGCCGTGAAAATGTCGAATCCGTACACATCCAGAAAAAGCCGAAACATTTTGAGCGTTGCCTTCTCATCATCGATGACCAGGATTTTTTCTTGCGTCATTGGGATATCTCGCTTGGTTGTGCCGGGTTCTCGTCCACTCGGCTTGCGTTATGCTCAAGCGCCTGATGGCTTTCGACGCTCGGGAAACTTAAGATAAACGTTGTCCCCTGACCCGGCTGGCTGTCAATAGTAATGATTCCGCCATAATCCCGAACAATGCCATATGTTATGGCGAGGCCGAGCCCCATGCCTTTGCCGGTCTGCTTGGTGGTGAAAAAAGGCTCGAAGATCTTGTTGCGGACCGAATCGGCTATGCCAGGGCCATTATCTGCAAAGGATGCAAAAACGCGGCCGTCCTGTGCATAGGTGCGCACCAGGATGTCACCCCACATGCCGGGCTCATTTTCCATCTTTTCCTGGATGGCGTCACGGGCGTTGTTGAGCAGGTTGAAAAAAACCTGCTGGAGCCGGTTGTTGTGTCCTTTGATGTACGGCAAACCCTCGGCCAGCTCCAAGCGGATGGTGATGCGCTGGATGGAAAACTGGCGGCCGATGATGGACAGCACCCCGCGGATGGGCTCATTCATGTCCACCCGCTCCATGACCAGTCCGGACTTCTTGCCGAAGGCGCGCAGGTTGTTGATAATGTCCGTGGCCCGGTCCACCTGCTGGCTGATTTCCGTGGCCATGTCCCGGATCTGGGTTTCGGTCACCTGCCGGTTCTGCTCGATGAGCAGATTCAGATACTCGCTGCCCATCTTGATGGCGTTCAGGGGCTGATTGATCTCGTGGGCGATGCCCGCGCTCATCTCGCCCAGAGTCTTCATCTTGGCCGCCTGCACGAGCTGCGCATCCTTCTCCATCATCTCGGTGATGTCGGTCACGGCCACGATCATGGCGTGGGTGCCCCCGTAACTGATGGGACAGGCGTGCATGTTGACGTAAAACGGCCGCTCGCCCTTTTTGTAGTGCAGCACCTTCGGATAATAGACGCAGCCGCTGTTCGTCTGCGCCTCATTGAGAGAGTTCAGGCATTCCCGGAACTGGTCGTGTCCCAGCACCATGAAAGACACACCCAGCAGTTCGCCCTTGGAATACTCGTACAACTCCTCGGCCCTGGGATTGGCGTCGAGTATCCGGTCCGTGTTGCAGTCCACGACAAAAATGGGGTCGGGGCCGGAGTCAAAGAGGGAGCGGTACTTCATCTCCGATTCCTGCAGACGCTTGCGGTAGAGACGGATGGACCAGACCATGCTCATGAACGAGTCGGCGAGCTGGATGACCTCGTCACCCTCCCGCTTGCGATAAAAGAGACAGGTCGAGCAGACCTGGCCGGTCTTGCCTTTTGATTTGAGGGATTTACGCCCCTGTTCATCAAAATGCCAGCAGGGCATGTTGGTGTCCTTGTAGGCCGGGCAGTTGGTCACCGCCCAGTCCAGGTCCTCGCCAAGATCCAGATGCACATCGAAATTTCCCCGGCTGAGTTCATCTGAAATGTTCGTCAGGCGTGAAATCGGGCTGGTTATGTAGCGCGAAATGCGATGACTGACATAAAAGATGATAATGATGACCGCCGATATGAAACCCAGGAACATGAATCTGAGCTTGGACACGAGCTTGTCGATATGCTCCTTGCTCAGGCCCACATGCACCGTGCCGATGTGGTACAGGCCCTCATTCATGGAGACCGCGATGTCGTAGGAGGTCTGATCGCCCACCCCGACCAGACGCACGCTGTGCATGTTCCCCTCGAGCACCGGATTGGCGGTACTTAAGGGGCCGGGAAAAGGCACCGTGAAGGTGTGGGAAAGAACCTGTTCGCTGCGGTCGAGCACAAAGATGTAGTTGATCATGTGCTGGCGTTCCCGCAAACGCGCTTCCTCGAAGAGCAGGCTCAAAAGTTCCGAATAGTTCTTGTCGAGCACGAACCCGCCGCCGCGTTCGGCGATGGAGTGGGCCACGGCCACGCCGCGCAACTCCAGTTCCTTGGTCAGTCCGGAGATGAGAATCCAGCGGGCCAGGAGCGCAATGGTCACGCTGATGATGAGGATGACGGCCAGAATGGAGGCGAATATCTTGTTTTTGAGTGAGATGCGTGCGTACGGCTTCATCTGCGTCCCTCCCTGACAAGCTGCGCCCAATCATCGAGGAGTATGAACCGACCTTCACGCAGGCGGGTGAAGTAGACCTTGTCCATGCCCTGATGATCCAAAGGACCGAAAGTCAGCCCGACATCACCGCCCAGAGAAAAATCCGTCATGGAGGTGATGGCCTCCAGAAAGGATTTGCGGCTCAAATCCCGTCCGGCCCGCCGGAGTCCCTCCACGAGAACCTTGGCGTTGATATACCCCTCGAACCCAACGAAGTTTGGCTCCTCTCCAGGATAATACTTCTCCAGCAACTGGGCGAATTCCTTGGCGCTTTCAGCCACAGTGCCGTCGCGACTCAAGGGTGGGGGCACTACCTGGGACATGATCACGTCCACACGTCTCGTTTCGGACTGCAAGAGGTTGCGCGACAACTCCTTGGCGCCCACAAAGGAGACCATGTAGAAAATAGGGGCGTAATCATTTTCAAGAGATTTGCGGATGAAGTTCGCGCATGGGTCCGACGTGCCGATCATGACCACGGCCTCGGCCCCGGATTCACGGATACGCTGCAGACCCTCGCTGATGTCATGCGTGCCGCGTACATAGCTTCCTCTGGCCACGGGCTCCAGTCCAAACCGTTTGAGCGCCAGTTCCGTACCGGTCAGACCGTCGAAGCCAAAGGCGTCGTATTGGTAGAAGACCGCGATGCGGGTCAGTTTGAGATCCTGCACCAGATGCTCCACCGCGGCGTTGGTTTCCTGATAGTACGAAGCGCGCACATTAATAAGGTAAGGCATGAAGGGTTCGCGCAGCGCATTGGCCCCGGTGAACATGCCCAGCAGCGGAACCTGCGCCTCTTCCACCAAAGGCAGGATTTTAACCGTGGTCGGGGTGCCCACGTAGCAGAAAAGCCCAAAGACCTGATCCTCGATGAGAAAACGCTGGGTGTTGTCCAGACATTTCGGCGGATCGTAGGAATCATCGCGGGTGATGACACGTATTGTCCGTCCATGCACTCCGCCTTGTTCGTTGACATGCTGCAAATAACTCATTGCTCCGCGCAGCGTTTCCTGCCCCAGATATCCGGCGTGCCCCTGCAAAGCCAGAGAAGACCCGAAGATGACTTCGGTATCGGTCACGCCGAGATCTACCGGGGCGAGAGGAATCTGGACCTCCGCATCCTGGCAGGACGCCAGCCACATCGCGCAAAACGCTAAAAGAAGAATCCGCAATCCTCCGCGCACATCAGCCTCCTTGGAGAAATCGTTATATGCTCTGATCTTGATTAGCTAAAAAAAACAGCATGCGCCACTGAAACTCCGAGGCTTGCTCTCGCGGAGTAACGGCTGTATTCTGTGCAAAACCATGAATTTCATCCTTATGGTCACGAGGTATTATGTCTTTTATGACAGAATCTAATCCAGACATATCTTGTCTAAATAAGATATCCGTCAAAAAGCACATAATCGTTATTACCCACAATTTTGCACAGGATTTTTCATAAATGAATTTTCAACTTTTTGAAAATATTGTAAAAAATGAAAATTCAGCAAAAAAGTTTTTGTTGCAATTTTGCTGGAAAAACCATCAACGATTTTGCCCCAAATGCCGCAGCCGCAAACTCTATTCCCTGCGGGACGGCAAGCGGCGTTGCTCCCGGTGTTCGTACACATTTCACGACTTCAGCCAGCGCTTCATAAACAACGGCAATCTTTCCGCCCAGCAATGGCTGCGCCTCATCAAACTCTTCGAACTGGAGGTGCCCACGGGCCGCATGGCGGAACAACTCGGCATCACCTACAACACCGCCTACAAGGCGGCGACCACCTTGCGCATGGCCATCCTGGCCCACTCTCTGGATGCACGCTTGATCATCCGCTCCATCGAGGGACTTGATTTCTCGAAATCCGGCAAATTCCACCTGGACATGAGCAGCAAAAACGGCACGCGCATGCCCGTATTCGGCATCGTGGAACGAGGCCCCCACGTATTCGCCGACCTCATTCCCGAACTTGACGGGGACAGCATCATCCATTTCAAGATGAACTTTCATCTAAAAACCGCCAGTCTGGGCAAGATCATATATACAGACCGCTTCAAACAGTATGCGGCGCTGCTGGTCGGTGGCAGTCATCTGTCTGCAATCTACAACATCCGCCACGCCGACAAGGGACTGTTCATAGATTCCTCCAAGGGATTCTGGTCCTTCTCCAAGGACTGGTTCAGACGTTTGAAAGGCATCTCTCCCAGAAACTTCCCGCTTTACATCAAAGAATTGGAATTCCGCTACAATCACAGAAACGATGACATTTTCTCCCTCCTGGCCGAATATCTCTGCGCCATGGTGCCGGACTTTGAGGATTAAGAATCTTCTTGCACATGCTTTATTTTTTCATGCATAGACATAAACATGAAAAAATCGGAAAACGCATCGACATTATCCGCATCTTTCACGCAGGAATCAGAACCTTCCCGGTCGCAGTACATGCTGCCCTTTTCCGGACTTGGTTTTGACCTTCGTCCGGTTCTGGCCAGACGCGTCCGCGTGAAGATAATTGGAAGCAGAGTGACCCGGTCCGTGGTCCCTCTAAGGTTCGATTCCGTTCTCCCTTCGGGCCGGTGGCTGCAATTGCGCCTCGGCCGAGAAATTCGCGGTAGGTAAACACCAGAAACATTGTCAGGAGGAACTGCATGAAACTGGGAAGAAGAGAATTCGTCAAACTCACGGCCGCTGCAACAGCGGTCACGGCCTTCGGGGGCCTCGGGTTTGACCTGGCGCCGACCAAGGCCCATGCTCAGCTTTTGAGCTTGCGTAAAGGCAAGGAAACCACTTCGGTCTGCTGCTACTGTTCAGTGGGCTGCGGACTCATTGTCACCACAGATGAGAAAACGGGACGCGCCATCAACATTGAAGGCGATCCGGATCATCCCATCAACGAAGGCGCTCTGTGCGCCAAAGGCTCGGCCATTTACCAGCTGACCGAAAATCCCCAGCGCATCACCAAGGTGCAGTACCGTGCACCCGGCAGCGACAAGTGGGAAGAAAAGAGCTGGGATTGGGCCATCACGGAGATCGCCAAGCGCGTCAAAAAAGTCCGTGACGAATCCTTTACCGAAAAAAACGCCAAGGGCGAAGTCGTCAACCGCACCGAAAAACTGGCCTCTATCGGCTCGGCGGCCATGGACAACGAGGAATGCTGGATCTACCAGGCCTTCCTGCGGAGTCTGGGGCTAACATACATAGAGCATCAGGCCCGTATTTGACACAGCGCAACTGTTGCGGCTCTGGCAGAGTCGTTCGGACGCGGCGCGATGACCAACCACTGGATCGACTTCAAGAACAGTGATTGCATTTTAATAATGGGCAGCAACGCTGCCGAAAACCACCCCATCTGTTGGAAATGGGTCACCAGGGCGCAGGAAGCAGGCGCGACGGTCATTCACGTCGACCCGCGCTACACCCGCACCTCCTCCAAGGCGGACATGTATGTACCCCTGCGTTCAGGCTCCGATATCGGCGTCCTGGGCGGCATGATCAAATACATTCTGGACAACGACCTGATCCAGAAGGAATATGTCCTCCATTACACCAACGCCTCTTTTCTCGTTTCCAAGGATTTCAGCTTCAAGGACGGTCTGTTCTCGGGCTTTGACGAAGGCAAGCGCGCCTACGACAAAAAGTCCTGGAACTTCGAGATGGACGAGAACGGCGTACCCAAGCGGGACATGACCTTGAAGGATCCCCGCTGCGTGTACCAGATCCTAAAAAAACACTACGAGCGTTACGACTCCAAGAAAGTTTCCTCCATCTCCGGTTCTCCCGAAGACAAACTGCTGGCCTTCTACAAGGCGTACACAGCCACGGGTAAAGCGGACAAATCCGGTACCATCCTGTATGCCATGGGCTGGACCCAGCACACCGTCGGCGTGCAGAACATCCGCGCCATGAGCATCATCCAGCTGCTGCTGGGCAACATGGGCGTGGCCGGCGGCGGCGTGAATGCGCTGCGCGGCGAATCCAACGTCCAGGGTTCCACCGACCAAGCCCTGCTCTTCCACATCATTCCCGGCTACATGGCCACCCCGCGCGCCAACTGGGCAACCCTGGAAGACTACAACAAGGCCAACACCCCGGCCAGCAAGGACCCCAAGAGCGTCAACTGGTGGCAGCACAAACCCAAGTACATGGCCAGCCTGCTCAAGTCCTTCTACAAGGAAGCCGACCTGTCCACCGCCTACAACTGGATGCCCAAGCTCGATGTCGGACAGAACGCTTCCTGGCTGGTGCTCTTCGACAAGATGCTCAAAGACCAATTCAAGGGTTTCTTCGCCTGGGGCATGAACCCTGCCGCCAGCGGCGCGGACTCCAACAAAACCCGCGAAGCCCTGTCCAAGCTGGACTGGATGGTCAACGTCAACATGTTCGAGAACGAGACCGGCTCCTTCTGGAAGGGCCCGGGCGTTGATCCCAAGAAGATCAAGACCGAAGTCTTCTTCCTGCCCTGCGCCGTCTCGGTGGAAAAGCAAGGCTCCATCTCCAACTCCGGCCGCTGGATGCAGTGGCGCTACGCCGGTCCCAAGCCCATGGGCGAGTCCAAGCCCGACGGCGACATCATCTATGAACTGGCGCTCAAAATCCGCGAACTGTACAAGAAGGAAAAAGGCGCGTTCCCCGATCCGATCCTCAACCTCAACGTCGACGACTGGGGCGATGGACACGTTTTCGATCCGCACAAGGTCGCTAGGCTCATCAACGGCTATTTCCTGAAAGACACGACCATCAAGGGCGCTGACGGCAAGGAAACCGTGTACAAAGCGGGCAGCCAGGTCCCGAGCTTCGTGCTGCTGCAGGCCGACGGCTCGACTTGCTCCGGCAACTGGATCTACACCGCCTCCTACACCGACAAGGGCAACATGTCCGAACGCCGCGACAAGACCCAGACTCCGGAACAGGCCAAAATTGGTCTCTTCCCCGGATGGACCTGGTCCTGGCCGGTCAACCGCCGCATCATCTACAACAGAGCTTCCGTCGACATGGCCGGCAAACCCTGGGCACCGCAGAAGCCTGTCCTGGCATGGGACGCCGCAAACAAGAAGTGGCTTATCGACGTGGTCGATGGCGGCGGAGACGCAGGCGCCAAGCATCCCTTCATCATGCAGAAGCATGGTGTGGGACAGATCTATGGCCCGGGCCTCAACGACGGTCCGCTGCCCGAATACTACGAACCCCTGGAATGTCCGGTCACCGAGCATCCCTTCTCCAAGCAGCTCAACAGCCCCACGGCCATGATGTTTGCCGAGGACGCTCACAAGCGCAGCACTTGCGACCCGCGCTTCCCGTTCGTCTGCACGACCTACCGTGTCAGCGAGCACTGGCAGACGGGCGTACTGACCCGCTGGCTGCCCTGGCTGACGGAAGCCCAGCCGCAGATGTTTTGCGAAATGAGCGAAGAACTGGCGGAACTCAAAGGCATCAAGAACGGCGAAAAGGTCATTCTGGAGAACCAGCGCGGGCAGCTCTGGGCCATCGCCATTGTCACCAAGCGCTTCAAACCCTTCGATGTCATGGGGAATCCGGTTCATGTGATCGGCATTCCATGGCACTATGGATGGGTCTGGCCCAAAGATGGCGGGGATGCGGCCAACCTGCTCACCCCGGCGGTCGGCGATCCCAACACCGGCATTCCGGAAAGCAAGGCCTTCATGGTCAACGTGAAGAAAGCGTAAGGAGCCAATATGTCAGGAAAATCATTCTTCATCGATCTGACCAAATGTACGGCCTGTCGCGGTTGTCAGATCGCATGCAAACAGTGGAACAAGCTCCCGGCCGAGCAGACCAAAAACCATGGGTCGCATCAGAACCCCATGGATGTTTCGGCCATCACCTATAAAACCGTGCACATGAAAGAAGTTGCCGACGACCAGGGCTTCATGGCCGCCTGGCTCTTCTTTCCTGAACAGTGCCGGCATTGCACCGAACCCCCCTGCAAAATGACCGCCGATGCCTACGACGACCAGGCCATCCTGCAGGACGAAGTCACCGGTGCCGTCACCTTCACTGAAAGAACCAAGGATTTGCCTGATTTCGATGAAATCCGCGAAGCCTGCCCCTACAACATTCCGCGTCAGGATCCGGCCACCAAGGTCATCACCAAGTGCACCATGTGCCTTGACCGCGTCCAGAATGGCCTCAAGCCTGCCTGCGTGCAGGCCTGCCCGACCGGAACAATGAACTTCGGAGATCGGGACGAGATGTTGGCCCTGGCTGAAAAACGCCTGGCCGAGGTGCAGAAGAAATTCCCTGACGCGGTGTTGGGCGACGCCGATTCGACCAGGGTCATCTACCTCTACCAGATGGCACCGCAAAAGTTTCACGATTTTGCGGTGGCCGCGGCCACCACGCCTGGGCTCATGGACCGCAAGGCCATGTTCGCCAAGCTCTTCGGCTCGACTTCCAGAAGCAAGGCCTAGTCCAGAAGGCCCTCCTCCATCGGCCGGCCGGGAAGACGGCTTCCCGGCCTCTCTAAAAAAAAAGGCCCGCGCTTACAGATGTCCGTGAGCGCGGGTCTTCCTTTCGTATTACCGAAGATAACGTGAACTCAGAGCGGATACGGGGTCAAACTGCGCACTCCTTTCTCGGTAACCAGCAAGGTCTGCTCGAACTGGGCCGAAAGGGAGCCGTCAGCCGTGACAACGGTCCAGTCGTCATCGAGTCGCCGGATGGCCAGACCACCCTGGTTAATCATGGGCTCGATGGTGAAGACCATGCCCGGCACCAGCACGATGCCAAGGCCTGGACGCCCGGTGTGGTTGACTTGGGGCTGTTCGTGAAAAGCGTGCCCCACTCCGTGGCCGACCAATTCGCGCACCACGGAATACCCGGCCGCCTCGGCATGGCTCTGCACGGCATGGCCCACGTCGCCAAGGGTCGCCCCTGGTCGCACGGCCGCGATGCCGCGGGCCAGACACTGCGCCGTCACGTCCACCAACCTTCTGGCCTCGGCCGAAACCTCGCCGACGAAAAACGTGCGATTGGCGTCGGCGAACCACCCGTCCTTGATGCTGGTCACGTCGACGTTGACGATGTCGCCCTCGCGCAGCTCGCGCGGACCGGGGATGCCGTGACATATCTCGTCGTTGACGGATACGCACGTACTCTTCGGAAATCCCCGATAGCCCAGGGGCGCGGGCACTGCCCCATGTTCCAGAGTGAAATCGTGGACCAGGGTGTTCAGTGCATCAGTCGTGATTCCGGACGCAATGTGATCGCCGATCATGTCCAGAGTGCGCACCACAAGATCTCCGGCTTTTGCGATGCCCGTCACGGCGGCCTTGTCTTTCAATTTGATGCGATACCGTTTCCAATATTCATCCGCCACGCACGAGCTTAAGCTCCGGCGGTTCAGTCGTAATTTCGAATTGCGAAAAAGCATGGTATGCCCTTGTTAAATGTTTTTCATATCACTTGTCCCAAAACGCACCGTCCTGTCCAGTGCCTGCAAGCGTTGCCTTCCACGACTCTTTCGGCCATGATCGCAAAAAAAGGAGGCCTCCATGCCAGTTATCAAAATTTCAGGAATGTCATGCGCCCACTGCACGGGTTCCGTGACCAAGCTGCTTGAGGCAACGCCCGGTATCTCGGGCATCACCGTGACCCTCACCCCCGGCCAGGCCAGCTTCGACGCCACGCCCGAGGTCAATCTCGACCAGGTCAAAGAGGCGATCCGCAAAATCGGCTTCGACCCGCAGGATTAGTACATGTTTTCAACCTTGCGCAAAATGATTCTGCTCGTGCTGGGCATCCCCTTTGTCATCCTCGGCACCCGCTTCCTGCTGGATGCCGGACAAAGCGCCCTGGTCCATCAGGCCGCCGCATCATGGACGCCGATCACTGTCGAACTCGTTTCCGTGGATCATTTTTCCAGCGAGGACCAGGCGCTGGGCAACCAGACCCTGGTCGACTACCGCTACGAATTCGAAGGACGCGCCTTTGAGGGGCAATTCTCATGCATCGGCGATGAATGTCCGCAAACGGACCTGCACCTGTCCCTGCGCGCCGCGCAGGAAGAAAAGCGACCCGTGGCCGCGCTGGTCGATCCGGACGATCCCGCGCAATCCCTGCTTTACCGCAACCTTTACATGCCCCTCTTCCTGCTCAAGGCGGGGGTCGGCCTTTTCTGTTTCCTGACCGGCAGCGTGGCCGTCATATTCGGCGTCTATCTGTTGAGCGGGGCCGGCGCGACAAAGGGGGCCAAATGATCCATGTCGTGGCCCATGTCACCCTCAGACCCGGCACCGCTCCTGTCTTCCTGCGGGAATTCCGCGATCTGGCCGTTCTGGTCCGCCAGGAACCGGGTTGCGTCGATTATTTTCCGGCCCGGGACGTGGACATGGGACTGCATTTCCAGCCCCTCGACCCGGACCGGGTCACGGTGCTGGAAAAATGGACCAACCGCAAAGCGCTGGAAAGCCACCTGCGCTCAGGCCACATGCGGGGATTCGAGGACAGGATCAAGGATATCGTGCTCGACATGAAGCTGACTATTGTTGAAGAAGTTTAGGAGACTAAAGTTTCAGGTTCTCAATTTTGGATTTGCCTTTCCTCGTCACCTACTCGGCACCTCAAGGTCCGCTGTCGGCAGGGTCTTGAGAACTGTCGGCTGTTTGACTGAGCCAGGCATCGTTTGTTGAATCGTTGCCTGACGGATCACCCGGATTTTCCGCCCGGCACGCAACGATTCAACTCTACGAGGCCGGAGAAGGAGTTCCGACGGGTCTCAAGACCCTGCCGACAGCGGGCCGTTTTCCACAAAAAGCAAAATCTTCCCCTTCTTCAAATTCGACGCGAAAAAGCCCCCGCATGAACGATCACGCGGGGGCTTTGGTTTGTCATGCTCAGACCATCTTGCCTCAGACGCCCGACTTCTCCCGCGCCAGTTTGAGCAGGGCGTTGATCACGCAGGCCGCCAGGCTTGAGCCGCCCTTGCGCCCGGCGATGGTGATGTAGGGGATGGCGTCCTGGGCCAGGAGCAGGTCCTTGGATTCCGCCGCATTCACGAAACCGACAGGCATGCCGACGATGAGTTTGGGCGGACGGGCTCCGCGCTCCATCCAGTCCAGGAGGCGATAGAGGGCCGTCGGCGCGTTGCCGATGA
>Ga0265295_1003875_pt1 | contig 20970 bp, 22 predicted proteins | sample Munlansysbiofilm_FD_192503 | JGI IMG/M metagenome (GOLD analysis project Ga0265295, IMG submission 192503) | Leachate microbial communities from a municipal landfill in Southern Ontario, Canada - Methane capture system biofilm | ecosystem: Engineered > Solid waste > Landfill > Unclassified ... | reverse complement strand
CGGACATCACAGCATAGTCTTTGAAGCCCGTGATGACAATGGTACACAGCTCAGCAGTGGCGTATATTTCTACCGCTTTAGCGCTGGGAAATATACCTCCACCCGCAAGATGCTGCTCATGGAATAATAGAAACCCCATAAATCAAGCCCCGGATTCGCTCCGGGGCTTTTTTCATATATAGCAGATGGATTCAGTGCAATTCCACCTGCGCATAATCCATGTCAGTTATGGCTCACTGCTCCAGACTCTGGCTGGGATTCTGCATCTCCCAAATCCTGTCTCTGAGCTCTGCAGCCCTTTCAAAATCTAGATCAGAAGCGGCCCTCTGCATCTCTTTTTTCAAAAGCTCGAGGACTTTTTCCTTTGAATCCAGCTCCAGATACTCACTGAAGTCCACTTTCTTGCTGCGGAAGTCCCCTTGCTGCTCACCGCGTTCATAACCTTCTGCGATCGCGGTGGATTGCATGATTTGCTCCACAGTCTTCATGATGGTCTGCGGGGTGATGCCATGCTCCTTATTATACTGTAATTGCTTGACTCTGCGGCGATTGGTCTCGTTGATGGTGTATTTCATGGCATCGGTAACCACATCTGCATAAAAGATCACTTTACCTTCCACGTTCCTGGCTGCGCGTCCGGAAATCTGGATCAATGACCGGGCTGAACGCAGGAAACCGGTTTTATCCGCATCCAAAATCGCCACCAGGGATACCTCCGGCAGGTCCAGCCCTTCCCGCAGGAGGTTCACTCCCACCAGCACATCATATTCGTTCAAGCGCAATTCCCGGATGATCTTCGCGCGCTCGATGCTACCGATATCGCTATGCAGGTATTTACTGCGGATTCCGGCATTTTCCAGATATTTGCTAAGGTCTTCCGCCATGCGCTTGGTGAGGGTCATCACCAGCACCTTATGTCCTTTGGCAATGCGCTCTTTGGACTGTGCAATGAGGTCATCCACCTGGTTTTTGATGGGCTGTATTTCGATCTCAGGATCCAGTAGGCCGGTAGGACGGATCACCTGCTCCACGATCTCGCCACCAGTTTTACCCAGTTCATAGGCCGCAGGGGTAGCTGAAAGAAAGATCACCTGCCGCAAATACTCTTCAAATTCCTCAAATTGCAGCGGACGGTTGTCAAAGGCAGAAGGCAGGCGAAAGCCATATTCCACCAGATTCTTTTTGCGGGTGTAATCTCCGCCAAACATAGCATGAACCTGCGGGATGGAGGCATGGGATTCATCGATCACGAAGAGGAAATCTTCGGGGAAATAGTCCAAGAGACAATTTGGCGGCTCTCCAGGTTTGGCTCCGGTGAGATGGCGCGTATAGTTTTCTATTCCACTACAATAGCCCAGTTCACGCAGCATCTCCAGATCAAACATGGTGCGCTGTTTCAGCCGGTCTGCTTCCACATACCTCTGATTATCCAGATAGTATTTCACGCGCTCTTCCATCTCAGCCTGTATGCTATGTGTAGCGGCATGCAGCTTGTCTTCGCTCATGATAAAGTGAATGGCAGGATACACGGGATACTCTTCCACCGCACCCAGGCTGTGATAAGAAATAGGATGCAGCTTTTCCAGATTGACGATTTCGTCACCAAAGAATTCCACCCTCAGGCAGTGCTCCAGATAGGCGGGATAGATATCCACAGTATCGCCCCGCACCCGGAAGGCTCCACGTTCAAAGGCGATGTCATTGCGGCTATAGTGGGCTTTCACGAGTTTTTGCAACAATTCATCCCTATCCATCTTAATCCCCAGTTTCAAGCGGATCAAGGCTTCGCGATATTCCTCCGGCACGCCCAAACCATAGATGCAGGATACGGAAGCCACGATGATCACATCCCGCCGCTCCATCAAACTCATGGTGGCCCTCAGTCTCAGCTTTTCGATCTGTTCGTTGATGTCGGAGTCTTTTTCGATATAGATATCTTTGCCCGGGATATAGGCTTCGGGCTGATAATAGTCATAGTAGGAGATGAAATACTCCACTGCATTGTGTGGAAAAAGCTGCTTCAATTCGCCATAAAGCTGCGCGGCCAGGGTCTTATTGTGCGAGAGCACCAAAGTGGGGCGGTTCAGTTCTTGGATGACGTTGGCGATGGTAAAGGTCTTCCCGCTACCGGTAACCCCCAGCAGCACTTGGAACCTTTTACCATCCTCTACTCCCTTGACCAGCTCTGCTATAGCTTCTGGTTGGTCTCCGCTAGGAGCGTAATCTGTGATCAATTCAAATTTGGACATCCTGCCTCCACTTCTTGATTTCAAGAAATTCTTCTTGACTTATTTAAGCTTGCTTTCAGTATGGATACCAAGAAAGAGACGGATATATTTCTGTCGAGAAAATAAATTCAGGAGTCCCTCACATGCTTAATAAAGATGACTTACAAATCAATTACGAAAACCTGTTGAAGCTGGGTTATGCCGTGATCGACGTGCGCTTCAAAGACTACGATTTTTGCACTGACAACGAAAAACTGGTGATCGGACGAGTGGACTCGGACCGGGATGAGTTTTATCAAGACATGTTAAAGCTCTACACTGGTGTGGAATTCAAACCCGGAGAAATCTTTGAAGTCTGGACAGAGATCCTGCTGCACAAGATCCGCATGAGCAAAGCCCTCAAGCGCGACATGGCCATCAAAGTGGCTGCTTTGGACTATATCGAAACTATTTACGTCCAGAACTGATCCAGCTAATCCTGTTTTTTGATTTGGCAAAATGATATGCCGTATAGCCGTTTTAGCATAAATCGAAATCATTAAAGGGGCAGAAATGATCGAACAAAGCCTGTTTTTGATCAAGCCGAATGCCGTGATGCAGGGGCATGTGGGACGGATAATCTCCATGCTTGAGGATCACGGTTTTTCTATTCTAAAGATGAAGCTTTTCCGCTTTGATGAAGAGCTGGCCAAGAGCTTTTATGCAGAACACATAGGAAAGGAATTCTTCAATAGGCTACAAAGCTTTATGTGCTCTGGAAATACGATCGCCCTGCTTTTGGAAAAAGAAAACGCCATTCATGACCTGCGCGAGCTGAACGGGGATGTTTCGCCACAAAAAGCCAGGCCCGGAACCATCCGCGCTCTGCATGGCAACGGCATTACCGATAATGGTGTGCACTCCTCGGATAGCCTGGCCAGTGCCAGGCGCGAGACTAAGATAATCTTTGGGGTGTAGCTCTACACTATACATTCTAAATCCTAAATTGACCCCCATTCCCTATGGTGCAAATCACCTGCATATCGCAGGATTTATTCCTACTATCTGCACGTCATCTCCACGACATCTAATAGGGAGAAGGCAGACGAGCAAGAGCTAAGATCCAGCACAGTCCGATATCCATACATACCGGCTCGGGAAGACCCGTTTTGCCTGTCAATAATGGCCAAATATAGAAACTGCGCAACATTTAGACCAAATAATAGCTTGAATTTGAATCTTTTTTATTGACGGATATGTCAGGCTGGATTAACTTGTAAAAAAGCTTAAGAAGGGAAGTCTTTGCATGTTTGGAAAAATTTTGAAACAGCCGATGATGAACCGGGTGCTATATGCGCTCATCCCCATCGCGATCTTTTCAGTTTACCTGTTCGGTTGGAGAGTGCTGGCCGTATTGGCTGTTGCCAATCTGGGAGCCTATTTTACCGAATATTTGTTTGTGCGCAAAAAGAAGGCTGGGAAAGTGACTATGGCCGCTTTTGTGACTGGCTCTTTAGTCGCTTTGACCCTGCCGCCAACCATTCCATTGTGGATGTCTTTATTCGCCGGGGTGATCTCCATCGCCTTTGGTAAGATGGTCTTTGGTGGATTTGGCACAAATATGTTTAATCCCGCCATCCTGGGACGCACCTTCGTGTATATCTCATTTCCAAATCAGATGACGATTTCCTGGGTAAAGCCTTTTCTCTTGAGAGATTTCCCTGGAGGCTTGATCCGCTGGCAGGCTGATAGTGCTATGCACACCGGAGCCACAATCCTGAACAATTACCGGGCTACCGGAGAGGCCTTATACAGCTTCACAGATGCTTTTACGGGCTTCATATCCGGCTCCATGGGTGAAACCTCTGCCCTGCTCATCATCCTGGCCGGCGTGTATCTGATTATCACCAAAACGGCAAAATGGCAGCCCATGCTCTCCACCTTGATCTTTCTCTCCCTGTTCAGCTTCATCTTTTACCCTCAGGTGAATCCCCTTTATTTCCTGGTTAGTGGTGGAGCCATGTTTGGCATCGTCTTTATGGTGACAGACCCCATCTCCTGCCCTAGAGGCAAATGGGCAATCTGGATTTATGGGCTTTTGATCGGATTCCTTACCGTATTTATCCGACGCTATTCTCTTTTTGCAGAAGGGTTTATGTTTGCACTTCTGCTCACCAATGCCTTCATGCCCTTGATCGAATACGGACTTGAAAAAGTGGGGGTCAAGTGAAAGATAGCTTTTGGTTCCCAATAGTCTTCATGTTGATCAACGTAGTGCTATTTACAGGTATTCTCGCTGTGATGTTCCGCTATAGTGAAGAAAAAATCGAGACTTATGAGACTTCCAGCTATCAACAAAAGATCCTGAGCACTCTCAGCGCAAAGATAGGCGAAGTCACCCAGCAAAGCCCAGAGCAGATCATGGCGGCCTATCCCGGCTCTTTTGAGAAGTACGTGCAGAAGCTGGAGCCCAAGGATTTTGAGCGCGAGGTCTATAAGGCTGTGGTAGCTGACACCGTGGTGGCCTACTGTTTTGAGATCAAGGGCAATGGGCTCTGGGGCTCGATGCGGGCATTGGTTTCCACCTCCACAGATTTTAAAACTATCCTGGATTTTGCCATTGTAAATCAACAGGAGACTCCCGGTTTGGGTGCACGCATAGAAGAAAAATGGTTTTTAGACCAATTCCAGAACCGGCTTTTTGTGGTGAATCCAGAATCCAAGGACGATGTGACCCAAAGCTATGAATTCATTGCCGAGACCCAAACCCCAGCGACAGACCGGCAATTGAGACGCGTGACCGGTGCTACCATCACTTCAGACTCGGTGATCAAGATGTTGCGTGCAGAATTTAACTATATATATGACTACGTTCGGAGCAATGAGCTATGACAAAAAAAGAAATCTTCATCAATGCCACTTTCAAAGATAACGCCATCTGGCGCCAGATTTTGGGCATCTGCTCTGCTCTGGCGGTCACGAATCTCATGCTCAATAGCCTGATCATGGGGCTGGGCGTGATCTTTACTCTGGCCATGGCCGGTATGACCATCTCGCTGATCCGTGCCTGGACTCCGCGCAGTGTGCGGATGATGGTACAAGTCCTGATCATCGCGGCTTACGTGATCATCGTGGACATCTTTCTGAAGGCCAATATGCCGGTGATCAGTAAACAATTAGGACCTTATGTGGGGCTCATCATCACAAATTGTATCTTGATGGGACGGGCGGAAGCATTTGCCTCACAAAACAAAGTGATGGACTCTCTGGTAGATGGCATCGGCTCCGGCATCGGTTATACGATGGTGCTGCTGGCGATTTCCTTTATCCGTGAACTCTTTGGCTTTGGCTCGATCTTTGGCTTCCGCATCATGGGTGACTGGTGGACTGCTTGGAGCATCATGGTAATGGCACCCAGCGCCTTCTTCCTCTTGGCCATGCTCATTTGGATCATAAATACATACTATTACAAGGTGAAAGCATAATGGAAATTAGCGCATTTGTACTCTTTTGGGCCGCTATTTTTACCGGCAATATCCTGCTCACATACTTTTTGGGCATGTGCTCCTACCTTTCGATCTCCAAGGAAATCGAATCTGCCTTTGGACTGGGTATCGCCGTGGCCTTTGTGCTCATAGTAACCTCAGCCTTGAATTGGCTGGTCTATTACTACATCTTGATTCCCTTTGGCATCGTGTATCTGCAATACATTGTATTCATCATCGTGATTGCCGCTTTCGTACAATTTCTGGAACTGGTCATCGAACGCTACACGCCGTCGCTGTATTACTCCTTGGGCATCTTTTTACCGCTCATCACAGTGAACTGCGCGATCTTGGGAGTTGGTCTCTTTATGATAATCCGGAAATACAGTTTTATCCAAACCTTAGCCTTCAGTGCAGGCAGCGGAATCGGCTGGCTGCTGGCCATCCTGATGCTGGCTGCGATCCGGCGCAAACTCAAAGAGAAAATGGTGCCTGCAGGCCTGCGTGGTGCAGCGATCAGCCTGATCATCACAGGAATCATGGCCCTGGGCTTTATCGGGTTTTCCGGTATCGTTCAGATTCAGTAAGGGGAAATGATGCTCTCAAGAATATTTCAAGATATAGGCCTCATGAGCGCGATCGGAGTAATCCTGGCGCTGATCATGGTGCTGGCCCAGCGCTGGCTCAGCAATTATGGCGAAGTCACCATCAATATCAACAAGAAAAGAGATCTGGTCGTGACCGGGGGCAATACCCTCCTGGCCAGTTTGGCCGATAAACAGATATTCATCCCCTCTGCCTGTGGAGGCAGGGGCACTTGCGGAGCTTGCAAATGCCAGGTCTTTGAGGGTGGCGGGCCTATTTTGCCCACAGAAAAACCGCAGCTTACCAAAGAAGAGATGGCAGATAACGTGCGGCTGTCTTGCCAGGTAAAGGTCAAGACTGATATCAATATCAATATCCCCGAAGAAATCTTCAATATCCGCAAATTCAATAGCGTGATCGAAGAAATAATAGACTATACCTATGATATCAAAGGCGTTACCTTCAAGTTAACCGAAGGACAAAGCATAGATTTTAAGGCTGGACAATATGTGCAGCTCGAAACAAAACCTTATGCCAAAGTAAAACAAAAAGCGATCCGGGCTTACTCAATTTCTTCCAAGCCCGAGCTCAATAACCGCATCCAACTCATTGTGCGCCTCGTCCCTGAGGGAATTTGCACTACTTGGGTGCATACCCAGCTCAAGGTGGGTGATAAAGTCGATTTCACCGGACCCTATGGAGATTTTTATCTGCGCGATACCGAGGCGGATATTCTCTTTGTGGCCGGTGGTTCTGGTTCAGCACCGATCAAATCCATGTTAGAACACCTAAGGGAGGTGGGAACAAGTAGAAAGATGACCTATTTCTTTGGTGCCCGCAGTGCAAAAGATCTTTATTTGGGTGATGAGATGCGGACGTTTGAAGAATATTTTGATGATTTTACGTATGTGCCTGTGCTATCCCATGCCACTGAAGAAGATCATTGGGAAGGGAAGACAGGATTTTTGATGCCATACTTTAAGGAAGCCATCCGTGACCCCAAGAATACGGAGGCCTACCTTTGCGGCAGTCCGGGCATGATTGCCGCCGTTACAAAATCTCTGATCAACGATTATGGCATCGATGAGGGGAAAATCTATTATGACAGTTTTGGGTAAAAAAAATGAAACAAACTCCTAAAGACAAGAAAATCATGGCTAGAATGCAACCGGGAGTGATAACCTACAGCGGGTTTTTGGGCAATGATACCCGCGATTTTAATCAGGTCATTTCCGATGATGAAATGGTGCTGGAAGAACTGGGCAAATCTGCTGAAGATATCGCAGCCCGCCTGGAATACTTCCAACAGAAGAGTTTTGACGCCTTTGAGGCCTCCACTGTGGTGGATGATATCTATGATGTAAACACAGAAGTGGTAAGAGGATACTTGCCCTGCCCCTTCATGCACCAAGGTGTATATCGCAAGAGCTATACCACGGTAACTAATACCAAAAGTGGTAAAAGCTTTACCTATTCTGCGCTGAATATCCACCTCATCCGGGTGCATCATTTCTTCGAAGGCAAAAAGTCCCATTTCCGTCTCGAACCGCGAGAACTGGTTGCCGAGCTTTTCTGAAGAAAAATATTCATTGACTAACTGAGCCACCCGCCAAACTTGGTACTCTGACTATTTACATAGTAATCAAGGAAAATATAAGGAGTTCCAAATGGCGAAGAACAATCGTGGCGCAGAAGTCAAGAAAATGCCGAATCAAGGCCGGGGCGAATGCCCATCTTGCCACCGTACTGGTGTAAAACTACTTTACGAAGTAAAAATCGGTGACAAAGCTATCATGGTCTGTAAAACTTGTAAAGGCATACCCGCCGAAAAGATGAAAGTCTAAGCAAGATATATCAGCTTGGGAGAGTTTGGCTCTCCCTTTCTTTTATCTTGCCAAAATGAATGAATTTGTAGCTATCTGATGAGAGCCATAAAAGAACTGGGACAGCATTTTCTGACGGATACAGGCATCGCCAGCAGGATAGCAGATTTGGGGCAGATTTCACCCGGAGAAAGAATCTGGGAGATCGGTCCGGGACACGGCATCCTCACCCAAGAGATACTGAATCGTGGTGCAGATCTGGAAGCTTTTGAGCTGGACTCGCGCATGGCAAAACCCCTCAGTGACAGATTTACGGAAGGCCTGAATCTACAGATCATCGATATCCTGAAGCTGGATTGGGCGGCACAAATCGCCCTTGGCGTGAGGCCTTTGAAGCTAATAGCTAATATCCCCTATCAGATCACCTCTCCCCTCCTCTATCGTTTGGAGAAACATCATGCCAGCTTCTCCCGAGTGGTAATGATGATTCAAAAAGAAGTGGCAGAACGCCTGAGTGCGGATCCCGGAGGCAAAAGCTACGGTCCACTCACGCTGAGGCTGGCTCTGAAGTATGATATCAACTCAGCTTTTATGGTGGGAAAAGAGTATTTTGAGCCGCCACCCAAAGTGGATTCCATGGTAATCACCATGACGCCTCGCCAGGATGTACCTGTTATCAAGTATCCAGCCCTGTTCCACGCTCTGATCATCGCAGCTTTTGCGCACCGCCGCAAGACCCTCAGAAACAACCTTTTGCTGATGATCGGCAAAGATAAGCTGCAAAAACTGGAAGGCATCAGCGAACTTGATTTTGGACGAAGGGCCCAGACCTTAAGTGAAAACGACTTCATTCGCCTTAGCGATCTTATTGCTAAGCTGTAGTTTCAGTCTTTTTGCCCAATCCCGGGGCATAGAGTTTTACCTCTATAATAGCGACAATATCCGCCTGCTGGAATCAAACCTGGGCTATCAGACCAGCCCCACAGAGTTCAGCACCATGCATATCATCGGGCAAAGCTCCTGGGAGCAGCGTCTGAACTTCAATCAACAAACCAGGCGATCCCTTTTGGGCACCAGATATTCCTATCACAAATACCGCCTTTCGCATGGGCTCCTGTTGGATTATGACTCTTATTTTGATTCCAGTGATCTAGACCCCACCGCTTACATCAACAAAAACGGCAATCTCGGTTATGAACTGCAATGGACACCGATAGATAGCCTTTTCGTAAGTCTGCAGGCACATGGCCTCATCCGTAATGAACAGGATCGCTATCTGCTGGGCAACTATCTCAAGAGCGATGGCTTTCAGCTACTCTCAGATGCCTCCTACCGCTATGATGGAGAGCTGCTTTCGGCCGGAGTCAGTGGCAATCTGGATAAGAAATTGATGGATTGGGAGGCTTATGAAAGCGCTTCCGCTTCTGCCATGATGCGCTGGCTTTTCCCCAAAGTGTATTGGGACAACAGCTTCAACATCAGTCACAGAGAAGAAGACATCTACAATCTCTTTAGCAGTGGAGCAAAGCGAAATACCAATTATCAAAAACTGGATACCCAAAACCGCAACATCATGAATGTGCAAAGCCAGGTGGATTATGCTCCTCATGAACACGTGAATCTCAGCCTCAGCGAATACTACTCCGAGCGTCGCACCAGGCTAAAGAACAACATTGTGCGCAATAACGGAGAATTTTACAACGATCTAAACCTGAAGCTTGACTACTATATCCACCCTCGCCTCACATTGAGCAGCGCAGCCGCACATCAACTTGCCATCAAGGATTTTAGCTATGCCGAGAACACCCGCCATGTGGAAAACCGCAGCCTTGGCGCCAGTGCGGCCTGGCAATATAGCGAGCAGGATTCCCTGATCACCTCCCTGGGCATCAATCTGCAGCGCACCTACTTCCCCCGGCAGGACAATCGCTGGGACAACGACCTGCGGACACGCAATCTGCGCCTGGGCTGGAAACACTATTTCAAGGAATATGTCCGCTTGGGAAATTGGTTTACCTACACCCTGCGCGAAGATGTGTATCTGGACTCTCTGCTTTCGGCGAACAACCATAGTTTGGAAAGCTTTAGTTTCTTGCCCGAAATAGATATCCTGTTTGGGGATCGGGTGGCTTTTCGTCAGGGTTATCAGATTCGTGCCGATTACACAGATTACTATTATGAAACCCAGCGCATCAACAAGCTCTACCGCCAAGTGGGATATCACTACAATCTCATCTTTGACAGCTATCCTTATATCGCCCGCAGCGGGGATGAAAGATGGCTGCAACTGCCCTACGGCCGTAATCGCGGCTCTGCCTTCCTGATCGATCTGGGCTATGCCTATGAGGAAAACCAGTACGCAGACCAAGCCGGAGAATACTATAATATCAATACCAAAAACCGCAAGTACCAGGCCAGCTTGAATCTCAAGCACGATATCGGCGACTTTTACTATAGTCTGAGTCCAATGTACTCTTGGGGCACGTGGAAGGAATACAGTCTGGTAGCTGGTGCCAACTGGAATTTTAATCAGGGTTCATACTTGGAAGTGACTCTCTCGCCTGTATCTGAAGACCTTGAGGAGATCAATTGGCGCAGCTCTGTGAACCTTAGCTTAAGGTTTTGATTGACAAAATATGACAGCCCGGATGTCTTGATCTTGCCAGGTGTGGCCAATGTCTGAATGTGAACCATGTCAGATCGGGAACGAAGCAGCATTAAGCAATCTCGGGCATGTGTGCTATCACCTGGTATTTTGCTTTTCGGCTGGGAAATTGCATCATAATGGGTATATTACTTTAGTCTGCAGTTAAGCAGGCCATATAAAAGGATTATCAATGAAAAAGCTGATTTTTAGCTTAGTTTTAACTTTGCTTGCGAACCTCGCTCTTGCCTATCCGCTCCTGATTCAGAGCTGGAACATAGAGCAAGACGTCAAAACGATCAACACCTTGAACCTGAGCATAGACAGGGTAAACCGCCTCACCGGTAGCATCATCGTGGATGTGAGAAATCAAGAGGGAGAGGATTTGCTCTTGCAGCACGGCTTTGCGGTGACCCGGATTCCCGATCAGGCCAGAGAATATTACGAGTATCTGATAGCCACTACCCGCGGAAGCGATAACCCCCTGGATGCCTACTACAGCCTCACGGAGTTTCAGACTTTCCTGCAAGATATGCAAGATATCTATCCCAATCTCTGCCAGCTCGTGCAATATGGCAGTTCCATTCAGAACCGACCCCTCTATGCCCTGAAAATCTCTGATAATGTAAGCGTAAACGAAGCGGAACCAGAAGTGAAACTCATCGCAAACATCCATGGCGATGAACCCATAGGCTATGACATGCTGATTCGCACCATCGAGCTGCTGCTCACCGATTATGGTACGAGTCCCCGCATCACCGATATCGTAAACAACACCGAGCTTTGGTTCATCCCGATGATGAATCCGGATGGCTATGCTAATGGCGTGCGCTACAATGCAGCAGGCGTGGACCTGAATCGCAATTTCCCCATGCCCACTGGCATCACCAATCCGGACGGCAATCCTCTCGCTACCGAAAACCTGGCTATGATAGACTTCAGCCATCAGCACAATTTCGTTTGCGGCATCAACTTTCATAGTGGAGCTTTGGTAGTGAACTATCCTTGGGATTACACCCCTGTGTTGACCCCGGATGATGCGCTGCTCATCGATATGTCCCTGACCTATGCCCAGCACAATCTGCCCATGTACAACAGCAATGAATTTGCCCAGGGCATCACCAATGGCGCTGCCTGGTATGTGATCACCGGCTCAATGCAAGATTGGAACTACGCTTTTACCAGTAATATCGAGTACACTATGGAGCTTTCAAACACCAAATGGCCTAACGCCTCCACTTTGAACAACTATTGGGCGAATAACCAGGAATCGATCCTGTCTTTTATCGAATATGCCCAAAACGGCCTCAAAGGCACTGTGACAAATGCTTCTGGCAATCCCATCCCCGCCACCATCACCGTGAGTGGCAATGCCAAAACTATTCTGAATGACCCCAGCGTGGGAGACTATCATCGCTTGCTGCTGCCCGGAACTTATCTGGTGACGGCCTCCGCTGATTCTCACATCCCTCAGACTGTCGAAATCACCGTACCCGCGCAGGGACACACTATCCAGAATTTTGCTCTGGAAAGTGCCTCTCAGCTCCTGCTGGGCGGTATTGTGCGGGACATTGACGGCTATCCAGTGGACAATGCGCAGATCACTCTTTATACAGACCCCACCGTTCAGACAACCACTGATATCAACGGCCAATTTATCCTGCCTTCCACCTATGAGGGCGATTACCAATTTCAGGTGAGTTCTGCCGAGCATGGGATCTTCCAAAGCTCGCTGCAACTGCGCCAGGAAAACGGCACTGGCATGGTCATAGTCCTGGGCGAAAAGATCTTTGCCGATGATTTTGAAAATGGCCTCGGAGCCTGGAATGCCACCAGCCCCTGGGGGATAGTCCAGGAAGGCGGAAACTCTGTGCTTACAGATTCTCCTGCAGGCAATTATGGCAACAGCATCAACAAATCCATCCGCACAGCCGATGCGATCGATCTGAGCAATATCCTGAAGCCCCTGCTCAGTTTCAGAGCCAGATGGAACCTTGAAACCGGCTATGATTATGTCTATGTAGAAGCCTCTGCAAACGGGAGCAATTGGACTGAGCTGACCAGCTTTACCGGCCAGCAGAATGTATATACCCAGCAAGTGCTTTCCCTGGATGCTTTTAGCGGAAGCAACCTGTATCTGCGCTTTCGCATTAGAGCAGATCAGTATCAGAATGCCGATGGCATCTATATCGACGATGTAGCCGTCTCTGGCTGGAACAGCAGCCACCCTGTTTATGGCGATGCCAACGGGGATAAAGTCATCAACGCCCGGGATATTCGCGCGGTTTTGAACCATGCCGTAGGTCGCAGCCTCCCTGCAGTTATGTTGATCGCGGCCGATACAGATCAGGACTCTGGCGTCAACACCATGGATGCCAGCCACATCCAAAGCTATATTTTAAACCCTGATTTCAGATTCCCCGTGCAAACTTTAGTGCCTTTTGCCCTGCCTGAAGTCGCTTTCCCTATAGGCCTGAAAGACGGAAACCTGCATCTTAATCTGGAATCTGCCCAACTGCTAAAATCTTTATACCTTGATATTCCCTTCGTAATAGATGGCGTCTATGCCACTTTTGATGAAGAGCTGCTCTATCTGGCCACAGGAGATGATGGAGAAATTGCAATGGTGGCTAGGCTCTTCCCCAGCTCTTTGACCATCGGACTCATCGACAATAGCGCTGAATTTGTGATTCCTGCCCAGATCAACGGGCACTCCAGAGATCTGCCGGTAAGCTCCACTTCCTCCGAAGATCAAAGCATTCCAGCCCTGTCCCTCTCCCTTGGGCAAAACTATCCCAATCCCTTCAATCCCACTACTCAGATTTCTTTCTATCTGCCTGAAAACCAGACAGTCGCTTTGAAGATCTACAATCTCAAAGGGCAAGTGATCAAAACTCTGATCGAGACCAAATTAGCTGCCGGGGAGCACTCCTTCGTTTGGAACGGCCTAGACTCTGAAGGAGAGCAGGTCAGCACAGGTATTTACCTGTATCGCCTGTACACACCCCAGCAGAATATCACCCGCAAAATGGTACTAAGCAAATGAAGAAAAGCCTGCTTATCATCACCCTGATCTGTACAGCCTTGCTACTGGGAGCCTGCAAAAAAGATAGCAGCAAGGAAAGTCCCGAACACAAATACGCCTTTAGAAAAGATGGAACCCTGCAGATCCACAGCCCCCAGGGAGAGCTCAAGGTCGAGCTGGACATAGAGATCGCAGAAAAAGAAGCAGATCTCGCCCGTGGCCTGAAATTCCGTGATAAAATGCTGGACACTCAAGGTATGCTCTTCATCTTTAAGCAGATAGATTACCATTCTTTCTGGATGCAGGATACTTACCTCAGCCTGGATATGCTCTTTATCGATAGCGATTTCAAGATCATCAACATCGCAAAAGATACCCCTCCCTTCAGTGAAGAAATGATTTCTCCTACCAGCCCAAACTTATACGTGCTGGAGCTTTTGGCCGGCAGTACCGACAAATATAATTTGAAAGAAAAGGATATAATCTCATGGCAAGCCTTAGAAAACTGATTTTCCCCCTCATCATATTGTTCGCGCTTTTTGCCTGCACCGGCAAGCCGGAAGCTGAAGATAGACCTGAGCAAACCGAAAGCTATCAGGAAACCCCTGCAACAGAAATAGAAGAAGAGCAGCCTCAGGAGGCCCCAAAAGGCAAGCCCACCACGCTGCAAAGTTACGAATACAACTGGAGCAAGGGTGATGATATGCCCGATGTGGTGATCATCATCGATGATTTTGGCAATAGCGCTGGACAGCTTTTGGACGATTTTGGCGACCTCCCCTCCGAATTTGTCTTTGCCGTGTTGCCGGATCTCGCCCATACCAAAACTGCCGCCAACGTGGCCACCCGCAAAGGACATGAAGTGATCATTCATATTCCCATGGAAGCCGAAAACAGCAAGATTAGCCCCGGCAAGAAATACATCTCCAAAAACATGGATGAAGCTGAGCTCAAAGCTGCGCTGGACGATTTTTTCCAGCAGTTACCCATGGCCATCGCTGCAAACAACCACATGGGCAGTGCCACCACCGCGAATCTGGAAACCATGAACAAGGTACTGGGCCACTTGAAAAAGGAAGGGCTTTTCTTTATCGATAGCGCCACCACTTCCCACAGCGCAGTCTATACTGCTGCAAAGCAGCAGGATATCTTTATCGCCAAACGCGATATCTTCCTGGACGTACCGGATGTAAGCGACAAAAGCCTGACCAAAAAGATTCAGGACCTGGGCAAATTCAAGGGTAGAAAAGAGCCGATCATCATCATCACGCACTGTCACGATAGAGCCAAGCTGGAAGGCTTGCAAAAGTTTGTCACCCAGATTAAAGCTATGGGGATCAACGTTGTTTCATTGCGGGATGCTTTCTCAAAATCGATCTCTTGAAGGCTTGAGCATATGCACAATATGAACAAGAGCAAGCTCAGTACAAAGGATAAAGAGTATGGCTTTGGCAGTAATTTCTCACCTTCTGTGGCATATCTTCCACATATTCCCAAGAATAGGCTCCGATTTTGCTTGACAGGATATACAGCAGTTTAATAATTGTAACAAAGAGGTTTAGAATGAAAAAGAAATTAATACTACTGACACTGTTCGCCGGCCTGTTCATCATGGCTTGGGGCCTCTCTATATCCGAAATTCAGTACACTACTTTCCCCGGTAGTGACAATACATATCCTTCCCGATACGCTGGCAAGGCAGTCAGCACGGAAGGCATCGTGGTCGCGATAGGCTACAAATCCGGTGGGTTCTTTATTTCAGAACCGGTGGCCGGGCCCTATAGCGGTCTTTTAGTGCTGTCTACCCAGAGTCAGGTGAAGATCGGCGATCGCATCCGCATCAGCGGCACAGTGCAGGAAACCTTTGGTATGACCACTCTGCAGGATGTCTCCGCACTCAGCATTATCGAGCGCAATCATCCTCTGCCGCACCCTGTGAATCTCACCACCGCGCAGCTCACCCGGGCTGTGGAAGCGGAAGCCTATGAAGCTGTCTATGCCAAAGTGCTCTCAGTGAGCTCTGCAGGCCGAGCCCGTAGCAGCAGCCGCTTTACGATCAACGACGGCACCGGTATGTGCACAGTGAACCTGGGCAGTTTTGCCTATAGAAATCCCTCCCAAAGCAAGGAAATGGGCACACAGTTTTCCTCCATTACCGGCATTGTGACTTTCGGTTTCGGTGAATTTTCCTTAAATCCCGTCTCAAACTCTGATATTGTAATTAACCAGCCGGTATCCATACAAAGCCGTAGCTGGGGTAAGATCAAATCCATCTATAAATAAAACGAGGTTAAATGATGAACAAGTTTTTTAAAACAGTGCTCTTATTAGGCGGAACAGCTGTTGCCGCGCACTTCGGTCTGAAAGCTTACCGTCGCGTCAATGGCATCGTAAAACTCTCAAAATCTCTCCCTGAATTTCTCTCCAATGTCTATGGCGAAAGCCCACAGATCAACGTAAATCAGGGCATGGGACACATCACTATAAAGGTCGGTTTCAGCCAGGAGATCCTGGACAAACACGATGATATCGAAAATACCATCCGTGAATACATCGACGATTTTTATCCCGAAGTAGCCAGATGCTCTGTGGATATCGACATCCACGTGAGTGGCGAAGAAGGCGAAGAAGATCTGGATGAAGAAACAAGCGAAAAAGAAGAAGACATCCTGGAACCCTGAGGATAGATAAGTTCTCTTTTCCAGATCCTGTATCTTTAGGTGAAGCTTCCGGCTTCACCTTTTTTTGGCCTAAGCTTTTTATGGCATTATCTGCCAAAGTGGCTTATGTTTTCTATAAATGATAAAATAATACCCTGGAGGTATCCCATGAAAGTAGTTCACTATGACGAAGTGGAACTTGAAGAAGTAAGCGTCGACGGTGCCAAAGGCGCCAAAATACGCTGGTTAATAGGTCCCAAGGATGGCGCTCCGAATTTTGCCATGCGCATGTTCGAGATCTCCCCCGGCGGGCACACTCCCTATCATCAACACGAGTGGGAGCACGAGATGTATTGCCTTTCCGGTACGGGTGCTATAGTCACCGAACGCGGTGAAATCGCCTTTGCCGAAAATGATATAATGTATATAAATCCCAGTTTGATGCATTCATTCAAAAATACTGGTGAAGACACCCTCAAATTTCTTTGCCTGGTTCCCAATGAAAAACCAGAGGTCAAAAAGACCCTGAACCCCTTTGCGGATGAAGAAGCTAACAACTGTTAGGAGCTTTAATGAATAAATCAAATAAAGAATATCTCTACAAACTGCTCAGGGTGGCCTCACCTTCCGGCTTTGAGGCCCAGGCGCAGGAAATCACCCGCAGCTACCTGAAAGGCACCTGTGATGACATCTCCAGCGACATAAACGGCAATCTCATCGCCTTCAAACGTGGCAGCGGAGAAATCAAGGTCATGCTGGTGGGCCATGCCGATGAAATCGGTTTTATGATCAATTACATCGACGATAGCGGCTACCTGTATGTGAAACCCCTGGGCGGCTTCGACGTGAATCTGTTGCCCGGCCTGAGGCTGGATATTCATCACAAAGGCAAAGTGGTGCGTGGCATCATCGGTAAAAACGCCCCACACATGTCCCGCGGAGATGCAGATACACCCAAGCTCAAAATGGAAGATATCTGGATCGACATCGGTGCCAAAGACAAGAAAGACGCCTTAACGAAAGTCTCTATCGGTGATACCCTCACCTTCCACAGCGAGATCGAAGAGCTCACGGACGATGTGATCGTAAGCAAAGCCACCGATAACAAAGTGGGCGTATATGTGGCTGCGGCCATCATGAAAGCCCTGGACAAGACTCCGCTGGTAGCGAACTACTATGCGGTAGCCTCCGTGGGTGAAGAAACCACCATGAAAGGTGCACGAACCAGTTCCTATAAGATTGAGCCCGATATCGCCATCGCGGTGGATGTGACCTTTACCTCAGATACCCCTGGCGCGGATAAACGCAAGTTTGGCGAAGTCAGCCTGGGCAAAGGCCCTGTGCTCGCTCTTGGCGCAGCAGTGCATCCCCGGCTCAACCAAATGCTGCAAGATCTGGCCAAAAAGCATAAAATCCCACTCCAATTGGAAGTCTCGCCCGGCAGTACCGGTACAGATGCCGATGCCATCCATGCCCAAAGAAGCGGTGTGGCCACTGTCGTCCTGAGTATTCCAAACCGTTATATGCACTCACCTAATGAGATTATCAGCTTAAGCGATCTAGAAAACGCGGTAAAACTGCTCACCGAATTCATCAAAAGCATCAATGATCAAACCGACCTAAGCAGATAAACATAGTTCTCCTTAAGACATAAATCGGCTAAGTAACATAAAAGGCGTCTTTAAAAGCGCCACTAAGCCACAAGTAGCAAAGCAGGATAGTGGGCTGCGGCCTTCCTGATTCCTGGACTTGGCTTTAACGCGTCTTCGCCTCGAGATGACTCGAATTTCTGAGTCAACTCGAGGCGAAACCATGTTAAAGACAAGTCCGGTGAAGGGGGGAGCCATGGTTTATTAGCCTGCTTTTGCTGTTTTTGGGCTTTCTTTCATGCTAAATGAGACTGTTCAGAACAAGAAACCATATTAGGTTTTTCAGCGTGTAGTCTTTGAAGGAAGCGGGTTGGGATAGTGCCAGATCAGTTTGCATCTGAGTCCCAGCGGGACGGTATTTCAGATAGCAAGTGATGGTTACACAACTGATTGAATACTGTAGGGATGGTATTTTAGATAGCATATTACAGCTACACGGCAGATTAAGTCCTGCAGGGACGCTATATTTTGGATAGGATAATAAACGCTTAGCTAATCTTCCGTACTCCTTGCTTCTCACAAATTGATTCATTTTATCAGATATACCGTCCCGCTGGGACTCCTTTCTTCTCTTGTTGGTGGCTCTATCTAAAATACCTTCCCGATGGGACTTAAAGGCTATCAGCATTGTTTCGTATAGGGTTTTATTATGATCAGGACCAGCATTCCTGATAAAGCAAAGGAGCCCCCACTATTGGGGGCTCCATATTGACTTTATTGATTAATGGATTATTTGGCCATTACCATCTTTTTGATTCTTCGGTTAGTCCTTATTTTTCTACTTCGAATTCAATTCTGCGGTTCTGGGCTCTGCCATCAGCAGTGTCGTTTGTGGCTCTGGGCTCAGCCTCGCCTTTACCTATCACTTTGATTCTGGAAGAGCTAACGCCCTTCGCGACCAGCCAATCTTTTACGGCTTGAGCTCTGCGCAATGACAAAGCGCGATTGCTTTCGTCTGAACCTACGCTATCGGTATGTCCTGAGATTATCACATTAGCTTCAGGATTGGCTTCCAGGGATTCATACACTTTGGTTAGAATAGTTTTGGATTCGGCTTTAATAGTTGCCTGTGCGGTATCGAACATGATGCCTTCCAGAACCATCTTCTTACCTTTGGACAGGTCCAGAAGATCATCTTTGGGATCCAGCGGGTTCTTACCGGCTTTAATTTCGGCACCGTCATTCATGCCACCACCATCGGTGTCTATATTGAGGGGATCAGTCCGATGGGTCATCACTTCTGCATAGTCGTTCAGACCATCATTATCGGTGTCCGCTTTCAAAGGATCGGTTTTGTGTTGGTTGACTTCCAAACCGTCTGATAGACCGTCACCATCGGTGTCTGCTTTCAAGGGGTCAGTGCGGTATTTATGTACTTCATCGCCATCTGAAAGACCGTCACCATCAGTGTCTCTGTTGTTGGGATTGGTGCCATACTTTTGTTCTTCAATGTCTGTAAGGCCGTCACCATCGGTGTCAACCTTGCTCATATCAGGTTTGGGTTCTGGAACAACTATGGTCTCTATTTTCTTAGGTTCCTCTTTTTCTTTGAGGTCATCAAGAGGATTGAGCGGGTTTTTACCGACTTTGATTTCGGCTCCATCAGTCATGCCACCACCATCGGTGTCTGCTTTCAAGGGATCGGTTTTGTATTGGTTGATTTCCAAGCCGTCCGATAAGCCGTCACCATCAGTGTCGGACTTTAAAGGATCGGTGCGATACTTTGTGACTTCCTCGCCATCGGAAATTCCGTCGCCATCGGTATCGGCCAATAATGGATTGGTGCGATGCTTGTGCACTTCATCACCATCGGAAAGGCCATCACCATCGGTGTCTTTCTTCTTGGGATCGGTGCCATACTTTGCTTCTTCCACGTCTGTAAGACCATCACCATCTGTATCAATGGTTTTGGGATCTATTTCAGGCTTCTTTTCGGGCACCACAACAACTACAACTTCCTTGGGTTCTTTAGCTTGATGTGGATTCGTAAAAGCCAGACCGGCTGCTATAGTAAAAAAGCCATCGTGCTTTTTGTTCGATATTCTGTTCAGATCATCGTCGAGACGCGCTCTTTTATCTAAATCATCAGACATAGATAAGGTATATCCACCATTAATTTCAAAGTGCAATTTTGGGCTTAACTGGGTCTGAAATCCGATACCGAAAGGTATGGCAAGCAGTACTTTTGAACTGCTATATTTCACATCTTTGGTCCCGCCTACGCCTGCATACAGATAGGGGGATAAATATGGGAACTGCACTGGTCTAAATAACAAACGAACATCACCCATGACTGTTTGGGTAGAATACAGCTCATCAGCCCCGATGGGCAGGTAGCTGATACCGAAGCGGGTGATTAATTGCTTCGACATGTCTAATTGCACAAAGCCGCGCATCAATGGGCTCAGATCTTCACTTGAACCGGCATTATCGCCTATTGCGATTCCACCTTCCAGTCCATAGCCCCATACAGAGCCGTTCGATTTGGCATTGGCCATGCTCAGCGTTAATAAGAATACCGCTAGCACGATAAGAAACTTACTTGTTTTCATTGTATCTCCTTGTCATTTTGCTTATCTCAAGATTTGCACAATCCCAAAACTCACTTTTAAAATTTCATTCTCTTTGCATCCCTGGAAGCAAAGAACTAAGTCGCTGATACCTATATCAAATGCTCTATCCATAGCGACTCACCTTAAAACAGGATACTGTTTATTTCTGGACTAGTTCACATGGCATGTTCATTTGGCACTACCTGCTGATACTATCACGCATCCCCCCGAAATTTTCCAAGCCAACCTTGTAGATGCTTGATAGGAGCGGTTTGGCACCCGATAAGTGCTTGAAAAAGTAGTTACGAATATTGGCAACATCTTGGTATATATGTAGATC